>ENA-UOXB01000001-UOXB01000001.1-bioreactor-metagenome-genome-assembly--contig:-NODE-1-length-335096-cov-13.338890_pt1 | contig 335096 bp, 311 predicted proteins | sample MGYA00238158_ERZ761615 | MGnify/ENA primary metagenome ERZ761615 (study PRJEB28904, sample SAMN06267902) | bioreactor metagenome | isolation source: Joint BioEnergy Institute, California, USA...
CAAGATAAACCAACGGCCCTATTAGGTCTAGTTATCTAGGCCTGTCGTTACAAGAACTTGTATTGATCGTATCTGCCATTTGAATAGGCGGTTACACCTGAACTAGCTAGATGCCTAGATTCAATGGGCTTGTTGAATGAATGAATGTGCAGGACTCCATTTGGAAGAATGATTTTTCTTCAGTAAGTAGGTACTGCTCATGTCATATCGTCGGCATAGCCATCCCAGATGTATGGGTACCTTCAGACTGTTCGGTTGCTTCTGGAGTGAACTCGGTTGCTTTGATCCGGGTCGTGGTGTTTATTGCGAGGACGTGGGCGTTGGTCGACTGTGCGGACGCTCACCAACACCATGGCTGGACTGCGCTAATGCCACGCACGGGCTGAAAAAGGAAACGGCCCGCGACGACGTCGCACGCCCGATTTGGAAGTGTGATGGACTTGGAGCTGGGGAAGGGAATGGGCATTTTAAGGCAAGGTGTTTTCCCTGCTCGAGGTAATTGATTTCCAGTAGTATTATTATTTACTACTGTGCTCATCACTTCCATGCGGGAATTCACGGCGTTCTGTGCCGGTGGATAGACGCCGGGTGAGGAGGAACCTGGGCCGCGGCGCCGTGTTCATTCATCATCGAGTCGTGGATTCACCTGTCTGGTTTCCGGTGGCGAGGACGTTTGGATGGCAATCGAAGCGAAGGCGCCGGGAGAACCAGCAAATATGCGAGGGGCACACACAATCACGGATTATACGCCATTTAGAACTTCTTATCGCGCCACCAGCGCTCTCTATCAAAGGAATAATCGTAATAATATTATATTGTGTTCTTCTCTTTCCTCCCTCGCATCTCTGGCGGGCAAAGTACGAAGAAAGAAGGGGTTTGACAACTAAGGGATCGGGATGGGAATATTAACTAGTGCGAGAAGGAGAGGTCGAGAGGCGGCCGACGAGCTCCGGCTGCCTTGATGTCATGGGCCAGTGACCTTACAAGACGGGGATGCCGGCGAGAACCCGCAAATGAGGGAGGAACCGGATCGTGAAGACACCCTGAACCGGCAGATCAAAGCGCGGGGCCTGGATATCACATCGATAGACATACATACGTAGTAGCCTCCATACAGACGTAGCTTAAAAGAAAGAAGAATATGGGGAGGTGCAGCAGCAGGGCAGCCACTCCGGAGATGCTGGGCGAGCAAGAGCGCGGGCAGATGGGGGAACTGGCGGCGCGCTAGTGTACGCGGATCGTCACGGGTAATATAACGGCGCGCGTGACGGGGGCGAGTGCACGCTGCCTGGACGCTGCATCGAGGCTGCAGGCAGGCTGAAGAGCGCCTCGACACCTGTAAATCATCGACGCTCAATGGAGGGAGTCGCGGATGGGATCTATCCGCGGACTGTGACTCACTCGACCACGCCTGCTGACCGGCGCCGGACGGAGGTGGGCGACGGGGAGGCAGGAGTACTCAGTCGATGCTGCTGGTGGCAGGTGGGCAGGAGGAGAGCCCAAAGAGGCAGCGGGCGTAAGGATACGGTAAGCGTAATACGGAGACGGGCCGCCCCAGCCGCGTGTCAGGATCGCCCGCGCGCAGCGACACCAGTCGGACGACCTGACCTGTCTGGACCTGCAAAGGGGAAAATCGCAAAAGAGGCTCAGCACGCAACAAACACCGCTTCGTCCCATGAGGCGACCCTTCGCCCTCTCCACCATCCATCTCCTCCGCCACGTTGCTCCATCCTCCTCCCTCACCACCTCCATCATCCCCATCACCACCATCCCGACCCATCCTCTCTCTCGACTCTGCGCCATCGCCGTCCCGATCTGGCAGCGCCTGGCCTGTCGCATCCTCGCCCAGCCAGTTCCCTTCCATGCCCGTTCGCTAACCGCGAGCGCCGTCCACGGGGGGGACAAAGAGTTCCCAGGCCATCCATCGTCTGCTATCCAACACGGTAGACCCTCCTCCCGCGCCTCCCTATATCCCATCTACAACGCCCCTCCGCAGACCAAGAGACGAACGGAGCAACTGACGCGCGTGTCGCCGGCTTTCCAGTGCCTCTTAGGGACTCTCATGGGCTGCTGTCGTGCCCCTTGAACCCATCTCCATCGCACATCTCGACCGTGACGCCAATCTCGAACCTCCCTACCGTGGCCGTTTGCCTTCAGCAATCTCGCCGCTGCGTTCCCTTGTGTCCTGGTTGAGCACACGGCCACCACCATGACGGGGGCTCCACCGTACGGTGTTCAGCAGTCCCCTACGCAGCAGCCTCGTTTCACCGCATATTCACCTCCAAACAAGAATCACCCCTACTATCCCAACAATGAACAATATCAGCAGCACCCGGCCCAGACTCCTGCGACCTTTCCCCCTCCTACGTCGCTCGCAAGGAGCCCGCACTTCGGCCACGCGCCGTCGCCGCTGCCAACCACCCTTCCGCCGCTGAATGGGAGTGCCCCTCCTCCCCCTCCTCCTCCTCCTCATTCAGAGGCGCCGCAGCAGTACCAGGCGCACTCTTCCTCTAGCGCGTCGCAATTCTCGCTCCCGCGGCCGTACGCTGGGTCCGTCATGCCCGGGAACTCCTCAGCGTCCTACAACCACGCCACCTCCGCTCACGCGCACCCGACCAGCCGGCCTGACGGTCTCCCGCAGTCTCCAAAGAAGGAGCCGGAGCAGTCTTTCGATATGAGGGGGAACGGTGCTGGGTACCCTTCCCAGTCGCCCATGATGCGGGAACCCCCGCGGCCTGCTTCACCTAAGGAAACGGTACGTTGTGACTTGTGTTACCCAGGAAAAAAGAGAGAGAGAGAGAGAGAGAGAGAGAGTGTGTGTGTGTGTGTGTGTGTGTACGTATATGCTAACGACTATGCAGAAACCTGCCAGGGCTGCGGACCCCATGTCGTTCGCCAGCATCCTTTCTGAACCAGCTGAGGAGCGTTCTTCGAGGAGGCCATCTCCGCCTCCCGTCAACCACTATAATAGGGATGCAGAACACACCCAAATCGTGCAGCTCCCCAGGCTCGAGAAGAAACCGAGTGCGGAGCGGCGACGTCGGACGCTCGATGACGAGGCGGGTCACGACGACTACCCTTCGCATCCCCCCGCCAACGGCGTTTCCGACTTGACCAAGACCCCCACTCAGCCTCGTGTAGTCAAGGCGCGCAGGACCTTGTCAGAACGCGAGTTGGAGGCGATCAACAAGATCATGGCCGATATCGACAATGCGGAGAAGAGCGATGTTGAAGCGCCTGGTTTCGAACACGAGTTCGAGCGATATATCAAAAAGGGCAAGAAACGCGCCCTGGACGCGGATATACATGAGGCGCAGAAGCGCAAGGTACGTAGCTGCTGCTTTTGTGGTTTTTTTTAAAGGGACGTAACTAATCAGATTTTCAGCGCCGCCGACATGACTTTTTGATCAAGCTGGGCAAGACCTTCGAGAAGCAAGCTGTCGCTGGAGCGGAGCGCTTCCGGATGAGGCATGAAGCGGCCGTCATAGCCGATGTCCAGCGCAAGGAGATTCAGGATGAAAAGGAACGCAAGAAGGACATGCAGCGGAAGCGTCGTCGTGAGAACACCGTCCGTCTGGAGACGCAGAAGAAGCTCGAGGCGGAACGCAAGGCCAGCAAGGCGGAGGACCTCGCTGAGAAGGAGAAGTTCCTGCGCGAAGCAGAGAAGGCGCAGAAGAAGATCAAGACTACGAAGAGGGCCTTGGAGAGAGGCAATGCGCCCGACGAGATCAGTGAAGTCACGCCTCTGGCGCCCAACCTCGAAGGCGGTACCACCAGCTCCTTTCACATCGGCAGAGGAACTTCCCCTCCAGCGAGACGCAAGTCCGGTAGAGCCGGTCCTGTCACTCGGCCCAAGAAATCGAAGGAGAAGAAGCAGGCGGAGAAGGAGGCGGCCGAGGCGGCTTATGCTGCGATGGAGAAGGAGGAACTCGTGCCCATCGCACCCAAGGAAGATCCTCGGAAGGAGACCCTCAAGAAGGAGGGCAAGGGTGTTCGCTCCAAGGAAACGACACCGTCGCCGCTCTCGGCCTACGAGACCAAGGGCTACAATCAGATTTACGAGCAGATCTGGCGGGACATCGCGCGCAAGGACATTCCCAAAGTCTACCGTATCAAGGCTCTGTCGCTCAGCACCCGCCAGGAGAATCTCCGCAAGACCGCCCAGCTTGCCAGCAAGCAGTCTCGCAAGTGGCAGGAGCGCACGAACAAGAGCATGAAGGATACCCAGGCCCGCGCCAAGAGAACGATGCGTGAGATGATGTCGTTCTGGAAGCGGAACGAGCGTGAGGAGCGCGACATGCGCCGTCTGGCGGAGAAGCAGGAGCTCGAGATGGCCAAGAAGGCTGAAGCCGATCGCGAAGCCAACCGCCAGAGGCGCAAGCTGAACTTCCTCATCTCCCAGACCGAACTGTATTCTCATTTCATCGGTCGCAAGATCAAGAGCACCCAGGCAGAGCATTCTGCGGATACCACGACCGAGGGAAGCAACGAGACGGTGCAGCCTGGCACGGCAGAACAGACTATCCAGCTCCCGGACAGCGTCGCGGACCTGAAGGCTCCAGTCAAAAACTTCAATGAACTGGACTTCGATGCGGAGGATGAAACCGCGCTGCGCGAGGCCGCTATGGCCAATGCTCACAAGGCCGTCCAGGAGGCGCAGGAGCGAGCCCGCAACTTCAACAAGGATGAGAACAAGATGGCTGCCTTCGACGAGGGCGAGATGAACTTCCAGAACCCTAGCAGCCTGGGTGATATTGAAATCTCTCAGCCCAAGATGCTTACGGCAAAGCTGAAGGAATACCAGCTGAAGGGTCTCAACTGGCTTGTCAACCTCTACGAGCAGGGTATCAACGGTATCCTTGCAGACGAGATGGGTCTCGGAAAAACCATCCAGTCAATTTCGGTTATGGCCTACTTGGCCGAGGTGCACAACATCTGGGGCCCGTTCCTCGTCATCGCTCCGGCTTCGACGCTTCACAACTGGCAGCAGGAGATCAGCAAGTTCGTTCCTGACCTCAAGGTGCTGCCGTACTGGGGTTCTGCCAAGGACCGGAAGATTCTACGCAAGTTCTGGGATCGGAAGCACATCACCTACACGAGGGAGTCCGAGTTCCACGTCCTGGTGACGTCCTACCAGCTTGTCGTCCTCGACGCGCAGTACTTCCAAAAGGTGAAGTGGCAGTACATGATTCTGGATGAAGCCCAGGCCATCAAGTCCTCGTCGAGCTCTCGCTGGAAGAGCCTCCTGAATTTCCACTGCCGAAACCGCCTCCTGCTCACCGGTACTCCCATCCAGAACAACATGCAGGAGCTGTGGGCCCTTCTGCACTTCATCATGCCGACCTTGTTCGACTCTCACGACGAGTTCAGCGAGTGGTTCTCGAAGGACATCGAGTCGCATGCGCAGAGCAACACGAAGCTGAACGAGGACCAGCTGAAACGTCTCCACATGATTCTGAAGCCGTTCATGCTACGCCGTATCAAGAAACACGTGCAGCAGGAGCTTGGGGACAAGGTCGAGAAGGATGTCTTCTGTGAACTTTCCTACCGCCAGCGCGCGTACTACAGCAGCCTGCGAAACCGCGTCAGCATCATGGACCTCATCGAGAAGGCCGCCGGCGGCGATGATAGCGACAGCACCACTCTGATGAACCTGGTTATGCAATTCCGGAAGGTCTGTAACCACCCGGATCTGTTTGAGCGAGCCGAAACCAGGTCTCCATTCTCCATCGCACATTTCGCGGAGACTGCATCCTTCCTTCGCGAGGGACAGAACATCGAGCTCGGCTACTCCACTCGCAATCTGATCGAGTATGACCTGCCGCGGATGCTGTGCAACGACAGCGGTCGCATCGACGTCGCAGGGCCTGACAATGTGCGAGCTGGCTTCCGCGGAAAGTATCTCGCTCATATGATGAACATCTGGACCCCCGAGAACATCAAGCGGAGCATCGAAGAAGACCAGGCGTTCTCCTTCCTGCGGTTCACGGACACGTCCATTGGCGAGGCCTACGAGTCTTCACACCTTGGAGTCTTCGAGCGCGCCGTTCGCCGTCGGGGACAGGTGAACCGACTTGGCCGGTTGAACGTCGTCTTCGACGAGGAGGATGACGACGTGAACTCGATGCTCCCTCACTGTCTGTTCAACATCGTCGACCGCAACGATCGTCAGCCCGTGCATGAGATCACCGCCGAGGGGGTTATGCGGGAGCTGATGAACGTATCGAGCGCAACCTTCGAACGCCAAGGTCTCAGCGTCATCGAGCCTTGTGCCAGCCCGGCCGCTTCTGCCCCTCCGATTACGATCAGTTGTTCCGGCCAGGACCATCTAAATGAGATGAGGCACACGCTGTTCAACGTCTCCGTCCGGCATGCGCTCTTCGGCGTGCCCTCGAAGAAGATGGAGCAGCAGATTGTGGAGCAGAAGCTGGACCCCACTCCTTACTCTCTGCCTCCCATGCTGCCGAAGCCCATCAATGTCAAGAGTCGCTACACGCACATCGAGGTGCCGTCCATGAGGCGGTTCGTGACCGACTCGGGCAAGCTCGCCAAGCTGGACGAGCTCCTCAAAGAACTGAAGGCCGGCGGCCACCGTGTACTGCTGTACTTCCAGATGACGCGCATGATCGACCTTATGGAGGAGTATCTGACCTACCGCAACTACAAGTACTGCCGTCTGGACGGAAGTACGAAGCTAGAGGACCGTCGCGACACCGTGTCGGATTTCCAGCAACGGCCGGAGATCTTCGTCTTCCTGCTGTCTACGCGCGCCGGTGGTCTTGGTATCAACCTGACCGCCGCGGACACTGTCATCTTCTACGACTCGGACTGGAACCCTACCATCGACTCGCAGGCCATGGACCGCGCACACCGTCTGGGTCAGACGAAGCAGGTCACCGTGTACCGTCTCATCACCCGCGGTACCATCGAGGAGCGGATCCGCAAGCGTGCCCTGCAGAAGGAAGAGGTCCAGCGTGTCGTCATCTCCGGTGGCGCCGCCGGTGGCATCGACTTCAACACCCGCGCCAGGGAGACCCGTACCAAGGATATCGCCATGTGGCTCGCGGACGACGAGCAGGCGGAGATACTCGAGCAGAAGGAGAAGGAAGCTCTCGAGAAAGGAGAGGAATGGGGTGTCAAGAAGGCCACCAAAAAGGGCGCGCCCAAGAGGAAGAGAGACATTACGCTGGACGATATGTATCACGAAGGTATGTACAATTCACTGAATACAGTAGCGCTTATATATATATATATCAGGACGCTAACATGATGCTTCCTACTCCAGGCGAGGGCAACTTTGACGATGTCAGCTCCAACAAACCTTCCGGGGCCGCGACGCCCCTCTCCGACAACATCGGCACCTCCTCCTCGGGTCCGGCACCCAAGCGCGGGCGCGGGCGCGGTCCGGGCAAGGGCACGTCCAAGAGAGCCAAGACGACCAAGGAGCGACTGCGGATCATCGACGGTGAGGGCGACATGGGACTGAGTGGATAGATGTTTTGTGACATTGCATGTGCAACCCTAATTTCATGTCTTTTTTGTTTGGCAGCCTTGGTCTGCCGTGTACTACTACGTGTCCTTTTTTGATCGAAGGAAGTCCTTTTTTAACAAAACAAGGGGAAGATTAATGACTGGCTGGATGGTGATGAGAAGAAAAAAAACACATGTCGATTACACAGACAGACACAGAGTCGGGGATGGAAAAACAGGATAGACTGGGACCCGTCATTCCACCATGCTTTTGTGTGCATGTTTACTACTTGTTCTGTTTCTGGTCTGGTCCGGTTTGGTGTGGTGTGTGGTGAGGCATGATTCTTGTCTTGTCTTTTGTTCCTCTGCGAGACACAGACGGGTGGACGGATGGATTGTTGAGGGGGCATGGGACGGATCCGATGGGATATTGTTTCTCTTCGTTATCTCTCGACCCGGGGCAGCGCGGCCGCACCGCAGCGCCGGAGCGGAGCAGGGGGACCTGCGTCATCCGCGCGTTTTCTTGATGCTTGGGATCTTCGGATCCGCGTGTTGCGCCTGCCTGAGGTCATTTGTGTACGATTACTTAATTTTGAGAAAAGACGGTTGTTTTATTTTGTCCTACTGAAAAAAAGACCTGTTTGTACTGCGAGCGCTAGCGTCTGGTTTTGATAGACTAGTCTGAACGCACCGTCGGGCATGAAATGGAGACGTGTTCCATGATCGTCTTTGTTTTTTCCTAGTTCTTTGGAGGTTCATGGTGGTCTCCAGACCGACATCGAGGTGGAAAGCGTGATTCCAAGGGATATATTTATCATCATGATGACCATGCTCCAGGTTCCGAGACATGCCCCTCATCCACCAACCAAGCTCAGGACCAGCAAACAAAGCCGGAAGCTGGGGAACACAACAAAAGTCCCAGCTGGAAGGGAGCAGAAGAGCATCGAAGGAAGACATTCCCCTCGTGCGGTGCGGAGAGCGTGCCACGGCGTGCGGGGAGCGACGCAGGGCGATGCCGCGATGGGATGCCGTGCGTGGCGATAAGGCCGTGCAAGCCGGGAGACGCCGGCCGCGCGCGGAGAGGCCGTGGCTCGACGGCGAGGGCGCGTCGCCGCAGCGGGCGGCAGCCAATAGGAGGGCGGGCGTAGGGGTGCCGTCAGCAGCGCTCCGGTTGGTCGGCCGCCTCGGCCTCTGCTCGGGTTCTGGCGGCGTCTGCGAGACGCTCTAAGATCTGTCTCCGTCTCGGTCTTCTTCCATCTTGCCATCCTCACACCCGGCAGACCCTTCCCTCTGTCTGCTTGCGTTTCGCACCGTCGTGAAGTCTCCTTGCTGCAGCCAGGCCAGACCAGACCGGCGCACGGTCCCTCTGGTCGCGTCTCGAGTACGTGATCCGTGAGTTCCTCCCGGCTTTTCTCTCCCGAGCTCTCCTTTGTCGCTGACTCTCTGAGCTCTGAAGAGAAGCCATTCCACCTGCCACTCCCATCCCAGATCCCAGTCGAGTTGCCAGTATCGCACGCAGAGTGATCGCGTCGCCATGGAGTCGCTCCTCAGCCAGTCCCGGGCCATGTGCCCGTTCCTCAAGCGCACCTCGCCCGCGACACTGCGCTCCCTCGCGACGTCCACCCGCCCCAGCCCCGGCGGCGGCACCATCTCCAACCTCCAGCTCATCGCCCGCCGCTGCCCCGTCATGAGCAAGGCCCTGGCCGTCCAGAGCGCCCGTCTCGCCGGTGCCAAGCGCTTCACCTCCTCCGCGGCCGGCGTGGCCGGCATGCGCTCCATGCGCTCCCTCAAGGAGGCGCACGGCAAGAGGGGATACCACACCACCGGCACCCAGGGCGCCAGCGTCAACCCCGGGACGTATGAGAAGATGCACGCCAACGGTATGTTTCCCCCTTGCTGCCATTGATGATTCTACGTCGCAACCGACCGCTGACGATGACCGGATATAGTCCACCCCGGCCTCGCCCAGGTCAAGAACCCCGTGAAGAACCCGGCGGCCAAGAGCCCGGAATCCTTCCCGGGTCCCTGCCCCCATGCCCCCGCGGCCGCCCGCTTCGACTACGAAGGCTTCTACCGCAGCGAGCTGGAGAAGAAGCACAAGGACAAGACGTACCGCTACTTCAACAACATCAACCGTCTTGCGAAGGAGTTCCCCCGCGCCCACACGGCCTCTCCGGAGGAGCGTGTGACGGTGTGGTGCTCCAACGACTATCTCGGCATGGGCCGCAATCCGGAGGTGTTGGAGACCATGCACCGCACGCTGGACAATTACGGTGCCGGGGCGGGAGGCACCCGCAACATCTCCGGCCACAACCAGCATGCGGTCGCTCTTGAGGACACCATCGCCCGGCTGCACGGCAAGGAGGCCGCTCTGGTCTTCAGCTCCTGCTACGTCGCCAACGATGCCACGCTCGCCACGCTGGGCAGCAAGATGCCCGACTGCGTGATCCTGTCCGACAGCCTGAACCATGCCTCGATGATCCAGGGCATCCGGCACTCGGGCACCAAGAAGATGGTGTTCAAGCACAACGACCTCGAGGATCTTGAGGCCAAGCTGGCGTCGCTGCCGCTCCACATCCCGAAGATCATCGCGTTCGAGTCGGTCTACAGCATGTGCGGGTCCGTTGCGCCCATCGAGAAGATCTGCGATCTCGCGGACAAATACGGCGCCATCACGTTCCTGGACGAAGTGCACGCGGTCGGCATGTACGGTCCCCACGGTGCCGGTGTGGCCGAGCATCTCGACTATGACGTCTACGCTTCCCTGGATTCCGCCAACCCCCGCAGCACCAAAGGCACGGTCATGGACCGCGTTGACATCATCACCGGTACCCTGGGCAAGGCCTACGGCCTCGTCGGAGGCTACATCGCCGGGTCGGCCGCCATGGTCGATACCATCCGGTCCCTGGCCCCGGGTTTCATCTTCACCACGTCGCTGCCCCCGGCGATCATGGCCGGCGCCACCACTTCCATCCAGTATCAAGCGCGGCACCGCCGTGACCGCGTGCTGCAGCAACTGCACACCCGCGCGGTCAAGGCTGCGCTGAAGGAGGTCGACATCCCCGTGATCCCGAACCCGTCGCACATCATCCCCATCCTGGTGGGCGACGCGGAGCTGGCCAAGCGCGCGTCCGACATGCTGCTGGAGAACTACGGCATCTATGTCCAAGCGATCAACTACCCAACCGTGCCTCGGGGCGAGGAGCGCCTGCGGGTGACTCCCACTCCGGGCCACACGAAGGAGTACCGCGACCACCTCGTTCGGGCGCTGGACGCCGTCTGGCGGGAGCTGGGCATCAAGCGCGCCAGCGACTGGAAGGCCCTCGGCGGCTTCGTCGGCGTCGGCGTCGAGGGTGCCGAGGAGCACAACCAGCCGATCTGGACCGACGCTCAGCTGGGACTGCGCGAGGGCGAATCCCTCGAGGAGGCGGTTGAGCGCGAGCTGCGCGAGGAGGCGCTCGAGAAGAAGCAGCAGCAGCAGCAGGTCGTGCAGCGCATGCAGACCGGCGGTGCTGCAGTGCGTCCCGCGGCTGCTGCGGCGTTCTCCTCCACTCCTGTGGGAGTGGCTGCCTAAGTAGGTAGTCCAGCTTTTACTTAAGCCAGTCGTCGGGGGATTCGAGTCCACTCCTTCAGCATTCCTCACTGCTCTTAGTTAATAATAACCACGAAAAAAGCGAAAAAAAAATCTATGACGCGAGTACATCGCATCTTGTCTTCTCGGGATTGTCTTGTCTATCTACCAGGTATATCGGTCCCCCGGACCACACACACACAACAACACTGTTACCTAACTTGACCTGACCTATGCTTGCTTTGACCGATGCACTTCTTCTTGGAGCGATGATGATGATCTCCCAGGATGTCGGCCTTCAGGGAACCGGCCTGTCCTTTTTGCTTGATTGGGTTCTCACCTTCATCCTGGGCTTCATCGATTTTTACCTTTTTTGCGAGCGACGATCCTGACTGATGTGATGTCCTTAAACTTAATTATTTATTATTATTAGGAATGTGACGTCACGAGGTTTGCCGGCTTGCATTCATTGCATTGCATTTACTTTATGTACTGGGACTAATAGTACACTACGTACACATACACATCTGTAGCGCCCCATGTTAGTAGTAGTAGGGGCTGTAATGAGTGAGTGTGTGTGTCTGTCGACTCTCCTCCGATCTACTTTGTAGGTTTTGTTGTATTACTCGTGTAGAGAGGGCAAGACACTTTTAGATCCGTTTCGGTCCTCGTAGGACATGCAGAGTGAAACTATATCTATTTACCGCACATGTAGACGGGACTCTGTGCATGCATGCATCCATCCATCCATCCAATGTACTGTACGTACATTCTCCATTCAATTGCTCTGCTCTGTTTCTTACTATTTTCCCTCTCGATCCAAAAAAGGGGGGGGGAGGGGGGGGGGGGGTGCACAAAAAACCATCCATTATTACCCCGATAATAATCCAGTTCTGCTCCAGTAATAAATAATATGCATACCATACAAATATGACTCTTATATCTAGGTATAATTTTTTACCAATATTATAACACAAAAAAAATACCACACACCATCTCCATCATCATCATCAGACATCGTATCGTGCCTAGGACGTAGACAGGTATCTACCGTCTCCCTCCACCACCCCCACCACGACTCACCTTCGGAAACTCCACCGGCACGCGCAACCGCGCAATCTTGCGCGCCGCCGCCTCGGCCTTCGCCCCGGCCCCGGGCTTGATGCCCCATTTCGCGTACTCACTCTCGCGGGGCTTGTCCACGCGGCACCCCAGCTCGCGGAAGTAGCGCACGATCTCGTCGTTGGAGAGGACTAGGTCGTCCCGGATGTCTGCGATGTCCGTCGCCAGCTCATTGGGGGAGTTGCCCCCCAAAGAGGAGGAGCCGCCGTCCTTGGCGGGCTGCGGCGGGATGTGCAGCGTCAGGGCGCAGATGGTCGTGTGCAGCAGGGTGATGTCGTTCTTGGTCAGGTAGGAGCCCTGCGGCGCGTGTTTGCGCCGGAGGGAGTCGATCACGGGGTCCGGGACCGGGTTTGCGGCTGCGGCCGGGTCGTTTTTGGAGCCCGTCGTGGAGGAGAGGATGCGGCGGAGGTCGTCGCGGGGTGGGAGGCGCTTGGAGCCTGGCGGAGCTGCTGCGGCAGTACCTGCAGAAGAAGACGAAGGGCCTTTGCGTAACGAGCGGGAGAACTCGAGGAGAAGCAGGATGTACCGCAGGATCTGGAGGTGCGTGACGTTGCCCGACCGCACGACCGCCTCCACCCGCTTCGCGACGTACCGCGAGCTCGTCTGCACCGCGGCGCCCGACTCCACGGCCGTCTGCCACTCCTTGACGCCCGGCAGCTGCCGCAGCGTCGCGAGGCCGTTGGGCACGAGGTTCTCGATCGGGTACACGTCCGACGGGTGCGTGGCCGACAGGTTCGCCTTGGGCAAGGGCTTCGCGGCCTGGATCTCGGCCTGCACGGATGCGGCCTTGGATGGTGAGGACGGTGCATCTGGGCGGGATTCCGCCGGCATGGACGACAGGAGGGCGGATTCCGCGGCGGAGGTTGGCGCGCCGGGGGGCGCGTTGGAGAGCTGCGCGTTCTCGGCGACGGATTGCGCCGCCTTGCGGGACTGCTTGGTGCCGAAGGCGTAGGTGAGGGCGTTGCGTTGGTCGCGGATGGAAGTCTGCATTCATCAGTATCCTATACACACACACACACACGCGTATATATATATATATACGGTGCAGATGGGACGGGGGAACATACCATCTCCTCCCCCTCGCTTTCCTCTTCAGACTCATGTCTCGGCTTCAACCGCCGCACCGCCCCGCGCAGTGTGACCTTGCGGACCTCGACAAACTGCCACGTCTGCTTCTCCGGGTCCACGACGGCGACGTAGTGTTTCAGCTGCGCGTCCGCGTCGTCGTCGGCCTCGCGGCCGAGGAAGTCCATCTTGGGGTCGTCGGACGAGTGCAGGAGGAGCTCGGTCGAGACGATCCCCCTGTTGCGGCCGCGGCAGGAGGGATCTGTGGTAGAGACATCATCGCGAGGCTTCAGGTACGGGTGCAGGGCAAGTTTTCGGGGGAGGGAGATGCCGGGTGTTGTTACTGTAAAGTTTCGGTTAGTAATTGCCGCTTTTCTTTTGATCACATTATATTATATATCGTAAAGTCACGATATATAAAAAAGAAAGAAAGATAGCTCACCCAACACCGGCGCCAGCTCGCTCTCGTCCTTGACGACGCTGGCCGCCAGGGGCGGCAGGTCCTTGGGCTCCAGCGCGGGCTTCTTGCTCGGCCGCTCGCGCGGGTCGGAGGCGCGCTTGCGCTTCTTCTCTGCCATGTCGACGGCCATGGTGCTGTCGTTTTATCGAGGAATTTAAAAAAGAAGTTTAAGAACTCCTCCGCACTGCGCGGCGCGTCGTCCGGAGCTCTCTTGCGAGGCGGTTGCGGAGCTGGAGAAAAAAATTCCTGGCGGATGTTTGGCGGTTGCAGCGGCGGCTTCTCCGCGCCGCACCGCAACCGCACGGACTTGGCGCACACACACAGCCGGCGGAGCAGAAAACTACGAAGGATCTACGATTGTTCAGAAGCACACAGAAGATAAAATTCAGCTCCGAAAATTTTTCATCTCATTTTTTTTAAATCATCACACCAGCCATCTTCATCAGAGCATCTTTTTTTGTAAAGTAACTTCTCGCAAGAAGAGCCTCTCCACGGGCTTTTTCCCCATTCCGTCCCCCTCCTCCCCCACTGGTTCGCAGCGGGGTAGGGAGTAGTACAGGATGAAAAGAAAAGCGAAATTGACCAACTTCCCCCATGTCGAAGCCAAGGGATAATAAAGAAAGAGACGAGAGTAATCCGATCCTCCTCCCATTTCCCTTACCCCTCCAACCCCCTACCAAACACATTGGAACCCCTCCGATGAAAACAAAAAAAATGTAGAAACAAACGAGACACGTAGGCCACTCAGGTAATGAAGCAGCACAACGCACCACCCCGCCGGGCTCAGTGCTCGAAAAAGACACATGGAGCCGGGGGTTGGATGAGAACGTTCCTCTGGCGTGAACGAAGCTCCGAATCTTTCGAACGGGAAAACGAGCCAGGCGGGAATTTTTTTTTTTCTCAACGGAGCAGGTTGGAAACCACGAGAGTCGTCATTGATCCGCTCAATCGTTAAAATCGATCAGAGTCATGACAACAGTCGTGGCGTCGTATAGAGGTCGTCAATTGTCGTGTTTGGCGTTCAGCTCGAGCCCCGACATGGAAGAAGCCGAGATGGAGCGGGCGAGAAGTTTACTTGCTGTGCGGTCGTTAGCCCAGTGAAACAGCAGATGGAAGTGGATGAAATATGATGGAGAATCGGGATGAAAGGGGGACTCACGATCTGGCTCTCATCTTGCGCCTCTTACGCTTCAAACGGCGAACGCGCTTCTTTCTCCACTTGGCTCTCATCTTCGCAGGCTCGAGACTGCAGATCGGTCAGTACATCGTATGCGAGACGAGATATCGCAGGGGCCAGGGGCAACGTACACTTTGTCGAGGATGAGAGAAGATGAGTTGAAGAAGTTCGAGATGGAGCAGCGCGGCGGCGGCTTTGTGTGCGCGGCGGATGACTCAGCCGCGCTAAGGGCTCGCTTGCGCTAGGCCCGATCGGTGACGTCCTCCACCGCTGAGGTCATCGCAGGCGCAGGTCCACTATCCTTGTTCGATATTGTCGAATTATATTATTATTTAGATGCAAATTTCCTACAGAATGCCTCATAGAAAGCGCCAGAAACAGAAAGAACTCAGAGACCTCTAGGTCTAGGATCATACAAAGATATCCCACGTGATCATCGCACGTCCCCTCAGCCTACTTTGCCTGGCAACTCCCGTCCGCCGCTTGGATCATCCCCTCGTTAGACATCCAAACATTATGTACCTCGTAGATAGAATGTCATAGACACTCGGTACATAGACCTCATACATTCCATACTCACACTTCTTCACATACTGCGAAGATTCTGTCGCATACTCCGTGCAGCGACGCCGTTCACCAGCAGGTGCAGTACCGATCAGTACTGATACCGATACGTCGGGGCCAGATCGCCCAGCAGCTCCTCTTGGTTCTGCTCCTCCGGCGGCAGCTGGCTGACGGCCGCCGGGTTCATCACGGTCGCGTTGCGCTCCCGACGCCGGTTCTCCAGTGCGATGGCCGCCAGGTACGCGACGCACGAGGCGCCCGACAGGCAGATGAACGAGATGCAGATGATGTACCCGGGCCGGTATTCCGGCGCGTCCTTCTGCAGGAAGGAGTAGGTCGCGATGATGCCGCCAACTGGAGACCGTCAGTATCGCGGCACTGTCATCGGAAAAGAAGAAAAGAAACTCACTGTTGCCGAATCCAACCTGCCACGCCGTCCCGACGCTGCGTCGGATGTGCCCGCCCAGGTTCGTGACGAACCAGCACACGATCACCGGCATGGCGCTGTAGGAGCCGCTCGTCACCAGGAAGAGCGCGCCGTACTGCACGTCCCGGCGCGCCACGCCATGGACGTTCAGCAGGATCGCAAACCCGGCGATCGCGACGCAGATCGGGATCAGGCAGAAGGCGAAGCGGTGCCGCAGCCGGTCCGAGAGGTAGGCGATCAGCATGGAGAAGCCGAACGCCGCCGCCCACGGCGGGATCGAGTACAGCTGCGTCGTGATCGCTTGCGGTTGGTCAGCTGGGCTGCCCAAATGTCTGGCAAGGGACTGAAACTTACGGCCATAGCCATAGGACTTGATGATGGTTGGCGCAAAGTAGGCGTATCCTGCGGTGCAGTCATCAGAACAGGGGGTCTCACAAAACTACGGATCACGAGACGAGGGAGGAGCGTACCGTACGCCGGGACGATCAGACCGAAGTACATCAACCCCCCCACGAAGATCTTATCTGCCGCAAATGTCAGTCTCGCCTTCACGGACAACTCGTGATTGATCTCCCCAACTCACAGTCCTTGAAGACATTCAGCACGTCCTTCAGGCCGGGCTTCAGGTGGTGCTGGGATTTCCCGACGTCCCTCTGCAGCTTCGCCTTGATGAACTCACGCTCCTCTTCGTTGAGCCACTTGACGTCCTCGGGGAAGTCGGGGATGACGAAGAACCAGATGAATGAGACGACGCAGGTCACGACGCCCTCGATGATGAAGATCCACCGCCAGCCGCGGTGGCCACGCACGCCGTCCATCTTGCCGATGGCGCTGGCGAGCAGGCCGCCGAAGGCGCCGGCCAGGGTGGTGGAGCTGAAGAAGAAGCTGAAGCGCTTCTGGGCCTCGCTCCGCTTGTACCACATGCCCATGAGGTAGAAGCCTGGGCTGTCAGTATCTACAAAAAAAAGAACTGGCTACGAGAGCAACATACACCCAGGAAACATGCCGGTCTCGAACATGCCCAGGAAGAAGCGGGTGGTCATGAGCCCGCCCCAGTTCTGGACCAGGCCCTGGCAGACCATGACGAGACCAAACATGAACATGCAGAGAGACACTGGCAACGCTATGTCAGCACGAACGCGAGTCTCATCCGCGAAAGGGAAGGAGGGAGCGAGGGAGAGAGAGAGAGAGAGAACTCACGCCAAACGTGAGGCTTCAACCTCTTGAGCAGGACATTGGACGGGATCTCGAAGATGATGTATGGGACGAAGAAGATGGTCAGGGCGGTGTTGTACTTGGTGCTATCCTGGATGTTGAGGTCTTCCTGGAGCCCGAAGATGACGGCATTGCTGATGTTGACGCTGTGTACACAAGGTCAGGAAGAGCCATTGACATGGTATATAAGGGCGGAAGACGGACCGGTCGAGAAAGGCCAGCAGGTACAGCACGCACAGCACGGGCAGGATGTGCCAGTCGATCTTGGCCATGAGCCTGCGCTCGGTGGTGGTGACGAGGGGCGGGAGGTCGACGAGCTCGGCCTCGACATGGCGCTCGTCTTTGCCGTCGCCGTGATCGCGCCCTGGCACATGTCAGCTAGGAGGAGGGCTTAACTCTCGGATGCTCGGATGGCACGCACCTGTGAGACCCATGGCGGAGAGAGCGTCAGGCAGGGCAGAGAGAGATGGTCTTGCTAGGTCCGCGATATTGCCCAACCCGACGGGGAGGTACAAGGACAAGACGGACGATCGGAGGACGAGGACGAGAGAGGAGAGGCGAGAAAGACGGCGTTTCTTGTCGCCAAGATGCTCGTCAGGCCCCCCGTCGGCAGCGTCCCGTTCGTCAGCGCAGCTGGAGCGGCCACGATCTACATCCTGCAGTGCCCCAGAGCACCGGACAGACGCGCATCAGGCATCGTGCAGGCCTCCGGGAGCGCGCTGGACACCCATCATGTCGGCCGGCAGCTTCTCGAGGTCCCTTTTGCGTCCTTCTGCTCTTCTCTTCATCCTCTTCGTGAAGCATCGCTCACCGCGTCTCTCCCCCGCAAAAGGCTAGCCCGTCCCCGCAATCAGCTGTGGCCCCGGCCTCGGCCTCCGATCTCGGCCTGCAACGCACGGCCCGCCAATCAGCGTGCGCAGAACATAAGCAGCATCTACTGTGTACAACGCAGCGCATCCGAGGTGTTTTCAATTTTATTTTTTTTATTGTTCTATTCTATATCTTTTTTTTTGTTTTTCTTTAATATATGCAACTTCAACGCCAGGCCCCCAAGTTTACAGCACGGCTAGGAACCAACACCGCCCCGCCACATCTGCCCGAGATAGCTCGCATCGATCGCCGGGCAGCGCACGCTCTCCCCGACCACCTCCAGCGCCGCATCGGTGCGCGACCGGTCCAGCGCAAACATGTTGTGCCCGTCCATGAAGTAGTCCCTCACCACCGTCCACCGCAGCTGCTCGTGCTCGTCTGCCCCCTCCAGCAGCGCCTGAAGCCACCGCTCCAGCGGCACCGCGCGTCCCGGCTCCCCGTCCTGCCGGATGGCCCCCATGAGCGCCGGCAGCTCCCTCAGCCGGAGCGGCCTGCGGTTGCCCAGGTGGTAGACCACCAGCCCGTCCTGGAACACCGCCTCGTTGCTCGAGATGTCGTACATTGCCGCCGTCAGGTAGTTCACCGGCACAAAGTCGATGACGAACTCGGGCCCCTGCGTCTCCAGCTGCGGCACCGCGCGGTGGCGGATCATGTTCATCACCACGCTGCGGATGAAGTCGTCGCTGGGCTCCGCCACCCCCGTGACCGTGCTGCCCGTCGCCGCCGACGCCCGGTAGATCGAGACGGGGAACCCCCGCGCGGCCGCCTCCGTGAGAAGCATCTCCGCCGCCCACCGCGACTTGAAGTAGCCGTACTCGTCCGTGGGCGGGGGCGAGAAGTGCGCCGCGCTCTGCTCGGCCGTGATGATCGCAGTCCGCGTGCGCCTCGCCCGCTTCCACGACTGCAGGTGGAGCACGCTCCAGGTGGACAGGTGGTTGATCTCAATCAGGTGGTCTCCCAGTCCCGCCAGCTCGATCAGGTTCATGACGGCGCTCGTGTTGACGGCCTTGAGGTCTCGGTAGGTCTTGAGCAGAGACACTTCTGCCGCCAGGTGGTAGATGGCGTGCACCGACTGTGCCAGCGCGCGGAAGGCACCGTCGGCCAGCCCGAAGTGCGCCGCGACCAGAACTCCGGGGATGCAGCGCGTCCGCGACAGCAGGGTCTGTACGTTGAGGCCGCCGTTGAACAGTCTGTACCTCTCGAACTCCTGGAGCAGCTGCTGGTGCTGGATCGGCTCTCGGGTACCAAGCACGTACACGGTGGTCTGGGGCCGCGCCGACAGAATGGTGGCCAGCATGTGGATGCCAATGAAGGAGTCAGCCCCGGTCAGGAGAATGTTCACCACGTCGGAGCGGCTCATCCGCTGGACGCCGTACGGGACAATATAGCGTCTGTCGTTCGGCAGAACGATCTCGTCCTCCCAGTTGATGTCCTGTGCAGCGTCAGCCGGCTTAGCGCCTGTCGCCCCCTCTTTCATGCTGCAGATGATCTCAGTTACCCCGAGAGGGGTGGGTACCCTGAGCAGATCTTGCAGCTTTGGAACCACCTTGAATGTGCGTTTGACCTTGGACTGGAGTCTCAGGAGTAAGATGCTCTGGCCCCCGAGCTGGAAGAAATTGTCCGTCGGTTCGATGGCGCGATCGTTCCCTAGGATGCTCTTGAACAGGCTAATCACGGCGTTCAGAACGCTGTTGTTAGCATTCTGCTGAGGGTCAGAGAGTGCTTCGCCATCTTGTCCAGAAGTCGTCGAAGGGAAAGTTAGTTCTAGCTCCCGGTTCAGGAGGTTTTGACGATCGACCTTGCCACCAATCGTGGTGGGCAGCTTGTCCAGGAACTGATACCCGTTGGGAAGCATGTAGTCATTCAGATGGCCCTGGACTCTGCTGTGCAGGGTAGCCGCATACTCCGACTTCTCCGAAGGAGTACGCAGCGGACGTTTCGTGACAATGTAGGCAACCAGCTGACGGTCATCGGTGAGGGAGGCGCTTCCACCAACAGGCCTGGCCACGACCGCGATATCAACAATCCCCTGCCCGTCCGCGGTGAAGGACTCGCTGTAAAGCCTCTGTTCGACCTCACCCAGGTCGATCCGGAATCCTCTCAGCTTTATCTGTTTGTCACCGGCTATTCTACCGTGGAACTCGAGTTGGCCATCAGGTAGGAAGCGGCCCCTGTCGCCTGTTCTGAACATCCTGTCCCAACCTCTTGCACGGTCCTCAACAGAGCAGAACGGATTGTCAAGAAAGGACTTCACATTTGAGTCTGGTCGGTTCAGGTATCCGGCGCCAACCTGGGCTCCTCCGACGCAGATCTCCCCAATGAAACCAGCTGGTAACGGATTGAGGCACGGGTCGACAACGTAGTGGCGACAATTAGCCATCGGATATCCAATGGGGATGTTGATACAATCATCTGCCGGGTATTCAACCTGATGGATGGTCGTCTGTACAACCAGCTCGCTAGGGCTCCAGGTGTTGTATAGAGTGGCCGGTGTACCTAGATCGTAGAAGGCTTTCGCCACCCGCACTGGCAGACGTTCACCAGCAGAAAATGCTATGCGGTAGTTGCTGCACGAACGGAGCGCCTCGCTGTTGTATTCAAGGAGTAACGCGAACTGCGTCGGTGTGAAGTAGGTCACCGAAACCGATGCTTGTCGCATGAACTCGGCGAGCATGATAGGATCCTTTCTTGCCTCGGCAGTTGCAACGCATACCTGAGCGCCAGCTGTCAAAGCAGAGAAGATCTGAACGACTGAGAGGTCGAAACACATGGAAGACTGGTGAAGAAACTTGTCTTGTGGTGAGAAATTATAGTCACTGTGTAGAGAGGCAAGCATTTGGTGAGTGTTCGCCTGGGTGAGCAGCACGCCCTTTGGCTTTCCAGTACTCCCCTTTCAGAAATCAATCAGTTGCTCTCGACTAGAGGAAGCTAGAAAGGGCTCACCGAGGTGTATATCATGTAAAAGGGATCGTCTGGCGAAATTGAGGATTCTTCCAACCTCTTCTCAGCGGAGGCCGCTATGCTGATCTCGATGAGCTTATGAGACAGCCTTAATTTCTGGACAATGTTTTCGGCCAACGCCCTTTGAGTCGAGTCGAACAGGATAGTCTCAGCGCCAGCGTCAGATGCGATGAAGGCTAGCCGCTCAAGCGCAAATTCGGGATCCAAGGCGACATAGCAGCAACGTGTAAGCAGTATGCCAACCATTGCAGTTATGGCATCAATCCCTGGTTTCGCCAACAGTCCGACACGCTGTCCCTGGGAGACACCAGATTGCCTCAGCGAAAAGGCTACCTTTTGGGCACGTTCTAGAAGGCTGGAGTAGGAGATCTTTTCGCCGTTGGAAGTTGTGATCGCGACAGCGTCCGGTTGCGCCTTTGCGTTCTGGATTATTTTCTCGCAGACGCTGGTATCCTTCCACGGATTCTCCGTGAAACTTGTGTTCCAGTAAGTACCTTCAAGGTGCTTGATTTCCTTCGGACCACACATCTTGATCTCCCCAATCGGCTGCCGGTGATCTTTGATAGCGCTGGTCAAGAAGGTCAAGAAATTGTCGAAGAAGCGATCCATGTCATCCGCCTCATACAACGTTGTGGAGTACTCAAGCCGTAGATTCAACCCATTCTCAGGATCTTCCAACGCTTCAAGGTTCATCTCGCAGGCGGTTGGAATATCCTCGGACTGCACATCGTAAATGCTGAAGTCCTGGGTGCGATACACCGGGAAAGCCCCGTGCATCTGGTAGTTGACGGCGATCTGACCAAGCGGGAAGTAGCTGGAATTCTTCTCGACTTGCATGAGATCCACAATGGTGTCGAACGGGACCTTGCTGTGGGCCATGGCCTCCAAAGTGCGACCTTTGATGGTTTCGAGAAGCTGGTCAAAGCTCGTATCACACTCATCCTGGCAGCGAATTGGTGTCATATTGACGAAGAAACCAAGGACCTCTTCAACATCCGGATGAGGCCGATTGCCGTCGATGACCAGGATTGTTAGATCCTTATCTTCCGTGTAGCGGAACAGGAATGCCCGGAAAGCTGTAAGCAGGAACTGGAAAGGTGTTGCTCCGGACTGTGAACAAATTCGTTTCATGCGACTGAGCAGTCCCATTTTCAGAGTTCCCGTAAATGTCGACCGTGAGTAATCATTGTGCAGTGGTCTCTCTGACTTTGCAAACGGCAGGAGCTTGCAGGCGCTAGGCATTCCAGAAAGCTTCTCCTTCCAGAAAGTGATATCCGGTTGGAGAGTCGAGGACGCAATAAGCCCGTTATGCCACACGGTGAAGTCAACGTAGCTCACTTCCGGGTATGGAACCAACGATAAATCTTTCTTGGAGCGAATGGAGTCATAGATCGCCGTCATTTGGTTTAAGAAAGACTTGGCACTGCCTCGGTCGATCGCAATGTGATGGCAAATGAACACAAGAGCATATTCTTCGTTGCCCAGATCGACCAAGGTCACCCTCAAAACGTCTCCTTCCTCGATATCAAGCTCAATTGCCTTTGAGCGAGAAACGAAGCTGCGCAAAGCCTCTTTGGAGTCGACAGCCGTCGAATAGTCCTCGAATCCCAGCCTCGATTCGCAGTCATCAGTGACCATCTGCTCCGCGAAATCCTCGCCTTCAAAGTAGCACGTCCGGAGGATACAGTTCCGTCTTTTCATCTCATCCAGTGCCTGTCGCAGAGCTGATTGATCTGGCCTGCCTTTCAGATAGGCAACGACAGGCAGATTGAGATAGGTCTTATCTTCAGCAAAATTGTGCACGAACCACAGTCGGTTCTGGAATGTTGACATCGGAATTGGCACTGACATGTCGGCTTTAGGGATGACACTGGTCGATTGCACCGTGAGTGACTGAGTCTCTTTTCTATCCTCAGATCCTGCAGCAGCCTCGGTAGTTTCAGCGGTTCCTTTATCGCCCACCGTGTCAAGCCTGATCAGGCCTACCACCTTGTTGACCAAGGCAAGGATGGAAGCAGCACCGAGTACATCAAACAAGGCAAGATCCACGCCAACGGATTTTGCAAACCACTTTCGGAACTCGACGGCGACTATAGAGTCCAGACCATACGCAGAAAGCGGGTTGCTTGGCTGGATGGTGTCCGCAGGCACAGCAAGGACAGCAGCGATTTTGTCCATGAAAGCCTTTAGCAGCAACGTCGTCCGTTCTTCGGTATTCGGTGCTGTTTGGAGCAGAACTGCAAGATTCTTGCTGCCTTCCGTTTGCCCTGACTGTTGGTTGAAGTCATTGTTGTAGTAAAGGTTTCTGAACAAGGGTTTCGGAGACCAGTACAAGTCGTTCCTCGACATATTGAGTCCTGTAATTGTCTGGTGCAGATCGATGCCACGCAGCGAAACTTTCAGGGAGTTGTCAGATGTGACAGCTTCCTCAATCTGGTACAGAAGCTCCTCCTTATTGACAGCATCGTAGCCAATTCGCTCCATGACCTTTTGGAGAGCTTGATTCTCCGCGACGGCGCCGACGCCGATGATCATGCCACAGTTCATCGTCGTGCCTGCAAGGCCCCTTTCCCTGCGGTACCGCATGAGTGCGTCAAGGTAGGCGTTGGCGGACGAATAGTTTGCCTGGCCTTTAGAACCGATGGTTCCGGAAGCGGATGAGAAGCAGATGAAGAAATCCAATGGCGTGCCTAAGGTCGCCTTGTGCAAGTTGTATGTTCCACGGACCTTGGGACGGATGCAGGTCTGCCATTGAGCGTGCGTCATCCTATCCAGAGGAGCATCTTGGAGGACCATTGCCGCTTGGAAGACACCTCCAAGGTTGCTGATAGACTGGACGCATGATTGAACGTCGGAGTAGTTCGCCACATCTCCTCTATAGACTGAGACGTGAACATCTCGAGCTTTAAGCCACTCGACAATCGCCTTGGCCTCAGCTCGATCGGCTCCCGATCGAGAGAAGAAAGCCAGACTCCTTGCGCCTTTCCTGACCATCCACTCAGCCAAGGTACGCCCAAGACCACCAAGACCGCCAACGAGGAGATACGTCTTCGTCGAATCAAACAGTCTCTTATTTCGATAGGTGCTCGGACGGACGGGAACTAGATCGTTCTTGTGAGGGACAAGAACCACCTTTCCAATGTGCTTTCCCATCTGAAGGAGACGGAACCCTTTGACAACATCGGCATATGAAAGCTCGGTAATCGTCTCTGGCGGAGTGATGTGCCCATTATGTACCAACTTGCAGCAGTCCTGCAGGACACGCGCTCCTAGAACCTTGTTGCGCTCAAACATTGTGACCAGGTCCACCGAGGCAAAAGTCACATTCTTCCGGAAGGGATCCATATCGATTTTACTGTTCTCATGGATGTCTCTCTTGCCAATCTCAATAAAACGACCGAATGCAGCCACGCAGCTCCAAGTGGCATGGAGGAGCTTGCCTGCAAGACTGTTCAATGCGACATCTACACCCCGACCATTTGTAACGCGCATGACACCTTGCACGAAGCTGTCATCGCGGGAGGAGAAAATCTGATCGTCTTTAAGTCCATACCTGGTCTTCAGGAAGTCCCGCTTCCCTTGAGATCCCACGGTTGCTATAATATTTGCTCCGACCATTTGGGCGAGTTGAACAGCCATCTGTCCGACGCCACCGGCGGCTGAGTGTATGAGCACATACTCACCTGCTTGGAGACGTGCCACATCAATGAGTCCATAATAAGCCGTCGTCAAGACCAAAGGCAAGGACGTCGCTTGAGCAAATGGCATTGGGCCAAGCTTATAGCACAGCGACGCTGGGTTCCGGAGAATGGTTCGGTGAGCACCCTGACCAGGCCGCCATGCTACCACACGATCGCCGACTTGAAAAGCAGTTTTGTCAACTTTTGAACCGACACGAAGGACCACACCGGCACATTCGTCACCTAGCTTATAGTCGTCGATGATACCAATGGACGCCGCAATATCTCGGAAGTTGACGGCAGAAGCTTTAACCTCGATCTCTATTTCATCATCTGCAAGGTCTTGGTCCAGGATCTCGACATCGTCCTCGAAAACTAGGGTCTCTAGAAGACCAACTTTACCGATCTTCAGCGCAAGCGGCCGTCCTTGCCCAAGTGGTTCCAGCCTTGGTTCCGAGTTGACGCCGTTCCGCAGCTTAGAGTTGAGAGCGTCATCAGCCTCTACCCTTGGTATAAACAGGCAACCGTCTCGTTCGGTAATTTCATCTTCCTCAAGCGTGCGGTCTAGAACTTCAAGGACACGCCTTGAGACGAGGTCATTCGGATGAGCTGGAGGAACGTCGAGAGTGACGAGTCGCAGCTGATCATTCTCACTGCGAGCAACTCGCGCAAGGCCAACGATCATGGCCTGCTCTGGTTTTGCTGATTCCATTGTGGCGCCTTCCAATACCCAAACAATGTTCTTACCAGAGCTTGTGAAGAGCTTCTGGACTGCAGAATATGTCGACCGGTCATCGACCGCTTCATCAAAAAAGATGTTTTCGTCGAGACTTGAAAGGACCACAACATTTTCGGGCGTCGTTGACTGGTCCAGAAGAGCAGCGAAAGATGTATATGAGACCATCTCATTACCGTAGGAAGTCTTGATCTGCGACGCGATATCCAGAATTCTGTCCGAAGGTTTTGAGGGGAGGACCAGAGCGAGCGGACCATGCTGAGTGACCTCTCCCCTGTCCTTACGCCATGCGGTCAGACCTCCAGTTGAGAATAGTGGAATCAATCCATGTTCCTCAAAGTTGCAACCGTCTCCGATAACATATCCTCCGTCTCTCAGGAAGGCGCTAACATTTGGCTGGGGACCATCGCTCACGATGACCAAGTCGTATTCTCCAGGTTTTGGCTCGGAGGTATGGAGAAGACCAGCCCTTTCCTGCGCCAGCAGCTCAAGTTCTTCACCAAAACTGCTGTTAGAGACAATGGGGGTTATTGACTTGAACCGCCGACGCTCATGCTGCCGACCTCCCAAATAACGCAAGACGTCCCTAGTCCGTCCGACGCTTGGAGTAAAATGAAGTATCTTGCTGTTCGGATGCTGATGGGCGAAAATGTCAAGCAGATCGCTAATTTCACAATGATCCAGTACTGGCATACCGGTCTTCAACAGGTCGAAAGTCGGTTGCCAGCGAGTACGGAAGAACAAGGTCCTCTGCGCTGCGTTTTCCTTGGTATCGGCACCAAGGGAGGTCACTTCCAAGCCTTGAAACTGCAGAAGCGGCTCATTGCTGCCCTGTTTCCCAACCAACAGGTCACTAATGGCAATCCGGGGTCCCGGAAGACGTGTAAAAGAGTTCACCCAGAAGTGCTGCTCATCTACAGCACTCTTTACACTGGCGAAAAACCCAGATATCTTGAAGGAACGGACGAAAGTGGGAACGAGAGCTTCGTCGAGTGGTCTGCCGAGAATAGACTCTATGGCGGCAAAAATAACGTGAAATGAAGAATCAAGCAACGTTGGATGAACGATGGTCAAATCAGCAGGTTCAGCAGAGTACAGACTGGGTCGGAAAGTGAGAGGTGCGAAAGCAAATCCGGGTCCGGTTTCAAGATTGCCAGACAAAAGCTGGAAGTTCTTGCCATATTGTAGGCCAAGGTCTGCAATGTGTTCATAGAAGTTCTCAAAAGACGTGCACTCATTGCTCTTCTTCTGCAGCTCTTCGAAGCTGGGATGATCATCCAGGCGCTTGAGTGGTGCGGGAGGTCCTGTCTCAATGGAGATGAGGCCGCAACAGTGCTCAGTGCATCTTTGACTTTCATCATAAGAGGAGATGACAAATTCATACCAGGTATCGGATTTGGATTTCGCTGACGTCGTGGCTGGTCTCAGTTCTAGAATTACCTCTGAACCCACCTCTGAGTCGTCCAGTATCAAGGCCGATTTGATGACGACATCTCGGAGAGCAACCTCTTTGAAACTTGTTGAGCTTTCAGTCATGCTTGCAACTGCTTCGATTGCCATGCTAAGGTATCCCGCTGCAGGAAAGATGACCTTGCCATCAATGACATGGTCGGACAACCACGGCAGCTCCTTTTGCCGGAGATAGTTGCGCCATCGTGGGTATCTCTCAACGGCTCCAGGGATCATCGCACCTAAAATGGAATGGCGATGCTTTCGCAGGCGATGATCTTTGATGAAGCGGGTTTCGGACCAGTATCTCTTGTGGTCCCAAGCATAGGTGGGAAGATCTCGGAGCCTTTTGCCCCGGGTAACTCTGCAGGTAGCACCGCCTTCTGTGATGAAGTAATCGCTGTTTACGGCATCAAGATCTACCGGGTACCCGAGTTGAAAGAGTTGAGCCGCTGCGGTGAGAAGTCCCTCGTAATCAGGAACACCCCGAGTCAACGAGGCTAAGTAGGGAATGTCGAGCTTCAAGGACTGTACAACCTGTCGGGACGGGCCCTTCAAGGCAGGATGAGGACCTATTTCCATGAGAATGTCGACATTCTTCTCTTCCTCATCATCCAAGAGTATTCCCGTCAAGGCGTCCGAGAACCTCACAGTACCCGTCATATTGGCGGTCCAGTAACCAGCTCCCATTTTGGCTGGATCTGCGAGACGAGCTGTGACACTGGAAAACATCCGAATCCTAGCCGGCTGTGGAGCGAATCCTTCACAGGTACTGAGAGCTTTCTCGTAGGCTGGGGCTAGTGGAATCATATGGTGGGAGTGAAAGGCCTGAGCAACCTGGAGCTGCCGGGCAAAGATCTTTCTTGCCGTAAGGTTCTCCTTCAACTGGATAATGGCATCCTCATCTCCAGACAATGTCATGCTGGAAGGACTGTTAACAGCAGCGATGCAGACCTTTCCTTTGTAAGGTTCCAATTCCGCGAGGGCCTCCGCCTCGGTCAGTCCAACGGCCATCATGGAGCCACGAACGCTAGAATCACCATCGGCACCATTGGACATGTACAAACCTCTATAATAAGCGGCAATCATGGCATTGTCGAATGAAAGGATGCCTGCAGCATAAGCAGTGGCCATTTCACCTGAGGAGTGGCCAACGACAGCTGTCGGTTCAATACCCCAGCACTTCAACAGATCCAGAAGTGCCAATTGCAGAGCCGTACATATTGGTTGAGAGAATCGGGTCTGTCCCAGGCGAGTTGTTTCTTTTGAACGCAAGAGCTCTTCAACCACCGACCACTCAGGCCCATCCGGAAGACGTCGCAAGACAGCATCACATCTCTCGAGAGTCTGCTTGAAGAATGGTGATTGCTGGATCAGCTGTCTACCCATTGCAAACCACTGTCCACCCTGTCCCGTGAACACAAACCCCAGTCTTGGTTTTTCCTTGCTTGCAGAAGTCCAAGCAGCGGCCGGAGTGGGCTCAGTAAGGCCTTTCAGGACGCTTTCTCTGTCTTTTCCGATCACAAATGAGCGCTGCTGATGCATGGAACGCCGTGAAGAAAGACTATGGGCCAGGTCTGCGATCTCACAGTCCTGCCGTTCTTCAAGGTAGCTGGCGAAGTTGGCAGCAAGCATCTTCCCAGCTTTCTCTGAGTGAGAAGTCAACGGGATCAGGAAAGGTCTTTCGACGACCATCTGTGCCAGATTCTGCGGGAGCTCGACAGGCGTCAAAGGAAGACTTTCCGATGGCTGGTAAGCATCGAGGATGATGTGTGCATTGGTACCACCATATCCGAAGGAATTGATGCTGGCTCGTCGCAGTCCGTTCTTGCTGGGCCAATCGATCATTTCTTGAGGGACCCTGAGCTTCCATTCATCAAATTTGATTTCGGGATTGGGATTCTTGAAGTGCATATTTGGAGGAATCTTCCCAGACTCGAGGGCTAGTGTCGTCTTGATAATCCCGGCAAGCCCTGATGCTCCCTCAAGGTGTCCTATGTTGCTCTTGACTGAACCAACATACAGCGGTTCTTTTCGAGACGGCGCGAAGACCGCTCCGATCGCTCTGGTTTCAATAGGATCACCGCGAGCAGTACCTGTGCCGTGTGCTTCAAAATACTGAGTGTCTGCTGGATCGAGGCCCGCATTCTTGTAGGTCCTCCTGATAAGGTCCTCCTGGGCCTCAGAGGATGGAAGTGTGATACCCTGTTTGGTTCCGTCGTGATTGGCACCGGAAGCTCGCACAACAGCTCTGATCCTATCGCCATGCAGCTCCGCCTCGCTCTGGCGTTTCAATATGGCGGCGCAGATTCCTTCTCCCCGAACGTAACCACTCCCGGACGCATCGAATGTGCTGCAGCGTCCGTTAACTGAGAGCATTCCGAGATCGGTCATGGTGATGAAGATGTTAGGGTCGAAATGAAGGGCTGAGCCGACAACGATGGAGATATCACACTCGTGGTTGCGGAGAGATTGGTTGCCCAAGTGAAAGCACACCAACGAGGAGGAACACGCCGTGTCGATGGTAGCACTTGGGCCGTGCAGATTGTAGAAGTAGGAAATTCGGTTCGCCAAGATGGAATTGCCAGTTCCCGTCACGGTATACTTTGGGTAATACTCAAGATCCTTTGTGACCATGGCGTTATAGTCGTTCGTGAAACAACCGCAGAAAACTGAGGTTTGCGAACCGTTGATTTCCTCCAGGGTGATTCCGGCATCTTCGAGGGCTTCATAGACAACCTCGAGAAGGAGTCTCTGCTGAGGATCCATGGCCTCAGCTTCCTTCCCGGAGATACGAAAGAAGCCAGCATCGAATTCCCCAATGTCCTGGTCGAGGAAATAACCATACTTGCAGTTGGTCTAGAATAGAGTCAGCCAGAAAGTCGCCGGAATGGATCACTTCTAGTGATCTTACAGTCCCCTTGTTCGCCCCATCTGGATGATAGAATGCGTCGATATTGAATCTGTCCGGTGGCATCTTTTTACGCAGGTCTTTCTGCGTCTCTATATTCTTCCATAACTGGCTTGGATTCTGCGCACCAGGCACACGACACGCTAAGCCTACAATCACCGCCGGATCCGCCTCGGGCGGTGGAGAAGAGACAGAAGAGTCAGAGGCTCGACGGGAGAGGCTAAAATCGGAAGGGCTAGAAGCAGCCTCGGAGGGCCGGGACTGCGGAGAAGCCATTGTTGAGATAATTGTCGCGGGGATGAATTGCAGCAATTGGTTCGATATCAAAGTAAACTGAAACGGTCTGGTCGGTCTCAGAAAAAGCAGCCTGATGTGGAATACAAGGCAAGGCAAGCCTGCTGGGGGATTGGAATACTTTGTACTCTTTGATGGAGCCATCATAACCCAATGTACATCTCAGCCATACTCCCCACGACCACCGTTGGAGAGCTGGCGTGTGTCATCAAGGCCCCGGCCGCAGACGCCCATTATCGCAGCCGCGAAGGATAGCAGACCGAAATGGCCGTACAGGCACGGGGAGCACGGTTCCAATTTAGGATACATCGACAAGACGGAGATCGGATGGATCAAGAATGACGATCGGAGTAACGGCCTGAGTCCGCACGGGGACGGAGACTTCGTACGACCTTGGGGGAGCATCGCTTTCCGCCGTCGGGACAACTGCGGCTGCCGTGTCCCGGCTGCCAGTTCACCCGTGAATGTCGAGAACGCGCCCACTTAAGGGTTCATCGCCCAGACCTCAACCTTGCCAGACCTCGCCTGCTTCCATCGCCCTTGGCACAGAAATACGTCCTTTTCAACATGGACAGCCGCAGGCCAACCCTTGCCTTCTTCGGTGCAACAGGCGGCAGCACGATCTCGTGTCTTGCGCCTGCAGTGGAAGCTGGATACAAGTGCACTGCACGTGGGTCTCTCTCCATCCAGGTCCGTCCTTGGTTTTTCTAAGTTGGGCCGCTAAACGATCTGATCCTCACAGTGGCGCGCGACCCGTCGAAGCTCGAGAAGCTCCTGCGCGCGCGCGGAGTCTCAGAAGCAGCCATCTCGTCGAACCTCCAGATCACTGCTGGCAACGTCACGGACACTGATGCAGTCAGGAAGACGCTCATTCGCGACAATGCGACCGCCGACATTGTTATCTCGGGGATCGGCGGCAAGCTGCTCTTCGACAATCCCCTGAAGCCCACTTTGGATAACCCTACCATCTGCCAAGACGCTATCTCCACAATCATCCACGCGCTCCGCAGCCTTCCGGGACCCAAGCCCATTCTCGTGGCACTGAGCACAACCGGCATCAGCGACAAGAAGCGCGACTTGCCGATAGCGATGATGCCCATGTATCACTGGATGCTCAAGGTGCCACACAAGGACAAAAAGGTGATGGAGGCGCTCATACTGGAGGAGGTCAACCAGCCAGCCGCGGAGCGCGGGATCAGCAACTTCGTGATCGTGCGACCTAGTTTGTTGACGGACGGCCCCGGTCAGGGAGTGGACAAGATCAAGTATGGCACTGAGACTCGTCCGGCGGTCGGATACACGATCAGCAGGAATGATGTCGGCGCTTGGGTTTTCGAGAAGGTGGTCAAGAGTCCGGAGGAGGAGAGGAGCAAAGTTCTTGGGCAAATTGTCACGATTACCACCTAGTCTCAGTGGATGGCACGGCCGCATACTACGCGAGTAGAATAGATATCCCCGGTCGCTGTGGTCCTCTTTGATACTTGGCTGCCATTGTGATCATGTTTCAGTTCAGATACCTATTTCTTAGAAATAAAAGTAATGCTAGAGACTCTGAGAAAGAGCTAGAGAAAACGCTGAGCTGGAACATGCCAAAAAAACCGATGAAATGGGTACTACCTTCCACAAGCTGACCAAAGGAGAACGCCAAGCCATCATGCTGTCAGCACTACTATATACTTACTCCACAGAACCTAAGATACACAGATTGTAGACAAACCAAAACCACAATTCTCTCGTCTAGGATAGTCCTGAATGAAACCGGAATAGAGTGCCTTCGCCAACACCAGTTTCTCCTCTTGTCCTCTTCCAGGGTCGGTCATCGCTTTGGTCGGCATCGCTCGGCACGGTGGGGATGCCGAAGTTCAGGAACAGGTTCGGCCCGAAGAGCCCGTCTTGGCCGGCGCCGTCGTAGCCCGCGTTATCTTCGACCGACCCGCTCTTCCGTTTGACACCGTGTCTTTCGCCCGCGAAGCCCGTCGCCATGTCTTTCGAGGTGTAAACCTCGTCGCCTGTGGCGTTCATAATGCCACTTGTGAATCCTGTCCAGAAACCTGGTTGGTGTGCGGGATCGAGAGGCTCTTGAAACTGCTGCGCCAGGGCTTCCTCGTCCAGGAAAGGCATCTCATCCCCTGACCCCATGATGGCACCGTTCATCGGCAGGATAGTGTTGTCAAAGAGCAGCGGACTTAGTCCTTCCAGCTCTAAAGACCCGAAAGGTTGCTGAGGCGGGGAATCCGCCGAGCTGCCACTGGTGGTTCCAGTCGACAAGCCATGGAGAAGTGAGTCGTCCGTCGATGGACAGGATCCAACACGCACATTTTGACTATTTCCCGGACCGCTTAACTCCTCGAGGCGCTTGCGCACGCTTTTCAATTGCTTCTTGACGGCCCTCCACCGCCTGTCTTGCAGCAAGATGTCGTTTTTGAAAAGTTTGTGCATTGAAAACGCCAGCTCCAGCAACTGAGGAATGCTGTCCAGCAGAATCCGGCCCTCGGCTTCCGTCCCTTGCCGGAAGCGTGTGCAGAAATGATCCATCGCCCGCCCGCAGGCGTCCAGACCTAGGACATAAGAGTGGGGAAATGGGGAAGGGGAGCCTGTCACGATTGGCCCTGTGGTTTGGTGCGTTTCCTTGCCTATCGGAAATATACTCAGTAGCTCCTCAGCGGACGTGATGAAGTCTTCCATCAGCTTTTCAGTGACTACAGTTTCTTTTCGGTGTCCTTCTGAGCGAGGGAAGAGCAGATGTATAAGCATGGTGTGATACACTGTTCGCATCAACGCCTGTGATGTGGTATCCTCAACCTTTGTCTTTATGAGTCCGATTATGTGGAGGAGGACATCTCGGGCATCTGCACACAGGTTGGCAATGCCAGTCTGGCGCATATGCAAGCTACGGAGCCTTTGGAGAAGCATTGCTTGCCACGACAGGCTCTGTAGAGGTACCGGCTCTTCTTGCTGTTGAGGGTACGTGGCGTATAGATGAGCCGCTGTTGAAGTGACATGACTAAGGAGCCACACTTCACGAATGGTGGCCGATTGCTTTCGCAATGTTGACAAGTTATCTGCAGCCTTGTCGAGTTTGATCAGCACCGATGAGTCTTCGTCCATTGGGGGAAACACGCTGAGGACTGTAGCCGGCAATAGGTCGGAGAAAGGCATGTCCATCTGAATAAATGACCATAGTGTGAGCGAGAAGGTCATCCACCAGATGTTCTTGATCATTTCTTCTTCCACCTCCCCCACGTCGATTCCATTTATACGACTCAACCCTGTATGAGGTGTCTCGAGGATGCGGTTCTTTAACTTCGTGATCACCCGACCTGCGTAACCGATGTAGCAGGCGGCCCGGCGAATCTTAGAGAGACATGTGTTATGCCAACCGAGGAGCATTAAGGCCTGTGCCGTAGAAAGGCCGGCCTGCTGCGCTGAACGTCCTCTGAGACGTGCACCGGCCCAGTCAAACAGCCTCTTCCCTCGAGCACGGGACGCTTCGTCCTCAGCAACAAAATGGGCATCAGCAAGAATGGTAGCGAGCAGTATCTCGTCATGAGTGTTGCTTCGGAGGGCGCGAAGGAGTAGAGTCTTCGAGATTAGCCCTGACAATGGATGGACGGTAAACCACACGTCGATCAGCTGAGTTGTACGGTGGCTGTCGTACTCTGCCAGGGGATTATCCCCCGGTGGCTCTGCTTCAAACATTGTCGGAGTGCGATCTCGAGCCATGTTGGTGGCAAAGAATCTTCCTTCGTCGCCAAAGAAGGGCTGACAACCGAGATTCCCGAACTTGGTGACGACCGTTTCCACTAGATCCTGAGTCAGCAGAGACAGGAGCCCGCGGTAACTTAAGTGGCCGCGAGGACTGTTGGCGGGATGTTGTGAAAGACTGTCTGTGGTTCTCAACCGCTCGCGCTCGCCGGAGACTCTCTGGCAGAAGGCTGCCAATCTCTCCTGGTAGGCGTTCATTTTGGGTACATTGGGTTCGCCGCCAAAATTCTCCTTGAACATCGTCTCCAGCTCAGCAGCGACACTGCCAGCTGCATCTATGTCCGTTCTTTGCATATCATCGTGAGGAAAGCTCTCTTTTGGAGAATCTGACCGAGAAACTGACCGAGTGGAGAGTCCATCATTCCCGGTGAGTCCTCCACTTGAGTGGAAGTATTCTCCTTCGACTGTCCTTGGAATGGCCGATTGTGCTGTGCGAGAGTTGCCTCTTGGTCGTCCTTTAGAGGCTTCCAGGTCGTAGACGCACTCGATGTTTCGCTCGCGGCATGCATTGCAAATGCTCTCACCGGAGCAGCGGATCTTCCGGGACCGACAAAAGTGGCAGCTTCGTCGCAAGTTTGGTTTTCGTGTCGTCGTTTCCATGACTCTCTGTCTGGGTGAGAACGATGTTCAAAGAGGCCTTCCTGGCCGTATGGATTCACGACGATCCCTAGGCCCTTATCTAACAACGAGCTCTTCGAGACTTTGCAGTCACGTAATGAAACGAGAAGAGGGCCCTAGTTATGGAGGGTGCAGCGCTAGGTAGGGCTGCGTACACAGAATATACGAGTGATTCGAGCAGCACATAGTACGAGCATATGTGGATGAAAAATGGTGGGTTGTCCTGCACCCCACCAGGGCCCCCAGTTTGATGAGCCACGAGTAGAATTTCAAGCTGGCAGAGTCAGAGCTTGATTCGACACCGGGTACAGCTGCTTCATGCCACGATTAGGGTCCGCTGGAGGATCTATTCATAGTGATTCCCAGGGCCATCAGCGTTCCGAAACACGGCCAAACCCCACTGACAAACCGAGCCAAGACGTAATTAACTCATGGAGAGGTCCCCGTTGAGGTTAAATCCAAGGCTCCTCAGCGGGCTCTCGTCCGTCGGGGCCCTCCGTACGCTGGCGGCATGATGCCCCTGGCGATGACTGTTGATCTGCAGCCGCTTCAGCGCCTCGCGCTTTGCCTTCCGGGCATTGCCTGGCGAGAGGTCGCGCAAGCAGCAAGCTTACTCAGGCGGCGAGCTGTGTGAGATTGGAGTATCAACTTCCGCTGGCCACATGGGCTGTGCCTGGATGATACCGAGTCGGAGCTGATTGATGACGGCTCTTGTTCGGGGAATTGGGGCGGAATACGTCAGAACCCTAGCAGGCCGTTTATCAGCAACCATCAGCTTGCCGATCACTCCAGAAAACGAATGGTAACTGCGCAGTACGTGTGTACCGTACAGAGTACATACACCAGACGGAGACATCGAGTGGAGTTGCCTGATCTGACGATATCTGGCCAAGCTGACGAGCGTGCCCCAGGGAGTCTTGGACACAGCAGCCAAAATCCCGCCGTGGGGGCATCCTTGAGCACATACTGCGACAGGTGTAGGTTAGGAGGTATGTGAAGGCGTCCACGTCGAAGAAGGTTGGGTGCATCAACACGCCCTTCCGCCAAGTTCAACCCCCGCGCACCCCCGTTCCCGCATGCCATTGGGCCAGGCGATTCTTTTTGTCCCGCAGAATCCCCGCCTAGGCTTCTTTTTTGCTTCCTACACACCTTCCCTACATCAGGTATGAGATACACAGCATACGGCCAGACAGTTCCAAGCCAGATAGAGGAGCCTGAATTCCGGACCAGCATCATCCGTTCATGCTGCTCTCGGTGCGCACGGCCTGCCTGATGATCAGGTATTTGACGCAGCAGCCTTGGATGGCTCTCACGAAATACTACAAACCCCAGACGGCAGAGTTACTCAGCAACGTCTTGTCCTTGACCGGGCAGTCCATGTCTGCGACCATGGAGCCGGGGAAACTCGAGGCCCCGCCTCCGTAATCATCCCATTTCCCGATTCAGTGCCGCCCTGCTCGGGGACAGAGGACTTGGGATCGGGCGGATCCCTGGCGATTCTGCCGAACGACGAGATATTGCTACTTGGGTATTGGCTGCAGAGATACGACTGCATCTTCCTCAGCTCGGTTTATATATAGCTGGTACTGTACATCTATTGGCGGTTCATCTCATCTGTATATCTAGGACTTAGACGGATTCCACGGAGATTTAATCACCCTCCCACGGCTGCATACATACAAGGCACATGGCACGTATGTGAAGCATGATCCTGACACGATACAGTACATCTCACAAAAGGCCAAACCTCCGAACCAAGGTTGTGTAACCATCGGCGTGAGACGGGACTGAGTCGTAGTGGGCCCTCGGCATCGACCACCCGACTTTTGTCATCGCATCACCTCACAACCTAGCTTCCAGCCACGCAATAATCTCTAGAGTTAGGTAAGCGATAACGTTAGATGGAAACCGAAGATAAACCTCAAACACGGAACATCCTGGATCCGGACCTGGAACTGGCACGCCTGAAGAGCGGCAACATTTATCGGCGGCAATAATCACCCCGAAGAAATGGAATGGGGATGATGACATGCGTACTACATACCTACATACATACACACATCCTGGGTCACTTAACTTTTCTCCGCAGCAGCGGGCAGCGGAACCGAGCGGAACCCTTAAACCGTCAGTTCGAACCGTCATCATGTACAGAACCAGGGGTCGGGGGTTGTAGAAGCTCTGTGCTGCGTAGCTCTGTGACATGATGTGATGTTTCAAGTAGGTTGCGACCACCATGCTACGAGCCATGGCATGCGACACGCCACGCGAGGAGGCGGGATGTCGTGAATTGATGGATTGCAGAACGTAGTAGTGGTATGGACTAGTAGGGAGCAAGGGACAGGTCGGAATATTAGGGCTGAACCGCAACGGAAAAAGTTCATAAATGGTATTAGAAGCCACCCGAACTCAGCACATGAGTCCCTTACATGGGTAGGAACTAAATTACTCCATGGACCTTGGTATCTGAGTATGGTACTTAATCATAAGAAACTCCAATACCTAGATGCTGTGCTTAGTCGCAGGCTAGGTAGGTATGTACGACGATATCCAAATGCAAAATGCTTATTTTTAGTCCCCACTGAACTACTACCTATCTAGGTACATAAATAGTTACAGTCCCTGGAATCTACCAACTATGTATGTAGCTTATATTAAGTACAGTACTTTACTAACCGGGCACATATGCCCTATGTTCGGAGCACGTCTGCGATGTACATGTACAGTATTCATGCATAGATTGGAAACGGGGTTGCAGCTAGTAAGCAGGTACATGTACAGTCCCTCAGTTAGCAGTGGGCTAGTGCTGAATAGCATGAAGACCTGTGCAATAATATGTCCACGGATGTACGGGGTATATTGATAGGTGGTACCTAGGAGGTAGGTACTGGATGCAGGGACTCTACAGCACGATGTACAGTACGTTATCCCCTTGCTGCCGAAATTGGGACCTCCTATATGTTGAGAATACTGTGGTAGTGAGGCTCTACTTAGTGGTAATCTTTTGTTATTAGTTTTTGGTATTATCGCCTGGAAGTCTTAGGGGTAGTCATAACTAAAACTTAGGTAAGACTTAGTGGCCTTCTTAAGTAGACCTTAACTAAACTGTTACAATACCTTAGAAACACAATATGTGATCCGCGGGAGGTCCCAGTTTCGGCAGCAAGTGGATATAGCACATCATTGCTAACGGTTTATAATAGTACAGGACCCTACTCCGTAAATCAAAACGAGGATCCGAAATGATATAATTGGATACTAGATGCCATGCCCTGCAGGCACGCTTCTAGAGAACAGAATAATTGAACAACGACCTGGCATGATATGATACGATATGGTGTGATGATATATTTAGATACATCCGAAACAAAAGAAAAGGTACTGCACTTGCTTGTGACGCACGTGGCCGTGATATAGATCGATGATCGATCGGCGCGATTTTCTCCCCGGTTCAGAACTTAACTCCAGATTTCACATCTTGATTGGTCAATCCTCCGCCCGGCTAATCATCGGGAGTCGGCCCCGGCCGCTGGGTCCCGTCTCAACTGCCCAACCGACCGGTTAGCCTATCACATCTATCATATCTGGGGATGTAAATAAGAGGGATAAGGTACTACGTACAGCCTTAACGGTGGGTTGATGCCCGTATAGCCACCGCAGCGCCCATCTCCAGCCCCAGATCGGCATGTAGGCGTATACCAATTTCCGCACGATAGGCCCCAGCCCGTAGGGCAGGCGGGCCGTGTGCAGCTTTGCGTAGTTGCTGGAGAACGAGACCAGGTCCTTGGCGCGTCCTTCGCGGAGAGTGCGGTACTCCTGGAGGGCGTCCGCCAGGGAAGACTGTTCGGCATCTTGCCGGTTCGCGAAATAGGCGTGCAGGACGTTGGCGAGTTCGGTGGCATCTTCGATGGCTTGGCAGGCACCCTGCAAAATCGACGTCAATCTCCCGCTGGCTACATAACGGGCAGGAAGGGGAGTTTTCTAGACTTGCCTGACCAAAGAATGAGGTCATTGAATGCGCAGCTGCAGTAAAAGAAACGTCAGCTATCAGCCAAGAAAACTAAAAGAGAAGGGAATGTGAAGAGCATGAAGCAGATTGTAGCAAAGTCAGCTTGCTTGTTTTCTGAGGGGGCCATCCAATGTGGTCACCAAATAAGCAGTTTGGCGGTGGTTCAGAGGCTTGTCTTCAAAATCTGGAGGCAACGTATGCCTTTCACATTTACCCATTACTATTAAGTACGCCGGCCCAATCGCTTGATCACCCACAGAGACTGCAGAAAATGCTATAAGCTTGTGTTACTGTACGTACCGTCGCCCAGCAAAGCCACACGGCCGTACGCCATGGCAGGAAAGTCAGTCTCTTCGAACACGTTGCTCGCGATCACGCGTTCCGACTTATCCACAACTGTGAACTATTATTAGCCTGGGAGCTGACTCCCGTCGCGAGGACATCATATCATACTGTCGCGGAAGCGCCCGGTCTTTGCGAATGGATGGAAGTGATCTCCATAGACGGAGTTGATCGTGTCGCGGTTGACTCCTTTCCAAACCGACCGATCTGGCTGGCCCTGCTGGGGCCCGGCCGCCTGCATAAATCAGCGTCTGGCAGCCATGCGAAAACAGTAACTGAGGGATTTTTCTCGAAGGGACAATAGTAACCAAGCGATGGCCCTCGGTCCTACCTTGACGCCGATATACCACTGCCGGTTATCCTTGCACGGCCATGTGGTCAGGATCGTGTTGTCGAAGAGCAGCCAGTTTGCGACCCCAATCTCGGCGGGTCCCAGGTTCGTCAGAGGCGCCGTATAGCCCGACATATGCACGCGGCCCGTGAAGCGGATGGTGTTGACGGAATCGAGGCCGGCCTGGCGAGCGAGGATCCTCCGCGTGGCAGAACGAATCCCATCAGCGCCCACGGCAGCCTCACCCACCAGCGAACGCCCGTCAGAAAGCTTGACTGTGACGCCCGGCTGCGTCGGATCGTCGACGATATCCGTCACGTCGGCATCTAGCAGGACGGCGTCACTCCCGCCCGCGGCGGCGTACAGCAGGTGGTGGAACTGGTGCCGCTCGATCGAGTAGACGGGGTAGCCAAACGTCGGTTCGAGCCACTCGAAGTCGATCTCGCTCCATTTGGTCCTGTTGCGGTGTACCTGGATCTTCCTGAGCCGTTGACCTTCCTCGACGATGCTGCGATAGATGCCCAGCTGGTCTAGCACGCGCAGGGCGTTCGGGGCCAGCGAGATTCCGGCCCCAACAGGCGTGAGCTCCTTCGTGCGTTCCAAGACCTTGCAAGAGATGCCGATCTTCCTGCAGATAGCCGCCAGGGTCAGGCCACCGATGCCACCGCCAATGATCAGGACCTGCGCGTCAAGGTGTGGTGGTTGCTGGGAAGCCATTGCTGAGCAGAACCTGGATGTGGTAAGCAAGGCAGGGCTGGCAACGACGAGCAAAGAATAATCACTGAGAAATGGTGATTCCCTTCCATCGTGACGTTTCATCCAGCGATTAGTTGTCCTGTATGATCGTATAAAACTCAGGCCATCGACCGCTCGGATGCAAACGTGATCGTGTTTAGGGGAACCCGCCCGATGGCCTCTGGAAAGCTCCGCTGCTGCGCTCCGCCATATACCTCCGCCGGCGCGCGGAGACGGTCGTACGGCGGGAGCTTCACGACGGAGGCAGGAGGGTCGAGAGAGGAAAATCCTCGTTTGCGAGGCTGTTTCCCAAAGGCATATCCTCGTGTCTCCCTTCAGAGAGGAGAGAGTCATTGCTGGGAGCTTATCGGCTATCTACTTGCTACTATGTAAATACCGACTAGTAGTGTGCAGATTCCTCCAGGGCTACCGAGGTACCTACTTATGTAGGGAGATAGTAAACTTCTACATACCGGGTATGTATGCATGTCTGTACCAGTGACCTTGCATGGCAGATACCCATAGCACAAATCCAGAGGAACGAATGGCCTCTACTCCATGCATAGAAGATCTCTTTTCTCGATTCCGTGCATACCAGGCGCGCCATTCTGCCCACGTTATGTTATGAATCATCAACCTTTTCTGTCCGTACGGCACTTATATTATTCTTATCACTATAAATATATTTTTTCTATTTATTTCGAGACACATTCTGACTCAGATATATAGACATGTATAGATTAGTACCTTAGATAGGTACCTCAGGTATGTAATGTACTGTACATAGACATTGTCATGTTGAACCATCTCCGACATCCAACCGGCCGACGGGGAAAACAGAACCACCAAATCTTCACAGGATCTCTGCATCAGCGGGTGGATACGGACAGCGTCCCATGTCCTCCACTGGGTTCATGGCTGCCATGTGGCTGTCTTGCTGTAACTTGGGTGGCGTTTCGCATGCGCGTCAGAGCTTGGATCGTCACGCGGGGATGGAGCTGACAAAATACATCCATCTATATACATTCTGTGCAGTGTAGACCCTGCTGAAACGTGATGTGTCAGATTTATTTACTGACTGCCGTAGCATCTGAAGTGATGACATGCTCCGCAGGTATGAGATATGTATAGTATCAATTCCATCCTGGAAGAATATATTCACAAAATGCCCAAGAATCGGATTTGTTTTTCTTGTGCACCGCCCCATTGTCCCGGAACTAATGGGATGATTCTCCCATGATGCCATTCATGCAGTGGTATGAATGGGTCAGTTACTCAGCCATCATGTACACGTCTGCATCTGTCTGTTGACTCGGACAATAGACGTATCAACCCACGGTGCAATGTTCCGCATTGAGATACCGACCACGTGGCGCGGGGATCTCCCTTCTCTGGGCTGACTAGAAATCTAATGAATTTCATCATTCAGCCCCGAGCCGGGACACTTGAATTGACAAGCGGTGTCATACGGGGAAAAAAAAGGGCTATGTGGACATCAGGACCTGCTGCTCTGTAACCTGTTGAGACTGTGCGACTTTTCTGTCCCATCCTCATCCCGGTTAGAATGCGTCATTTGTGAAGAGATTTTTTCTTTATTTCTTTGTTTGAATATCGTCAAGTTTGTGACTGAAGTTTCGGAGTCTAGAAAAAATTGGAGGGAATCCATTCCGCTTCCGAGTAGTTGTTCACTATTGAGTTTTAATTATACATGATGCAGCTAGAAGTTATATGCACGGTACATGCCTTCTAACCTTGGAATTATATACTGTATGCATCCAGTGTACCCGCGCGTAGGTAGATACCTATGCATTATAATGTACATGTACATACATCAAGCAGATCCCGTCGATCAACCTTGATCATCCCAACGTCGCAACACCAGACCGAGTCCCGAACAAGTGTATGTATGTTAGGTGCCTAGGTATCTATCTAATGCTTCCTCGGGAACGCATGGAAGAACTCTCTGCATCAAGCTCTCTATTACTACGTACCTGCCTAATGACGTAAATATCTCCAGGCATACTACTAAATACAATAGATGAATCGATGAACATATTGCTCCAGCAACGAACAAGGTTGCGCACCCGACCGCATCTGTGATCCTCAGAAAGGCTCATTGTTTGTTGTACAGCGTCGATAAGACTAAATGGGTTACGTAGCTAGGATGTTATATCTGTCTATTTGGACTTGAAAGGTGATCGAGGATCGTCCGATTATAATGCGATGGAAATGGGTTGCGGGGTAATCGATCTATCTTTTATCCCCGCTTTCTGCTAAAGAAGTCTATGGGCTCGTGGTTTTGGTAGCTGTTGTGCGTAACATGATAGTCATATTGTATTGCGTATGCGGATCTCCCTACGGACTAGCTTGACAAACGGTGAAACGTTGCCGAGCTAGATAGGGAGGATGATCTCTGAGTAGTACACGGGGTTATAGTTCGTGATCCCACACGGAATTCGTTTCAGGTTTCCCCTGTTCTCGTGCAACGTGTTATATATAAGTACCTATATCGAATCTATCCAACTGTACTGTGTACTTCTACACAAGTTCACTGAGGCAGGCACCTTGCCTTACCATTTCACATCGGCAATGCCCACCTTTAGCTTCTCGAAATCGAATATGATATACTTGTCCTTGGAGAAGGTCTCCCCGAAGTTCCCGATGACCATGTCTCCATATCCTAGCGTCCGAACGTTAAGGACGCACACCCCGCCGCCAAGATCATCAACGTAGTTCGAAGGTTTAATCTCCCACACCTTGTCCGACCCGAGGAATTCATACTTCAGGGGTGGCAGCTGCTCGATCTTGCCGCAATCGATCTGGTAGAATGACTGGTTCCCGTTATTCGGTGGGTTCTGGAGGGTAATTGGCGTCGCACCGCTAAGGTCAATCAATCGCTGGTAGGCGTTGACCGACATGGGAGCGCCACGCCCGTAGCTCGCGTGGTCAAAAACCGCCCCGGCCCCGACCGTCTTGTTCAATTGTTGTTCCTCATCGCCCAGGCAGAACCGGGTCAGGTTCAGGGTCCAGTAATTGTAGACGGCCGGGCTGTAGACAAAATCGACCACATTGACTTCGGGGAAATCGATGACGTCGTACCAGATCACGTCGCCCTTGACCAAGCTGCGGTTATAGCCTCCAAGGATCTGTATACCATCATAACCACCGCATGTAGTTTTGTTACTATCTGCACATCCATCGTAGCAATAGTGGAAAGCTACAAGTGGTTCTGGCCAAGCACCGGCGCGCCAAGCTTGATAGAAAGGGGACTGTATAGAACCTACGATGCCATATTAGCAAAGCTTGGCTAAACCCATAGACAAGAGTGATACGTACTGTTGTCACCCTTGAAAACTGGAGAGAGCCCATATACGCCAGCAAAAGGATAGGCCATGTCCGTGTTGTCGAATTGAAAGTCTGCGGCCTGTATCGTCATACGGACACTGCTAGGCCCAACGGTTACGATATCGGAGGCCACATCGATGTGCAAATCCTCATAAAAGTAGAAATGATTTGGATTCCATACAAGATCCGAAAAGTGAGCGGTCAAGTTTCGAAAGGTGAACGAACGCGTCTGATTAAAGAATGTCTGTTGCTTCGCGAGGCATGAGTAGGTGGCACCGGAATTACCACGACACAAAGTCGTCAGGATGTACTGTCCAATCCAAGTCCAGTCGACAAAGACGTCGAGTCTCTGCGGTGGTGTTCCAATCGATATCTCTGTCACGAATCCGTACGGTGTCCATGTCAAGGGCATGTCATAACTTCGGCCTTTGTGGGGGTTCTGCGTTGCTGGAATCGCCAAAGCCAGAGGACCGACTGAGGCTAGAAGGAGAGTATAAACAAGTATAGGTGACACCATTGCGTATGACTATACTAACGATTGGATGCTATATATGCGCTGTACACTGCACCTCGGGAACCAACAGCTTTTCAGATCTGCTGGGTGGGGATCATAATGAACGTTCCACGGCATCGAGTCGTTTATGTATTCGATCGATGGTTGGAAAGAACTGTCCAGACTTGCGTTCGCCATAATTCTCTTCCACTCATGTTCTTGGATGCGTGAGAAAGTCTCCGTCACCCTCAACGCTTTGTCTTCCGTAACAGTCCGTTGTAGGACATTGTTCCGTGCGAGAGCGGAGCATGGCGGTGGCCTCGCAACCACCGTTCTTCAACGGAACAGGGAAATGGTCGAGGCCAATCGCCTAATGTCAAAGACCTCCGGTCTTTAGCTTCTATGTACAGTAGGTCGATAATCTCAAGGACATGAGGTTCCCACATGGAAGATGGCGCTTCGAATCGTTCTCTTTTGTTCCCGTCTATCTCCCCGACATGTCCGCTCCAATCTGCCTTGTTTAATGACGCCACCAGGGTTATACACCTGATCGAAGGCCATGGAGACAATTGTACACATTCAGGGCAATACTGCCTCGCCTCTGACGCCATTGTTCTTGGTTCATGCCGTTTCAGGACTTGCCCTTCCATACTTCTCCCTGGGCAGTCTCAGTGCTGAAGACCATGGGCCAGAGAAGTCTCGTCCGGTGTATGGCATCACGTCGCCACTCTACTCCTGCAGAACATATCGGATGCCAAATTCGCTGGACGAAATTGCGCGTCAGTATGTTTCCGCAATTCAACGTGAAGTGCAACCGGTTGGACCCTACCTGCTTGGAGGCTGGTCCTTGGGAGGAATGATCGCTGTCAAAATGGCAGATATCCTTCAATCCCAGGGGGAAAAGGTCCTTCACGTCATCATGATCGACTCCGTCAATCCTGAATATTATCCGCCTTTTATCGATGAAGCGGAACACGAGGCAATTGCAGACATGGTTTACTCCAACGTGGCCAAGAAAATGAATCTGCCAGACTTCTCCGACTCCGATGACATGTCAACGGATGCAGACGAAGAGGACGACGACGATGGCGTCCAACTCAATGCACTACTTTTGAGGATGCGGAAACACATATGGAGCAGCACACGCATAATCTCCAGAACCGAACCAGGCCAGCTTTTGGACGGAAAGTGCAATACAGCTGTGACTCTCATCAAATGCACCTCACTGGCACCGGTAGTGCCGGCGCTGCGCCTGGAAAGAAAGGCCTTTATCCGGAAGTGTTTTCTGCATCCGCACCTGCGATGGAGATCTAGGCAGTTCAATCGATTCCGGACGGTTCTGTTCAATGCGCAACATGACGATGTCTTCGACCCGCAGCATTCAGGCCCATTGACAGTTGTTCTTCGAAATATTCTTGCAAATGTGTGAATTTGTATTGAAGTCACTCCTTTCTCCCTCTTTTGCTGGTGCGGCCTTTTTCGTGTTCTTACCTGAGTACTGTACAATGTTCAGCATATCTGGTCAAAAGATATCTTTTTTTGTTTTGTTTTGATGATATACAATACAGAAGTGGAAAATCTTATGGATAAGCTGTTCAAGCGCGATATTTACATTCTTTTCTCTATTTCGACGAATATATACTTTGATCAGTAGGCATGTTCCTAAACAAGACCATCTCCACTGCCAAAGTGAAGCAAATAAATGCCTGATCCAGTAAAGTAATCTCACAATTAGAGCATATAATATCAATATGTTCTAAACTTCCCCCCCCCCCCCCGGGAAAAAAAGGATAACCATAAACCATATAACCAGTTCTATCAGAGTTATTCAAAGTCACGTATACAACCATGGATTTTTTTTTCGTCCTATTCCTCCAGGAAGTGGAAATTTTTGACGTGAAGTGATAATTGCCTGACAAAAGGAAATGACCGTGGTAAAGCCTCCGCATTGACAATAATCTATTCCAACTCGAGGCTTGAGATAGCCAGTTCTCTTTTATTTAACTGTCCCTATTTCCTCACGGCATTTTATGGCCACTGACGCGTCCCCCTTAAGCCACGGACTACCGATCTTTGTAAAATCCAGCTGTGAAAAGTCATTTGGCGGACCACGAGTTCCCCATTCCACGTTGTAATTTTTAACCAAAGTTGAAATCATTTCACGTGCGATAATGCCAGCCATGTTTTCGCCAGGGCACCGGTGTGAGCCAGCACCAAACTGAAGAAAGGCTACACCTTTAGTGGTGTTCAACTGTTCAGGTAATTCGCCCTGTCTGAGCCATCGTTCTGGATCCCACTCCTCTGGATGACTGTAGATAGTGGGATCATGGTGAGTCAGATAAGGCGAGATGGAGACAACCCAGCCTCTTGGAATAGATAGGTTGGAATCTGGAAGTTGCACCTGCCTGCGGGCTAGACGAAGCATATTGACACCGGAGTACCGACGTCCAGTCTCTTTCAAGTACGCCACAAGGTGCGGAGATTTGTGAATGTTAGGGCATGCAGACAGCGCTTCGCGAAGCATGTTCATATGAGTTGGAGATCTGATGAGCTGCAAATAAGTGTCAAATGAGAGGAAAAAACATATGGAGAAATTTGGTGCAGGTCATACCTCGATGATCGTCCACGCGATACTTGCCACAGTACTTGTATGAGCAGCGAACATCAGAAGAGTGTGGTGGGCGGGGTAAAATTCCTTGAGATAAGCCGTCGTCTTATCGTTTAGTGTGAAAGAGATATAGTCCAGAGCGTTGTCCCACTGCTCCGCATTCAGCTCCCTTTCCTTCAACCTCTCATGGAATATCTCAGCGACCCTATCCCGGCATTTTCCCAGCCGTCGTGCTGGAGGATGCGGGACCCAGTCGGGGAATAGAAAGTTGAATGGATGCCCAATGTCCGCTTCCATACGGTGTAGCAAGTCGTAGAGCTCGTCGAGGTTGTTGTCGTAGAAATCCTGTCCCATGAGGCATCGAACGATGACCTTGTGCGCAAACTTGGAGACCTCCTCGAACAGCTCAATATCAGGTTTGGAGGCCCAGTTACGGAGCGACTTTTCTGATTCCTCCGCTGCAATCTTGGTGTAATGATCCAGAGCCACAGTCCGATTGATGCCACGGTTGAGAGAGCTGACCAGCCTCTTCAGGTGAGCGAAATAGCCTGGGATCACGACCTTGTTTAGGAAAAGGCCCTAATAGCTCATTAGAACATCGAGTAGAATGGAGCATGAAGGACAACCTACCATGCCGTCTCCAAATGACCAGACTTCTTCTCTTGTGTCGAGATACATCTTGTTCATCTCGGTGCCTCTTAAGAATACAATATTGTTTAGAATCATGTTGATACGAAAAACCTGGCCACATTTAACTGTTGCTCGTCTGACAAAGTCGACAGGGTCTTTGCCATATCCCAGAGCATCGCCGATGAACGGCAAGCCGATGTTCGGACTCGGAATACTCTTGCGTAGAAACCTTCGGTAAAGGAAGATTGAGATTATAACAAACAAGAAGAGAGAAAGGACTGTACTCTTCAGAGAGGACAGAGTAGTTTCTGTAATGGTTCTAACTGTCAACTGTAACATTGTAAAGTGCTGGAGTAATAATGGGTTGTACTATTGTACTGTGTACCTAGGGGTATTTTTGTCTTTGGCTCTTTGGCGCTCCGGACTAGCAACAACTGTATTCCACCGTCCCCGCTGGGCTGAGCATTCAGTTATAATAGCAACATATCTTGGGCCCTATTTTCACCGACTGGCCGGGGAATTGGTGTCACACTGCAATGCATTGTTACAGAGCGCCCGTCGGTCCGTTGCACAGCGGAGGGTTTCTTGACGCCGTCCTATCACGTCGGAGCAAAGCAAGTACCGAAACGTAGCAAGTCGGACACAATCAGCACATGGAATTTTTAGTTCCGAATTGTTTGTGTTCCCTTTTATTGTAGATTGCCTCCTTCGAGCATGTTAGGATTTTGAGCAACAACATACGATGTACTTCATGCCTTTGACGCCCCCATCCGGCCAGCATTCGAAATGGATAGGAGCCGGAGCCGAAGCAGAGTTGAAAAGCCAATATTACCGGATCTGCCTGTTTTCCGACCATTGAGCTTCTATTATCCTGGCCAGGATGATGGGATCCAGATCGAGAAGCCTTCACTGGCTCACCTCCGCCCGAGGTCGTCGTACTCTTCTTCTGAGACGCTGCTGCCGGACCGGTTCTCCGGAATCGACCTTTTCGATTCACAAAGGCCAATAATACTGGATTTCCCGTTATTCTACCCTTCGCCACAGGAAACTCTTTTACAGCAGGGTCACCCATCTGAGATGAACAGAATTGAGAATGAAAGGCCTCCCGACGGCGGTATACGAGCATGGCTTGTGGTCCTCGGTGGCTTCCTGGCATATTTTGCAACCTTCGGTATGCACAATGGTTATACTTCCCATGAGGTGTAGGACAGCGTTAATCAGAAAATCCAGGCTTGCTCAACACTTTTGGTACCTTTCAAGCATACTATCAAACGAAAATGCTATCGCACACATCTGGCAGTGTAATATCATGGATTGGTTCCTCGCAAGTATCTTTTCCCTTCAACAACGGTGAGGTCAATTCTAAACAATATACAGACTTTCATCCTTTTCATAAGTGGCTTGATAATTGGGCCCATGTACGATAGATACGGCGCCACTCGCCTTGTTGTCCCTGGAACACTCATTCACGTGCTCTCTTTGATGCTCACGAGCCTTGCAACAAAATATTACCAATTAATGCTTGCTCAGGGAATAATGTTTGGTATCGGAAATGCACTGATGTACGGATACCCGGTCAATGGAACTTCCTGGTTTTATACATGCTGAAAAGTTGCTATAGCTTCTACCCGACCATATCAGCAGTTTCCCAGTGGTTCAGCAGACGTCTTGGTCTTGCTCTCGGCATAGCCGTTGCGGGTTCTTCACTAGGCGGGATATGTTGGCCATTGCTGGTACAATATCTGCTAGACACGATAGGCTTTGGATGGGCATTGCGGACTTCCGGCTTCATTTGCATTGGCCTTCTCGTACCTGCCTGCATCCTGATCGTATCAAGAACGTCTTCGACTTCAAAATCCGATCAAAATCAGCCGCCAAAATTGGATTTTGTGGGCATACTAAAGGACTTGAAATATGTCGTGTTTTGTGCAGGGATGTTCCTTATCTTATGGGGGATGTTCATTCCCTTCTTCTATTTGCCGATTTATGGCCAACATTATGGAATGAGCGAAAGCAAGGCCAACGATCTACTTTCATACCTGAACGCGGGATCCTTCGTGGCCCGAATCATCACCGGGAGTATGGCGGACAGATTTGGCAGGTTAATTGCTCTCTAAGATTGCGAATCGTTCTCTGCTGACCGAAGTCGTTCTCAGATTCAACATGACCTTTGTTTCTGCGCTAATTTGTGGGATTTTACTTTTCAGTCTCTATGGAATAAAGACCCCTCCCGCAATAATCTCATTCTCCATTCTCTACGGAATATCTTCTGGCGGCCTGATTTCACTTCAATCAGCGTGTGTGGCTCAGATCACCCCTGATACAAGGACCATTGGTATCAGAATTGGAATCATGATGGCCATCTGTTCGTTTGGGTATGTTCAATTTAACCTGGCCTCTATCATGCGAAACCTTGATATCTTTTATTCGACTAACAGTCCTTGCTTCAGGGCTCTCACCGGGAGTCCGATCGGAGGTGCCCTTATTGTAAGGGATAGCGGAGGATTCACAGGACTTATCAACTTCAGTGCCATTATCTTGATTGGTGGGGCTGCCCTGGTCCTCTGTTCACGCATTCTGGCCGTGCCCAAATTCTGTGCTTTTTGAAAGTTATTCAGAAAATGTATTTCGTTTTCGTTTAGCGTGTGCTTGCATTATGGCGGCGAATTTAATGTTGCATCTGTTTCGCTGATGAATAATTTGTGGGGAATGCGTGTCAGCAACTGATCGGTATACATATGCATGAGAGGTTTGCATTGGGTCATTGATTTGATAGACATATATTTTCGCAAATTAAAGTAGCATATTTTTGGGGGGGTTGTGGGTAAGAGATTCGAATCAACAAATCTCCATTTAGAAGCAAACGTTCGCCGGTTGGCCAGTTGGCGCCCCGGTAAGCTGCTTCCGAAGCCCGCGGAACCCCTTGTCAATTTTCGAGGAGAACGCTCAAGAATCTGCTGGGAGCTATCTAAGGGCTAATATATCTACTCAATCCAAACAATGTGCACCTAAAATTGTCCTTTCTGCAGATTTCCTTACGGAAAAGAATTGTGTGCGATACACGCCTATATCCCTCTCAAAGCCCAGAACCGGACAGTTTACCAGTGTGATAGTTTAATTAAAGTCTAGTTAAGAATACCCATACCTTTTACCTAATGTTTAGTTAATGCTACTCCTAAAACCAGCAGTCTTGCAGGCAACAATACCTAATCATCATAACTAAAGATTTGCTACCGAAAGCCTCTAAGCGGGCCTCCTATGTCCAATTTAGGCGACTTTAGTAGGCCCAATGGTGCTTCATGTGCCTGTACGTTAGCCTAGGTTGCAACGGAACACAAACTGGCAGGTCTATCTTTCTGAAGAATAATTTCGCCCTATATCATCCCCTTCCTGATAGGCGTACTTTTATTAAAATCAGTGTTGTCAAAAAAGATGGACAACCCTAACACCCACGTGGCCAGCACATGGCCATATGATGATCTAAGCTTAGGGTTTTGTTTCATCATTTTCTCCGTCGGCTGGCGGATCTTCAACGTCCTGCATCCTCATGTCGCGACTTGCAAAAATCTCCCCGTCCACCAGCGGTCCGCCGGACACAATGCACCGCGGAGAAGATGAGTGGCCTGATGCCGGAAATGGGCAACAGGGGCCTCCCTTTTCGAAGCTGCATATGGCAGCCTTACTGCAATTTCTATATTATAAAATGCGTGCTGTACTCGGTGATACAGCACTCGTCATCCAGTGCTTGGCCCTTTGTCTGATTAGACAACACTCTCGTTTGTGTATCCCTCTTTCCTAAGTCCGCCTAGCCCTGCAGTCTGCCTGTTGTGCAGGGCGCTCGAGTACATATACATATAGAACTATATACCGCAAGTATATACGGCCATGAAGCTGTACCCCGTTATCTCCCTCCTGGGACTTCTCTCGTTTTCAGTCTATACTTCTGCTGTTCCATTCGGCCAGAATGGGACCCAATCGTTAAGAAGCTGTGTCCAGCATGCCTTAACCGGGTCTGATGCGAGTCAGAGGATCGTCGATCCCAGCTCCGACACTTACACAGACGCTCGGATGGGGGAAAAGATACAGTTGGTCGCAACGCCTAACTTCATCTAGCTATTCACACTGAGAATGTACCTGTTGCTAGGTTCGATGAATTCCCAGCATTGATTGCGTTTGCTGTCAGCGCCGATGAGGTTGGCCCCTTGATCAAATGTGCTCAGGAATGTGGACATAGGGCTGTGCCTAGATCTGGAGGTCATCAGTAGGTGATAAAATTTATACTGATTCATTGTTCTGAGGCATACTTCCTGGGGCAAGTCATTGATATTTATGTCAGTTTCCTCGCCTACTCAGCGCTGAACAACACCCTCGTTATTGACCTTTCTCACATCAACCATGTCAAAGTGTCACCCGACCATAAGACGGCTACAGTAGGAGCAGGCATCCGCCTGGGTGCCCTCTATACCGCTCTCGACGCATACAACACCACGTTCATTGGTGGCCTCTGCCCAACAGTTGGCCTGGGCGGTCTTATATCCTCCGGGGGCTTTAACATGCAGATGCGCGCCCTAGGGATGTCCAGTGACCACGTGCTCGCCGCCAAGGTCGTCACTGCAGACGGGAAGACGGTCACTGCATCGCCCACCTCGCATCCGGATCTGTTCTGGGCCATCCGTGGCGGCGGCGGAGGGACGTACGGGATCGTGGTCGAATACACGCTGCAGTTGAAGCAACTGCCGCGGTCCGCCATGCTTGCCATCATGTGGAACAACACCGCCGACCGGTACGACGTAGCAAGGCGGTTCCTCGAGTGGGCACCTGTCCAGCCCAAGGAACTTACCTCCCAAGTCAATGTATACAAGAGCACCGTCCAAGTACTGGGGTGGTACCTGGGAGGATCCGCGGAAGAGCTCCAGGTGCTGGTCAACGAATCCGGGCTCCTCCAGATCGGTAACCCCCAGGTGCAGATCTCCGGAAACTGTAACACGGACAACTCCCGTCTCTTCGGATACTCGACGACGGAATGCCTGCCGGACGACCAAGTCGACGCATCCATTATGAATGTCGTCCCGCAACCTTTCTCCCAGTACGAGCACTACCCCCGGTTCCAGTACAATGAACTGCCCATCTCAAACAAAAGGGCAACCGCTCCGCCGTGGGAACGATTCAGACGTCTCAGCAAGTCCTTCATCGTCCAAAAGGACAATCTCCTGCCGGATCACGCGTTGAAGAAGGTCGTGGACATGCTCGGTGAGCTGGACGACGCTTCGCAGGTGTGGGGGGAATGGCACGCGTGGAACATCTCGGGCGACAGCAATGCCGGTGCCTTCGCCTGGCGGGAGCAGGCATACGCCCTACTCGAGTTCCAGGTGCACGGCTCGAACGATACAGCGACTCAGGCACGGTACGAGGACTGGTTTGCGGGATTGGAGAAATTTCTGAGGCCTATTGTAGGGTACGTCGCCATCTTAGGCTAGCCAGCCATGCATGAAGATTCGCCCTTGCTAACGAGAAAATTATCTTATTAGACCGGCCTCCTACTCAGGCTACATGGATGCGGACATCTCAACGAATCCTCTCGAGTCGTACTTCGGCTCAAACGTCTGCCGATTGGTCGACATCAAGAAGACCTACGACCCAGAGAACTTCTTCACCAACCCCGACGCCATTCCTCCGGAAATACCTGAGGGGATCACATGTAAGTAACTAACTACTGAAAAAAAAAGCTCGGAATGATCTGCTGTCTTTTATTGCTACATATATAAGCTACAGCATGGATTATATAGATACACACACATACATGCCATCTAGGGGCGAGGGGGAAAAGAAAAGCATCCAAGGAAAAAAATATATAAGACAGGAGCACAAAGCTATATTTCTTTCCTACTCCTTGACTGAAAGGAACCCTCACCACTCTTTTCTTTTCGGGTTGAATGTATCTATAGCTCAACACATATCATCATCATCATCATATGCATCTGTATACAGTGTGATAAACGCACACATGGATATACACTATGTAGGTTGCGGTATCGCAACATGCTTATCAAGAGTGTATCCCGCTATGTTATTTGTGGATACACATGGACACAGCTGTCTAAGTGGCCATATGTATGTCTGCAATAGCCTGCTTTCCTAGATGATGCGATGATGTAATGTGAGATACATTTATTTCCGATTCATTATCTACTCGAGCCTTTACATGACATGACAACGTTCGCAATCATAGTACAGCAATGACAAGGGCACATAAGTACGAGTATACCGAACTAGATATAGGTAGATATCGGGGATAAACAATAACAAGGCGGGCATGAACAAAGCTAACTGATCCAACCGTAACCGAGCGAGAGAGTGAGAGAGAAAGTTAGTTAGATAGTGCCTGGATGTAATGCAATGTACGTAATGTTGTAGCATGATAAGGCCAACCTCGTACACTACTAGGGGTGAGATGGGGACAGGACAGTTCGAATGCAGAGCCCAGAATCAGATCAGGAAGAGGGAAGTTGCGCTAGGAGTTCTCCTCCACGGCCTTTCCCCATGCTTTCTCAAATGCAGGATCCTCGGCCGTTGCCCAGCTAGCTGCGGCCGTAGAAGAGCTTTCTGCTCGCTGCATGACGGACTGGCCGAGATCGACCACACTCGCTTCCGCGTCCTTACCGAACCCGCTGTCACCTCTTCTGTCGACTGCGACAAGAGCAGGCGAGTGGGAAGCCGTATTTTGGCCCGTCGGCTGGGTAGTAGCGGGAACGGAGTAGTCCTCCGCGAAATGGGGCAGCTCGGATTGCAAGTTGGAGCTGTACACGACGGCTGCGAAGGCCTCCAGCTCGCGGACGCCCTGCTCCATCGCCACGAGGTACTGGTTGGGAGGGTTCGTTCCGTTGCCAATAACGTGGGACTGGCGCGTCATGACTGCGAGAACGGTTGCCAGCTTCGCCTTGGGGGCCGCGGGGCTCGCGGACGGGATGATGGTGGCGGAGGAGGAAAAGGACTGCTGGGTGGCTGCGCCTGCAGGCTGGGAAGTAGGAGGGGGCTGTTTGAAGGCCTCGATGGCACAGTTGTGGTCCACGAGGATCGAGAAGGCCTCATTGTTCAACAAGGTCAGGATGTGCGTGAAATAAGGGGATTCGATCAAGTCGGAGGTCTCGTCCAGAAGATGCCGCAGCGTCGCTGCCGTCTGGGGCGACGTCTCCGTAGATGAGCCGAGAACGCCAGACTCCTTTAGAACCATGTCCTCCTGTTCTCTTGGAGGCAGCAGGTAAGGTAGCCAGTTCATAGACCTGCGGGCAGTTAGCATGAGATTGGGAAGTGATGAGACCGGGAAATCGCGGTACCTTCTCTCCTCCTCCGTAGCACCCTCAACTTTTTTGCGTACTTGAAGTGTGAGTTCAGACAACCTCGCCAGCGTGATGTCTTCTCTCGGATTCAGCGGCCCAAAGACCTCGATGACGGCCGCCCGAACCTTCTCCATGAGATCCCTCCACCCCCGGTGGAGCAACCACCAGCTGAACGTGAGGTACCGCCGATTGGTCTCGTAGTCATCCCCGAACATCTGTCCAATGTCATCATCGTGGTTCTCGAGACTGATCCCAGCGTTTTTCGCGGAAGGCGTAGCAAGTGACACGACGCTGGAGAGGTAATTCCGCCGGCCAAGGAGGTTGAGCTGGATGCGGGTGAGGAGCGTCAGGAGAGATAGGGTGTAGATCAGGGTAAAGGATCTCGTTATCGCTGCCGTCCATCAGCGTTTGGACTTTTTTTTGCTATGTTGGATATAACAGCCGCTTGTGTCGGCACGTACAGGTGATCTTGACCTCGTTCCAGAGCTGCGCCTTGCTCCGCTTCGGACGCTGTCCGTCTCCATCCTGCCCCAGCTGACTGGCATGGACGTAACCCTCGCTCTGGACGCTGTACAGACTGCGTCCGTCATCATCCGTCACGCTGGGAGGGACCGAGCTCAGCTCCGAGACTGCCTCTCCAGCGTTGAGCCGCGCCAGCCTCTCCGCACGCTTCTTCTGCAGCTCCTGCGTGAGCTCCTCGACGGGGAGGGCCTCGAGGATGTTCTCGGTCGCGGTGGGGAGCAGCGCTAGGACGGTGAAGGTGCAGTCCGTCTGGTTCTGTTCGAATCGTCTGCGTAGGCTATATCATCCATCGTGAGCGTCAGCGGGATCACACGATCTCGGGTTAGGGTTAGGATAGGAACAGCAGTCACGAACTTCTCTCTGGCAATTCTCTCGCTGCTCATACGCTCGCGAGCGTCTGATATCTTGGACAGCACATACTGCCCCACCAGGTAGCCAGCCCCGACGACCCCAAACCCAATAGCCAGGCGTTTGCGATTGCGCTGGAACCAGCGCCTGGTAGCACCTATCATGGCGGAGAGAGCAGTCCGTGACGGGGGCAGATGACGGCTCCTTATGTCATGATATACCACGGGGGCAAGTCCAGGAACAAGCACACGAGGCCTCCCACTGCCCAGCAGGAAAACAAACGGGGGGGGTGTTGAGCAGGGAAGCGGGTGTGGAGAGACAGACGTCCTGCTACGAGAGGATGTCGCGCTGGCCGGCCGGGGCAGGGTCTCTAGCGCGACACCTCGGCCGACGGAGATGGCGCCCGCGGGGGAAGACAAGACACGACAGACATCACCGCGGCGTACCTCGTTCCCCACCAGCATCCTCTCCAGGCCCAATAATTACTGATCAACTGTGATGCCCGTTGCCCCCAAACCCCAGCGTCCGTCCCCGGCCAGCTGCAGCGAGGCGAGACCCTGACCCCCCGGCGGAGGGCTGCGCGCCCCGATCGAGCCTCTGGCTCTCTTTTGCATTCCAGCCCAGGCCGAGATCCCTTGGTCCCTCGACCACTCCGATCCGACAGCAACGCCCAGCACGCCTCCGTCTGAACGGTTTTGATTTCCCCCCCGAATCCTAGCCCTCCAACGGCCCAGCTGGCCGTCCAACACAGCTGGGTCGTCGCCCGATCGCTCGAGGGAGAAGTGAGCAGGCCGCGAAACGCCTGCAGAGAGAAATAAATTCGTCAAGATGGAGCCCCGCAAGACCCCTCCGGAGTACTTCCTGGAGATCTTTGCGGACATCACCTCGGTCAAGGACGTGCTGAAAGGTCTGCATTCGCGTCCGGCCTTTGGGAAGGGAGTTACAAACTGCTGTACAGCGCCCAGCTGACCGTCCTAGGTGTCCTGAACCTGATCTTCTTCCACCGCTACTTCCCCTCGATTCGCCCCAGCACCATCGACGTTCTCGACCTCACGCTCCCGGCCATCAATGACGTCGAGCTCGAGACCCTCATCGACTCCCGCGTCTCTGCCCTTATCCGCCAGCACCTGTCTTCCGGAAATGCCTACGGTGGCGGCGGCGGCGTACGTGGCCGCATCGCCGTTGAGTTTTTTGAGAAGAGGCGCAGGCGCGCAGGGCTGTGGTTCGGTGGACTGGCTGGAAAGGGGGAGGAGGAGGTCTGCTGGGAGATCTGGACGCTGGACGTGACAATCGCGACCCCAAGGACGGATTCTGGTATGTCCCTTTTTTGTCCTACGTTTGGCGGGGTTGGAGGGGGGGGACGTGAGAGTACAATATAACATTGGATCCGAGGCTTTTTTTACAGAAACCATTTACTAATTTGCTCTTAGAACGAGCCAAGGTGCGCAAAGCGATGGAGAACATGCTTCAAAAGGCTGCATTGAAGGTCCTCTCTGTGGTCAACAGGGACAAAGACCATATCCCGCCCATCACCACGAGCGACGCCAACCCCTTCCCATACCGCATCGTGTTAAATCCTCGCACGGACAGCTGGGGAAACCGCATCGGTATATACTGATGGAGGGGAGGGGTTCTTTTTTCTGCTTGCGACGTGACATGATTTGATACCCATACTCAGAATTCACACGTCGTGCGGACATCCGCTCCCACGCTCCGTTGGAGGTCCACTGGAGCGCAGCGGAACGACCACGTTCAGGAGTCATGGAGTTCGAGGTTTGGGGGGGAGTTGTGCTGGTCCGGATGTATATTACTTGCTGTTTAACGCGCGAGAGACGGGGTGCAATCGAAAAGCAAAAAAAGACAAACGGTGTTGCTGAGTTCTAGGGGAAATACAACATAAACCATGACCATACTCGCGCATACTCAATAAAAGGACACCGTTCCTATCCATCCGCCCAACCGAGAAGGAACCTGTACTGTCCCGATCGATTAAATACTAGATCCAACAACAGCAAGTTTCGGCCATCCGGCTCTACAGCTTCTTCCCATCCCGAAACGTTCCATGCTCCCGAGCGGAAGCGCTTGACACAAATCACCTCTCATGAAAAAAAGGGAGAATCGATTGATGCACGGGCAAAGAGAGATCGCGCCATGTACATGTCATCTTTTCCGATTCTCCGTTATGCCTTCCGGGCCGTCTAGGTCGAGTGCGGCTTGGTAGCAGCATCGGCCTGAGATCGGAGGTTGGCCGAGGTAGTTCCAGCCTCGAAGAAGCGAGAAAGCAGGGGCTGGAGGAAAGAGGAGAAAACGACCTGAGCGCCGCTGGGAGGTTGTCAGTCACCAGCGTTCAGTAAGCGAAAATCGAAGATTTACTTACTTGGTCTGAGGGAGAGACATCCAAAGGAGAAGGACAAGCTTGAAGAGGTAGTAGAAGGCTATGTCAATCTCGTCAGCAAAGAGAGAGTTCACGTCGAATAATAAAAAGGCCGTATCAGATCGGGAACTTACGGAACCAGTAGGCGGCGTTGATCGCACTCTCAATGACAGTCAGGAAGGCGTAGACCACCCAGTACTGTTAATTGAGCTTGATCAGTCGCTGTTCTAATGTCACGTGGGCACCTTCCGGGAGCATCACGCTCCGGGAGCCGGCAGTCGTCTGTCTTATCAAGGAGGGTCACAGGAACGTACCGTCAACCACTGCATCAAACCCCGGTTTGTCAGCAGGACAAGCTTGCGTCAGGTGGTGCGGAACAGCAGGCAGCAGCCATCTCAATCAACTCACCTGAGTGTCATCCGCCTTACCCGCCGAGAAGAGCGCCTGGAGGGAATAGTACCCGGGAATGAGGAATCCCGCAAAGTTAACGAGGAACTCGCCCGCGATGTTGAAAAAGACCAGGAAAAAGTAGACGCCAACGACGCCCAGGAACGCATAAACCTTGGGGACAGAGGTCTGCCGCTCAAGTTGGTTGAGGATGGGATACTTGGACAGCTGTTATTGTCGTTTTTTCCATCGTCAGTTTTGCCGGGAATTCCTCAGGAATCACGCAAGGAACTTGAACGAACCTCCTTGTCGAGCTGGGCTATGCTGTGCTGAGCACGATCCTGGAAGGTAGCCATTTTTAATTTGTGTCTTTGATCTGAAAGGAACTTTGCAAAAGTCCTATATTATATGTTGGGGGATTGGGATGGGATAACGGGCGGGTTTGTTGCGGTCGGAGGATGGTCAACCTGGATAAGTAGCGAGATGGGTAAAGGAAACGCTGGCCTTGTTAGGGAGCTTCAGCAGGAGAACAGGCACGGTGCGCCGAGTCACGTGCAGTCCATGACGTATCGTCGATTCGTCCATGTCCGGGTCTCCACCGCTTAGAAGACAGCTCCGGCATTGAAGCACTGGAGCTTCCCTACCTTAGTAGGCGTTCGTCGTGCATGGCTTGAGCGTTCCAGAATGGATGGGCCACCGTGCTATTTTTTAGCTGCGTTGTACGGCCCCTCAAATGCCTTGTGTCCGTCGGATAGATTCTCGAAGCGGATATGGTTTCCGCTCCTCCTCCAGGAACGATCGTGACCGCTGGATGATACCTCTTAGGAGCAGCTGGAGGCTGGGGCTCACAGAGTGAAGGGAAAAAAAAAAGAAAAAAGAAAAAAAAAGTCGTCTAAAAATAACTACACCCAGCTCCACATGTGGCTTTTTTCTTCTCTCCTCAGCAGTTAACAGTCTGTATTCCGCCAGCTACGCAGTGGTACGGTGTACACCGACTCGGCATTTTGACATTGCACGTTGAAATGCATCGAGTCTTGATACAGTCTAAAAAATGATCGATAGGGACCATGCATGCTCAGATCCACGTTTTGATCGTCGGCGGTCAACTCTTCCCATCGAAACCCGATACGTTACCAAACTCCCGGAACTGCTTCCGTAGCTTTTCTTTTTCATTGCTAAGCAGCTACTGGGGCCAGGAGACGGATCAGGACGCAGTAGTTCTGTCGTTGGAGACTTGGGTAGTACGGTGAATTGGCCCACAAGGAAAAGGAGCTGGATAATCGGAACATCCAAACCCGGTAACCTATTGGCTTCCGCAGAGTTAAGGTCGAATCCGCTCTTCTGTCTGTCTGTCTGTCTGTCTGTCTGTCCCACGGCATTGCTGCGGAGTTTCGCTAGTCAATAATACTTCAGGCTATTCAGCCTGGTTTTTCCAGCATGAGTAAAAGTAGACTAAGTTGCCTAGTCAACAACGTCCCGACTTTTCTACACCGTATTATTCTTCAAATTCCCCTTGACCGACAAAAGGCAGAGCCCGCAACACTCTCGGCTGTTCCAAGAACTTTTTCCTGCATCTCATGCTTAGATCACCGTTCCGATGCCAGCTGGCCAGGGGCCATACATATCACCACCCCTCCAGGGGAAAACAGGATGGGCGATCCGCTCGAGAAGCCGTCTCGTGCTATCTGCACTGGCCTGGTTGCCATGGCCCCTTCTTAGCGCTTGACTGTGCCAGCGAATTCCTCACCGCTTCTCTGGCATCTGCGGTCGCTTGGAGGGTGGAAAGATCGGACCATGGGGTAGGAATGTTCCGCGCATAATAACGGGTGGTAAACGGATAGATAGGGTGTTGTTTGATATCACATGACTGAGTGTCTAACGGCCGGCATGTTATATTATTGCTGGTGGCTGGTCGCGAGCTCGCTCCAGCTGAGCTCAGACGAACAACATCAACATAGCATTACGATGTCGGAAATTATTATATTTTTTATTCTTGGATACATATGCCATCTGTTGAAAAGAATGGCTCTAAGTTACAATGGTGTGAGGCTATGTGTTGTTTCCTGAAGCTGATGATAGCAACAGGATATATATAAAAAAAATTCCTGGTAACATTTCCAAGTCACCAAACTCTTCAAGCCTGAGCAATGTGATTTCGGGTCGTAAGACTACAATCGATCAACAATGAAATGAGCATATTGCCCGACGCCTACAGAGTATATTAGTATACTGTAGTTGTCCACAAAGCCTGTTAAAAAAAGCCCAGAATGAGAACAGATCTTAGCTACAGTGTAAAAGGAAACATCATACCCTGCAAAATTCAGGTGACAAAATCCACATCTCAAGAATCAAAAAAGATGCAGAATAGTGCACACAATGTTAAACGCCCAGAGAATAAAGCAAAATAATAAATGATGTCTGGCAGTTGTGGCGATCAGCCCGGCAACACCCTCACTGTGTACTGTACAGAGTAGGCACAAGGGACGCGGCCGCTCAAAAAACAACAGGAGCCAGAACATATCGCAAGCAAGGCAAGATGGCCGAGTTGGTCCAAGGCGTCAGGTTAAGGTAGTTCAAACCTTAATACTTGCCCTCTGCAAAAAGAGGTTGCAAGGTTCCTGATCTTCGAAAGGGGGCGTGGGTTCGAATCCCACTCTTGTCAGCTTTGCCATCTTTTTTCCCCTCGAAACTGGAGATTTGCCCCATTTTATTTACCTTTTTTTTTTGTAGTGCAGTGCAGGTGTAGCTAGCAAGCAATTCATCGAAAGGGGTTATTTATCATCATATACCTCTGTGCCATGAGCTTGTGTAGAAGATCGGAATAAAAACAGTATTGGAAAGAATACAGTGCTCTATTTTTTTGTCTCTACTCTGTACAAGAACCTTCGAAATAATACTAGTATTCCACACTTTTCATCCATCACATTCTTTCTCCCTGGTAGCATCTTTATCAGTTAAGATGACAACGATTGCTATAACACAGTACCAAGCAGATACTAAAGACTCAATATTCTCATTCACAGCTAACATTCAATCGTCCGCAGCTACATGTATTAAACAAACCACCAAGCCCATTCTCGATTCCAATTAAGATCCATTGCTCTCGTTTCTCACATACACATACATCAATTTTTTTTTCGGGGAAAGATCTTTCAGGTAATATGAAACAGGGAGAGGGGGAATAGAGCCACTTCTGCCAGCACCTTCACAGGGATGTTGGGATGCCAGGCTGAGCACGTATGCACGCACGCACACCAGCGCTGGTGACTCACTTAAGTAGCAAGGCCTAGGTGGATGGGAGCCGACGGGTGCCGCGGAGTGGTGAGCTGCAGTGCAGTACGAGCAACGGGAAGAAGCGCTCAAGAGAAAACCCCATTCGGAAGAATCTGGTCCCATTCCGAAAACGCCTCCCAAGCAAGTTCAAGTAATACATCAAACATCACAACATCTGAAGAGAAGAGGGAAGCCGCAAATGAACACATGAAGCAACTAGATGGATCTTCTCTGATCTAGTAATGCCTAGTGGTGGAAAAACAGTAATGATTTCCTCATTTTCAAATGAATTCGGCATCCGCCGTAGCCGCCAACCGTCAACCCATGGCCTGTCTCCTACTCACATAACGCCTCCCTGATGATCAAAATAAAGAAACAGAGAAACGAAGTAGATGCCGAAAACAGTGCAAACCTGCTCGCAGGGTTCCATGTACGAGGGTGGAAAGACCATCGCAGGCAAAATTAGCCTGTGAGTGGCACGGTTTCCAAACCAACATCTCACTCGTTATCACTCGCAGCGCCACTGTTAGCCCCGTTGGTAGCACTGGAGCTATCCTTGTTGCTGCTATTGCCATTGTTGAAGGTCAGCTTCAGCCTTGGCTGCCCCGACGTGGCCGGAGTCTCCGCGCCAGAAACAGCAGCCGTGGACTGGCCATCTGCAGGATAGAATTCCAACCCTTCAAACGCAAACTCCGGATGAGCCTCGACGTGCTTCTTCAGTTCTGCAACGGCCGTTGCCTACACTGCGGTCAGCATATGCACGTATGGAAAGCATGAGGGCGAGCGCTTCAACTTACCTCGATGTCGTTTGCGTCCTTGAACAGAACGCTTCCATCCTCGTTGTAGGTTCTCGCGTTCTCGCAGAGAAGGTGGATATCGTCACGGAACTCCTTCAAGCTCTGATACTCCTCGCGATTGATCTTCTTCTTGATCATGTCCATGGCAATCGGATTCTGGATGATCATGTAGTAGTCTGGGTATTGAGACTTTGGTGGTGGCTTCATGAATGGCTCGATGATGGAACGTGTGACGGTCTCATCCTCGCTATCCGATGAATCTGGGGGGATCTCCTGCTCGAGATCAATGAGCGTCTGGTAGACGCTATTGAGAATCTGCTGCAGGGTGGCACGGGCCTCTGGGCTCAGGGTCTCAACAGGCTTGGCCTGCTTGCCCTTCTTGCGTTTGGCAGCTGGCGTCTCATCGGCAGCCTCATCTGCCTTGCGCTTGGGCGCTGGCCCCTTGCGACGCTTCTTGGGCTGGGGAGTTTCAGAGCTCTCGCGAGATGGTTCTGGTGAGGAGTCCAGCCCCTGATTCTTCCGCATGCGCTTCTCCTTGTTGGCACGGCGGCGTTCGAGCCTGGCTTCCTTCCGAGCGATGGCATCCTCAACGGTGTCATCGTCGGCATCGACAGCCATGAGCCACTGTTCCTCGGTGAGGCCGTCATCGTACCTCATAACCTTGCGCTCACGAGCACCGCGTCCGGCATACTCTTCGACCTCATCCGTGACAGCGTTGTCATCCGCAAGGTAAATGTCCGGCAGTTCATCCTCTCCCATCAGACGGGGGAGGGGATGTCCTGGACCGTATGGATCGGTCGCCGCTCGCTCTCGATCGATCCTCTGGAAAACCGCCAATTCCTCTTCGGATCGAGCCATGATCTCGTTCAGCTCGTCATCATCCATTTCGTCCTGGTCATTAATCTGTTCGGCAGCCTCGGCACTTTCCAAAAGCGTCCGCAGCAGCGCATCACGCTCCTCGTTGGTCGACTTGTTATCGAACTTTCCAGCCTGAATGACCTTGCCATCCATATCAAGCTTGAACTGCGCGCGCTCGAGGATCTTCTCCTCAACGGAGTTGGAGGTGATCAGACGCAAGATGCGAACCTCATTCTTCTGACCGATACGGTGCGCACGGTCCTGAGCCTGCAAATCCTGGTGAGGATTCCAATCCGAGTCGTAGATGATGACCGTGTCTGCGCTCTGTAGGTTAAGACCTAGACCACCAGCACGGGTAGACAAGAGGAAACAGAAATACTCGGATTTGGGATCATTAAAGAGCTTCAGGAGGTCAGATCGGTCATCCGACTTGGTGGAACCATCCAGACGCAGGTACTTGAGACCACGGAAGCGTAAGAAATCTTCCATGATATTCATGATCTGGGTCATCTGGAAGAACATCAGGACTCGATGCCCAGTCGCTCGGAACTTGGGAAGAATCCTGTCAAGCAGCTCGAACTTGCCGGATACCCGCCAAATCAAGTCGTTGGTCGCTCGACCCGGATTCATCTGGTCTTCAACAGGCTCGAACACAAAGGGATGGTTGCAGAGCTTCCTCAGTTGCATGAGCATGTTGCTGAGACCACGCATGCCGGTCTTTCCTCCCTTGCCATCGCTGACAACCATCTTGTTGTGGTTGACAAGCTGCTTGTACAGCTTCGCCTGCAGGGCGGACAAGCGGCACTTGATGACGCGCTCCTGCTTCTCTGGTAAGTCCTTCTCGACGTCTTTCTTCAGACGTCTTAGCAAGAACGGCCGAAGGACCTTGTGCAGACGTCGAATCACGAGAAGTTGCTCTTCTTCGGTCAGCTCCATGCGATCCTGCCCTCCGGTATTGGCAAATGGAGTATTGAACCACTCGTCGAATGACTTCACCGACTTGAAGATATTCGGTAGGACGAAGTTCAACAAAGCCCACAGCTCGGGAAGGTTGTTCTGCAGCGGAGTTCCCGTCAAAATCAGGCGGTAGCGGCTAGTGTAGTACTGAGTCAATGTGCTGCTCAGCTTGGACTGAGAATTCTTCATGCGGTGACCTTCATCGACAATCATGTGGTTCCATTTGACCTTGCTCAGGATCGGCCGGTCCTTGATGATGTATTCGTAAGTGGTGAGCAGAACCTGGAAGTTGCCTTGTCGGATAGCGGCCTGCTGCTGCTTTCGTGCATTTGGCGGCCCCTTGTAGACGACCCTTGTCACGGACGGGGCCCACTTCTCGAACTCGAGGTTCCAGTTGGTGAGGGTACTCAGAGGCACAATGACCAGGAATGGGCCGTTGTTCTTCTTCACCTCGATGAGATAGGTGATCAAACTGATTGTCTGAATGGTCTTTCCAAGACCCATCTCATCTGCCAAAATGCCGTTGAGGTTGTTATTGTAAAGCGAAATCATCCACTGGAGACCCTTCAACTGATATTCCTTCAATGTGCCACCGACCAGGATAGAAGGCTGCACCGTAATCTCCTCTTTGATCCGGTGAGCGACAGAGTAGTAGTCGATCTTTCGTCCTCCGCCTTCCTCATCGCTGTCGCCCTCACTCTCTGTTGTGTCGTATACACGCTCATCCTCTCCGTATTTCTCGGCAGTGCTGCGCTGCTGCTCTCTGACGGAAGCGGCAAGCTGCTTGAGGAATCCGTCTGTCTGTTTGAGCAGGTGTGAAATACGAGAGTCTTTGGCCTGTCCAAGGAGTTTCAAGTACGTCTCCTCGTCGTTTGCCTTCAGAGCCTGGAGACGCTGCTTGGCGGTCCGCTCAATGCGCTTCTGTTCCTCGCGCTCCATGTGCTGGTGATGCTGAAGCATCATGCGTCCCAGCTTCTGCATCCGGGCACGCTGCTGGTTGGCAGCATTCTGGAGCTCGGCACCATGGCTGAGGATAGCCTGCAGCTGATCGTACTGCTTCTTCTTCTCCCTGGTCTCCCGTGCGTCACGCTGTTGCTTCTCAAGCTTCTCGGTGATCCTGGCCTCCCGCAGGGACTGCTTCTTCATGCGACGGTGGCTCGAACGATTTGCAGTCATACCCAAGTTGTCAAAGTGGAACATCTCATTCTGAATCTGCCTGCGGATGAGTCTCTGCTTGGGAAGAAGATTCAGCATCTTGTACTCAATCAGAGCCTTGAGCTTCAGCGAGTCATCGCCGTTGGGTGCGTCGCTCTTGCTCGTGTCCCATACGCCAAGGTTGGCAGGCAGCTTAGCCAGTTCGGCCTTTCGCGCATTGATCCTGTTGTACAACAGCATCTCTCTCTCCTCCCGGATCTGCTCGATATCAATGCCGGTTGGCATCAGGCTAGGGATGCGCAGCCGATTGGCACGAAGCGAATGATCCGTGTAGCTGATGGACTTGGCCAAGGAATCATAGGGAGACTGGAAGGTCTCGTAGAAACTCTTGGGCTGCGTGCTCTTCTCAGTCGAGTCGGCAGGCTGATCATTGCGACCTTGAGCTGCGCTCTCGAGCACATTTTCTGCTGCCGCGACATTGTCCGCAGGAGTTGCGGGCTGTGGTTTCTTGGGTCCAAAGAGTTGCTGCTGGACGCGTTGTGGGATCGCAAGGTTCTTGGACAACAGCTTGAACGCGAGGATCTGGTTTCTCAGCGTAGCAAGCTGTTCCGGAGAGAAGCTGCTCGTGGCGACGGGGGCGCCTTTCTGAGCTGGCGTCGGTGTCTGCCCCGCGGGGACTGACTGACCACTGGCCACAGCAGGATTCGAATCCTGAGCAGCACCAGAAGAAGAGACGGAGCCGTTTCGACCTGAAGTGAACGCGGCTGTTAGCACGATGGAACATCTTCAATCGGACGCGGCGGTGTGAAACCTACCATGAACGCCGTTGGTGGCGGCATCAGGGCCAGCGCCATTCTGCTGCTGCTGCTGCTGTTGTTGTTGCTGCTGCTGGCGTTGCTGAGCCTGAAGCTGCTGCTGCGCGAACTGCCTCTGCTTCTGATACGCCTGCTGGCGCTGGACAGCGGCGAGCAGGTTGTGGGCCTTGAGGTACTCGGGGTCGTCATGGCGGACGCCCTGCTCCTGCATCTGCCGGAACTTCTGCGGCGACGTTAGCGCAGTCCATGGAGGATGGCCGCGAATCGCACTGATGATGGTCGTGACCACGGCGGAGGGGAGGGAACCGCAGGACCGCCGGTTGGGGGGGGGGGGGAGGGAAGGCGCGACAAAACTTACCTGGTAGACCTCTTGGATGTGCTGCTGGGTCAGATTCGGCGGCAGGCTCATGTTCCCAGCCGCCATGTTGGGAGCCGACTGGATCGAGGCCATGATCTAGCGCGTGTCTGCTTCACTCATGAGCCGGAGAGCGCCCGTGGCCGGGGGGAGCGCGGCAGGTGGCACCGCGGAGGTGAATGGAAAACACGTGGAAAGAGCCGTCAAGGACGAGTCGCGTCTATACGGGGAGGCTACGCGCGTTTTTAATGCTGTGGCGTGGCGGCGGGCTCCCGTTGCCGATGGCTGCGACGAGCAGAGGCCTCTATCAGATGCTTGGCGGACGCAGTGTCGTGAAGCCAGCTCTGGGAGGGACACAGGGCGGTCGGCGACGACGACGGGGTCAGCGCAAGGGGGGTCGCGCGCAATGGCAGATGCGCCAGAGGGACCCCTGGGCGAGGCGTCACGTTGGGGAGGGCGCGTTGACAGGCGGTACTGATGAGATGGGGATGGAGGGGGGAGCTTTCGCGACTCTCCGTGCTGGTCGGATGAACTTGGCTGTGCTCAGCCTGTGCCTGGAGAGAGGAGGCGGCGAGACGTTGGAAGAAGATTTCGCGCTAGGCACGTGCCACCGCTGCTGACTCAGCAGCGGCGCCCGTCCGGGCCCCAGAGGCCGCGCGCAGAGAGAGAGAGCTGGAGATGCTGATCCTCCCGCCAGCTCGATCTCTACGGCCGGGAAACGGTGCAGTCCAGCATCCCCGGAGGCGGTCGGTTTGATCTCCGCCTGGATCAGATACATCCGGCCACGAGGCGCCGGGAGCGAGGTGGCCGCTGGCCTCGATCCTCGCCCGTCCACGCGGGCCCCTCCGGCCTTGGCGGGGATGCCCGCCAACTCACGTCGCTTGCTGCCATGCTCTCCGCTGCAGAGGAGCCCTGATAAGCGGGCAGCGGTCCTCTTTTTATCGCCACGAGCTTCCAGAGATAAGCCATCTCTAGCGCCCGATGATGCAAGCAGCTACTGCGTAGATAGAGCCGGGACAAGACGATATCCCCCACCCCTGGCATCAAGGTGATGAGGTCAGAATTCTCGGGTTACGCAAGGCTCGGTTCCGGGTCCACCGGCCATGTTATTTATTATAATTCAGAACTGTAGCATCTAATCTGACCAAAACCTCGTTTTACCAGCTGAGCGGGCATGTCCACAGGTCCCATATTCAACGTCCTAAGAGAATGATCATACAACAAGGAGTAAACATACATACGAATCCGCCGGCCACAGGTGGACGCCTAGAACTCCATATACAACCAAGAGAACCATCTATGCGTCCCCTGCCCCGACAAGATACTTCTTCGCGGGAGGCGGAGGGGGAGGCTTCTTCGCACGAGGTGGAGGTGGCGGAGGGATCTTCTTGCCTATGCCGACACTGTTGAGTGTGGTCGAACTGGCAGTCCTCGACACGTTGCTACCATGCGACGTTGCCGGAGAGGCCGATCTCTCGCCATACGAGCGATCCGGGCTGGTGTTGCCGTGCGAGCCCGTGTCCTCCGGCGAATCGACGTACGAGTCGAAGGCCTTGCTGACAGGTCGCAACTGTGAGCGGTTTCTGCGGATGGCCAGGTTGTCGCTAGCCAGCCGGGACATCCGCTGGGGCGAAGCAGGTGACTGATCGCCGCGCAACTGGGTGGGCCCTTCAAAGGTTGGTGTTCTGCTGTAAGCTGGCCGCTGGAGGCCAGGATCGGCCGAGTAGAAATCTCTGGTAGACGACTCAACAATGGTTGAGACGGGCCTGTTCGATCTAATAACATGGCGAGATTCCATCGCTGGAGTCGAGGGCTCCTCCTGCACTGCACCGTACCGTTCGAGATGCGAATGCGCCGTGTTGGCTCGAGGGCGACCAGGGCGGCGCCCGCTGGCGTTTTGCGCTCGAGACTGTCTTCTCGGAGTCAGCATCAATAATCACCTCCGTTCGATACAGATGTACTTACGCTCCAGGCCAGTCGTTCTTGAGTCGCAGAAGAACTTCGCGGCATTTCTCATGGTAGTTTAACTCGGCTTCCAAGAACGCCTCCAGATCCGCTATGCTGTCGGCCTCCGCTTCCCTTATATCTTGCATACGCCGGTAGACATCTTCGTTAGACTCCTCATACTTAGCCTTCTGCGTCCGAAGCTCCTCCTCCACACGGAAGTCTTCCTTCTTCGCCTTCTGCATTTTTGCGAGGGCGGCATCGTAGGCCAGGCGCCGGCTCTCGAGCTTCTTGCGAGCAGCCTGAACAATGTCAGATTCAACGACTCAATTCGCAGGCTGTACTGTTTGCTCTACCTGGTATTCCTTCATCTGCGCGAGGGATCTTTCCAGCGACTCGAGCCAGCTCGAGGTCGCTTGCGTGATGTAGCTCTCCTGTATGCGCGCCAGCCGCTCCTGTGTCCTCCCGAAGCCTGCGTGAAATTGAAGCGCTATCAGAGACATAGCTCCAAACCAAGACGTGCGCGGGGTAATTTCGTACTTATGAGACATTGCCCAAACTCGGAATTGGCATCGAAGTCCTCGCCATGGTTGATCATACTTCCGCCCAGGTGGGCGATCGGCAAGGTCTTCTCCTTGTCGTCTCCCTCACTACGCTTGGATATGGCTTTGATGTAGGCTGTCATGGACTTGTGCATGCGTTCCATCCCTTCAGTGGGGTCAGCAATGGGCCTCCTGGTCTTTCAGAGGCAAGGCCCTTAAGCAAGCAAGCCTCCTGCGGTTCGTACCTTCGTGCCTCAGAGCCATCTCTGCCTCCAAGGCCTTGAAGTCATCTGAGGCAATTGTCTTGGCCTCCCCGCCCATCATCTCTCCGGCCCACTGCTTGAAACGGTCGAGTTTCTTGTTGACATTCATCTTGGATTGTTTGGCTGCTTATCGACGGACCTGTGCACTCAGAGGTTTGCGATGGAAGGATGGGAGCAATGAATGGATCGTCAATTACTTAATTGAGCAAACAGATAGTCGTCCCAGGCAAGTCACAATAATATATTTTTCTCTCAGTTGGCGGGAGGTACAATGAAGCAGCTTCAACAACGAGTGGAAAATTCCGAACGACGGGAATAATCTGATAATAATGGAACAACAACGATTGTCAGTTCAACAAAAGCATTATGTAGCTGCCTGAATACCGATTGCCTGGCTAAGGGGATGGAGAATGGTGAACCGCCTGAGACCAGACGGGGCATTAGCAGGTTTAATAAGTGGGCGTGGTCCCGGGGCAGGGCTCGAGGAATGGCACGCAACCCGGCCAGCAGCGACAGCCCCAATCAGAAACTGCCCGGACGCACAGCGGGGGAGAGCGTAGGACGAGGAGGATGCCTGCCGTGGGAGCGCGCCACATGCTCGCTGGGCCCCTTCCCTGCCAGGCGGTGCTGGTTGCTCCGGGCGGAACGCTGGCCAAGGGAAAAGTCGACCGGGCGATCGATTGGAGGTGGGGGAGAGCGGTGACCCTGAAACCCGACGCTGGTGGCCCAAACGAGGCAGAAGAGGCTTGCCAGAGACACGACACGCGTTTCGTGGGCCGCCGGTGGATCCCTGCTGCCAGACCTTCCAGGCGCTCTGCATCGCTACGCCGGACAGGCTCTCTGTATCGCCCTGTCCAGGCGCTTGCCACGGCTCACCAGCCTATTATTATCTCCGGAACACAGGAAGCGCTTAGCTACTGAGGGTTCAGGGTGACGGATCCGAAAGTCTCTCGACCCGTACATCCCGCTCTTCTTCCGCCCTTTGAAACGAGGCGTTCAGTCAGGAATGCGCCCAACAGTCTGACAGGCGCTATCTTATCAGAGATCTACAGGTCCAGAGATGGTCCAGAACACCAGCAGGCTGCCGCTGCGCGGAGATATAGTAGTCTTGCCTCAGGCCTGCGTCTCGGGCTGGCTCTCATCCACTGGCCTCTCCATGGAGAACAGGGAAATCTATAACATGCATGACCAAACGAATTATTGGCTTCTCATGGTCTCTCACAAGAATGTTGGATTTGCTACATTAATGTGACCCGTGAGCGGGTAAAAAATAATAATAACAAAGAACCCCTGCCAGCAGCAAACAATGCACCTGCATATACTCATACAACGATACTAAATGACTCCTATGGAGACCTAATGACAGTTTCATGGGGTTCCAAACAGTCCAGGTTATTGAACCATAAGGCTGAATTCGATATGCTAGAGGACTCTCCCCCTTCCACAGGAACAAGCTGCACTCCCAGTCCGCAGACCTCGAACATATTGTGATCAGAGATATGCCACGAAAAGCTTGACACGGACTCCAGATCCTTCCATAATTCCAGAGACAAATCAATGTCGTCGGTACACTTGGCAAGCTCCCCTCCTGACTCATGAAGCTGCGTCGGGACCAGAGCCTGATTATCGCCCAGCGAAAGATCAGCTCCAACGGTTTGGCTGTCTATTTTTAAGCAGCTCGGAGAACAGAGAGTCGGAAGCCGGTCTTCCTCAGATTCGGCAGGGCATTGCGTTCCATCACGATCGTTCTCCGCGGCTATCATGGCATCGAATCCATTCCAATCTATGGAATCATGGAGGACTTCATTTGTTTCGTTTGGCGCGCAGAGATCGAACAGATCCAGATCTTCAGCTGTCTTTGATGAACAAGTCTCCTCGCTGCGTCTCGCACTACTGCGACTCGTTTTCTCTCCCTGGAGGTTCCTGTTCCACATATCCTTCGCATACTGGCCGGGCGTAACGCCCACAACCTTCTTGAAGACCCGATGGAAATGACTCGGCGTAAGGTTCGCCTCTGCCGCCAGCTCCTGCAGCTTAGGCTTCTGGCCCGATACGGATAAGGATGCGATAGTCTCGCATGCCTTCTGAACGAGCCGCATCTGCGGATCAACCGTCACATGGAGGTGCGGTCTGCAGCGCTTACACGGTCTGAAGCCCGCCGCCTCTGCCTGCGCGGCCGAGTCGTAGAACTCGATGTTCGCCCGCCGGGCGAGACGCGCTGGGCACGACGGGCGGCAGTAGATGCCCGTGGTGCGGACGCCGTAGACAAATGTATTATTGGCCGTGGTGTCGCGATTGACGACTGCGCGCCAACGTGCAGCTGAGGAGGAGAGTGGTGGTAACCGCGCGGGTATCTGCCGCGGAGGCTGTTTCTGGGTCATGATGTCTGCATAGTAATATCATGTCTCTTTGCAGGAAGGTTTCGGCACTCTGGACAGGATGAATGAGGTTCACCTTAAATAGATCCCGCGACTGCAAGGCCCGTGAAGATGTGTGAGAGATATCTCGAATAAAGTCTCACTCGGTACCTAACCTGATAGATGGATGAATGACGTCTCCGATTGGCCAGTTTGAGAGCAAGCCGGAATTAGGAGGTGCCGTTCCAGGCGCCGGGACATCTATTGATTGGTACTCAGCATTCGAGGCTTTTCTTTTTATCAGAGCGTGTCAGTCTATACACGATAATCCGTTCAAATGTGTGTGGTTGCCACCACGTGCGTACAGTAGAGATCTCTTCTGCCTGGAAGCCATGTGGAGATAAGCGCGGGCGGGGTGGTCATCGCCGTCACGCATTGACAGATAGTTAAGTATCCTGACAAGATACCCTCGAGATCCATGATGGTACCCAAAGATTTTGAATATAGGAGAAACAAGTGCCTCATTTTTCATACTCCAGCTCCTGTTATTGGCAATACTACACGATGATGTCAGGAATGTGTCTCTTTTGACACTTGATTCATGCTCGCTCTTTGGGCGGTAAAATATATAGACATTGAGTGCTGAGGTAACTCTCAAGGTATACTCCACCCCATCTGGGGCTCGATAAACCAATGATCCAGTATATCTAGTAGATCCATCTCACCTCAAACCCTACTCATGGAGGACGCATTGAGCGCTACCCTTATGGAGAAGGTAGCATTTGACCTGCCCTAAGTCATTTTCCGATTCACGGCCGTCATTCATGTCCGTTTCAGCGGATATGCCATAGGAATATCTGGCCTGCCTTTGATATGATAGAGTAAGGGTATTCACGGGCATAGACTCCAGGGATTGTCAAAAGGGTACAATGCTCTTCTGAAACCCATTGAAAGGTCCACGCAGATGCGGACGGAGATTCCGAGGGAAAGGGGCCACGGAGAGAGCCTGTCAATCGTTGTCTCAATGATTTTTTTTCGATATTTTCTGCCCACACAGTATCATAATTTCGATCGAATAATGAAATGGTTAGTCGCCTGTAAACGAATTTTGGCCACATATTTTCATTGTTCACTAAGGACGCGTGGGTAGCTGTCCACAGTCGCCTAAGTACACATGCATCATAGCAAAACAGCCTTTTTAACCCATCAAAAGAAAAACTCCACACCATGTCACATTTACTCCTTGGTGGTCTTCTGGGTACCACGGAGCAGACCGGTTCTGCGGGCAGCAATGAGACCGGCTTTCTGACCCTGGGCGGCGTAGCGGGAGACAGTCGAGGCTTTACCAATGTGCTGGTGGTTACCACCACCGTGAGGCTGTAGAAAAGAATTGTGTCAGGTACATATCCCTGTTGCGGAAAATTGCCCGGGGAACTTACGTGGTCGACTGGGTTCATTGCAACACCACGAGTCTTGGGCCAGCAGTTGCGCTTGACAGCGAACTTGTGCTTGGCACGAGAAGCCTCTGTAAAAAGGAATCAGCATCATCCGCGCAGGCAATGGCGCTCCAATCCCGGGATAAAACGTACTCAGAAGAGGCTTGTCGGTACGACCACCACCAGCAACGATACCGACCATTCCTCGGCAGCTGCTCTTCACAACCTTCTTAGCACCGCTGGGGAGCTTAATACGGGTCGTGCCATCCTCAGGGTTGTGGCTAATGACGGTAACGTAGTTGCCGGAGGTACGGCCGAGGGCGCCCCGGTCGCCAACCTTCTCCTCAACATTGGAGACAACGGTACCCTCAGGAACGGAGCTCAGGGGCAGGATGTTGCCGACAGTCAGGGCGGCGTTCTTTCCGGCGTAGATAAACTGTCCGGTGTACATTCCCTCGTTGGCAATGAAGGTCTCGGTGACATCCTTGTACCGGTATGGGTGGCGGAAGGTGACTTTTGCGAGAGGAGCACCACGGCCAGGGTCGTGGACTATCTCCTTGACGACACCTCGAATGTATCCATGGCGCTCAGCGTAGTCGAGCGTGCGGAACTGAGCTGGCGCCTTGTTGAGACGGGTGTGGGCCGCTGAAGAGAAATAAGTTGATCAGTATTTCTCGACCTGAGAATTGCATCTTGTTGCGGCCGAACTCACTGAAAACGGATCCACGACCCTTTCTCTGGTTGCGGATCACACGACCCATGGCGACTGTCTATGTGGTGGCCTGTACGTTAGTATCGAACGACGTCCGCCCGCGACGGTGGTGGGAGTGATTAATTGCTCGTACCTCGACTCGAAGATGGGCTTGTCGTTGGTGTGTTGAATTCAGCGACAAAAGCCTGTGTGGGCTTTAGGGCGGAATCGCTAATCTAACCGAGTTGGCGCTAGCGCCCTTCCGCACCGAGGCGGCTGTCTTGGCCCGCGCGCGCGCCATCGCGACCTCCGCCGCGACCTTCACCATCGTATCATCATCTGCAGCAGCAGCACAAGGTGGCTCGGCCCAGGGTCGCGCTGCTGAACGTTGATATTCGCGGGTACCTATATGACTGCCCCGTTCTTTGAAACCGACCTTTTCACCCTCTACAGACCTGCGTTCAGCATTCCACGCTGTCTGTGCTTCCCAATCCGACCTGCGGATTGCCTCATTGTGTTTCCCTTGCAGCTGTCGAGTCGACGATATGATGGTGCTGGGGTTGAGTTGTTGCTTGTTTGATATATCTAGTCGCCTTGCGGGTCCGGAGCTTTTTCTCGATTGCCTCCTTTTTTAGGTTTCATCACCTTTGAGGAGCCCCGCTGGGTCTAGATCATCTATCTTAGAGACCAGGTCAATCAATTGTTGGCAGTTAATGCCGTTCTGTTTGGCCGCACGAGGAGCTCATTTGCGTGTGCAACTCAGGGCACTCTCATTTCCTGCTGTTCTATCGCCTCTTCCCACCTTTTTTTGCTGGCTGATCTCCACCTGCCTCTTTACTGGTTTCCTATTTTTGCAATTCATTATCTTTGTGCTCATTTTTGTCGAGATTCTTTCCCACAGACTAACCCTTTCTGCTTTCGCTTTGCGGATCTGGTTGTTCCTGAGGTATCATCCATTTCGCTCATTCCCCTATCAGAGATGCCTCTTGCCAAACCAGCACGCGGGGCTCTGCAGCGGAGATTACCTTCGGGGCCCTGTTAAGGTTAAAATTTATTTCTTTTACTGTCGTGCGCGTTAGATTTAACATCTTTTCATTCCTGTCTCCTGCTCCGTGTTGGGTCTCTTTGTGTTGATATTTCTTTGAGTGTCGAGGCAGACTGACTGCACGGGTGCTTCAGGAGACCTCGCTGCTTACACTAACTGCCCAATCGCTGGAAAACTAAATTGTTGGGGGAATTCCGTGGTCGCGCTGGTTCCCGCGCACGCCCGCATTCTCTCCAGAAACAGACCTTGCACCTGTTTCTCGAACAAGAACCGTCAGGTGGAACTCTCTGACCATATGATGATATAATTGACATTTCGAGGAACCGAAGTCACCTTCGCGATGTGGAGGTCTTGACCGAGGTCGCTTGTGCACGTTCAGTTTTCAGAGTTCACTCACTGTCGGTCTTCAAGTCCACTTGATAGATGTTTTTCTGGAAAATTAATAGATGAGATGGAATGCAGTGTGAAACAGGGGTCTAGATAGATGAAATGAGAGTTCTGGCGTTATTTTGACGTTGATCATGCCCTGACATGTCATTGATCACCCTAGACGAGCCACGCGCGTGATAGCCGCGCTTGTAGCATCAGTAGACTTCCTGCCGTGCAGGCTCGTCCGCCTTCCTTCGCCGCGACACACCACCGCATACTACCACCAACCATGTCTAACATGTCGCTCTCAGACTCAGACATATCATCGCTGTCGTCCGTGCCGTCGACAGACGATGAGTCTGTCGCCATGGCTGTTGATGAACAGCCTGGGATTACAAAATACTTCAAGAAAGCATCTCCGCTGACGAAACGACGTTCCCCATCACCGCCACGAGCTCCTTCACCACCGCATGACTATGTACTGGCAGATAATCCTGATATCGCAGTGAGTATCTATAGCTTAGTCACATTTTTTGTCTTTGGGCGCGCTCTGACGCGCTATTTCACCTTTTTTTTTTTTTTCTCACACGCCTGCTGATCTGTCGCGACGTTCCGCAGTTCATTGTGATGTTCCGCGCGCGTTTCAGTGATGTATTCCCTCGGTCGCTCCCACACTTCGGTCCCCAGGATATCGAGAGAGGGGTCGCGGATATTGTCCCAGGTGATCATATTGAGAGACTTCTATGCGCGTTAATTGGTCTCGTGCTGAACAGGAAGAAGGATGTTGAGTATGGTCGCCACCCGCCGCTTGGTTCCAGCCATAGAGGGGAAGGAGCTCAAGCTCAATCCCGAAGCCTGTTCTACGGAAGTGTGACTGGGATAAGGTTCTAATGCGTTTTACTCTGTCTAGGAGAGGCCATTATCAGCGCGCCCTGGAGGAGGCGGTTCAAACGAATGCTTCCCAGTGGCCGAGGTCATGGCAAGGCAAGAACCCTCTTCACGGCGGGCGCACCTTCGCGAGCATGTCACCAGAAGAACGTGTACGCTGCCTAACTTCCAATCCATGGAGAACACTGTTTCTGACGCGACTTTAGCTGGGACTGTTGAAGGCATTGATCCTGTGGGCCTTGAACTCGTCCGATGCGGTCCAAGCCAAGATCAAGGAATCTTACTTGAAGCAATCGCGCCAACCCGATGATCTGAACCAACCTCTGTCTGTCCAACCGTGGGGTCGCGATGGGTTGAAGAACCGATACTGGCTTATTGAGGGCCAAGACGACACGCATTTCAGGCTATACAGGGAGACCAATCCGTCCAAGGAGGAGATCCATTGGTGGAGCGTCGCGGGAAATATCCCCGAGTTGAAGGCTTTCGCCGATGATCTTGAGCAACAGGATTCTATACATGCGAAGAAACTGAGCGAGAAAATCAAGAATGCTATTCCCCGCTTCGAGGGGTCGGAAGAGGTGAGATACCTTGTATGTCTGTCACTTGTCATTTGCTAAGACGAGATATTAGAAACGTAAGCGCCGTGACTACCGCCTTGCGCGAAAAGCTGCTTTTGCTCGACCAGAACCTGGTTTCTCTCTTTATGAGGGTCGCACCCGTGGAAAAAAACTGAAGTACACATATTCTGATGACGAGGACTTTTTGGACGGTCTACCTTCTACCAGAAGATCCACACGAAATACCTCAGGCATTTCTACTCCTGCGGAGCCTGCGGGACCTACATTCACAGCCAGTGGACGGCAGGTCCGTCCGCGAGTCGGAGGCATCTACGGTGAGTCGATGGTCAGCGGGCAACGCAGGAATGACGCAGTATCTGCTGCTCCACAGACTGGTGTGGATGGTACAGGAAGATCCTTGCGAAGCAGAGCCGCTGCTCGGACAAATGGCTACCGCGTTGACTATGGTGACGAGATGGAAGATGAGTCCGAGGGGGCCCCTTCAAGCGGAAACGAATGGCAGGCAGGCGACGAAGAAGATGAAGATGATTTGGAAAATGATGAGCTGAGTGGAGAAGACGAGTCTGATCTCGAAGGAGAACAGGAGAAGCATCCCAGTCTCGTAGTGCAGCTTAGGTACGGCAAGGGGAAGAAGCTAAGCAGCCCGAACGTACCTAGTGAACCGACAGCCGGGCAAGCTCCTATGGCCAAGGAGGAAGTGCTGGCTGAATCTGCAAATGGTTCTCAAGACCTTCAACCGACGTCGACAGAAGGACCTGAAGGCGGCCTGCCGACGGAGTCAGAGCAGAAACCTCCACTGGCGCCGACCTCAAGCCCGACGTCTAACGTTGCGCCTCCTCAGCACCTTGATGATCCTAAGGAGAACGTACCCAACGGTCTCAAAGGTCCAATTGAACAAAAGCCTGATGGCTTGGATGTCAAGGTTGTTTCAGGACCGCCTGCTGCAGAATCCAATCTTTCCGGGCCCCAGAATGGAACTGAGTAGTTCTTTGCTTCTGATATTAAACGTGGGAAATGGATGGTGTTAGATGTATCAATTATTCGGTCTTTCTGACGGCATTTTCTCCTAATAGACGACTGATGGAGTGAAAGGTCCAGTGGTGAGAGACCCCATTCTTGTTTGTTTGGCGTTCTGTGTAACCGGCGGAAATTTTAGAGGGTCAACGCCGAAAGAGGGTATCTGATAGATATGCAGTCGATGATTCTCAGTGGCAGATATCTTACTGTAGCTGGATTGCTTGTGTTAAGCATCTAAGATGCAGGGATATCACTTCCTCCGATAGCGTGAAGCTTCCGCTGCTGATATAGGGGTCAAATTATGTTGTGGCGGACCAGTTCTAATTCAACAAAGAATGGGCGCTCATTTGTCGATTGAAAAAAAAATCGCCTTTTGTAGTCAATGTCTGTTTAGCGTTCTAAAAACAGATAGCATTAAGAAGCGTGGAGCCATCTAAAACCATAATAGGGACATCGTAGGTCCTTCGACCGTTGTATCATAAAGATATTCCATTCTGGGGAAAGAATAAACACCAACGCCGTGCCCTTAACTCCCAAACACGCGAGCCCGATATATCTTTTGTACATCTTGAATTACTCCCAAGTGTAACGCGTTCAATCACCGGTGGATTGCGAGAACCTAGTCTCATAGTACTGCATCTTTGAGCACGTCGGGTTAAAGCACGCCTTCTCCATTAAAGCCCCAAACCCACGCGCTTAGTGATTACGACGCGAGGAGAAAAGAGAACTCGCGTCCTGAACCTGTCCGGCAAGCTTCCGGTCCCTCAAGATGTCCCTTGCAGGCGGGATCTTCCAGTTGTTTACCTCATACCACCACCTGCGCAGCCTGCTCCCGAGCGTCCTGCCACTGAGCTGGGCGCCGCGGTTCCAGTGTCGCCAGCCCGAGAGAGCCAGGGTCCAGAGCGTGCCTTGGATGAGAGGGAGAAGGACCTATGGGGGAAGCGGACGTGGTGTCAGTCTGTGATTTCTCGAACCATTGGCTATGGATGAATTCATTGGCACGAAATCCAAATGAACAGACACGTCGTACCTGATCCCTGATTGTTATCCACGCAATGCGGCCCCAGCTCTCTGCACCCCTCAAGCTGGCCAGGTAGCTCTGCTCGAATCGCAGGTCAGGCAGTGGAGGGAGGTTCCTCCGCCGCGAGATCGGTCTGATCACCCGACTCGGGTCGACAACGTCTGACGGGATACTGGGAACCTCGGACGGTGTGCGCTCGAGTGGTCTTCTCTCATCTGCAGTAGTGGCAGGGTTGATGTCGTGCGCCGGCGAGGGGTCGCGCTTTATGGACGCCGTGTGGACCGTCTCCGCGATCCCGAGAGCCGGGTTTGACATTTGTGGACGGTTGTGAGATGAGAATTCTGGGAGCGAAGAGAAGTGACAGGTTTCAAACTAGGAGATTACAGAAAAGGGGCTGGCGGCCTTTGATGCTGTCTGCTCGCTGGTGGTGTCTGAGAGCTGCCGGTCGATCATATGCATCCGAACGGCTGGCTGACTCGTGCTTTGACGCAAGTCATCGTCGCGGGCCCTGCGATGATCCCCCTCCGAAACCAAAGCACAAACCCCCCACCGCGGCCCCTCCGTCCTTCTGACAGCCACACTCTTTCCAACAACCAGCGTGTTTAACACATCAGAAAAAAAAAATGGCTGCTGAAGAAGGATACCCTTTGCTGTGTTTGGAGAATCCGCTCCTGGGTAATTGATTCCTTTATCGCCAATTGTACCGTTCAATCTGTTGGCTAACTCCAAACCAAGACATCCAGGGTGTTGGGTAGGGCGATTACTGCATGAGAAAAATATTTAGCATTTACTGATTGAGGCATATAGTGATGCTGCTCTCCTGCAAAAGTACGGCCTGAAGGACAACGATGCTATCCTCGCGGAGGAGAAGCACATGGGTCTCTATGAAGAGCTTCTCCAGAACCATGATGCGAAATTGATTGCTGGAGGTGCCGCTCAGAACACTGCTCGTGGGGCACAGGTATTTTCCTTTTATCAATTGCAATACACCTTTACTTTAAATAATTATTTATGTCACCGAAGCTGACATTTGTTTGTCCGCTGTAGTACATGCTCCCTGAAAACTCCGTCGTCTACATCGGCTGCGTTGGCCGCGACAAGTATGCTGAGATCCTCAAGGACGCCTGCAACAAGGCTGGTGTCCACACCGAATACCGCGTCGACGATGTCCAGCCCACTGGGAAATGTGGTGTGGTCATCACGGGCCACAATCGCAGCATGGTCACTCACCTTGCTGCCGCAAACGAGTACAAGATCGAGCACCTGAAGCAGCCGCACATCTGGTCTCTGGTCGAGAAGGCCAGGGTCTACTATGTCGGTGGATACCATCTCACTGTCTGTGTCCCTGCCATCCTGGCCCTTGCTGAGGAGGCCGCTGCGAAGGACAAGGTATGTCACTCACTTGCCAGGACCTTGGGCGGTAGAATGTCATTGCGCCTAGGTTCCGCTATGGCCTTCATATTCCCCTGCGCAATCCGATTCTGATAACAATGGAAAAATATAGATCTTTATGCTCTCCCTCTCCGCTCCATTTATCCCGCAATTCTTCAAGGAGCAACTCGACAGTGTCATGCCGTACACCGACTACCTCATCGGTAACGAGACTGAGGCCATCTCCTACTCCGAGTCTCATGGCTGGGGAACCACCGACATCATCGAGATCGCGAAGAAGCTGGCTACCCTGCCCAAGAAGAACAACAGCCGCCCAAGGGTCGCTATCATCACCCAGGGCACTCTGCCTACCGTCACTGCCGTTGCCAAGCCAGATGGCGAGATTGAGGTGAAGGAGTACAAGGTGCGGGAAGTTCCCAAGGAGCGCATCAACGATACCAACGGCGCTGGGTGAGTAATAGCCTATAGAGCCCATTGCTTTTAAAAGTAGGCTTTGTACTAAGTCTAAATATAGTGATGCTTTCGCCGGCGGTTTCTGTGCTGGTATCGTCCTAGGCAAGTCGCTTGAGACTAGCGTCGACATGGGCCAGTGGCTCGCAAGCTTGAGCATCCAGGAACTGGGACCATCGTAAGTCATCCCCCGACTTCCGTTTCAATGTGTCTCTTCCACTATTCCACGCGAAATTTTGAAACGCAAACTGCGGACAACAGTCGTCCCTGAGGGGCTTCCCTATCGCCTCACTTCACGGTCCAATGGTTCAATCAGTACCCTTTATTGAAACATTAACTTACGAACCATCTCAATCTAGGTACCCATTCCCCAAGCAGACTTACGTCCCATCCAGCCAGTGAAAAGCCCCAGCAACGATTACTCGAGGAGTTATTCGATAGGAGAAGATGACGTCTTTTTTCCTGTCATTATTCAACTTGACGATTCAACCCAATATACCCGGCGTTTCCCTGACTTAATTGCCCCATCTTTCTTGGTCCTTCGGTTATCAACAGTACGCTTTTGCCTCCATGTAAGAGGATTCTGCAATAGAGGGAAGGGAGAAAAAACGTTTTCAACAACGAAATTCTCACGAATGACATTTTGAATGGGGTCTTGTGCATGAGTCGCTCTACTTTCTTCTGACCTTTTCCGCCTTGTACTTTCCCGCATTTTACGGACGGGGGCTATACACAATCAACTTTCATGGCGGGTTGTCCTCCACGATAAGCAATTCGAATTTAAGATTTCTAGAACGCAGAAAAAAAAGAGACAGTTCACTTATGATTGATTTGGTCTGATTGAACTGGGCTTCCGTTAAGAAGTCTTGTCAGCCTTTTTGCCGTCCAATCCGGGAATATATTTCGATATGTATTCCCCAATTGGGACGGCTTTTGCTTTTCTCTTTTCTTTCTCTCCAGGCGTCATCAGTAGCAAGTACGTACTGTTTGACAATATCTAGAGTAGTAGTGGTAGTAAGATGTTTTTGACTGACTTCTGCTGCCCTATCTTTCTTTTCTTCTGACTGGCTGTGAAGGGGTATAAAGCTGACCAGTGCAGGTGGGTTCTCGTGTCGGATCTGAGAGCGTGCGGTGTGTATACGTGTATGGGTACGTGTGTGTGGTATGCACGCACACCATCTCTCGCGCTGGTTCCGTTTCCCCTCGGGAATGATATGATGTGATAGATAGAATCGTAGAGCACAGCAGCAGCGCAAGCCGAGAATGTCTGCCGGGTATAAAAGCGCAGGCAAGGTTATGTATATGTTTCCGCAGGATGAATTTAGATTCTTAAATCATCGGACTGCCAACAGGAAGAAATTCGTTCCTTCTTCGTCCTGACTCGTTTCGGACTTGCCATGTTTTTTGTTGTTTGTCCGTAGTGTGATGAGACAAACAACAGCAGCCAATTAATCAACCTCCTTGCCCGCAGGGTGGAGTTTGACCTATAGCACCAAGCTGCGCGGCGGATTTGCGACTGCTCGTGAACCCACCGGAGCTGGGGTACGTCGCCCCAGAGGGAAGACTGCTCGCGATGAAAGCGTTGTTCGCCCAGGACGCGTCACCTAGGCTGCTGGAGATATGCTGCTGGTGGAGGTACGCGTCGTAATAGTGTCCGCCCCGAAGCGGGTCCCTGTCCCAGGCTGATGCTGCGACCGAGTGACGGTGGAGGACCGCGGAGTTCGGTGGTGTCCAGCTGGACTCGAAGGGGGAGGACCTCGGCGCGTCGAGAGAGCTCTGCTGCTGCTGCTGGAGCAGCAAGCCGTTCCGGAACGCGAAATCATTTGCGGTTGGTTCCTGGGATGGAAGGCTTGGGCTGGTTCCTGAAGCCATGGAAAGGGTCGTCTGCTGGCTGAGGCCTGGAGGACTGATCTGGCGTGCAGTTGCTGGACGAGGCTGTGGAGATGGAGCCTCACCTGGCTGGGGCGCAAAGGCAGTGTTCCAGATGCTGGGGATGCTGGGCAGCGTTGGCCGCGGGGTGAAGGATGAGGGTGCGGGTACGGCTGAGGCTGGGGGGTGCGCGTTGCGTGGACCAAGCCCAGGTGGAGCAATTGGTGGCCGGAGCATGTTCGACCCATCTTGACGGAACATCAGGGAACTAGGGTCGGTCTCGAAGGGAGGGTCAGACGAAGTCGGAGGATCCCTGAGAAAAGCCGGAAGCTCTGGCACTGCTGGCGCTCCTTCACAGGTGTCCGATTCAACAAGCCTCTCTACTCCCTCCACTATGCGGTGCATATTTGCAGAGACGGACGCCGAAGCGGACTGGGAGTCTTCAAAAACACTTTTGTTATCCGCGTATCTGGGATCCTGCTTCGCTTGCTGTATATCCTCCCGTTCGACGCTTGTCGAAGAAAGAGTATGGTGATGCACGTTGGGACTAGCGTAGAATTGAGAGGGCAGACCTTCCTCTTGGTAGATGAACATCTTCCGATCCTGCTCATCAACTAGGACGATGGGTATTTTCTCACGTCGAGTTAGCTCCAGCTGTAAGCCAGATTGATACACTCAACACATACCTTGCTTACGACTAGATCGAGACCATCGATCACGAACTCCCGAATTCGGTAGAGCATTTCAATGTTGGGATGGTTCCTCTCCACTCCGGGATCGTGCATACGTGGTTTCAGTTTGCCGTTCGCATCGAGATATCTGCGACTGGTAGCTTCATTGGCAAACGGAGCGAAGCCAAGAGTATCCTCATCCTCTTCAAGTAGATAGTCCACTTCAGGCAAGTGCACCACATCAAAAGTGGACGCAAGTAGCGTCAAGGTGTTGGCATATATTTTCCAAAATTCCTTGATTTGAACGAAAAGGAGTGTATCCTTGTCTTCCTTTTCGGCAGCCAAGCTGCTACTATTTGAAAGTAACCAAGCGCTGTAATGTCGGAGGGCTGGGAGAACACGACGCGCAACGACGGTAATTTTCTCTGATCCGTTCGTCGACTCCTTATTTCCCGGGTCTTCAGTCGCGATTCGCTCCAGTTCAGCCAAGAGGATCTGAAGAAGCGTGAAGAAGGTCTTGACATTGATGCGCCGGAAAAATAGGCGAGCTTTGTTCGTAGACTCCCCTATGGTTCGTAATCAGCAAGCAGGCCAGCAATCGCAAATCAAGATACCTGCCGTTTGATCTCACTCTCGCAAAATCTTCTGCAGCTACGTTAATCAAACAGAACTTCAGAAGAGTACCCTCGAGGGATCGCTCCTTCAAATCGACGGCAAGTTGACTCAGAACCTCGTTTTCGAGCTCGTCATGCTCAGGGAAATCAATTCCCTTATAGCATTGCGCGTGAAGGTACACAAACCAAGGGGTCAATGCTCGCCCGGGGATGCCCGCATCCTCACGGGGGATCAGTTCTCTCTTCGCCCACGCATTCTTGATCTTCCTGAATTCTATCTCTAAGTTTCCTTTTGAGGTCGGGTGAGGTTCCTTGGCGGCCAACGCCCTGTAAAGATGATAAGTCGCCCGGAGGTGGTTGCCGTCAGCAAGCGCAATGACAGCGAGCTGGTTATGCGATGCGCCCGAAGCTGGATGGATAACAGCCGCTAAATCATAGTACCCAATAGCAGGTCCCCAATTGCGGCCCTTGGTGACGAGTTCCGTTTCGCGATAACGGGAGAGATCTCCCAGACGGATGAGCGTCGCATGGCAGGAGAGAAGTACGCGCTTGCGGAGTTCCTCGTTGGCTACGACCGGCGATTGGGCCGATAGGTCTGAGGGTAGCATGCTTAGCTCAATCGCAGAGACTGATGATGTCAATTTGCGATCCTTACTGTCAAAGTTGAATTTTTGCGCAACCTTTTCCAGCTCCGGAATACCTCCAAAGTGCGACGACAGATGTTGTATATATCCCCGGTAGAATCGCTGGCTCGACTTTATAAAGTCCAGATAGTGTTTCTCAAGTTTGCGCTTCTCGACCGGCTTCTTCTTGCCATTCTCGTCGCGGAACTGTATGTAGATCAGAAAGCCGCTTCTACCAAGGAATTCCATCGTGCACACTCACGCGGGCTAGCAGTTTGCGAAACCGGCCATTAACCTTGAGATGCGCTTCCCATAGACGACCCTCCACATTGGCGGAACAGGCGGCTTCGAAGTCCTGGAAGATCGCATTCTGGCAGGCTATGCGAAATCTGAAACAGGTCAGACTGCGCTCTCGTCACAACTCCGGCAAGGTGTGACTGACTCCGAAAGACGATGGGAAACCTCTGCGAAAGTAGGCTCTTTCTCTGCAAGGGCCCTTTGGAACTCCTGTTCGGCTTGGAGCGCAGAGCTGCGGGATAAAGTCAGACAAGGACTCTTCATCGCGACGCTGGACGGGAAAACGCAGGTCGAGGAGCACTCACTTCCACGCATTTTGGAACGCGGACGCCATGCTCAAAAGCCGAAGAGAACGCGCCCGTGACCCCACAGTTAACCTCGCCGTCAGATGGCTATGGCTGGCTGGAAGTCTTCGGGCCACTGGAATAGTGAACGATCCATCAGTGTGGTGGTGGGGGATCTGGGGTCGGTCGACGAGGGCGTGCGCGGCGCGGCAGATACCCCCGGTTGGAGGCCTCTTCGAGAGGGAAAAACAGAAGGCGAAACCGGACTCCGGGGAAGGAAATAAAATGACGGAGCCTTCGCCAAAAGGATGATGGAGTCTGGAGATGAATTGCCGGCACGCTAGTGTGGCTGGTGCCGCGCCCAAAGTGCTTGACTGTGACCGTCGGCGTCCGCTGTGGCTGGTGATGGTCGTTGTTGGGCCCCGCCGGCCGCGCTGCTGTTGATATCATATCCGGCTGTTCTCTCTGATGGGCGGCGACCACCGTCCATGGTACTGTTTTCTGAGGATATCATTGTACGCTTCCACTGACCTTTCATCCTATCCCACATCTGCAGGCGTTATGGTGTGAGGCTGGTGAAAGAGGGCGGGAAATATCAATTGACTGAGACAACACACAGTACAGTACCTGTCTCTTGTCTCACGATACACCACTTATTACCACTGTCTATGGTTCATAATTATTAATTCAACATGTCCAAGCGCATACGGAGCGATTCGCTCTCTTCCTTATCAGACCACTCGCCCGAGGTCCTGTCGCCCTCTTCCCCAGCGTCCACTCCCCCGCGTGCCAAAGCCCCCCTGCTGGACACGCCCGACCTGACCGTCGAAGTGATGCGCTGCTCACTGCCCCCTCACAAGGAGACGCTCTCCTTCCCCTCGTATGAAGAATATGAAGTTCACTACATGCAGGCACATGTAAACCGTTGCTCCGAGTGCGGGAAGAATTTCCCTACGGATCACTTCCTGAATCTACATATTGAGGAGAACCACGACCCCCTCATCGCCGCCAGGAGAGAGAGGGGTGAGAAAACGGTATGTTGCTACTCGACTTTTGCTCCTCTATGAAGAGATCCAAATGATCCTCTTCTTTTTCTATTACCTTTATCAATGCATTTTGTCTGTCTCCTCCTGACAAAGACAGTACGGCTGCTTCGTTGAAGGCTGCGAGCGGAAATGCTCGACCCCGCAGAAGCGGAGAAGGCACCTTATAGACAAGCATATGTTCCCAAGGGTAAGTAAATATAGCCGAAACTCCCAATTTTTTTTATTTTATTCGTATATTATATTCCCTCCCCGCGAAATATATATTATCCAGCATCTATTTTTCTTCCCCGCTATCCGAGAGGGCACTTCGAACCTAAACGGACACCTACCTAACCATCGACACAGACATACAACTTCTTCATCGTCAACGACGGCATCGACAAGCACACATCCATGCTGCGACCGACGAATAACCACCGCCGTCGCGTATCAGCCCCCTCGTCGCCGCAAGAGGGCCGTCTGAGACGCCGGAAGGCTTCTCTGACATATGCCAGTTCGGGCCCCAGCGGCGTTCCGGACCGCCCCCGTCAGACTGCTGTACCGTCCGAGAATGATATCGCCGACCTCGCGAAGTCCATGGCTGCGCTGCGGTTTATTCCAGCGAGCGTTGCAAGGAATAGGGAGACCCGGAAACCGGGTCCGATGTGAAGGGAGGGAGAGATCCATTGGGTGACGAGAGTTACGACCTTTTTTTTTCTTTCTTTTTTTTTGGATGAGATGACGTTATGACACTCGGTCTTAGTCATTCATGGTTCATGATGAGAGACTGGTTATCCTGTCATTTTGGTGCTGGAGTTTACGGGTGCAGAAGTTACTTAGAAGATCTCTCGGCAATGCGATAGTCTTACGATCTAGGTTACGTGTCGAAGATTTTTGGCTATTTGATATATATATATATATATATATATATATATATATATATAGGGGATTCATGAGTATCGTTAACATGCAGACTTCAACAAGGAGTTGCATCTGGCTTTGTCCTTAAGAGTAATTCTTCCACTGTTGTGAAATTTCAACAAACACCACCGGAGTCATCATGTCTATTGATCAAGCAAAGCAGACACCAAGGAATCAACAGAACGCGGACCCTAGTGACAGATGAATTTTGGACATGTATTTTCGGGTGAGACAACTAATCCTAACTGGGTATTCGTGACAAATTGGCAAGTATGCAATCCCTAAAACTGACAGGAGAGCAATTTGGCGAGGTACCTACCCACTGGGAGTCCTCGAAGCCCATCCGATATCCAGTCAATGCTTGGCAAAGGACAACAAGTATGTATAAGATACAAAGACAAGCCGCTTTCTGTTTCACTCCTATTTGTTTTTCTCCCCTATTTTCAAGAGAGAGAGTAACTTTAAATAGAAAAGAGCTTGAAACATCAAGAATCAGGATGTATATAGAGATAACCTAAAGATAATAACTGCAACCGAACAAATCGCCTCCCAGAGGGTCAATCATTATATGCGAAGATGATTTAACACAATTTTTTAGAAGAAAACTTTTGTGTCCTTTGCCTGTCAGACAGAGTTTGCATGGCGTGCTTGTCACCGTGCTTGTCACCATGCTTGACAGGGAGGACCTGGCATTAAGCGTCAGTGACGGGTGTTCTCAGCTAAACAATTAATCGATACTAATGTTAAATCAAGGGACTTGAGTCTCTTCCATCAAAGTTGTATTATCGAACTAGACGAAACCGGAAGAGTTTACCTTGTGTGTTGTTTATCATATCTCCAGATTTATGTACCAATGCCAAGTCCGAAGAAAGCTGCCGCATCTCCAAATTAAACCGTAACAAGCCGGTAGTCAAAGGGCCCGGTTCTGATGACAACTGAGATGGTTGTTGACGGTTTGGGTATCATCGAGACAACGAGTAAACAACTACACAATACTGAGAGTATTGTTCCGTAACCGACGCCATGACGGAACTCAGCTTTCCAAGAGATCTGCGTACACTTCTAAGCTGGAACCCACCAAGTCCACGATTGCCCAGCTCGTGTTTCCCTTGAACGTTCGGGCCCAGACTCGCACGACGGCAACGCTAAGTTGCTTGACCTTGTATGGATCATTCAGAAGATCCAACTCCGAGCCTTCTGTTGGTTCGATAGCCATGTCGGTTTCATCCATCATGCTCTTGATCCATAGGAATAGCTTCTTTTCATGTTCTGATAGTTTCTGCTCAGACTGAGTAACTGGTAAGGAGAGGAGCCATCTACTCAGGAGAAATGCGCACTCTAGACTGCACAGGGAATGCTGGATACTCCAGAAAAACGAGTGGGTCCTTGCCACAAAGTCAATTCCGAGCCTCACAGGGATCGAAAGCGCATGGGCAGAGTGCAGCAAAGCCATGATGAGCCTCGGGCTCCGTACTATTGGTGGCGATTCCTTCAAGGCTCGGGCAATTTGGACGGGATCCTGGGTCACGAGGCGGCGACAAGGACCCAGGTCGACATGGAGTCTTATGTATGCCAGACCCAGAAGCGCGGTTGATGTGAAAGCTATGGGCCCGGCCGGATTTTGAGGATCGATACTCGACCCTGGAGTGCGTTTCCAGCCGGCCTTCCAAGCGCTTAAAGACTGATCCAAGATATTTAGGTCTTCTTGTCTTAGACTTGTACCATGCATCGTTGGTGCAGAAAGACAGAGCTGACGAGCGAAGAATATCTGTTGTATGATGGCATGTATGAGGATGTAATTGCCAAGAGGTGAGATAGGTGTCGAGACATTTGATAGAGGTGGTTTAACGAAGAGTTTTGCGAAAGCTTCCTGAAATGATATGTCCGAGACATGGCGTGAGCGATATAGGCGTCGCCACTGAGACGCATTGTTGGCCTTCCAGACATCGTGCGAACAAGGCATGTTTAACTTTAGCTCCGCGTTCAGAATCAGAGGAGGTATATTGTACATTATAGAATGAAGATTGAAAAAGCAGTAAACAATGAGTTTCGTGCGCCTGTTGCACTCTAGCCGAATCCACTCTTCCCAGGTCAGGTTATCCGAGTTGCAGGGCGGTTCAGAAAGACCGTGCTCCCGAACTAGTCTGGCCAAGGTACTTTGCAGAGAGAGAATCTCCCTCAGTAGCTCCGGATGCCTTTCCCAGGATGCAAACACTGTTAGCAATAGGAAGGTCTGGATGACCTTTAAGTGGGCGTCAGATTCCTCCAGGCTATAGTTCATGGAATCCATTGGCTGCTGAACGAACGGCTGCTGCTGGAACGGACTACTTGATGGATTGGAGATCGAAGAAGAAGCGCGAGATGTATGAACGCCCGAGGGTGGCGGACCAAAGTTCCACGTTGGCTGAGAGACCTGCTTGCTGTCCCTTCTGCGAAGGCGTTCCAGCAAGACTGCTTTTGCTGCATGGAAGAGGTCAATACCTCGATTGTTCTCAAAACGATAGTGTGAACCGGCGGCTGCAAGTGCAAGGGTAAGTTCTGGAGGACTTTTCGCTACGGACAGCGTCGGGACGTGGATGAAAGGAAGATGCTCGTTTAAGCCGTTGATGTAACCCGCAAAGAAACGGGACAGAGCATGTCGCGAAGGCGGGACAAATCCTTTTGGGAGAACATGAGAGAACTCTTCCAGCCTTGAAATAAATATTTGACGGTCTGCATTCGATATATCCCATGCAGGCCGTGGATTAGTGGGATCCTCAGGAAGTCCAATCCGGTCGTCGGAATCGTGGGGTTCAGGTTGCAGAGACGGTAGCCGAGAACCAAAATTGGAGAACGATGGTGGCTCGTCTGCTGCAGTCCGTTGGTCGCCGAGAATGTCACCATTGAATCTTTGGGACTGGGACTGGGTCTGGGTCTGGGACTGGGACTGGGTCTGCGACTGCGACTGGGGCCCGATTTCGCGAACTGGCGGTTTGGACTCGAATGGGATATTCGGAGGCAACAATGGCTCTGACTCGACGGAGGAGAATACGCCGGAGTCCCAATCGGACGAAAGACCAACACTTTCTAGAAAGACGGTGAAATCTTGAACTGGATCTCCTAGGTCGGCAAGGTCCAAAAGGGAAGGTTCGACACCATAGTTGTCTGTAATTGTCTTCTCCTGCGTGTGCGGTACTGTATGTGCTGGTCCAACGTGTCCCGGCTGCTTCCGGATCGACTCAAGGGTCTCCTGCTGGCCTTCCAGAGCGACATGGCTGGCAGCGTGGGATAACAAGTTCAGGTCATATCCCCATGAAGGATTAAATTGAGTCGGTTCTACCATCTGAGTCGGCTGTACCTGTACCTCTGGCGCTGCTGGAACCTGTGACGGCTGGACCGGCACGGTGTCGGATATCTCCAGCATTCGTGAATCGTGATGGGAAGGTTGGATTATGGACGCTGGAGTTGGCGGAATGTCATGGGAATCAGTGATTCGGTGTTCTCCTCTGTTCGCAGCATTCTCAGCCGGGTGTACCAGTCGCTCATGACGTACGAGAAGGTCACTACAAAATTTTTTGTTCCATTAGCCCGGGATCGTTTCATGTTAGGATTGGGATGGTGCCGCGAACCTTCTTGCAAAGGACTTTGAGCATATCTCACACGAAAAGGGCTTCTCCTTCGTGTCTGCGATTGCACGTTAGGCAGAGTCCGAAAGTATGGCGCCAGCTAGCCGAGGGACTGAGGGCTACTCAACGCGTGCGGAGATGGCGTTGCAGATGCTCCAACCGCGCAAACGACCTGGAACAGTACTCGCAAGTCAACGACTTGCGGTGCGGTGCAACGCTCTTCTTCCTGACCTTGCCTGGAGACGTCCGATCAGGCTCCATCGCGGATTGCCCTGAGATGGGACAGCTCTGAGACAGGAAATGGGGGAGCGGGGAAGAGAAGCCTGTGGGGTTGGGATGAGGGGGCTGAGAGCTCTGTCGCCCAGCGCTGCAGTGCCGCGGAGGGTCACGTGCGGGGCCCGAGAGGGGGTGCTCGATCTACTCCTCACCGCCATGTGCATAATTAGCAACCCGGCAGGATCCCCGAATCCAGAGGAGGGGATACAGCTGCTGTTCAGGAGCCGTTGGCAGTTGAAGTATTATATGCGTTGGGTATGATCTTAGAGCCATGACCCACCCCGGGCCCCCAGTGAGATCTCATGCCTATGCCTACAGTAGGATCTGTTTACTAACAAATAACTTTATGCAGGTAGCTCTTTTCACGGTTCAAAAATTCTGGTCCGCCCCTGGAACCATGGGATGCAGATCGATAATTTCACCACTATCTTATCTCTCCCATATCACCAACAATCCCCTTAATGCAGATGGTCAAATCAATTATTTCGATTGGAGATACGTGACACGGTTTCTGCAGAGCTGAGAGCGAAAGACCTACCTGCCTTAAACCAGAGGACCAAACAACTTTATGGAACGCTATTGTCGAGACCTTAAGTGAGAGGATTCATCTAGGAGGATCAACGAGATATGTCTCTAACTAAGGATTCGGTCACATGTGCGCTCGAGAAAATATGTAGGCACGCGGGGGGCAGTCTTGTGAGACGAGCTGGAAATTACGATTAGTTGGTATCGTTCTCCTTTGAAAGAAACTTGCCAAAATAGGAGCAGGGCAAGGGCGACTCAGAAGACAATTAACGAGATCTTGTGAGGGCAAGCCCATCAGATGGGCTTTGAGACCAGGGCCCCTCGCCACAGGAGAAACAAGTTTCGGTCCTGTTATCTACCCCAAGTCGAGTCCATGTAACCTAGGTGAAGAATGGATTAAATATAGCAAAATTGGATAAGGGAGCGGCCGTTCAGTTGAGAAAAGACTCCTGCGTGCGATTATCATTTGCGGAGTACGGAGATAATATGCTGACATCAGCCCGACGCTGACGGCATGTGTGAAACTAGGTCAGAGATACGGGGTATGGAGGACTGTGTAGCAAATATTCAGAACCTAAGCTCGCATTCGAGCGTCCCTATGTGTTTCACGATCTCGTAAGGGCCCCCGCCTCAGCTTGCTCATGTCTTCGTGGCATGATGGCATCATCCGCGCTGCGTAACCATGAGTGGGTCCTAGGGAGTACGGAGTACCTTTGTGCTAGATCGTCAGGTCTGCTGAAGGCTGAGGCCTGAGGGGAACATACTCCATACAGTAGTGTGCTCCTTAGCAGCGCTCTTCAAACGGTGGAGGTTGACCGGGTGTGGAGTCAACTTTGCAGCCGATTTAGATAGCGCTCTGAAATTGTAAGTCATGAAGATGTGGATCTTTGCGTACGTCGCCATTGAAGGTTTTTGTCATTAGGTCTAGGACCAGAGGCCCACCCGGACAAAACCACTTGCTCCTGTACCCCGTACGGAGCAGGCTGATATGCAGCTGGTGGCAGCATAGGCGTACACCGGTGCATGCACGGCAGTTGACGGGAATCCGCGAGGTGTTTCAAGAACGCGGCTTGGCGAATCAAGGGCGGGCGCCGCGGCGCTTGGTTTTTAGAATGCCTCAAGTCGGTCCTCCGGCCGCACTAGATCCGGTTCAAGTTATCTCTGCGACAGCCTGTCGAGATCCTGTCTCTCATCAGTCGGGGAGTCGAGCGTCAACGTGCTCTTCCCCTTCTGTTTCCTGCATCTTTCTTCTCAACTCGTGGTTCTCTCTTGTGAGGCTTCGTTGCGGGCGCGTGTTATCTCTCGAAATCTCCAGTGTGGACCTCCTCCCCCCTTCCCCGGAGTTCCGCACCCAAGCAGTTAGGGACAGCCGAGTGCGCACGGGATATAGCGATCACAACGTCGGCCACATCAACAGCATTGATCCTGATATCTCTTGTGATATCAGCTTGTGTGAAATCGGCGCGCTGCTCTTTTCACTCGTGAGCACTCCCCTTTCGGAGTTTCCCACCTTCCCCTCATACACTTGGCGTCTACACCTCTCTCCCAGTCATGACAGCCAGGACGTCACGCTTGATGACCGCAAATACTGATAGCTGGTGATTAGAGAGCCTCTGCTATGCCTTTAATTTACGTCTGACCATTTCTGGAGACCGCTCGTGCAGACGAACGCCTCAAGGACTTTAGAGCCTCATCCGCATCATTTGGTCCCCTCATTCCTATGAGACCCCTTTATGGTATCAAGGTGGAAGGGGCCTAGCATAGGAAATCTTTTGAGAGCTATACAACACTGTTACTACGCACATCTCACTCTTTCCCCGAAAGGAACCAGCCATGCTCGCATCCAAAGCATACTCATCGTCGTTGGGCGTGCCTGCGCCCCAGGGGTCGGCATCCTCTTATCACTCCGGATCATCCCACAAGTCGACTGCGGGCTCAAATTCCCGCGACGGAGTTTCTTTTACGAGCCCAACGGAAGCGGAGTTCTCTGATACGCAGGATGGGCTGGATTCCGTCAGGTGAGCGCACTTATGTCTCGCTGCTGAAATATTCTCTGTCTTGGCTTTGGATTTTTGCTGATTGATTCAGGTCATGGGATGAAGACAAAGTGATAGAGTGGTTGCACAGTATACAATGTGGCCAGTACGAGTCCCTATTCAGAGGTATAACTACCCACATGTGGGATGCTCAGCACCCATTTTCTTACTCCGCGGAGGCATGAGAGCTGAAGTGATTCCCAGCTAATAATTTCACTGGCGATAACCTACTCGAATGCGATCAAAAAATTCTTCAAGAGATGGGTATCAAGAAGATTGGCGACCGAGTACGCATCTTCATTGCAATCAAGAAGCTCAGAAACAAGGCGATATCTGAGCGCAAGCTGCGAAATATGGTGAGTCGTCTAGCAGCTACACCACGGAGCTGTGGCTTATTGTGACATAGAATTCGCTGGCTACCCTTGAAGCTTCTACTTATACACCATCATCTGACTCCTCTCGCCCATCCAACTCTCGTCAACAGACAACTTCCGATAGAGGCATACGGGCTCATCGATACACTGGTTCAAGCCCCATGGAGAATCCACGCAAGGAACAAGGATCAAGCTACTTCAGTCACCCATCGTCTGGTGGGTCTAACTCTGGTCGTCGTCCTGAAACACCTGGAGACGCGAGCCAAGCTTCCAAAGGCCATTCGCATATGAGACAGAATCCCAGCATTGATGGTCTCACGATGGGTCCGCTGCCACCAAACACCCCGGTCATCAGGGTGATATACACAGGTGGCCAGACCAAGGTCTTGAATATCAAACACTGTAGAACTCCAGAAGAAATAATGCTCTGCGTTCTAAAGAAATTGCAGCTTCCGGAGAGTCAATACAGAAATTATTGCTTCTATGTACTTGATGGACTGGAGCCTAATCCAGCTAACTGCAGGCGGTTGAGTGACGCTGACCTTATGCGGATATGTGATGGCTCTAACAACTCCGAACGCGGTCGCTTGATTCTCAGGAAAATCCATGCTGGGGAACCTGACCCGGATGAACTTCGTCGCGCGGCTCAGCTCGCAGTGGATGAGAGCCAGGTGACACATATGAATGCTCTGAGTGGTACCAGCATGCGAAACCAGCTTAAAATCCAGCAGCTCACCGGCGAGTCGTGGCATAATATCAAGCAGCCCATTTCTCCGATGTCTTCTGAGAGACCAAAGCAGGACCAGAAGCCACAGTCGGCAAACACGGAACGTAATACCACTTCTAAACTGCGTTCATTCTTTGGTGCTAGGCCTCCCAGTGAAATGATCATTCATGAACTCACGTCGTACTTCCCAAGTCACCAGAGGGAGGACATCGAGAAGACGATGCGGTTGTCCGTTCGAAGATCTCAACGTCTGAGTCGTGCGGCGAGCCGTCTGAGCGTTCTAAGCAATGCAAGTTACGCTTCAAGTTTGAGGGACGCCCCTCCGATTCCCAGCATTGCGGACGCTTGGCTGAATGCTGGGGCACAGCCTTCTCGACTCTCAAGACCGTTGTCAGTATCGAGGTTCAACTTACCTCAAACAACGTACCGTGACTCAGTTGCTTCAAGCTCCCTTCAACCTTTGCAGGAGGAGTCCCCAACAGAACCGAATCGCAAATCATATGTATCTTTTGACAGTGCGTCTGACCAAACATCTGGTGATCCTGGCACCTCGCGACAAAGCTTTTTTGATGAAACCCTCAGCGTCGCGGCAACAGATGGTGGAGCTTCCCTGAATGAGCGACTAAGTGTGATTGTGACTGAGGATGGGGAAGAAGAGGATACGGCACTGAAGGAATTCCTTGCTGGAGATAACTTTGCGCCTAAGAACTGGATGAAGGGATCTCTGATCGGTGAAGGATCTTTTGGAAGCGTCTATCTTGCTCTTCATGCTATTACGGGAGAGCTTATGGCTGTCAAACAAGTCGAACTTCCATCAGCAGCGAAAGGCACCGAATTCGACAAGAGAAAAAACAACATGGTTGCCGCGCTTAAGCACGAGATTGAACTCCTCCGAGGTCTTCATCATCCCAACATTGTGCAGTATCTAGGCACCTCTGCTGACGATCAGTACCTGAACATTTTCCTGGAGTATGTCCCAGGAGGATCTATTGCCGAAATGTTGAAGCAGTATAACACATTCCAAGAGCCTTTGATCAAGAACTTCGTCCGGCAGATTCTTTCTGGTCTTTCCTATCTGCACAGCTGCGATATTATCCATCGAGACATCAAGGGGGCCAACATCCTGGTCGACAACAAGGGCGGCATCAAGATTTCCGACTTTGGCATCTCCAAGCGCGTGGAAGCATCTACCGTGCTGGGCTCTGGCGGTGGGGCCGGTGGCCACCTGCACCGGCCTTCGCTACAGGGCAGTGTATATTGGATGGCCCCAGAAGTTGTCCGGCAAACGGCTCATACCAAGAAGGCTGACATCTGGAGTTTGGGCTGCCTTGTCGTGGAGATGTTCATTGGAGCTCACCCGTTCCCGGATTGCAGCCAGCTACAAGCCATCTTTGCTATCGGTAGCAATCAGGCGAGGCCTCCACCTCCTGAAAATGCAAGCAAGGAAGCAAGGGACTTCCTGGACATGACATTTGAAATCGATCATGAGAAGAGACCGAGTGCAGACGAGTTGATGAAGACCCCGTTTTTGGCAAACCCGATTGTTTGAGTCTGCTTGATAACTGGCGTCGTCACTTTACAGCATCCTATGCCTCGGTTGGATACATGATCATTGTTGTCATCGTTGAGGATACTAGTTGCACATCACGCCGCGTCCTATGATCTGCAGCATTAAGATCACGAGCTTCTCTTTTTAACGGGTCTCTGGAACACCGCATTCCTTCGCGGGCATCTTCGTTGCTGTTCTTCAGTTCCAAGCTCAACCCCCCATGTGTTTCTGAGCGTAAGATTATTATGCCAGTTTCATGTCATGATTTGGCTTCCTATTCTTTTTTAATATCATTTACTGGGGTGGAGAGTTTCGTTGCGTGGTCGTTCATGGAGATTTTAGAGATTTATTTATATACGTGCGTGCATTTGTTTTCATGATAGTGCTCAAGTTATATCGGATATAGAGAGAGTTGCAGCGTTTCTGGCGATCGGTTAGCCGCGATTTTGCGTTGTCTTTCCCTTCTCTTTCAAGGTTCCCTCTTGTATATGGCTTTTCTTTTCGCGGTTGTCCCTGTTTCGAAGAGAAGAGCTGATCGTGTGACGTTGGTATATCATGGTTTGACTGTACTTGCCAGTCTCCATAATACGCGATGTTAGATCTTTGCGAAGGGTTTCGCATTCTAGCTAAATCGGCAATGCCGCTGAGGCAGAGACAGATAAGCATTGTAGAAATTGCACTTCAAAAAAGGGCGAGATCAGAGGAGATGGAAAAAATTTTCCTTAGATTTGCTCTATTCTGAGCACCTCATAGATTCTGATATACATAAACAAAACCCGGAAGTCACAGCTACCGAGTAGATGGAACGGCATTTGTATAGTTAAACATCTGTCAACCAGTCATGAGCAAAAGAAGGGGTGGGAATAGGTTTGTGGGCAGACTAGCGGGGAGTCCATGAGGCGTGAGCCTCTACTGCTAGAAAGCGGAGGGATTAGATCTCGGATCTAGTCAACCAGCTTTCCATAGAACGGGATCCCCATGGCGCTGAGGAGAAGCCGGGCGTCCTTGTCGGTGGTGGCGGTTGTGTGGATGGTGATGTGACAACCCGGGATCATCTTGGTCGGGTACCTGAATCACAGAACGGAGGGGTTAGAAACAAAGAAAAAGAAAAAGACCAATTTAAGCTTCGCGACTGGTCTGCATAACTTACATATCATAGTTGACCTCGATTTCGGGGAACAGAGCCACGCTCTCCGGGTCCAGACCGAAGGTGATGTTTCCGCTGCTGTCACCGCTGCTGCCCTTGATACCCTTCCAGTCCTTGATCCTGGGCATGACCACGTCGATCAACTTGCCCAGGAAATGGTACATGTTCTCGCCATACAGCTCCGCCTTCACCGCGACCGTATCCCTGCCGGCAGCGATACCCCAGGGAGCGACGTTGCTCTTGGACTTGAACGTCTCCACCCGCACGTTGGAGATGGCCTGGATGGCCATGCCCGCGACGTGCAGCCACGCGGAGCCCTCCGTCGCGGCCTGCTTGACGTAGCTGTGGATGGTGATGCGGTTCACCTTGGGGATGTTACGGAAGGTAATGGGCTTGCGGAGCAGGCGGAGGACGTCACCACCGCGGGGTCCGCGCAGGGGTCTGTTCTTGTGGTAGGGCGAGCTGTCGTCCCATTTACGGAGACGCTCGGGCCTTGGTGGCGGCTTGAAGCCCGGCGGGTTGTGGACGTAGCAGAGCGTAAGGATGTCCGGCGCGATAGTCGACTCGTAGGTCTGCTCGACGCGCGGCAGGGAGAAGGGGCCCGGGACGAAGAGTCGAGAATGGGGATCCGATGGTGGTGGAGGTCTGTGAGGGTGCAGAGGACCGCGGTCGTATTTGGGAGATCGGTACTGGTAGCTGGACTTGATAGTTAGATATATATGACCGATAAAGCCGAGAACGGTGGAGAGGGAGTAGCTCTGTACGTACCGAGACTTTGGCAATTCCTTCTTCCGTGCCCTTGCTCTCGCGATCGGGTCGTATGTCTTTATCACCTCCTCTGGCACCTCAGCCTTCAGCGAGGTCTCGGACTCGAGTTCGCTGAACGGGTCCGGCATGCTGCCGGACGACGCCTGGTCAGAAGCATAGCGACGCAGAGAAGGCTGCTGCAAGCATGCTGGAGGCGCAAGGGCCCTTGGAAGAGCCCTTGACAGGAATCTCGAGGGCCAATGGAGGGCCATTGGGGGGCGCAAAGCGGTTGAGATGCTGCGGCAGAGGAACTGCTGGACTCGGCGGTCCCGAAAATTTCCAGATGGAGAGCGGCGCGCCAAGCCCCACGGACGGCGTCACGGGACCTGGGGGCCTCAGGCTGCCAGGCACCGAGCGTCTCTCCGCACGGCCCGCCGAGGCTGCTCCACCGGGCTGACGACCGCGCCGGGCGATCGCATGCAGGGCGGCGGGCACCCCGCTGGTCGACGCTGTCGCCCTTGTCCTGCTGTCCACCTCTTGCGCTCGACCGTGGCGGCGCTGTCCATGTCACGTCCGGCCATCCTTGGCCTCGCCCCTTGTCGTGTATTCCTGTCTTGACCGGCTTCACTGCACCCCTGGGATCGGATCTGCCCTCGGTGTAGCTCCACCTGGCAGCTTGGAGGGATCGCAGTGACTCCACCTTCGGACCCGGTGATCGATGTTTGCTCGTCTGCGCTCCAGAGGTACAGCTCTCCAGCAGACATGTTGATTGGCATCACATGGGTTATTCTTGGCGCGCTCTGTGGAAATTCTGGCGCCTGGGCGTGAGTGCTTGCGCCGTCTCCTGCACGTTGCTCCTTCTGAGAAACTTGACCTTCATCCAGCTCCCTTTCGGCCACTTCCTGACCAGCCCAACCGTCATTTCTTTTCAGTACAGTCTCGTTCCAATCGATAGCACACGCTGTTCTCGACTCTTCGACGCTTGAGACCGCTCGGAACAATGAGTGGGATTCACAGGTTTCTCACAAGACGTGAGAGACGGAGCAGGCTGGACAAGTACAACAAGGAAGAGGTATGATCGCCATTCTCGAGTTCCGGCTGGATTCTTTAGTCCATCGGTCCAGGTGCATGTGTCTTGTGCTCATTGCTCATGTATTGTGTGCAGACCTCTACTATCCTCTCGCGCCCTCTCTATCGCGGTCTGTTCGCTTCAGAGCAAGCGTCGCCCGAAGACAAAGATGAAGAGAAGAAGGTCCCTATCCTAAGTCATTGTTTGGATGCTGCCAGGCTAATTGGATCTTCAGATCAGGCTGTTGGAACGACGGATCGCCGAAGTTGGCATCGTGGGACTCAAGGACGAGCACATCCAGTACGCACTCCGATCGAAGCATGCACAAGGTGACGTGGATAAGGCGTTTGAGATGCTTCTCCTCCTGGAAGACTCAATTGAGGGTATAATAAGAGGCTACACTCCCTCCACGAAGCTCCTTGGCGCAGAGAACCGTAACGGGGTTACCTGCTACCTAGACGCTCTGCTTTTCGCCATGTTCGCTCGCCTAGACTCTTTCGAAGCTATCCTATACAAGTCTTTCAATGATGACCCCCGTCGAAAGCTTTCAATCATCCTGAGGCTTTGGGTTAATATGCTGAGGTCTGGAAAGCTGATTACCACTGATATTGTATGTCTCTTTTCCCTGCAGACATTCGTTCTCGCAGAGCCATTGGTCATCGTTTCAGCCTCATCGAACACGAACTAACTGCTTGACATAAGACGAAACACCTCCAAGACGCGCTCTCAGACTGCGGGTGGACAGATGCGGCTGAACTGCGGCAACAAGATGCCTCAGAGGCGTTTACATTCATCACGGAGAAGCTGGAGCTTCCTCTTCTTACTCTGAAGATGGACATATATCACACTGGAAAGGAAGATATGAGCGATGATCACAAATTCGTCAACGAGAGATTACTGGAAGTGGCAATACCTCCCGACCCAGGAGATGGCAAACCTGTTACTCTGGAGGATTGCTTGGAGGCATATTTCAACAATAGGATCGAAGTCAAGAGGTATCTGGAGCGGCGAAACACGCTTACCTCTATGAAGTCGTTTGACTCGACATCCAAAGGGTTTGTAACACATGTCGAGGCCATTGAGATTGGTTCCCCGTCCACACCGTCGCCAGTCCGCTCAGCATCACCGCGACTCGAGGAGATGACGCCTCTGTCGTCAGTTACCACACTAAACCAGTCTCCCACCTCCCCGACTTTGGAGAGTCGGAGAGCAAGTATAGTGCAAGAACGTTTTATCCCAGGTACAGAAAACAATGGCCATGAAATTAAAGACGGTGAAACAACTGCTTCCCATCCGAAATTGCGCAGAGGAACTATTCGAAAGGAGGTCATGATGCCTGCATGGCAATTTTTCAGCTTGATACGTGAGTCCTGAGTTGTATCTTTACACTCATTTGTCTTGGGTCTAACGTCCTTCAAGCATGGTACACAGATAATACACCAACGAGCGACGCCCAGGTGGCAGCTCATTTCTCCTCGAAAAGGCCAATACTCGGAATGTGCTTGAAGCGCTATTCCATGCTGCCGAACGGGAAGGCGGTTAGGCTCAACACATATGTTGACATACCTGTTGAGATTGGCATGCCGCATTTCATCCAAGATGATAATATGGATGCGGATGGTCCGATATATGGAAACTTCAAACTTTCCCTGCAGGCAGTGGTCTGTCATCGGGGTGTTTCAGTTGACTCAGGACACTATATCGCCCTCGTCAGAGGAACCAGTGCTAATGCAGTTCCGGCGGGTGTTAGCACCTCCAGCTCGGAACAGGACAATCCGCCGCCGTATCACGACACGGCCAAGTACTGGATGCGCTTTGATGACTTAGCAGCTGAGCGCATTACTTTGGTGGATATTGAACAAGCACTAAGGGACGAGTCACCGTATCTCCTGTTCTATCAAATCCTTCCCATTGACGAAGATGCGGCAGAGGCGAATCTTCGGGACAAGCCTCCTTCCTATTCTGGGTCGGAAGGGGACCAGGACTTCGATATTGAAAAACTGTCACCTCGTTTACATCCGTCAGCCACCAATGGCGATCAGAGTGAAGATGCCATTTCTAGTTCTGAAGGGCAGAGCTTCGAAATAACGGCCCCGGAAACGCCACGCTCCCAACCTCCCGAAATGAATGGAAGGAGGCAAAGCGTAGCATTTTCAGGCGTGGTAGAGAACGCGAATGGCGCTAACACCCTTCAAGTCAACACCACTTCCTTGAGCACCTCGAACACAAGGGAAGAGGAAGGCAGAAGCTCGTTTTCTTTCTCCAGGAGAGGTTCGAGGGGTCCCAAGAGCACTTCCCAGACCCGTGCAGGAAGTCAGACTGGCGAAAGTAGGATCAGCGCTACCTTTTCACGCCTTACTGGCCGTCTCAGCAAGGAGAAGCTACCGAGCGACGGGAACGGCACTGATGGAGAGGGCGAGGAAGCGGGAACGAGGAAAACTGGCTCTCTTACCGAAGAGGAAGAAGCGGAAATTACGCCAAATGGAGGTGAAGGCAAGGAGAGAGTTTTAACAGGTAGGTTGAAGGAGAGAGAGAAAGTCAAGACAAAACAGAAGGGAAAGTACAGAGAGAAGGCAAGAAGAAGACCGGAGCGTGAGTGCATGGTTATGTGATCACATGAGAATACAGGTGGGACAAACTTGGATGCATCCATGAATGATACCCCCAGCGATGGTTAGTTTAATGGCGTTCAAGGGTTTCTCTTTCTCAATCATTTCTTTTGTTGCTGTCTCTTTGCAAACCATGGGACTGTGCATGCATTGTGGTGGTTTTCTTTTTACATCCTCGGCTTCTTCATTATCATCATCATGTCTGTTCTGTGTCCGTGCACTGGGTCACTTGTGCTGGTAGTAATTGGAATGCAAACTGCAGGTGCTTATATATGTACATGCAGTTTGAAATGTGTATTCGAGAGAGTGAGTATAAGATACCAACAACGGTTTTGGGTACCTATCAGATTAGAGAATTCGGCCTATTATGAGCACCCTGGAGGACTGTATTTCAGGTTTGCGCTCGCGTTGTTATGTTTTGATAGCTGTATAAAATAGAAGAGAGGCGTCATGATTCCATAGATTCTGGTCCATGATTATACCTCTTTCCTGGGAGGGGCAATTGCTGCAATACAAGACATGGAATCCGATGAGTGCTTCTCTATGCTGTATATAGAGAGTTCTTGGTCCGCATTATATGAATCTTTTCTCTCCCGGAATATGTGTGTTTCTGGGCTTTTCTAGCCCGCGAATATGTCTTGCCATACTTACGTTGCAAGGGCAAGGAGGTCTAGACCTCACCTGATCGAGAGGTACTGTACGTAGAACCACACCTCACCTCTCAATATGCACAGCCCTCGCCTCCTCCGCACCATCATCGTCATCATCATTGCCCCTCTTCTTCATAACAACAGCACCGGTCTCGCCCATCATGTCCTCCTTCTCGGTAGCATTACTAGTAGTAACGGCGCCCACCCGCTCCGAGTACGCGACCCGGTCGCCGAAGATCTCGGCGATCTCCTCGAGCGACTTGCCCTTGGTCTCGGGGAAGACGAGGAAGAAGCACGCGGCCACCACGGCGTCGCAGACGAGGAAGACGATGTAGTACCGCCAGCCGATGCGGGTGAAGGCCCTTGGGGAGAGCTGGTTGAAGAGGAGGCCGGTCGCGGTGCCGGTGATGGCGCAGACTGTTATTGTTTTTGGTCAAGTTTTTAGTAATATACAGATCTATCTAGTTATCCGATCCTGCGTAGAATGGAGGATAGAAAGAAAAGAACAGACATACTCGCCGTTATTCTCGACCGCAACGCCATGGGGAAGATCTCCGCGATGTACACGAGCTGGATGGCGTTGTACCCAAGCGAGAAGATGAACGAGAACGTGAACGTCCACGCGATCATGAAGCCTTGGCCCACGACGTTGTTGTCGTTGTTGTTGTCGTTGTTGTCCGAGACCGCGAACTCCTTGCTGAATACCGTCAGCAGCTCCACGTTGACCGCCAGCCCGACAGAGCTCCAGGCGAGCGGCAGTCGCCGGCCAACTCTGTCGATGTACGTCAGGCAGATGACGTTGGCGATGGGGCCCATCATGCCGTAGCCGCATGAGAGCCAGAGGACGTTGCGGCCCTGGACCCCGACGCCTTTGAAGAGGGTTGTTTGGTAGTCTAGATGGAAGTTCATCTGGATATCAAGTAGATGGGCAAATGGGGGGACGAGGTTTGAAATGTCACCCTCACAGTTCACCACATTGATTCCGGTCGTTTGGAGAAAGACCTGAAGTAGGATTCCAAGCATGAGGCGTTTCCTGCTCGACGCCTTGGAAAACAGGGCCCAGAACGACTTGATGGTGACTTCGCGCTCGTAGTCGATCTGCCGCCTGATCTGGTCAAACTCCCTGTTGACAAAGTCGGAGCCCTGGTCGATGTCTGAGTGCAGCTTCTTGATGACTGCGCGCGCCTTCTCATACTTCCCCTTCTGAATCAACCAGCGTGGTGATTCGAGCAGCCAGAAAAGCCCGACGATCAGTATCACTGCGGGCACGCACTGGATGCCCAGAGGGATTCTCCACGTCGCGTTCCCGTTGGCGAAGGAACCGAAGGTACCGATCCAGTTTGATATCGCGTAACCGAGGGAGATGAGCTTTTCATTTTAGTCGATCAGCGATATGGACAATGGAAAAAAAATAGCCCTAAGATTGGCCCAATATCGCGAAAGCTGAAGGGCTAAGGCTAACCTGCGTCTGCAGCCGACAAGAATACCGCGGATTTTTGGCGGTGCGATCTCAGCGTTATAGATACTGCTGATTGCGTAGGCAAGTCCCACAGCGAAGCCGGCCAAGATACGGCCGACGAGGAACATGGTGATGGAAACGGCCGCGGTTTGCAGAACAGCTCCGATGAACGTAAGGGTTGCAGCCAGCCATATCGTCTTCTTACGACCCAGCTTGTCGCCCAAATAGCCGCCAACAAGGTTACCAACGCCCTGACCTCCAGAGTAGGTGGACACGATTGCTCGATTAGGTTCTCGGAGGGATTGTTGAAGTAGGTTGGGAATGATGCCTGCCCCAGAGTTGTGCTAATGATACCTTATGTCGGCCTCAGCGAGATATCTCAAAAGCCATGTAGCTCTCTCACCAGAGTCATAGCCGTAGATGAACGAGCCAGTCGTCGCGAATACAGAACATGCTATTGTAAAAGACTTCCCCATAATAACTGTAACAGTGAGATTGCTGCGTGTCTTAACTGCTCTCTGTGCCTGGCAAGGAAACAGAAGCATTGTACAGCTACAGGTGGATTTCCGACAACATTGTGGCAGCCATGCGCAACATAAATACAGTCAAAAATGCGGGGTACATGAAGACAAGTAGCACCGCTGAAAAGAGGGTAAAAGAGCGGTCATGTGTTCCTGTGGAATAGAACGCGCGCATATGAGAGCTCCCCAGGGAGTCGGGTGATTGCATAGGGGAAATGCGAGTCAGGAGTAGCAGGGAGGGAGCTTGCCGAAAGTCAAGAAGCGTAACTACACCTTCCACATCATGGAAAAATCGGCACTGTCACTTTTTTTTTTTTTTTCTTTGTCTTAATTCCAAGGCAAGGAGGACTTAAGATAGCTACCTGATGGTGTCACATCTGGGTAACGATTAAACTAGATGTAGTCCTCCGGAATGTCACAGACTGATACAATCAGGTGACACGAATAGACGCGCTCGGGGGAACCCCGGCAATATCCAGCCAGGATGATCTTCTTCTTTATGTCTGGATTGAAGCCGGGGTAGCAAGCGAGGATCCACCGGGGTGCGGGACTGGTCTTCAGCGTCTCTGGTCCCCGATACCAGAAGGAAACCGAGTGTCTGTTTGAGACTCGACATGACTTAGATTGGTTCGCACGAGGCAAAGCAGACAACATGAAGAGACGCTAGATCTCTGACCTCGGATGATCAACAGAGTGATGTCGTCCTTAGATGGCGAGCGCCTCGGCCCGAGCGGGGGTGGAGCCGGCCTGCGGCGATGCGGGGAGAAGCGCCAGATCGCCCGCTCGGTCCCACGTGACAGCCGGTTTTGCGGGGACGCCGCTGTCGAGCGGATCCGCGTCTGCGGAGTGCTGCCACCGCATACCGGCTCTATTTCGTAGACAGGAACACAAGGAATATGCACCCGTTTGAGAGGCACAAGCGTGCTTCTCACGGCCAGTCAATCGCAGATTCTCGTCTCCAGGCTTGTAAACAGCTAGGGGCGTAAACAGCTAGTGTCCATCGATACTACCAGATAGTGGTGACACAGCACCCAATTTCAGCGCAAGTGTAGTTATATCGTCGCCTATCCTCGGCTGTTACTGGTTGCCGCTGAAGGTCCCCACAGACCTGGGTAACCAGCTTGGATATCCGAAGAAGATTCGATAACCCCTCATCCTAAGCTTGGTATTCAGGGCTACAATCATGGTTCAGCATGCTTCTCCAGCGCGTGACCGATGCCTCCCGGCGGCCCGCACTGCTGCTGTATGCCTCCTCTCGTCCGGAAGAAGAAGATCCTGCACTGCGGTTCTCCAGTTATAAAAGCCCACATAATCCTCTACCTCACTCATCGCGATGTTGCTCTTCCCTTTAATCAGTTTCCTTCAGGACGACCGTGACTGAGTCTCCGGAAAGAATTTACCAGCGGAACCATGGGCAAAATCTCAGCTGAGGTAGTCGACGAACTCAAGGCGAGGATCGATAAGGTCACCAGCAAGCCAAACGGCATTCCCGGGCTGGTTTTTGCGGCCGTTGACAAAAGTGGAGATATTGTCTTTCAACATGCCTCAGGGAAACGTGGGTTGGGCTCTGAGGAGCCCATGACGACGGACACGGTCTTCTGGATCGCATCCTGTACCAAAATGATCGTGTCCATTGCTGCCATGCAGTTGGTTGAGCAGGGCAAGCTGGCGTTGGACGATGTCGAACTCGTCGAGAAGTTGGCCCCGGAGCTAAGGGACGTCAAGGTCCTGGAGGAGGGTCCTGATGGAAAGCTCAGATTGGTTGACAAGCAACGAGGAATCACTCTGAGGATGCTCCTTTCTCATACTGGTAAGGCGGATCCCAGTTCTCCACACTGTTTTGGTGTCTAACACGTAATGAATAGCCGGGTTCGGTTACTCCTTCTTCAACTCGAAGCTGAAGAGATGGTCTGAGCCTATTGGCATCGACGAGTTCTCCTGCCGCCGCGCGGACATTTTGCACCAGCCTTTGGTAAACCAGCCTGGATCGCGGTGGGAATATGGGATTAACATCGATTGGGCCGGTGAGCTTGTCATGAGAGCATCGGGGCTCAGTCTGAACGACTATCTCTTGAAACACATCATGGAACCCCTCGGAATTAAAGACATCAACATGTTCCCGACCGAGGACATGAAGAGGAGACTGGCTTATATGCACCAAAGAGCCCCTGACGGTACACTCAGTGTTCGTGAAGATGATCATCCATTTAAACGGCCGCTCAAGGTCGAAACTCCAGAGGAGATCAAAGCCACATATAACTCCGGCGGCGCTGGGTGCTTTGCTGTTCCTTCTGAGTATTGCAGTATGCCTTATTCTTCCCTTATACACTCAAGTTTTACTCAATTTTTGATAAATGACACTAACGGAAAAGCAGAGATCATCGCCGTACTTCTGAATGGGGGGAAGTGTCCCAAGACTGGAGCTCAGATCCTGAAACCTGAGAGCGTCAAAGGTCAGTGAAGTTGTTGAATCAAAGTCCTGGGCTAAGAGCTAACGCTTATAATGCAGAGCTATTTACGAACCAAATTCCCGAATTCCCTAACTTTGGTCGCCAAGGGATCATTCCAGCAAAACCGTCACTTTCCAATCCTATACCCGACATGTATCCCCAGCCGAATCAGCCGCAAGGCTGGACCTTGTCGGGATTTCACCATCTCCACGGCACTGCGACCGGTCGAGCTCCTGGCACCATCTGGTGGGCCGGTATTGCAAATCTCTTCTGGTGGGCGGATCCCGAACGTGGACTTGGAGGCTTCATCGCTTCCCAGATCTTGCCATTTGCAGGTGAGTGTATTCCTATATCATACCCCGGCTGAAGAGAGAGCTGATGTTGGAATTGTAGACTTGAACGTCTTGACTGCTATGGTGGAAGTAGAGTCAGCTCTCTACGCTGCAATTTCAACCTAGACACCGTGTAAGAAGAGAAACAACTCTGGAACTCTCCGGAGAAATATGTGGGACCCCGCAAGGGCTGCACGAAGATATCAATGGCTGCACATAATGATACTATGTTAAAGTTTAGGATGCTTTGTTTCTGCAAGATGTTTCGGGTATTTATGTCTCTTGTTATCTCCAGAGATAGGAATTATTAGCTGCGATAGCACTCTTTCAACTCACACCCCTCATGAAGATGTAATCATGTGTTCGAGCTGCTGTCAAACCAGCGAATGGTAACCGGGGCGCATGAGAGGATTGAGTAAGCAACTCGAAGGAAACTCGTAGGTTCGACACGACGTTCTAGGACACAGGTGTCGTGGTATCAAGTTACGGGAAAGTGATGCATCTTCCAAGGTTGCCTTCAACTGAAGGCGAAGATGTCCGTTTTTGGCCTGAGGCATAAACGCCATACATACTGCACGTTCTTGGCGTCAGGTATCGAAGCTTTACGCAACCCGAGATACGGCCAGCCCTTCTGGACTCACTGTTCAGCGGGCTGAAATCCGTATTCTTAAAAACCATCGTTCACATCCCGCTATGATATAGGCCCCATAGACTTGGCGCATAATGGCGCTGGATGTGTCCAGCGGTTATGTTGCTCCCAGCAACTTGACGACAACAGAAGATGCCGCCCTCCCCATCTTCGATGTGCAACGAGTGCAGCTTCAGTTCGCGGTAGCTGCAGACTTTGTCGCCGCCCAGGTCGCCAACAATGTCCTCGTCCTCGCTTTGGCGACGGGCCGGATCCTGCGGATTGACCTGGACACACCCGAGGACATTGACGGTATGAAACGTTCCTCCCCGCAAGGATCAATAATGTATACAGTGCGGTGCTGAACCATATCAACTTCCCCCGCAGATATCGATCTCCCGAAGAAGTCTTCGGAGATAGGCCTCATCCGTCGCATGTTCCTTGATCCTTCCGCATCCCATCTGATCATTTCCACAACCCTCGGGGAGAACTATTACCTCCACACTCAGTCCAGGCACCCGAAGCCATTGTCGCGGCTGAAGGGGGTTCCGATCGAGAGCATTGCCTGGAACCCTTCGTTACCCACCGCATCCACAAGGGAGATACTGGTCGGAGCTACGGATGGAAATATCTATGAGGTCTACATCGAGCCGTCCACCGAGTTCTACCGTCGCGAAGAGAAATATGTCCACACCGTTTACAGAATACCGGAGGCGTCCGTGACGGGGATTTGGGTGGATCTGGTACCTGGGAAGCCGGACCAGAGACGAATTCTGATATCAACGCATGGAAAACTCTTCTACTTCCTCGGACGCATCGGGAGATATGGGAGGGAAGGGGGAGGAGGAGGTCCCATATATGCAGAGCTGTTCCAGCGGGAGACGCCTCTGGTACATGAGATAGCGAGAACATCTAGTTCTGCACCGTCGGTGCTGGCTATCTCCCCAAACCCGTCTGATGGTCACCAATTGGAAGGGCAGGCATTGGAGAGGCACTTCGCGTGGTTGACTTCCCAAGGAGTGTTCCACGGTCAGCTTCGAAATTCGCCAGACAAAATAGCTCGGCCTTTCGACGACGCAAAGATGTTGCCACGATCGCTTTTTCCCGAAACCCAATCTGCAAGAGGAGGGAGGAAGATGATTCAAGATCCGATAATGGCGATGACATTGTCACAGTGGCATATACTAACTCTTGTTGAGGGGCGAGTTGTGGCTGTAAACCGGCTTAGCGGGGAGATTATCTATGACCAAGCGGTGCTTGAACCCGGGCAAAGTACGCTTGGACTCCTTGCAGACCTGACGAAGAATACCTTCTGGCTCTTCACGGCGCAGGAGATTTTCGAGGTTGTTGCGCACGACGAAGATAGGGACGTCTGGAAAATCTTCCTGAAGGATCAGAAGTTTGATGAGGCCCTGCGTTATGCGAGGGGCGCTGCCCAAAAGGATGCTGTTGCCACTGCATCGGGTGACTACCTGGTCAGCAAAGGCCGTTATCTCGAAGCGGCTTCGGTTTGGGGAAAGAGCAGCAAGAGCTTCGAGGAGGTCTGTTTGACCTTCATCGACCGCGGAGAGCATGATGCTCTGCGGAAGTACCTGCTTGCACAACTTTCGACCTACAAGAAGTCTGCGACAATGCAGAGGGTCATGGTCACGAGCTGGCTCGTGGAGGTTTTTATGGCAAAACTCAACTCCCTTGATGACGCTGTCGCGACCAAGGCGGAGCTGACAGAGGGAACAAGTGCTGGAGAAATCAAGGATCAGCTCAGCGCTGTCCGGGCTGAGTTCCAGGATTTCGTGACAAAGTACAAGTCCGACATGGATCAGAAAGTTGTGTATGACATTATCAGCAGCCACGGCAGGGAGGAGGAGTTACTCTTCTTCGCCACGGCCATCAACGATTACAATTTCGTCCTGTCGTATTGGGTCCAACGGGAGAAGTGGTCAGAGGCGTTAAACGTTCTGCAAAAGCAGACCAATCCAGAGGTCTTCTACAAATACAGCAGCGTTCTCATGACACATGCTGCTGCAGGCCTGGTGGATATCTTGATGAGGCAGACTAATCTCGACCCCGAGAAACTTATCCCTGCGCTGCTCAGCTACAATAAAACAGCCAACATTCCTCTCAGTCAGAACCAAGCCGTCCGCTATCTCAATTTTATAATTATGAATCATCCTAATCCTTCGGCAGCCGTACACAACACCCTGATATCGATCCACGCGTCGAGCCCTTCTCCATCAGAAGCCGCATTGCTCACATATCTCGAATCACAACCGTCAAACCCGCCGCCCTACGATGCAGACTTTGCTCTGCGTCTGTGCATCCAACATCAGCGCGTCCAGTCCTGCGTCCATATATACAGCGCGATGGGCCAGTACCTCCAAGCTGTTGAGCTCGCTCTGAAGCACAACGACATCGAGCTGGCCGCCATTGTCGCCGACCGGCCCGAAGGCAACGACAAACTGCGCAAGAAGCTATGGCTCCTCGTTGCCGAGAAGAAGATCCGACAGCCGGGGACCGGGATCAAAGACGCGATCGAATTCCTGCGTCGGTGCGAGCTGCTCCGCATCGAGGATCTCATCCCCTTCTTCCCGGACTTTGTCGTTATCGACGACTTCAAGGACGAGATCTGCACCGCGCTGGAGGACTATTCGCGCCACATCGATGCGCTCCGGCAGGAGATGGACAACTCGGCGGAGACGGCCCGTCAGATCCGCGCGGAGATTGCGGCCCTGGATACGCGGTACGCGATCGTCGAGCCCGGGGAGAAGTGTTGGATCTGCAACCTGCCGCTCCTGAGTCGGCAGTTCTTCGTCTTTCCGTGTCAGCATGCCTTCCACAGCGATTGCTTGGGGAAGGAGGTTCTTGAGGGTGCGGGAGGGAAGAAGAAGTATATACGAGACCTGCAGGCGCAGTTGAATAAGGGCGATCTCACGCCTTCTAAGAGGGAGAAGATAGTGAAGGAGTTAGATGGGTTGATCGCTGAGGCCTGGTAAGCGCTATCTATTTCTCTGCGCAGTTTTCAATGACTTTTGTCCTTTTGGCTGCTAATAGGGTTTTCCATACAGCATATTGTGCGGGGATCATGCCATCAAGCAGATCGACAAGCCATTTATTACGGACGCGGATGGCAAGGACGAATGGACACTCTGACCTAACGATATCCATGATTTTATTTGTTCTTTGTTCTAAACCTCCGATCTAGCGATTTAGATGCGTAATTTCTCCTTTTGATGTTGATGAGGACTCCGGGCACGTGTAGATGTCATTTTCTTTGCATTATTGCCTTTGTTTCCTGGACGGAGCCAGGATTCAGTTTCAGACAAGAGACCGGTAGCAGGTAGACATATGATTAACAAGGAGAGAAGAGTCAAAATGCGGACAAAACGGGTCAAATGAGCAAATTCATGGGAGGACGCCAGGACATGCGGCTTGCGGGTCATGCCCTGAAGGAGGAGGATCTGCGTCACGACGGGATTTCCCTTCCATCACCCTCCCTTAAAGTTTCAGTTAATCGAGAGTGCTTTCACCATCAACTCCATCAATTAGCTCCTCTCGTGACCATCTTTGCCTGGCGTTTCTGGGCGTCTCGTCTTTAAGCGCAGACAGTCTTCTCCATTATAGCTCCTCAAGCTCCTGTCCACCTTTGCAAATCCGGACTCCAGAATCATCGCCATGTCTCGAGCTACAGCTGAACTGGCTATGATGACTGCAGCTGTTTTCAGCACCAGCGATCTCCAGGGTAAGTATCCATCTCGTCTTCCACCAGGGACTGTTCAAGATGTCCTTGCTGGCGCGGTTCTGGTGTGTTGAACGCCAGGGGTCAGTTTTCCTGCTTCTGGTCTGGCTGCTAGATGGATCTCTCCTTGGTCATCTTTGCATGCCCCCTCAGTGTTCATCAAGGCAGAGCCAGGTGGCACTCGAGCGAGCGCCTACCTATTGCCCTGTCTTCTTTTCATACGGGACTTGTCACTAAGATCATGCACTGACCTCCCATTCTAGCCCAGATGCCAATGGGCGTGTCGAAGAGGTTCAGGCGGGCGATTTCGCCGCCTCCACCTGGAGGCCCTTCGACGCGTTCTCAAATTCTTCCTTTTCAAGCGCAGAGCTCCCTGCTTACCAAGCTCCCTGCCGAGGTGAGGCAGATGATCTGGAAGGAAGCGCTTGGAGGACAAGTCCTCCACATCGTCCGCAAGAAGAAAAACAAGGTCCGCCACAAGGTGCGCACGCGTCCCGTGTTCATCTGGGACTTCAAGGAGTTAGACCTGTACGGCGAGGACCGTATCCTCGCCAACTGGAGCCTGGTTTCTCTCCTGTTGACCTGTCGCCAAGTGTAAGTCACAAATTCCTCTGACAAACACAGCGCCATTATTGGTCTGAAGAATGGGAAGTTCGCACCGTACTACTTGTAGTAGTACTGGTAGCTTCCCTGTCTTCTTCCAATGTACCTAAAAATCGATTTTTAGTAAACTGCAGAGTCAGCCACTGATGAGATAAAAACACTTGCAGGTACAACGAGACCATCGACATCCTGTATATGGCTAACACCTTCCACATAGAGCACCCGTGGACCTTTCTGTTTCTCTACGAAATAGTCCTGCCACATCGCTGGGAGAGTATCCGCAAGCTCGAGCTGACTTGGACCTTCCTGCACTGCTGGCACGTAGGCTCCAGCCGCCTGTACGCCTGCGAGTCTGGGCCCGAGGATTATAACACCTGGGAAGTCGTCTGCTCCAAGATCATGGAGATGACGAGCCTCGACTCGTTCGTTCTCATCCTCGACATCAACTGGTGCGACGAGAACGCGTTCATCGGGCTCCACGTCTCCCATGGACTGGCCGCCACCAAGGGGATCGAGCACTTGCTGAGCCCTTTGCAGGACCTTCAGCTTGCGAGCGGTAATCCTTGGATGATCCAGATCCCGATCTGGTATCTGTACTACGCCGATGTCCCCATCAAGCACAGGAGGCTCGAGAGGAGGTTGAGGGCCGCTGGGTTCGACTGCCGCGTGATGGTCCCAACGCGTCGCCAGTTGTTTCTTCACTGATGGAAGAAGAATCACCGACAAGAGAATCACAGCAGATGGGTCATGAGAAAACAAAAACAACCAACAGTCACGAAAGACGACTCATCGCTGGCGCTGTTTCGGTCTGATGTGTGATGAAATTGTCACGTTGAAAGGAAACAGTCAAAGTGTTAGGCAGCATTAGCCTAAGATGGAGGGATACCGTGACACCTCTTCGGTGTCTTGTTTATCCGGTGTCTGAATGTAGTAAGGCGGTGTTTGGTGGTCCTACAGCAGCTTTTCTTTTTCTTTTTCCTTCTCCGGTATCTTGTTTTTCCATTATGATGGTGCCCCCCTCCCCCCCCCCCCCGTTCATGCTGCTTTGCAGCTGATCCCACCACATGAGTAGCTACCTGAAATTTCAGGTGATGAGAGCTTCTTCTCATCCACTCCGATGCGACAATTCTAAATTGTCTCTGACTGAATTTGTGTTGTGATTTTTTTTTTCTTTTTCAGATGAAAATTGTTTGTTTGTTGAAACTGATTCCTGACTATGGGAACCTGTCTGTCATGTCTAATGAGTAGTTTATTAGTTAGGTAGTTAGTTGTCTCTGAAAATCAAATAAAAATCTCATCTCTCTGTTTTTCTTTCTTTCCTGATTACGTCTCTGGTCTGTGTAGCTATAATAACAACATTGCTCTAGTTATAGTCGATATCAATGTCTCAAACGATACCTACCTCGTGCCGTTTACCAGGTGCGTACGGTGTATCAGGATGGAGTGGCAGAAAGCAAGGAGGAGCTTTGATTTGATTCAAACTTGGAGCTCCAAGTCTCCCATAATTAAATATTCGTCATCATTTCTTAAACATACATACAGATGGTTCCTTTCAGTACCGTTGACAAGCGCCGTTCGCTCTTTCAGGATATGCCACAAGGTCCATTTGTCTATGGCAGACACCATAGATTCCCAAAAAAAAAATAATAATAAAAACGCCGCGAAAGTAAGAAAGCAAAAAGCCAACTCCGACACAACTTTTTAACAGTCAAAGAAAAGAAAAAAGTGCCGTACTTACTCCGCCCCGGAATAATAAAAAGGAAAAAGTGGAACAATAAGGTATATATATAGCTATTAAAAAAGAAAAAGAAGAAAAAGGAAAAATTAAAAATATTACAGCAATCGCAACAGCTCCAGATCCTTGGCAATAGCCGGGCTGTACGGTGCGCACTCCTCCAGGAAGAGAAGCATGTCGTCGCGCCAGCGCTCCCAGCCGAGAGGGAGCGTCTGCCGGAGTCGTGGGTTTGGCGAGTTTGAGATGCAGTAGAAGAGGAGGATTTGGCCGAAGAACCTGTTGGAATCACGACAGAAATGTTAGAAATTGAATTTCCCCCATGCGGCGCGATTCTTATGATCAGGTGACGACGAATATATGATAGGTCTCTGAGAGGAGAGAGAGGACAAAATATAAAGGATCGACTTACTGAGAGCAAAACGCAAACTTGATCGGGATGCAGCTCTTCATCACGCAGAAGACGCCTTTCACGATCGGCCAGTCCATCGCGTTCTGAAGCCCGCTCTTGACCTGTTCCAGGTCGTCGTTCGTCAAGGAGTCCGGTGCACGTAGTGCCTTGTACAGGTACGGACGGCCGATGTGAAACTTGGCAATCTTGTACCTTCCACGGAGCATCGCTTCCGCGACGGCCGTGGCGGGAGATATTGGGCGACGGGGATCTGCTGACAGGTGTGGAACGGCGGATGGTGGCGTGGTGTCGGTTGGAGTCGTGCCTGGGTAATCAGAAAATTGGAGGGCTGGAGGGAGATTCGAGCGCCACTGTTCGAGTTGATGGTGCAGTTCCGCGTTGACCGCGGGAAGTGGGAATGTCCCTGACTCGGCTACGTCAAGAGATGTGTTAACGTCATGTACGCTGAAGTGAGACGACACTCTGGTGGGTAGATGGCTGAAGCAGAGACACAGAACTCACAATAGAAGTACAAACTATGTCGAATTCGAGTCAGGATGATTCGATGAGCTACCTGAGCGAGAAAGTGATACTGGAAGAAAGAATCATCCTGCTGGTCCGAGGGAAGGAGTCTGGGAGCCGGAAGACCTGCTAAATTGAAATTGATGAATTTCGGGATGGGCACATAGTCCTCGAGGCGTGAGATGCCACTAGGGGCTAGATGTAATTCCTGCACGAGGATAGTCTCATACATCAACGTGTTCCAGTATACTCGGGATTTCATGTCCCCCTCCCACTCGTCGAAATTGATGTCGTGGCTGCCGCTCAGCGTCAGTTAAGAGCAGAGTATATCGCGGGTAAAGGGGAGGTATACTTCGTAAGCATTGAAAGACAGCAGGCGGCTGCTCGGTTAATCATTGCCCATGAATCCATTGGACGAATTATTTGGGTATAATATACACTGCGAAGGAGTCAGGGATCGTCTCTGCATATTATGCAGCCAGGGAAAAAGAAAGATGAATACTTACGCCGATAGCAGGTAGAATTGGCAACTTTGCAGATCGTTATCACACATCAGAAAGCCAATACGTTTGCGTGCCTCGTTGAAGAAACGCAGTCCAGGTGGCTCCTCCTCGATCACGCTCATCCACTCCGGAGGCTCAAACTGAAGACTGCGAGTACCTGGCAGAGGGTAGTTCCCTTCCTGGTGAGCTTGTATAGCAAGACAGCCTAATGCCATAACGTTAAGGACCAGGCAAGTTTCAATAGTGTAGCCGAATCCGTTCTCCATTACCGAACCAAGGGTAAAGGAGTAGTAAAAGCATTTGTCCATGATGGGCGTAAATGGGTTAAATGTAGCGAAGAAGGCATCTGAGAGCCCCTTGATCATAGTGAAAGGCAGTGTTTCCAACCAGCTCTCCCCGGCTTGTGGGGGAAACGGATGGATATACATCGGAAGGGGTGGTCTGCTCATCTCAATATCGATTACATAGCTCTTCCCCAGCCTCTCATGAGCTGCAAGGAGCCGTTCGGGAAGGATTGCCCGGGCACCAGGCCAGAGAACTACTCCGTGTTGACTGAATGAGATCGGGATTTGCCCCTTTGAATCGGGGGAATCCTGGTGCTCGATTATTTCAAAATCACTCTGTTCTGCCATTGAAGGACTTGTGGTCTGCGAAAACGTATTAGAAGAGGCTCTCATGCTGCTGCTGCTCAGCACTCGAGCCTGAGTGTCTCTGAGCGCCTCCAGGGTCTGCAGGATATGCCCTGTGGTTGGCTGCATGTTACTCTGGATCGTCAGAGGGAGATTTTCTAGCTTCGTCTCTAGCCGATGCAGGGTGCTCATGATCATGCTCAACGATGAATCTTTTCTGCATTCTACCTATCAGCATAGAAGAAAAGAGAAACTGGAACGGATCATGAGCAAACCGACTTTGATAATTTGCGCTCGTTGTACACGCATTCGAGGCCAAGGGACTTGCACAGGCCGCATTTTGGTCTGGATTCGTCGCATCTTGTCTTCTTCAATCGACAATTTTCGCATGCCTAACATGTCCTCAGCATTATCTCTTGTCTGCGTGCATTTAAGCAGCACCTGGAAAGGGGGAGCAGAGATAGCTCAGGGATAAAAGGGATAAAAACGGGAGTAGTTACCACAGTCGCAATGAAATTTCTGGGCCTCTTAGTATGGGTCCCTGGTTTCTCATGTGCTCCGGCTGGAGATAGAAGTGCATTGATTGGAGGAAGGCCATTATTACTGCTATCGGCGGGCTCCGATGCGTCTGCTGGCCGAGTGTGATTCGAGCCCTGACGAGACGCAGACTCGTCGTACGGACGCTTGCTCATATTGCATGTTCGGCGATCAATAACGTGACCTTGGTCCTGGTGAGTGGGAAGATTATCATAGTTCAGAGTCTAGGGCCAACGACAGCAAATCCGAGCGGCTCATCGCCCTGCGCGGTGTCGAACGTCCAAGTGTGGCGTCGCGGGGGAGAAAGGCCCTTGTTCCTTTTTTTTGGGCGTTGCGGGGCCGGCTCCAATTCACGGCCAACCATCGTTGGGTCGATCACCATCCGAAATGGACCCCCAAAGTAACGACATCTCACATAGAAGATGCGTTGGAGGTCTCACTGAGCTCTGCTGAATCTCCTCTCAGTCTCAAAAATCAGTTGATAAAATACAGAGCAAGAGCCATTCATATACGGATGGTTGCGAAAAGGCGCATGGATGATTGAAGGAGCCGGACGCTCAAAGGTTGGTTACTGTCTTCGGCCGCGCCTTCACCTTATACCTCAAGAGATTCTGCATTCATCGTCGGTTGGGTCGCTTTGAAGCTGCCTACTGTATACTTGGGCGGAATCCTACATATACGGTTGGTAAGTTAGGCAAGTACCTAGGTAGTGTACCTACTCGGCATTCTAATAAATATACCTTCAGACATCCAGATTATCTAGGCGGTTCGTAATGATTTTATTAGTCTGCCTCTCATTTCTCGCTGATGGGGCCAGAAGCAGGAGGCAAGTATGGTATCCTATTACCACTATGGCAATTATGGATGGTTCCATAATTGAGCCATTTCGAAATCCGAGTATGGACTGTACCTTAGTACCGTTGACATCGTGGTAGACACCACGTGTCCAAAAACATATAGAGAATCGGTATACCCGGAAACATCCGGTTTGCCCGTAATTAAGGCCCAATTATCTAAATATTAAACGCGTACTAACGTCTTTTCTATCTGCTAATTGGTCTCTTCCATGAATTTAGCAGCCTATGACTGCTCCATGCCAAGGATCAGCAAACAGGCTTCCTTGCCATTGACCATCTCAAATTGTCAGGTAATGGAAAGACCGATCCGACGGACGTGGAGGCAATAGAAATCAAGCACGTTGCCCCTTTCATTCACCCATTCCTTTCTGCGGTAATAATCCGACTAAAATACGCGTATACACCGTGTAGTCAAGATGGGTAGGTGTGGGCACATAGCGCTGGCTAGTGTTGGCTCACGACTTGGCGCCTCCCTAGATCCAAGGAGTCACTTGAGACAAGCCGCTTGCTGGTATAGTACTGTAATCATATTCATATCCCTTTTTAATCAAGGGCGAGACCTGGCGCCTGGTATATCAGTACCCACTCCATTCATTTCCACTTCTCCGTATTGAGAATAGTATGATATGCTGTGACTACGTGCCTTCGTTTCACACGTTGCTTGCGATACGGAGTACAGCATGATCTGCGAGACTGTCCCACGTTCAAGACCTCTTCTCCCTTTATTGCGTACTGTCCTGTGGACACAATGCGCGTTGTCCAGCCTCCCGGACCCCCGGACCCGACCCATATGTATGCGTCAAGAGCCACATGTGTGTCTTTGGACGGAATGTTTCGAATGCAGTCCTGCAGGCCGCGTTTCCCCAGCGCATCGCTATTGGGACCCGCCGAGCTCGAGCAGTGAGCTTTGAAACAAAGGGTGGCAGTGACACGATACCCCGCAATAATTCGCAATTGTGTATCGCCCTAGGTGGTTAGCTTCGAAGGAGAGAGCTTCGGGGATGATGCAAGTGGAAATGATGTGGTGCTGGTCATCACGGCTCTGGAATGTCAGATGAAGTTCGCTACCCGCACTCGGTCCTGGGGATGTGGCAGGACGAGGTGAGGTGAGGACAGCTGGAATATATATGGACAAGAACGAGAGTGATAATGGCAATGGAGAACCACGCGTAAGGGGACGAAGTCTCAAGATGATGAACAAGAACATTGGCTTGGTTCGATAAAGATATCAATTTGTGCTCATTGACTGATCGCCTTCGACGCACACAGTTAGTGAGAAGCAGACAGACTAGCATTCTTGTAGTGCGTACGGAGTACATACGTACCATGAGCGGTCGTTCATAGGGTCGTGGAGAGAGATAAACGGCTACTCCCGTACACGTGGAGAGTAGCAAACGGGAGCAGAGGAAGTGCGCAATTTCCATGAGTGTGCATAACACGAAGTTAAGAACGACCATCCCTTTTCACACATTTTCTCTTGGTTCTCGATTAGTTTATTCCTCCTCGACAATAATAAGATATTGGGTTCAGCATCATCCATCGACGGAAAATGATAGATGTTGAGATTAGACACGGCGACACTAAGCGCCAGGGGCAATGCTAAAAACCAGATGACTGGGCGCGAGTTGCCGCAAGTACCATGTGGAACCCAGGATAGACCAGGACGCGAACAGAGCACTCCAGATCCAGGGACTTGAGATTATTTTCTGACAATGGCAGCGGCTAAGAGAAGCAGCATTGACCTCCGAAACATGTCTTCCAAACATGTGTACCAGCTGGGGCGGCTTTACTCGAAATGGCCGTTTCAAATGTTCCCGGGGTTCAACACTAGCTGCCCTTGCGCGGCATGCCATGTCCGTAGGGATTTTCCCGCCCGGACCAGAGCAGGGCGTTATCAAGAAGCGGGGTAAGACCATAGGCGTGAAAGACAAAAAAACGAAAAAGGGGTGAGCGTTGGAAGACAAATCCACTGCAATGCTAGTTAAAATTAGATTACTCCAACTCGGACACGAGCAGGTTAGTTCCAGGAAGACATCTGTTGTTTGATACATCCTAGTGGCGTAGCACGAATGGCAGGTGTTCTCGAGCAAGTCAATAATGGCATCATCGCCTCCCCGGGAAATCTTTCCCAGAAAGCACGCCATCGCAGTTGGAGTCTGTGAAAGCACAACACTCTGGCAGTTTTGATAAACGTCTACACATAGGTATGCTCATGAGCCAGATACAGAGTGCTTCTTGGATATCCAACCGTGCAACCGCATCACCAGTGTCGACTTATCGACCGCTTCGGATTGGCGGGGTCCGATAACAAAGAGTCCATTCATCGTCGTCTATCGTCTACGGAGGATGGCCGACTGTATCGTGGGGGGCCTCGAGGAGCGACGAAATATGGAGGGCTGGCCAGAGAAGGGGATGGACCGACGCGGGATCGAGCAGCAAGGACCTGCAAGAAGAACGATTCTGACGAGACGGAAGCATATCGCGTGATCCTGGGATCTGGAGGGAGGGGACAGGCGCAACCACGTCAACCCGTTGGACGCGTCAAGCACGACGTGCGCAGGCAGTAACATACGGGGGCGGACCACGGAGGCGGTCAGGACGCGGCTAGGCCGAGAAGGGTCAAGTCGCGACGCCGCTCACCGCCTAGATCTGCGCCGACGTCAGGTACGGAGCGCAGGACAGTCCGAGAGCAGACAGCTTCCCCGTCACGCGCAGAGGCAGCAATTGATCCGGAGGGACAGCCCTGCGACCGTGCGGCACCGCGTCTGAGGCAGATGCTGGGGAGGGCACGACGCAGCCGGTTCTGCCGCAGATCCCCACCGCTGCGCATTGGAAATCACCAGCGCGGGTTCGTCCAGGGAAGAAGCTCCGAGCACCCAGAACGCGCTCCTCCGCAGCAGGACTCGCGACGAGCATCAGGAGGTGCATAATTTCCCAGTTTCAAGCGTGACCGCGGCGCCTCCACCTCCTTCTCCAGAGTGTCACCACTCCACTGCCGACAAGTTCGCTGGCGTCATGCACCTTGAAAATAGTATTCTGGAGCAGCGCTCCCCATTGGCCGCCGGGGGCAGAAGGGGAATGGTGCCACCGCCATGGCCCCGCCGCCGTCCGGACTCGCCCAGCATGGATCGGCCACCATTGTCGTGCCGGGTCCCTGACTCCAGATTGGATCGCCTGCGAGTGACGGCGATCTCATTTTGCCTGTCGTGCGCCTTTTCGAGCTGCAGGAGCTCATCTGGCGACCGGACCACCGCCAAAAAGTTATGCCTGCATAAACTGGGCACCGGCGCGGAACCTGCCAGGTCATTGGGGAGGACCAACAGATGTGATTCGCCGGCCAGCCGCAATCTTGGGCTGGCGGGGATTCATGGCGCTGCGATAACCTGTCTGGGCCGTTTTAGACTCCGCGCGCAAGGGCAGAAGGCCACGTGAGACGTCGACGACTGGACGGACCGTTCGATGACGGAAGAGGACGAGGTCAGAAAAGGAATGATGGATCTCGAGGATTGTCAGTAGCAGTAGTAGTTACTCCTGTCCGCGGCAGGCAGGCATCGGCGCAGACATGAACGGGTGACTCAGCGCGGGGACCTCTGGAAGATTCGGCAGGACTGGACAGCTACGGAGCCTGCTGTAAGCTCGAAACCCTATGCGGCTTGCCCTCTAGGCCCTGCAGCACAGGGAGTTCCTGCTCGCCCTCAGGGATGGCATGCGTTGCCCAGCCGTCCAGCGCAGCGACTCGTAAGGCTGCCCGGGTGGGCGCTGTCGCACGCCGTAGATGCTGGTGTTGTGTCCGTTTCAGCAGTCGCCCACGTATCGTTACCACGAGGAAACCCTCGTTGGTCCCGGCGCGCCGCTGGACCGCTTCCCGAAGCGGTATCGATACGGTAAGCCCGGGACCCAGCCTCCCCCCACTGCAGCCGTCATTGGCTGAGGTCAGTGTTTCTCCCTCGTTCGTCCGCCTTCGCCTCCCGGGCCGGGCTGCTCCCCCAGCTTACCAGCACCTTCTCGTGCTGGCTCCCGGCCCTCCCCTCCCTCCCTTCAAGAGATCCCTCTATCTTGCCTGCCTGGTCCTCGTCCTCCTCGTCCCATCCCTCCTTCACCGACTTGCCCTGCCGTCCTCTGTCCCGTTCTCTTCTTCCTTCGTTGCTCCTCCTGCTCTTCTCCTCTTCGCTGCTTCCTCCCGCCTCCCATCCCGTCTCCTACGTACTTCCTGCTCTTCGACTCATCGCCCTCCCCCTACTCTCCATCTCTCCCGCACGCCTCTCTCCGTCCACCCCCCTCACCTCGCAGGATGATAGTGCTCTTGCTGAAGACCCGATAGACCGGTCCTTAATTCTATCTGCCCTTCGGAGTGCACTTCTTCCTATACCCCCCTTTCCTCTCTCGCGCCTCTCTCCTCCCCAAGTCTCTCCTCGGCTTCCGAACGGCAGCGCAGCAAAACACACCTAGGCTGCAACGACCTCGAGCGTCTTCTTCTGAATCCTGTCCTGCAGAGCTGCTTGACATTTTCTCGTCTTGACACATTACGAGCAACCTCACTGCGTTTCACCTGCTGGAGCGGGGTGTGGGTGTTGTCAAACGCCATTGTCTCTGACTCAAAGCGCTGCTCGGACTGGATCTTCGAAGCACGAACCCTGGCCCCAGTGATGACTTGTTGATCTAGTGTGCCAACACTATCAAGACGTCAACAGAAAAACAACACAGCCCGGGTTCACCGAAGTCCGCTCGAGGATCTCAACCGTCCATCCTAGCTCCTGTCTGCGGCTTCCGTACTCCGAGGATATACTTGTACTCTTCCTGGATTCTACGCCTCTTCAGCGTCTTGCCAACGTACCGCGTCTCGTTCACACGCTGAGTCACGACCGCTTTCCCTTCAAACCAGGTGTTCGAAGGCCGATATAGCTCGCGAGGCTACAATCTTCTCAATTACCGTCACGATCTTACGCAGCGATCGCATCTCGACTCCTTGATCCGCTTACGTTTTTTTTTTCTCTCCTCCACCTGCCGTGGGTTATCATTTGATCTCTTCGACGCGCTCTTTTTCCGTTATTATTTTTCTTTCTCACTTGGCCGTCGCCTTTTCCATTCTCCAATACATGCCGATGAAACTATAACGCTCTCTATAATTTTCCTACCATCGTTACTCCTGCGGCTACTGGTACCGCGCCCAGTGCCTTCCCGGCCGATCGATTGATTTCCTTTGTCGACATATCCTCATTTTGTGATATTTATATGAGCCTCAGACTCGACGATCCGGAGTTTTGTTGAGTTTTCTATTCTCTTTGGTCATTGGCGGCTACCTTGAGTACTTGTGGTTGCGGACCTGAGCTATTCTTATCCTTTCACGCATCATATTGCCTTAGCTGCACTGGTCCAGCTTGTCTTTATTGATTTTATTTGTCCATAATTTTCTTTTGTCACGAAGACTCGCTCAAGCGGATTGTTGTCGATAGCACTCTCCATTGGGCGGTCTATACTCGACGACCTTTAATCTTCTCATCTTTGTCCGTCTCTCCGATCGGTCCTCCAGCAGTTAGGAGTCACTTCTATCCGAGCCTTACAAGCATGGAGTGCTTGAAGGACAAGTTTGTCGAGGGACAGCTCCTGGATGGGCGTTTCATGACAGTGGCTCCCCTAAACCATGGCTCCTTTGGGATGGTCTTTCTTGCCAAAGACACCAAGACTGGAGAGGATGTTGCCATCAAATGTCTGACAAAGGCATCCTCTGCGGATTCAAATTCTACCTCCCTGGCCGTCGATGACCGATCTGAAGAACTTGAGTGCCACAGACGCCTCGGGTACCATCCCAACATCGTCAACCTGATCCATTCGTTCGAGACCGGTGCGCATATCTACCTGGTCTTGGAGTACTGCGCGAATGGTGACCTTTATGAGGCCATCAGGCTCAACAGAGGTCCTCTCGAAACGGAGCACGTGCGTGACTTCATGCTGCAGCTCATCAGCGCTGTTGAGTTTATGCACTCGAATGGCCTTTACCATCGGGATATCAAGCCAGAAAACATCTTTTTGACTCAGGATGGGTCGATGAAACTTGGAGATTTTGGCCTGGCTACCCGCAGCCCCTGGTGCTACGAGGCTTGTGTTGGGAGTGACCGCTACATGGCCCCGGAGCAATACGATCCGACCACAACGGGCTACTCTCCTGCGAAGGCTGATATCTGGTCTATCGGCATTTGCCTGCTCAACATCCTGTTTGCGCGGAACCCTTTCACCACGCCAACGGAGTCCGATGTCCTTTTTGCGGACTACGTTCGTGATCGCCAGTCCCTCTTTGACGTTTTCCCAAACATGTCTCAGGATACGTTCGAGATCTTGAGGCATGCATTGGCTCTGGATCCCGAGAAGCGGTCTCTGTCTGCCGTTCGTGATGCCATCTTAAGAACAGTGAGCTTCACGACTGACGACGAGATCCTGGACGACTTCTGCACCGAAGACCGAGATGTGGTTCCCGCTAGTGCCAACCGCGAACCTCTGCGGACGCCTTCTCTTCAAAGCCTGCAGATCAACCAGGTTGACTCATTCCCGTGGGCAAAGGCACTGCAGTCCACCCCGCCGCAGGCCATTCGTCAGCTGTCCGCCATCCCAGATAACGAGAGCTACTCTGAAGATCTTTTCCCAGCCTCTGAAACTGCTGGCACTTCCTGGTACTCGGTTCACGCACAGACTCCGTCGGTAGGGTCAGTGGTGGATTCAGCTCTTGGTGAATCCTTCAAGTCTATGACCATCCGTCAGCGTGACTGTCCTTACCCTCCTTCTTCTGATCCGGTCCCAATCACTGGATCTCTTCCCAGTCATGCTATCAAGCCATTGCCCTCGATGTCCATGATCTTTGGCAAGAACAAAAATGACACCATTTCCAAGAGCTGGAGCGACCTTTGGGATGAAGAGGAGTCGGAGAATGAGGAGCTCGCCTTGCAGCAGCGCCGTGAGCAAAACTCTCGCAGCTGGAGTCAAGAGAGCAAGGATGAGGATCTACCTTCCCGACCGACTGGCCTCTGCGAGCCGAAGACATCTTCTTTGGTAAACGCGCGTTCCCAGAGCCCGAAGGATGTACCTGGCAGCAAACCAATCCGGGCTCCTGCAAAAGCACTCGATCCGGAGAATGAGACTCCTGCTCGTAGCGGCCGCTTCCGAAACTTCCGTTATTCACCGCCCAAAAAATCCAATCTCGACAAGTGGGTTGAGTTGGGCAATAGGAGGAGGAACTATCAGCCAAAGGAGGAGGGATCTAGTCCTACGAAGCAACAGAGTATGATGATGAGCTGGAGACGGGACTGTGGTCTTGGTTCGCAAGGATGCGACCATGGGAACTGGGGCAAAAAGGACGTGTTGGCAGGCAACGACCGTCACCGCCGCCATTTCCTGGACAGGGACTGGCGTCGCGATGCCTTCGATACAATTAAGCCCAGGAAGGCTAATAATAAATATCCTTCCAACGGTTACGATGGCAGTGTCGACGAAGACCTTGATCTAGTTGGCGGCTGGCATGACCTTCACCTGTAGTTATTATAGCTTCCCCACTTCTCCTTATTCCTTTTTTTTTCTATTGATTTTCCCACCTCTCTCTGTTCTTGGCGGCTGCTGCTTCTGTCTGTTTGCCCGGTTGGATTGGCGAAATACTTTTGACTTTTTGTTACTTCACTCTTCTCATGACTTTTTTTACTCGCTTTGCTCGGCTTGCATGAATGACCCTGTTGACATTTTCCCCAATGCTACTAAATTTCCATCATCCTGTCAACTTCCTGTATTACTCTGCATGTGGGAGATGGATCCTCAAAACGATTGTCTCTTGTACAGTACATCTTCTTTCTATCAACATGGCACAGCAAAGTGAAGCGAGGGAGGGAGCTAAACGGGGGCACATTGACCTAAGTATCTTAAGGAAGTGGCGTTTTGTGCGAAGGTTATTCTTTCATCCTGTATGGGGATTTTTCTCTTTTTGTTTCCACGACATCGCGGAATGCAGCATGCCACTGGAGGAACTAAGGGAGGTTGCCTTTCATTCTGCAAGGGGGAAAAGAAGGAAAAAAAAGGCCTGTGGCAACGAGAAACTCGCTGCCAGCCACTTTTCATCGTTTTCGCTAGATGGAGAAGTGGAAGGGGAATGTTTGGGGATAGCTAGGAAGCAACAATCCTTGTTAGGAACTCTCCGTTCATTCGATCTACCTTCGAGGGCAATCTGCTTACTGGACTGGACTGGACTGGATGGAAAGGCCTGTACTGTAGCTAGCTTGGATGGTAGATCTCGGGTTCAAAAGAGGAAAGATGAAAAAAAAAAGCGATGAACAAAAAAGCCAATATTAGCTTTTCTCCTATGAGGACGAGGAATTCTCTCCATCTCTTCAAACGAACATGATTCATAGGTCCGTATTCTGTAGACAGCTAGCCTCAGACTGAACTTGTGTGAGTTTCCATGTCCGTTGGGCGGTGAGTGGGGGCGGTCAGCAGGGGTCTGGCCCTGGCGCTGTCTTCACGTGTGGAAAGGTGGACGAGTCCAAAGGCCAAGTTGTGGATGGTACGGAGTAGTAAGCCTTTCTAGCTACCCACCCAAAGCCCTTCTCTACGGGCGGTTAAGTCAATCTTCGGCCTTCCGACGATTTCTGCCCTATCTCTGCCCTTGTCTGTGGAATTTTTTCCCCCTTCAAGCTGGGAAGAGCAGACCGGTGTCTGACTCGCGAATTGCCTTATTCCGCAGAGACGCGAGCGAGCTAAGAGACGAAGCTACGAAGAGACGATTCAAAGAGACTTGACCGCCTCTTGCTGACGAACTGTAACGCGATCCCCCCAAACACTCTTGTGGTCCGAACATTGAGACGGATGGTTCTGGAGTGCTGTAAAAGAGGATGGTGATTTCAGCCGCTGTTGTCTCAAGTGCTCATTGAGCGATACGGCTAGTGCTCTGCGCCTTACCCTTTGTCCTCGACAAGAAAATAATGGCCTTCCATTTTTGCGCGTTGCAGGTAACTTTTCACGCGTCCGCCGCAGTCTCTTTGGCACAGGGTCATTGACAATTTAAGTCAGGCTGCTATCCAGGGACTTTCTCGGAACGAGTTAGGGAGGGTTTAGGTAGCGCGTTTCACCCTTTCTCAAGACGATGTGCGGGTGCAAAATGTCGACTTCGACGTCGGCGGAGATATACTTGGTACGTCTGGCACTGCTGATACTGGTGCTTGTTGGGCTTGCGTATTCAGATGCGGTGACTGCGTCTGATATATCGTCCGCTACATGCCCATCTACAAACTGGAAAGAGGTGGTCCAGGCAGAGTATTCCCCGCTGGCGATATGCTTGGAAACGCGATGGGGGAGAGGCAAGGCTCTGCTAGATGGCCCCGCAGAACGGGGTGGTATGAGGAGCACAAGGACAACCGAACCGACCACTTCCCCCGCCAGCTCTGCTGGACCTACTTCGACAAGTTCCGCCGCAGACCAAGAGTTAGATACCGACTCCCCCCTAGATAACGCGAACTTTCTCTCCTTCGAAGATTGGAAGAAGCAGACCCTGGCCAAGATAGGGCAGTCTGCTGAGAATGTGGGCGGACATAGGCAGGGCACTGGCACAGGGAGAGAAGGTCGGAGAAGACCAACAGGGATCAACAATGCCCTCGACTCGCTGGGAGAGGATGCGGAGATTGAGCTGCAGTTTGGCGGTTTTGGAGCGGAGGCACCTGAGAATGCGAAGCCCACTTCGTGGAGAATGTCTTCTGATGGGGAAACGGTTGGGCGCGATAGGAATGAGGGGGCTGTTGGAGGTGCTTCTTCCGAGGGTGTCTCACGAAGAGGGTTGCCCAGGAGAAAAGAGGCTGGAACGACGTGTAAGGAACGGTTCAATTACGCCTCTTTCGACTGCGCTGCCACTGTATTGAAGACAAACCCGCAGTGCACGGGATCCTCAGCTGTCCTGGTTGAGAATAAGGACAGCTACATGCTCAACGAATGCCGTGCCAAAGATAAATTCATCATCCTCGAACTCTGCGATGATATCCTTGTCGATACCGTCGTTCTAGCCAACTACGAGTTCTTCAGCTCTATATTCCGCACCTTCAGGGTCAGCGTCTCGGATCGTTACCCAGCTAAGCAGTGGAGGGAGCTGGGTGTATTTGAAGCCAGGAATACGCGCGAAGTTCAGGCCTTCGCGGTCGAGAATCCCCTCATCTGGGCTCGGTATTTGAAGATTGAGTTTCTCACTCACTACGGAAACGAATTCTACTGTCCTGTGAGCCTTATTAGGGTCCACGGAACCACCATGATGGAGGAGTACAAGCACGACGGAGAAATCGGCCGAGTAGAGGACGATGTGAGCGAGGAGGTTATTGAGCCCGCCGAAACGACTATTGACGCACACGCGGAGCAAGACGTCAACGCTACAGCAGTAGTTGAGCAGGCTGCGGTGTCCTACACGAATGCGACCGACGATACACGCATACAGCCTCGGCAGGCTCAAGACATCACTCCTGTAAATAGAACGGCGGCCGAAGAAGCTTTGCGACGTGGGCCCATGCCAGTCGTCGATGTGTGTACCATCGACGAGGCACCGCCCCTTTCTCCTGGAACTGATGGCTCTGTTCGACCGGTGCAGACACGTCCTACCACAGCTAACACAACCGCTACCACGGTTGATACTTCGTCAAGCCCCCCTACTGCGGAAGATCCGTCAACAAAGGCAGACGATACTCAGAGGAGGATTGAACACTCGGAAACTAACATTTCAGCCTCCGTGTCCGCGACCGCGGGTGGAGAGATTAGTGAGCAGAAGACACAATCGGAAACAGAAACTAGGTCAACCACGACCACTGCAAAGGAAGAACACACTGGTTCCCCGGAACCGGTGAAGGCCACTAGCGCACAGCCGCCGTCCCCGAACCCAACTACGCAAGAGTCCTTTTTCAAATCCGTCAACAAGCGGTTGCAGATGTTAGAGTCTAACTCGACTCTCTCGCTGCTCTATATTGAAGAACAGTCGCGTATCCTTCGCGATGCTTTCAATAAGGTCGAAAAGCGCCAGTTGGCGAAAACTACGACATTTCTAGAGAACCTCAATACTACCGTGCACAACGAGTTGAGGGAGTTCCGCGAGCAGTACGATCGCGTTTGGAAGTCTGTTGCTATCGAGTTTGAGCATCAGCGTATCCAATATCATCAGGAGCTTTACTCTATGACCACGCAGCTGGGAATACTAGCAGACGAGCTGGTTTTCCAGAAGCGTGTATCTGTCATACAAAGCGTCTTTGTTATCGTTTGTTTCGGCCTCGTCCTTTTCACGCGCAGTTCTGTGGGGACATACATCGAGCTCCCCAGAGTCCAGAGCATGGTCTCACGATCTCAGAGCTGGCGGTCCTCGTCACCGATCTTTGGGTCGCCGTCAAGCAGCCCGAACTCGACGAGACCGACATCGTCGTACCGTGGAAAGATCAGCCACAGGAGGAATGACTCCGCGGACTCCCAGGACGGGCCTTCAAGCCCGACGATCGCCTACTCTCCTCCCACTCCATCTTCTGAAGTGGCCAGTCGATCCGATTCGGACGAGGAGAAAGCAGACCGTCCAACCCCAGGATCGACTCGGCTTCCTACGCCAGATCCACCGGATTTCAGGCCGGGGAGCACTCCACCTACTCTGAGTGGACATACCGACGATGTCGATCAGGATGAAATGGTTCAGTCTCCGCGGCGGCGGAAACCTTCGGATATTTCTCGGGCAGATGCCTCCTAGATGAGAGGAGCCCTTGTGTACGGCCTTGCATTACGAAATCTGACGACGTTATTTACTTTGAGCGATTATTCGGCGTTGCCATGGATACTCTATGTCGCACGGGGATTTGGTTTATTTTTCTCAACTTCGAACCGGCTTGAATGGAGAGAGCCGAGTGTCTCCTGCGGCATCTGCGGCCGGGCGTGGTGGATCCTCGAAACCAACTCAAAGTTCTTGAAAATGCAGTGTCACACAGCCGATTTAGCTCAGGGTGGCAGGTTCGAGCCATTCTTTGCTGGCTGATTGGGAATGCATGGGTGCGTGCTATATCGGCTGACGACAGGGTTCTATGTAGAACTGCCGAAAGACTCCGGGCCTGCAGAACTTACTGCCATTATTATGGCTTATGGCGCGAGGCAACTAGGGATTGACCCAGGCAACAATGTTGCAGTCGCAGGTATGTGCAGCTGCACAGTACGAGAGCCTGCCACCTTGTCATTCCGATGCATCCAGCCTCCCGTTCTAATCCAGTAAATGGCCGGCAGAAGACCACACCACCATGTCACGTCCACTTTGAAAGTATGATCTGCTACTTTCTTGTGTGTCTATCTAGGCACCTGTCTGACTATGTACTGTACTATATGTATCATGGTAGTGCTTAATGGAGTGCATTACAAACAGAAAACAACAGGGATAAACAAGCCCCTAAACCAAGAACAACCCTATGGAAGTCATGCCACAAACAGAAAGGTCTCCGAGTGTGACTCGCTGTTCTTCAGATCACCTTGTCGATGCCAAGAAATGATTCGGGATGCCGTCCATATTCTCCGGCGCCCCCGTTGCCATGCCAACAATCAGCCTTGTTTGGAATCTCTGCCTTATCCGATAGAACATCCACATGAACTTTTTTTTTGTCTGCTACTCGCAACCACAAGCACAACATACCACATACCTTTCTCCTGCCAGCGTTCCCTCTTGCTTGTTGAACTGCAAGAGTTCCTCAGACAGGCCCCGCTTTGCTACAATCCTCCTTGTATCGCATCGCAAGACGATACAGCCCAAGACGCCTGCCATCGTCGGTCCTGACATAATCACCTCAGTCCTACAATACAATTTCCATCCTTCTCCAAGTACAATGGACGCAGCAACGATCGCGCAGACGCAGCCCCTTGCGGACCGTTCGCCAAACGCTCGTCTCCAGGCCTCGAACGGGCACAATGGTGGCGACCTGAAAGCTGCAGCGGCCGATGTCAACTCGCTGGAGTATCACCGCCAGGTGCTGCAGGAGAAGCTGGCAAGAGGTGAAAAGTACGGAATTGCTTCCTTTCTCCTTCTCTTATTCCGTCTCTTCCATTTATTTTCTTTTCACAGAAAATGTGTTGGCTAACATGCATTGCCCCCCTCTAGCAGGAGCCAGGGAACCTACGTCTCGCCCTCCGACGACATCATGAGCCCGTGCACAAAGAAGCTGAGCGACCTCAAGGGCAAGCGCTTCAAAAAGTATGTTTAATTCCAATTACACCTACCCTACTCTCACTGCCTGCCCTGAAAACCGCGTGAGAGCGTCCTCTGAATAATAATGACTAACTCACCACCTCCTGCATCCAGTGCCGGAAAACCCCAGTCCCTCTTCGCCAAACTGGGAAAGAAGAGCTTCGAGAAGTCCTCCTCTTCGGCAGAGGAGAGCACCGAAGGGAGCGGCAATCTGGCCTAAGCTTTCGAGCAGCAGACTTTAAACTTAAAACCGTCGTCGATACATACATGGCATGCTCTGGTTAGCATGAATGTATTTATTGGGTGTCGATGGGTTGGTTTAGTCTGTAAGTCTTCGGGCCACGGTGTAGCCCTTCCGGCTCTCCTTCTTTTCTTTTCTTTCTTCCTCTTGTGATCGTCGGTGCGGCTGGATACGCTTTTTGCTTGCCGTTTTTGTGTTTGCCTTATTTCTTTTTGGGGTCCCATTCTTAATTCGAGGGTTACGGGGAGAAACTATAATGAGAACAATGGGGGGTCTTCAAATTGGTCTGTTTTCATGGATGGAACCAGGGTTGGAATGGATGGATGGATGAATGGATGGGTGGCTGGGCTGTCTAACGAACTGGACTTTGCGGGGGTAAAACAGGTCCTTTAGGATAATTCGTGCAGGAAGGATTCTTTTTGCGGCTGTCTTGGGATGGACGGCCCCCCGGTCTTACTTACTTGGTAGTTACTAATGTATGTGTTATGTTATTGTGATGTGATGGGGGATGAGACTGTCTTTTGTTATTATTGTCTGCAGCGGGAGCAAGGGCCTTTATGACATATGATATCTCATGATGGTTGTTCGGTGGTAATTGATCAAGGAACTTGGTGTTTGTCTTTTTTTTGTTCTCTGAATGATTATTTCAAGGGATGGAATTCTTTTCCTTTTCTTATGAAGTAGACATTTGCATACTAGCCAGTCAGCAGGTGTTGGCCTTTGAGTTTTTCCGATACGAATATGACTTCGGACAAAGTCCGATATATATGTGTATATGTATATATTACCCAAAGTGGACAACTTGAGGAGAAACCTTGGACAATGGGGATTGCACCCAATTATTATTAATACGCAATCATATGTTCAAGGTCAGCCAGCCCAGTGGAATTCGATCTGGGGTTAGCCCATCTATGCTGTCTCATAGATTGGTGCGGAGATGGTATCGCGGTCAACCCCGGAGTCGGTCGGTGTTGATATCCGTAGCTGGCGTGATAAGAGCTCCGGTCCAGGTGGATGCGGAGTTATCACGCCGACCGGTAAGATGGGTGACAAAATAATAGAACCTTTCCAGGCGCGGCTGGTAATGACTAGACTTATAGAAATACGAACAATTGACTTGATAAATAAACAGCGATCTCTCGATCGAGATCAACGCGCTGTACTACTCTGGACTGTGCGGAGTTCCCCGTGGATGGCTGATTAATCTCCGTCCAGGCACGCCTCTCCACAGCCGAGGTCCACCGCTCAGCTCACTCGGCTCAAACCTCCAGATGAAGCTCTCCCCGCGCTTGAGATCGGACATACAAAGCCGCGGGCGCTGCAGCTGGTCGTTCGCCTCGCCAGATCTTTTGCTGCGCCCTAGAGACTGATAGACCCGTCTGTTCCTGGTGGGTTGTTAGCTCTACAGACTACCGCGCGTCTCCTCTTTGATCGTTCTACCCCTTTCCGTTGACATCATTACCACCAGCAGCAGCAGCATCGGCACCATGTCCGCATCTACCAGGATTCCTCCCATTGCCCTGCCCTTCGTCAGCGAGCGGGCGAAGAAGACCCTCGATCTGGTACAGTACTGTCCATCCTCTTTCTCTCTATCGATCTTCTCCCACATCATGCGATTGCGCCTGAAACCGTTTCCCAACTGGCTTTTGCTGACTTGATGCACCTGTAAACGAAAAACACCAGATCGAGGAATTCGTCGAAAAGGAATGCATCCCCGCGGAGCCGCTCTTCCAGGCGCAGCTCGGCCAGGGCGAACAGCGATGGAAGACAAACCCCGCCGTCATGGAGGAGCTCAAGGCCAAGGCCCGCAAGTTGGGTCTGTGGAACCTGTTCCTCCCCAGGAACCACTTCAGCCAGGGCGCCGGCTTCAGCAACCTCGAGTACGGGCTGATGGCGGAGTATCTGGGCAAGAGCACGCTGGCTCCTGAGGTTAGATACCCTACCTACCTACCTAATCTAGACTGCGATCCCAATGATGTGTGTCCTATGGGGGAGCCGTGGCATTGACAAGGTGATTGTTTTGAATATAGGCCACCAACAACGCCGCCCCGGATACCGGGAACATGGAGGTGCTGGCCAAGTACGGCGACGAGGCCCAGAAGCAGCAGTGGCTCACGCCGCTGCTCGAGGGCCAGATCCGCTCGGCCTTCCTGATGACAGAGCCGGACATCGCCTCGAGCGACGCGACGAATATCCAGTTCAGCATCCGCCGTGACGGCGACCACTACGTCCTCAATGGCTCGGTATGTGATAACCATCGTTTCAGAATCACCCTTCAATCCCTGACTGATATGCCCAGAAATGGTGGTCCTCGGGCGCCGGCGACCCCCGGTGCAAGCTCTACATCGTGATGGGCAAGACGGACCCGTCCCATCCCGACCCGTACAGGCGACAGTCCGTCGTCCTCGTCCCTGCAGACACCCCGGGCATCACCGTGCACCGGATGCTCTCGGTGTACGGGTACGACGACGCGCCCCACGGCCACGGCCACATCAGCTTCCACGACGTCCGCGTGCCCGTGTCCAACATCGTGCTGGGCGAGGGCCGCGGGTTCGAGATCATCCAGGGCCGTCTGGGCCCGGGTCGCATCCACCACGCGATGCGCACCATCGGCGCGGCCGAGAAGGCGCTCGAGTGGCTCGTGGCCCGCGTCAACGACGAGCGCAAGAAACCCTTCGGCAAGACCCTGTCCTCGCACGGCGTCATCCTCGAGTGGATCGCCAAGTCCCGGATCGAGATCGACGCCGCGAGGCTCGTCGTCCTCAACGCCGCGATCAAGATCGATAACGGCGACGCCAAGGGCGCGCTCAAGGAGATCGCGGAGGCCAAGGTCCTCGTTCCCCAGATGGCTCTGACGGTCATCGACCGCGCTGTCCAGGCCTACGGCGCCGCCGGTGTCTGCCAGGACACGCCCCTGGCCTATCTGTGGGCTTTGGTCCGCACGCTCCGCATTGCGGACGGTCCGGACGAGGTGCACCTGCAGCAGTTGGGCAGGAGGGAGAACAGGTCGCGCAAGGATGTCGTCGTTAAGAAGCTGCAGTGGCAAAAGGAGGAGGCAGACAGACTGCTGACGGCCAATGGGTTTAAGGCGAAGAGCCATCTGTGAGCTGGCGTTGGGGTTTTACTTTCGTCTTATGTACGGATAATTGGGGCATCTTCCTTGAAATTGGGGCATCTTCCTTGATATCGATATCTTATATATCATGAACGAACTTATGGCGAAGCGGAATTAATGAACTGATCTTGTCTGGCCGCGTTGAGTGCTCTGTTGCCTGTCGAATATACGTAATAGCTCTATATTCTGGAAGTCACAGGCCACATCAATGACACGACACACTGGATACCACATGTGATGTACAGTACATATGTACACAACCAGGCTTTTTCAACTGGTATTTATATTCCTTGGATGGAAGAAAGGGTCCTCCAACAGCTCTCCGGCCGTCCTTCTCTCTTCCGGTAGCCATTGAAGCATCTTTCTTGCAAAAGTCAAGACAGCGTTCCTTTCTCCACCTGTCAGAGACGGGAGGGTGTCTTCGAGTTTTCGAGCTGGTATTAGTTCTTTGTGCTTGAATCTTCCTGTCCAACTTGGTTAGACCTAGTATTGTAACATACATTTCAGTCGAGTGGCCATCTCTTACCCTTTTTATCAAAGAAAGGACCACCATAGTACTCCTGCAAGTTGCGACAGACCTTGCCGTCCTCATTTTTAATTGGCTGCAGCCACTTCCACCGGGCCACCGCTTTAGATTCATCCAGTAGTTCTCGAGGCGGGGGACCGAGTAGGGCTATCATTTCTGCCAGATGTGCTTTAGGATGGTAACAACCTTGGTCATCATGCACCTGACGGAATAGGTCTTGGCCCTCGAGAAGATTCCACATCTGTCATGGAGGAGTATCTGTGAGTGGACGGATATCACACATCGAGCTCATCTAATTTATATAGGATAGAATAACTTACCAGAAGCCCAAGGTTCCATATATCTGCACTATACGTCCAGCCGCAGCCTAGGATAACCTCCGGGGCTCGATAGTGATCCGGCTGTATTGGGGAGATGCCAAACGCTCCTGGCGCAATCCTGTCCGCTTGCCCAAAGTCGGTGATCTTCGGATGAATATTGGTCGCTTTCAACGGTCCGAAGTTGTTCTGTGAGAGATAGACCGTACGACCGCTGGCGTCGGGTCTTTTCCGCTGCATGGGAGTTTTTGCTTGTCTTCGGACAAAGTCCTTGATGACAGTAGGGTCTTCGAAGGCGATTAGGATGTTCTCGAGCTTTAGGTCTGATCATCCAGTCAGATAGGTTTTTTTTACATGAGATACTCATGTACTTAAATCTATTAAAGAGACAAGCTTACCAGTATGAACAACCCTACACTCCGAATGTAGATAATCTATCCCCATAAGAAGCAGATACAGAAAATCCTTCACGAAGCTCAAAGAGAACTTCCCTTCCGGTGTCCTCTGCCGGAGGAGCCAGACCGGCTCCCTCATGGGCTCGTACACGAGGCACAAGTGTCTATTTCCATTTCCATTTCCTTGTGGACCGCCCTTGACATCGAAACTGTCAATGTGCGTTCGAATAAATTCGAGCCCGGGATTCGATGGATTCTTTTTAGCGATGTATTTCTCAATGTCGCGTTCATGCGCAGCCTCGTTTGTCAGTCCGATCCCGGACGTTGACTTTGTGCGGCTGTTGTTGATTTTGAGCGTGACAAAGCGTTCTTTGGAAGAAGATTGCCATATGCACCTGATATCAAGTTAATTGTTAGATATTGTCAACGGACTGGGTGATCGAGGAAGCCGTACCGCCTTTTTGTAACATCCCTGGCTAACCACACCGTCGAGGAGCCTCCCCAGCCGATCTTCGTGATCACCTGGTACCGACCGTCAAAGATGTCACCCGGGTTGACGGGGAAGTAATCGCGCGAGTTGTATCCGGGGCATGTTTCTTCCTCGATAGGCTCGTCGGGAGGTAGAAGTCGGTCTGCTTGCTGAGGTGATTTAGTGGCACGAAGAGGGAAGAAGGAGAAGAAACCGCGCTCTGCGGTGTCTCCGTTATGTCTCGTCGATCTGGCATTGTGGCGGAAAAGGCTCATCGAGGATATAAATGGGTCCGTTATTCAACTTGGAGGATGACTTGTGCGAACGACATTGTTTTGCTCTCTTGATCGCGGGATGGGAGCGACGTTGTTTACCGTGTGGTTTCTCAAGTTCCTAATTGGAAGCTACAGATGTCTACTACATTTGGAAGGAACCATTGCAGGCTCGTTCCATAGGTACCCAAGGCACTGGGTGCTGACTACCAGAAAGGGGAATATTTTAGACAGCCATAGTTTCAGGGTACATACCAATACTACGCATTACTTCCAGCATTTAGTTCCTGTGAGCTGTGGGCAGGTCTTGATAGTATAAGAAGGCTAAAAACGCAGACAAAAATGCCTTTATATTATGCATTTTCAGGGACCATGGGGTATGTCCTCCCAGCCATCCTATGTTCACATCGCGGTGTCAATGGCAAATTCCTATGCCAAAGCAGTTTCTTAAAGCATTGGAACCAAAGCCACCAATGCAATGACATAAAGCCAAACATTGAAACTCGCCAGCGAGTCATTACAATCAATCATCGTACTCTGCGTTTGCCCTGAACTTCTTTGCTTTTCTCTTGTTACCCTTGAAATGCTTCTTCGAACTTCCTCTCACCTCAGACGGATCAATTCCCTTCTCCAATGCGATCATCATCCTCTCTTTCCTTCCCGTTAGTGGCTTTCGCATTCTTTGTCCTTGTTCAGTGTATTGGTGGTTGAAAGGCATTTTGAGATGGCCAGCAGACATTCCGGATCCGGGTCCAAAAAAAGTGCTGTCAAGCTTACGAGAACGCGGGCCTTCGGGTATCTGGTTTGTTGAAGCAAGAGGTATGAATTCCGGTTCGTCGCCGTTGTCAACACTGTCGGCTTGGGGTTCACCCTTCGAGAGCATCGCCTGCCGCTTTGGTGGGAGGTGAGCAATATCATAGTGTTCTTTGTTAAATTCGAGAGGGTCAATGCGTTCTTTGCCTTCTGTAGCGGCTTCGCCAGAAGCGGGCGGTGGGTGACAGAAGAGCAATTTGCCGTTGACATAGTCCTTCAGGATGTACCTTGCAGCGCGGGACTCGTCAGGCTGACCCTGACCGGTTGTAGCGAAACCACGAGCCTTGGCATAAGCGCGAAGAAGCTCGCTTGCAGTGGGGATACCGGTGCCACCATCTTCTAACGGCCGCGTGTGGATCTTCAATCCGTAGACGGCTTCCAGGAAGTGTTTCGGAATGCGTTGGGCGACCAGACCAGCTGGACCGATGAATTCCCGTTGCTGATCTATGGGTAGCACACCATTAACGACCAGTTCCGCCTTGGTCGTGGCGAAGTTCGGGAAAACCAGACCGGGGCAGTCACAGAGGAGCAGATTCGGTGAAAGGTAGAGGGTCTGGAAATGCTTCGTCTTTCCGGGCGTGGCAGACACAGAGACCTTCTTGGCTCCAAGAAGAGCGTTGATGGTGCTGGATTTACCAACGTTGGGGTATCCAACGAGACCAATAGTAGTCTTGTCCTTCTGTGGATGTTCTTGACCTTCGCTTTTAGCGACGCGATCTGGAGCATTCGCGAGGAAGAGCTGTTCGAGTTCTTCTACGTCAAGAATGCGGGTTCTGTAGTCTCTGGAGTCATTTGGGAGCTTCAATCCGCCGCCGTCATCATCCTCCAGATCTTCCTCGCTCGACGAATCCTTATCCTCTTCCTGCTTGTCCTGGAGATCGATTTTCTCAGCCTCCTTAGCCAACTGGTCATCCACCTCCTCGCCCTCAATATCTGATTCTTGCTCTTCGAGGAGCCTTGCTTCATTCCGCTCCTTGGCCATGTGGGCGGAGAAGAACCGGTAGTTGATATTGTTCTCCTCAAAGTAGTCCGCCCACATTGCTCGTTGCTTCTCTGTCAACATATCCGCCTTGTTCACAAGCAACAGATTCTTCTTGTTGGGATCAACCTCCTTCACGTATTTTTCCAGATCTTCGCATCGGAAGAGCAGCGGGTTCCGCGCGTCGACGATCTGCACCACTATGTCCGAACGCTCAATAACTCGCCATAACTGCCTCCACACTTCCAAGTTTCTTTCGAAAGGCGTCATCAACAGATCCTGATTCTCCTGCAGCTCTGCAAGGCCTCTCCTCCACTCGAGAAAACTTTCCTTCTCCATCGCATCGAGTTCCTGAGGGGTCGTGTTCTCGTTCCATTTCGGCCGTCTGGGAACGGTCAACCGTTCTTTGTTTTTGTGCTGTTTTCTAACAGCGGCCCTCTCTTCCGCTGCAGACAGAAGATACGGATTCTTCTGATCCGGATGGATGATCTTGACATTGTTGATCTTCTCCGCGGTGAAATCGGTCCCTGCTAACTCGGCTGTGCTCAGGAACTCGTCGAGCGCGGCCTGCTCGGTGATGCTGCGCATCTTGACCCATGACGCCTCCTGTGGCGCATTGGTGATGTAGGTCTCACCCTTGGGCCCCTTGCGGGTGATGGCTGCGTTGTGGGAGACTTTCTTGCGATCGGAGGCTTTACCCTTCCCGAAGCGGTCGTTCATGAGGCTGTTGCCCAGCCCCACGTTGTTTCTGGACTTTGCAAGAGGCATGGTGACCGGCGGCGATAGATATATCGCCCGTAATAACTGCCGATTACCTGTTCTCCCGTCTGTGAAATGTTGGTTGTGCGCTCCGGCACAAAGCGTCAGGCGCGGAGGCAAAAGGAGGGCGTTGAATTTGCAATGTAAAATTCCCCTCCCCGTCGGATAAGATAACGATTAGTCAGCCACACAGCTTTTTGTGTTATGACGAAGCAGGAAGCAGAGAGCTTGCTTTGCCGTCCAACAACTCGACATTTGCTTCAATTATTATAGTTCTGAGACATACACTATCAAAATAAGACTTTTTAATTTAGCTGCCTTTGATCGGACATCCTTCCTAGCGGTCTTCAATGATTTCTATGGTCTTGGGCATTGAGCTGCAGGTGTACAAGGGGATCTACAGCTAGCTACTGTAAAATGGCCAAAATATCGAATCTTTTGAGGGTAATCTTAGACATTTGAGGCAACAGATATAGGAGACATACGGAACGGCGGATCCCGCCCGCGAGGACGATCTTCAATGAAGCGAAGGACAGACAAGGCGGCCGATAAGATAACGTTCACGTGATGAAATTACATCCCACTCCGAAAAAAGAGATTATTTGAGAACCCTGAAAGAGCTCTGTGCATATATCTACTCTGCAGCTATAACAGAACTGTACCTGATCGAGTAGCGTCAAGATGCCTCCAAAGAAGCAGTGGATGTATGTCTAGAATTTCCTGTTCCTGCATTTTGAAAACCGTGAACTAAAAACGAATGTCTCCAGCGATAAAAAGACTGCTACGAAATACCAGCTCTTCCATCGGCCGCAGACCGACCCTTTGATCCATGACCCGGATGCGCCGGACCGCATACTTCACCCGGTCTCCGGACCTGCTCAGTCCGAATCGTCCAGCTCCTCCTCCAAGCCTGTAAAGCGCCTCGCAGATCTCGAGAAGGAATTTCAGTCCGAGAACATCCGCAAGAACGAGGGAGAGGCAGCAAACTATGGCATCTTCTTCGATGACACCAAGTACGATTACATGCAGCACCTGCGGGAGCTGGGCAGTGGTGGTGGAAACTCGGTCTTCATCGAAGCGGCTCCTACCAAGGGTAAAGGGAAGATCAAGGGAATTAAACTCGAGGATGCCCTGCGAGAGACGACGCTCGACGACTCCAAGAGTGAGTTTGGTGGGAGCGTCTATGGATCAGAGTACGGCTCAGTGTACGGTGCGCGGTCGACGGCGTCGTCGGTGCGGAAACCCACGTATCAGGATATGCAGGATATTCCCGATGCCATTGCGGGATTCCAGCCGAATATGGATCCTCGGTTACGTGAGGTCCTGGAGGCGCTTGATGATGAAGCATACATCGATGAGAATGAGGACGAGGAGGTGTTTAATGAGCTGACTAAAGATGGACAAGAGATGGACCAAGAGGCGTGGGAGGACACATTGTTCGACGACGACGAAGAGGACGACGGGTGGGACTCAGATGCCACAGAGAAGGCACCTGTCCAGAAGCAAACTACAGAGCTAGCAGAGACTACAAAATCCCCCGACAAGGAGGATGCGCAAGACAAGGATGCACAAGAGACTCCATCTCAAGAATCTAAAGAAGACAAGGGCCCTACGGAATTCCCCAGCCACGATGAGCCCGTTCCAGACGCCAAACCGGAGGACACAGAGTGGATGCGCGAGTTCGCCAAATTCAAGAAAGACGCGAAGAAGGCGAAAGCCGCACCGGCAGCCCCGACCGACAATGCTTCGGAGCGCCGCACCGCCGCATCCACCGTGTTCACAGTAGGGGGCACCCCGATCCGGAGAAAGAAGCGCAAGGGAGCCCTCACGAATCCTTCCTCGTACTCCATGACGTCCTCGTCGCTCTCTAGAACGGAACATCTACGACTCCTCGACGACAGGTTCGAGAAGATCCAGGCCCTCTACACGCTGGACGAGGAAGGAGAAGAGTACGATGACGGTATGTCCATTGTCAGTGGAATGACCGGTATGACTGGCATGACCGGCATGACGGGCTTCTCGTCCGTCTCAAAGGCCGGAGATGTGCCTCTGCGGAGTGACTTTGACGAGGTCATGGATAGCTTCCTCGCCGGATGGCAGGACCGCAGCGCCCAAGCCAAGCGGAAAGGCGCCAAGGGAAAGAGGGGAAAGAATGGAAACGAGGCTATAGGCATGAGGATGCTGGATGAGATTAGGAAAGAACTTGGGCCTGCGAGGATTCCTGGGAAAGTATCGGGCAAGGCATAGATGTATGAGCTTGATGGTGTAATGCGGAAAACTTGACGAAGGTAGCTGGATTTGCATCTGCGTTGCTGATTTTATGTTCAGGACACGAATTGAAAGCTGAAGCTGGCTCTGATCCAAGACTTCAGACTCCACGCGGAGTGGATGGGTTGGGCTATGGCGGCGACCATGAAAAAAGTACCGGACGAACTCTGTTATCCAATAAGTTATGCACTTTCATGACGAACTGGTTTCGATAATGAATTTTGTATCTATTTCAGGCTGATTCTTTTCTATCGTACATCTATCATGGGCTGGTATATAGGATTAGTACCACAATATTAGACAAGATCCTTCCACGTATCTTCCAGACACATATACGGTACAGTACATCTTTCACAAGTCCTCCCAATATAATTTGCAGAGCTATAAGGCTCCTCCGACCAGTTCAACAATCCACATTGCAAGCCTGACATTCCACCCAACTCTTCTCTCCGTTTTCCTTAGGTCTTCTCTCGAAATAACCTTTGCGTCTTTTTGCAGCCACTGCGTCTCTTCACCAAGTCTCCGCTTCAGCGCTTCATCAGTGGTGACCACCAATGCACCGACCTCCAGGTCGAGGCTGTAGCTGCGCTTTGTGTAGTTGCTGCTCCCAACAAAGGTCAGACTGGGGTGTTCTTCCTTGGGAAGTGTGATCCAGAGACCCTTTGCGTGGTACGTCCAGCCACCGGGCTCGCCAACGGTCCCGCGGCGCCACTCTTTCAGCTGTATTGAATTCGTCCTCTGCGCCTTGGCGACGTTGTCAAGGAAGCGGGCAGAGAGGTGCGTGTAAGCTGCAGGGAGCATGCCCGACACTCCAGGTGAACCGTAGAAGCCATTGGCCCACGGCGAAGCCGTGAGAACGGTGCCTTGCGTTTTGTACGGTTCCTGAAGGGATGACGAAGTGCTTGCTATTAGGAGGGAGGAAAGGACAGGATGTATGTTGAAATAGCCTGCCGTGAAGAGCCAGCGGGAATCCCTAAGAGCAGGCGATTCGGAAAGAAGGCGAAGGATGTTGGTAACTGCTGGAAATTCCGTAGATGTGTCGGGTTTCAGCAGCGGAGTAAACTGTGCGACTGGATATACGAAGGTGGAGTTCGAGGAGGTCGAGGGAAAAAGATTCTGTGATTTCGGCGGATGTATGAGCGGATCTAGAACGGTTGACGCATAGGATATGAAGTCCTGTGGATTCTCCAGGGGAGAAGGTGTGCCATTTGAAGTCGGCCAGTCTAAAAGATATCCCGAAGCACTATGCGGGTCTGGCAGAACCTGAAAGCTGAGGCTGCACACTGCATGATGGATGCGCGCATAATAATCCGTGAGCTCCTTCGATCTGAAGACATGGTATCTGTCCAACCGGTTGGTGAAGTAGTCATTCGAAAGATTCGCTCTAGGTGACCGCTGTTAGTTTTAATATCTTATATACCCAGCGCGTAGGAGATCACACCCGGAAAGTATTATCTCATCGTCAAAGCCATAAAGCTTCATGTGTTGCAAGCCCCATCCCTCATTTATTCTTCGGGGAATCAACTTCTTCCTCAGACCAGTGAGATTCGGAGTATGGAACATCCGTATCTCCACACGCTCGGGGCCATGTTCAGCGACCAGTGAAGCAAGTAGTGAGGCGCATGACGGATTTGGGGTCTCCCGTGTTCCTCTCAGAGCATCGGTAAGGATTGATACTTTGAGATCCGGATTGTCGCGCAGGGCATGATTGATGGTCTCGATAAGCTCATACTCCGTTTTACCAATATAGAGGGTAGAGAGGTAAATGCGTCTCTTCGCATTTCGTATTTTATCCTGCAATTTACGTTCAGTTCAGATATCCGGGATTTAGGTCAAAACGGCAGAGATAAATTAACCTTTAACGTCTCGTAAAAGGAGCTGGGGGAATCTAAAATCGTTATCTGAGATGCAGGGACTTCGAACCGCGGAGCAATGTGATCAAGCTCGACCGTGATCCCGCCCAACGACGACGCGGGAGAAGTAGCAGAAGCATCGGAACTGGTCTGAACGGAGAACTTGCGACTAGGGAGCTTCTGTCGAGAGACGGGCCGCCGACATGCGAAGCGGAGCGTATGCCCTCCAATTCGTCTAAACATTATGTTAGAACTATCAATGAGTCTATCATAGGTTAAAAGGCGTTTCCATAGTTGATTCTTCAGGATATTCAAGCTGTATGTTCGGTTTGAAGGCACACTTGCGATCTTCCGTGCAACGACTGCAAACGCAACAAACATGTGGATAAACTCGTGGGCGTCGCGCTAGACCAAATCGAGCGACACTCCACGGGGCGCCCGCATGAACCGCCGTCGACGACCGCGACCTCACCCACGACGTCAGTCTGGGAAGAGTTCAATTGCGCGCACCGCCAAGATGTCGACTCCTATCCGAACGCTGCGCAACCTGTGGCGCATTGGCTTCAAAGTCAGTGTTTGCATTCTTGTTTTGTGGAATCGTCTGCTGACGTACGCCTCTCACAGGAATTTGGCCATCAAATGCAGGTATGCTTGCGGACAGCCGTCAGAAAGGGATCAGTCCATTGGGAGATGTGAGGCTCACCGTTATCTTTGCTTTCCCTGAATATAGTATATCGGTTAGTTTCTCTCGCGATTGCTGCCCTGAACCATCTACTGATACATTACTGCAACAGGTGATACCAAAGCCGGTACCTTAATCGGGACCGATCGATACGGAAACAAGTACTACGAGAACCAGGAGGAGGAGCTTCCCCGTAAGCAGTGCACCTCGTAGGCAGCGTGATGCTGCCTTCGAAGAAAGCGTGCGGAGTTGCTGATGACAACCTTGCAGTTCGGACGCGATGGATCGACTTCAAGCAGAAGGAATGGGACCCTTCGCAGCTTGAGCCAGGCTGGTAAGAACCCATTGCAATTTGTGTTTCAATCCAATTTCCAAAGTCAATTCCCAAGCTGAGATTATGCGCCCCTTTAAAAAAAAGGCACGCTTGGTTGTCCTACATGGTCGATGCTCCTCCTACTACGGACAAGCTCATGCAGACTGGTGTCCGTCATTGGGAGCTGCCTGAACACAGGCCTAACTTTACGCTTACTCGTGGTGCCTACAAGCCCTACTCGACGTGAGTATTTACCTTTGGTCCGCCGTTGTGATTGTCTGGATAAGTCAGCTGACCAACCACCGTCTATTCAGCGTGCGCCCTAAGATAGAAGCTTGGACTCCTGTTGCAGCCGAGCGATAGATTCCAGAGTCAGTTGCATTTGTGCCGTGCATTGTATGTCTTTTGTTGGCCCCTGATCTCGTCGGGCTCTTCAACCGCCGAAGCGTTTAAGAGAGTTGTACATACGCGCTATTGCTAGTTAAATTCAATTAAATCTATGGACAATCTATGGTATCCCGTCTAGTAGTTCTTCACAGTATCTCTCTATGCAAGGCAAAGATGGATGATTAAAACAGAAATACCGGAATTATTACATCAATCAATGAAGGAAAAGAGGAAAGAAGCTCCGATCGTTAGTCGCGCGGAAGGAAAATATGGGAAGTATGAACATCTATAATTGCTAGAGGACATAGCCTCCGGAACCCAAGTTTGACCAATGTCGGATGGGCCTCCGATCTTCCAGTTCCACGCACCACCACAGCACCTCTTTCGCCTTTTCGATTTGACCTCCTGCCTCATAGACTCTCGCCAGAGCAAACCATGCTTCAGAGTTATCCCACGAGCTGCCTAGTTTGGTTAAGGTCGACAGGAGGCCGTACGCTCTATCACGAGCAGCAAGGCGGTTGAGACTCTTGGTTGTCTCTTTCTTCGAGGACGAGGTAGGGCGAGATTCTTTTTGTTTCTTCGTTTCAGTGGTGCCGTTGGGAAGAGTTTCTGCTGCTGCTTCGACAGGTCTGGATGTCTCCGCCGGTTTCGAGGGCTCTGACAGAGACAGGCTTGAGAGGTCTGTCTCAAGTGTAGGCTCTGGCGGCTCCGGTGGAATCTTCTCATCCCATATATCCAGTAGTATATTCGCCAACCCAACGGTTGCTTTCGGGTGATCTGGGAAGTGCATGAGAGCTTCCTCGAAATGCTCCATTGCCTCATGCGGAAGGGACCGGGCTAGTGATAGATATCCGCGTTCCGCATAGACGTCAGCCCAGAGTTCTCCGGAGCTTTTACCGGCTCCCCAGCCATGGTCGGCGAATGCTCTAGCGGATGATTCTTGGGCTGCCACTAATGCTTCGACACGAGCGGCCTGCTTGGAGGCTTCCTCACAAGCCTCACGGGCGTCTTCGAAGAGTGAAGCCCGTCGGTAAAGTCCAGCGATAAAGAGCCAGATCTTGACGAGGATGCAGAGTGCATATTTTTGGGCCTGCACAGCAGGGAATTTTGTAATAGCCCTTGTGGGAGACTCAAATCTATGAGGGCCCGGCAGTCGAACATCCTGCTCCGGAGCCTGCTTCGAGTGACCTGCTGGTGCAGGTTCACGATTATGTCTCATATTGTGGACAATTGGGGACAAAGGCTGCTTGGCGGATTGATGCTGCTTTGGTGAGGTTGGTGAAGTAGGCTCGGACACCGCAATACCCCCCGCCTCGGGAAACGCTTGCTCTTCTGCGCCTGGCTCCTGTGTCTTAATAGGGGTGGCATCGGCGGAGGCCGGGATGCTGGAATATACATCTTGAGTGCCCCCGGCTTTCGGATCTCGACTTCCAGGGCGAGCTGCTTTCGTAAGACTGCTTTCGTGCTTGTGTAATTTATTCCGTATCGAGTTCCGTCTTCCTGCAGTTTGAGGTCGCTCTTTGGGAGCACCTTGGTTCTCGTTGGTCACTTGAATTGCGGGGGCTTCCGTGCCACTAGAAGGAGCTGTTCCCGTGTTTGTACTGCTGAATTCCGATCCAATGTGATCTGGAATGCGAGGCCCTTTCTTTCGACCAAATATACCGCTGCGGAAGCTTCTCACTGTACCTGAAGGGCTCTTAGGTGGGACAAGATGCTCAGTATCGGATTTCGTTTGGCTTTCGATTTGAAGGTCCAGGTCGCCGAACAACGTGGCAAACAGACTCAGCAGTTGATCACTGTGATTAAGAGCAGCCTCTGGACCTTCTGAGACTTCAGCGAGGGCGAGCTGCGTCATGCGGGTCTCCACAATCCGCTCCTTTTCACGACCTCTCAGTTGGTCGATAAGAGCTTTTCTGAACTCCTCTGAGTCGTGCTGATGCCTTCTGGAACGCTTATCGCCATGGCCGAAGGACGTGATAGCAGTGGGGAATTGCTCGAATGCCGCTTCGCATGAGCGCCCTGCCATGTCGAATTCCTGTTTGGCACTCAACAGAAGGCCAAGCAAGTGCCACAATGGTATGAGGTCGCGCTCTCGTGCAAGTTTGGCTTGCTCATCCACCTCCTTCGAACTTAGAAGAGAATTATTGTTCCATGCCAGTACTGATTTGACATAGTCAATTGCGCCATCTATATCTCGAGTCTCGGCAAGGAGAAGTGCGAGTGCGTAGAAGCTCGAGACATTGTATTGGTCTCCCAATTCAGGTGCGATGCTGTTTTCAAGATTCTCTATCGCCTCAGCTCTTATATCATCACGAGCTTCGTTGACTGGGGTCCATCTTGCCCAATTTGCAAGCCCGATACCAATGGCCCTGAAGGCCATGGCAATCACGCGGGGAGACACCCCACCAAATGCTTGCGAGTCAATGACCCTACCTGGTTCCTCAGGATTAAAATCTTCGGGCAAATGCTTCTCCACATATTTCTGAAGGATTTCAGTTAGACTCTTCGCCTTTTCTGCTTCACTGCGGGAGCCGAAGCAACAAAGCATGATGACCCCTTCGGAAACAGTCTGGAGCAAAATTTCATCATCCTCCAATTCTCCCGACTCTGCCGATTTCTCCGCTCTATCTTTGGCACTTAGGACAATCTCAATGTAGGAGTCAAGAGCCTTCATCGCAAGGTCGAATTCGGCTAAGGCGGAGTGAACATGGAAAAGACGTCGCAGAATCAGGTGAGAATGGTATGTCTTCGTGGCAGCACGATAGAGTATCTAGAATAACAATGAGTAAACCCACAAGTTATGCAATCCCTTTGATTTTGGTACTTACATCAAGCACATGTCTCCCAACAGCGTCCTGTCCACCTTCTCCAAGATCCTCATCTCGCCAATCTGGCCCGCAGAACACTTCCCAGTTTCGAATCACCTGTTCCACCCAGGATTCAATCTGTGAGTTGTTTTCATTTGCCATAGGAAATGAAACCTCCTTCAGCAGCGTGTTTTCATACATTGATTCGACGTGTCTGAATTCGCTCGAAAGCTGTACACGTCTCGGCCCCTCCGATGGAGGGACATACGGAATTCCGTGCTGCAGAATGGCTGACAAGAAGTCGTAATAGGACTTCCATATCGATAATTGCGAGGCTGGCTCGTCGGGGCCTGTAACTTGAGACGCAGGCGACGATGTCCCTTGCTTGACTGTAGGTTGAGCAGCCCACAACCTAAAGGACTTCAACGCAAACTCAATCGTACTTTCGTCAGCAAGGGAACCACGCGAGTATGCTTCTTCGCATGCCAGCAGCGCGCATTTCGCCAGCAGTCTCTCGGACCAGAGTGAAAGCTGTGGACAGGAAAGAGACGCTTGGCTGGGCGCAGAAAGCCGTGACAGGGCGAAACTGAAGATTTGCAATGTGGTGGAGGCGCGCCTCCTGTTGTTGTCCGCGCCAGGTCGTAGGGAGGCAGGGATGTGATCAGGCTGAGAAATGAGCGATTGCGCCGCACCTGTAACGAATTAGATGCAATAAATGACTTCATTTTCGAAGAATCATCATACCTTTTATGTAGCAGGCTTTTATGAGACAAACTTCAGTCCAGGGGGACAGAGCTTGACCATCCTCTGTGAGTTTTTGTACAGTTTCATCAAAGTTCTTTGGCAGACGAGCAACCGCCAGACCCGGCTCTGACAGTATCCAATGGACCCATGCAAGGCAGACTTCAGCCTGGAAAACATCTTGTGGCGATCCTGCTGCTTCTTCAACCGTGGAGAGTAGCGTAGGGATCAGCTCGGAGAGATTCGAGGTCTCGGAGGTAGGGGCAGATGTTCCGGCGGCGGTAGGGGTCTTGCCCAGGTGAGTGACGACTTGGTGTTCGGCGGTCGCAGTTTGTATAAGGCCTGACAGGATCACAGTTGAGCTCTCTGCTTAGAGCAATACAGAGGGAGTTGAACGGGATGTACATTTCCTCTCGGGTGCATGCTTTGTAACCTTTCGAATTAATTCAGGAACTTCACTCCATCTTTCCTGACACCGCGCATCATCCAAGGCGGCAATGTACCGATGCCCCTTATCGGTGTCTCGACCCTACAGAAAGCGTCAATAGCGGTGTCTTTGGTTAATTATGCTGGGAAGCGTGAACGATGCGTGCCGCAGCGAGAAGGTTGGAAAGGGGAGACATAGGAGACTTACACTCATTGTGCCAAGTTAAAGAAAGGGGCACTGCGAGGAAATGACCGATGAGATCATATCCATAGCTTTCAAGGCAGGGTTCTCGCGCCCCGAAGGTCAGACATGACGGTGTCCGCGACTTGGCCAACACCGGGCTCGTGATGATCATTCCAATTCCGGCCGAGGATTCGACCAGCCCGCGCTTGTGTAACGCCGTAACGTAAGTTACGTGGAGCTTGGGTGGTCCGAGCTCCACCATACTGTACTACCACAGAACTTTTTTTTCCCTCTCCGCGACATCGAACCGCACGAGTTTTGCAAGAACTCGGGCGCCAGCCATTGGCAGTCAGTAAGGCAGTGGACGATCGCAGATTGACCTTAGCTGTCGCTAGGCACTTGCGACTGAGGCTATCACCAGCAGGCATGGCGGCGTCCACATCTCTGCGCGCTATAACGCATCGTTTGACAACGACCCCGGTCAACCAGCTTCCTCAAATTGCGTCGTTCCTTGCGACTTCTCTGAGCGACTGCGCGGAGCTTCTCTCGGCTCCGCAGAGCCAGAAGAATGCAAAGTCAGAGTCGGATAATGCTGTTCTGGTACATAAGCTGAAAAGTCGGCTTGTGAGCTTGCTCCAGGATCGCAGCTTCGAAGGACGATGGACGGCGGTCGTTCTTGTGAAGGCCACTGTGGAAGCGGGCCAGTGGGAGATACTACGTGGATGTGAACCATTTGTGCGCGGTCTCCTTAGTATCCTCGGGGTATGTATTCCCTCAACCCCAGTGAACGGGTACTCGATGACCCGTTTTGATGCGATCTTCCTCTGAACCAGCTGCTAACAGACACCTTTCCTCTTCAGAAACCCGATCCTGTATCTACCAAGAAATTGTGCATTATTACATTGACACGGATATTTCACCTTACCTATCAATACCAGACATTAGTCCGAGAGATAACGACCCCATCTTTGCCGGCGTTCATCACTGCCTCTCTGAATCTAGTCTCAGTGAAGCCGTCTTCGGAGCCGAGCAGAATACTGAAGCCGAATGCTCCTTTATTAGAGACAGTGTTCCATGCATTTACTGAGCTAATCGCCAGACACCCGACCATCTTTCGCCCGTTCTCTGCACAGATCCATAGCTTGGTTTTGCCGATCGTCGGAGCTTCTGCTACTGTTGGATCTTTGAGCGGGCCTGTGGTAAACCTGGCTCAACAGCTGTTCATCGCTCTTCACAACTGTGCTCCAAAAAACACTGGGCCAGATGAGTGGAGAAAGGCATGCCAGCTGACCATTTCTTCGCTTCATCGGACCGCAGACCACGCTTTCAGGGCTGTTGTGGAGCAGTGGGAATCTGCGGATCCTTCATTGAGACAAGCCGCGAAACCTCGAGATTCCAGTCAAACCGTGGGGGATGACGGCCCGGACCCATTGGGTCTTCCCGGCTGGGAGGGAATTCATGCTGGTGCGGACAGGTTGACAGCTCTGCTGCATCTGCTCTCTCGCTTCTTGACGACACAAACAGTATCCACAGTGAATATCCCTATAGGATCGGTTTTAGATCTGACATCTCGGTTGACATCTGTGACTGTCCCTCCAGAAGGTGATGATGCTTCCCAGACTACCATCCAACTGAACCCAGAAATTGGCCGCGAAGAACGAGAGGAACTTTGGAGTGAACTTCCTCGAATCCATGTTGCTTGCATGGATCTTTTTATAAACATGATAGATACCCTAGGGAATGCCATTGTTCCTGTTGCGCAGAACATCTTGGAGCAGGCTCTTTGGGTTTTCCAGGCCGAGAAATTCAACAAAGAGATCCGTACCTCTTTGTACCATTTGGTTCGTCGTTTGCTCTTATTGATTGGGCCGTCAATGTCGAAGGCAGACATATCTTCCTTGGCACCTCTCTTCCGATATTGCTGCCATGATCTCCTGCCACCAGATGCGGATTCGAAGTCACAATCACATCAGTCATCTGAATCCAAGGGCAAGTCGAAGCCGAATTCGGACTCGACCAACGCCGACGCCTTCTTGAACCCCGGGCTAAAGAGCGGTCATCATAGTGGAACTTCTGCCTCTTTCCCCGGTCTCCAATCTGCCGCATCGCAGCTTCTACCAGCTCTCTTTACTTGCTTGCCGATTGAGCACATCCCTGCATCTTTGCGGGCGGAACTCGACCGGACAGCCATTCTCACAGCGAGCAAGGACGCAATGCTAGCCAGCGTTCTAAATCCAACGCCGATCATTAAAGGACGGCAAGCGAACCCCAGCATTATGCCGTTCTTGGCCAGAGCATACCCTGGTGAGATGGAAGTCGAGGGCTTGCTCCGCCCCAGGATGCCTGTTCTGCTGGGTGCCCCTGAGAGAAATGGATTTCCGACTGGTGATGACGACGAGGAAGAAGAGGATAATGCAGCTGGTGTTGCGCACGAGACAACGACAACAAGGACCGCCCAGGACTTCATTAGACGTTCCTTTGCAGCTTCCGTCGACAAGTCGACTGTGGACGCTGAGGCTGCGCGGGACTCTGTGAACGGTCATAATAAGAGAAGTTATTCCGAGGATACCAGCGCTAATAGCCAAAAAGCCCCCTCAGCGAGCCAGGATGGTGAAGAAGGGACACTTCAGACGAAAAAGGCGCGAGTTGAGTCAGATACACTCGGCCTCGGGCGGCCATTGCCAATATCCCTCTCCGCAGACCAGGCCTCAAATACGACCGTTACGGGGACGCTGTCAGAAGCGAGCAGCATCCCGGCCACAACCCCATCTGTCACAGCGCCTTCTGCGCCTTCCGTGACCAGAATACACTCTACTGGGCCGCAGACTGAAGCCAAGGCTGGAGATGCGGACGAGGATAGTGGGGATGAGATACCGGAGCTGAACCTTGAGCCGGATACTGATGAAGATGAGGATGAGGATGTGACTATGGAGGGATGAAAACATACTACGTCTTTGAATATAAATAGAAGCATTTGAAATTTGCAGTCTATATTTTGCTCCATACATGGGCTACTTCTACATGCCTATATCTATTATTATCTATGACTTGCCTCACATAACTTCAAATACGATCGATCAACCCGAAAAAGGGTTCCCATGAACGCCGTGTGACTCGATTACCTACTCTATGTATCAATCATACGATTCGTACTCCGCTCTGCCACCAAGTCTCGCCGCTCCACCACTTAAAAAACGGCCCATGAAGGCACCACCATCCCTCACCCTCAGCACCAAACCCAAGCCAACGGACAGGGCTCACCGGCACGGGCTCCATGAGCCAGATTCCTCCTTTCGAGAAATCATCTACAATGGACGGTCCCGTGAGCAGGAACCAGCAGACCACGAACGCCAAGTTCGTCGCCCTTCTCAGCCACCGCGGCGGCTGGAAAGGCAGCACTTTCGGCAGGATCCCCCGAGCTATGATGCGCTGCGCCATGATCCCGGGGACCTGGAGCATGAAGAAGAAGAGCGGACCGGACCAGGGCTTGGTCGTTTCGACTTGGCAGTAGCTCCCAGCGGCGTGGAGGAGGCCGCTGACGAAGAAGGCGACGAGGGCTTCTACGATGCGACGCGTCTCTGTGTGACGTTGCAGTCTCTCGGGCAGGCAGGACGTGAACCAGCGGGCGGTCTCGGAGAATCCGAAACGGAAGAGCTGGTGCCACCATGTTGCCCAGCAGCCCGCAAGGCCGTGGTCCAGCACGCCGGCGGCAGGCCCGAATTGGTCGGGGTAGAGCCAGGCCGCGTCAAGCGGTGCCTTTGTCAGAGACCGGGAGACCCGTGGAAAGGCGATGGACAGCCCGAGAAATATGATCGGATTAAAGGATGTCACGAAGTTAATGGCCACGAAAACGCCGAAACCACTGAGAAATAGCCGGTATGTGCGAACGAGCAGGGGAGATGCGGCGAGAAAGCTGAAAGGAAATGGCGGGGGAGGTGGGTGAGAGACGACGCCCCAGAAGTACTGATCGCGCATCATGAGGACCTTGATTATGTCCAGGGCTATGTACGACCATATCATTGTGAGAAATGCACGTTTGAGACGGTTCCGAGAAGCCTGGATGGTCGTCGAATCTTCGGCTTCATCGGACGCTGGGACTCCCTCGTCGAGCTGTTTCCGAACTGACTTTGGCAATGGCGGCAGAGGTTGCATGCGCCAGTTCCACTCAGGACCGCGGAAGCTGAACATCAAACTCAGAACCCAGTCGCATCGGTGAAGGAGTGAATCAGGGAATGGTTGCCATTTCAGCACCTCTCGTTGCGGAGATCCCACTTTCGATTCGGTAGTAGTCATTCCAGTTTTAGCCTTTGCAGCTGTTGGACGGTGTCGGATTGTGCTTCCATTGCTCGTTGTTTTTTCTTGCTTAGTTGACAGTGGATCCTTCGACCGGGAGTACCCAGTTTTACCCTGAGCGGTGACCGCAGCTGGCGTTCTCTCGATCCTCTTGAAGTCCTTTTGCGCATCGTTGAATACGAGCACTGTAGCACTCCAGACAATCCACCAAGACGTGAACAGGCCCACGCAGTAGCCATTAGCCACAACCAATGCTCGTAGCCTGGTCATTGTGTAGACTCCATAAGAGAGGAGAAGCAAAAAGCAAAGGTAGCGAACATGGCGTGAGGGACCACGGTTATCGTGGGAAATGAACAGAGGAATGAACAGAAGCAAAACACCAATCAAGACATGCTGCAGGAGAAGGGGTTGAAATTCTCCACGCTGGAGGGCAGCTTCGAATTGTTCGACCCGCTGCAGGACAATGTCGTGGTGGGAATTGACAGTCATATCAGCCATTGCGCAGAAAAGGTCCAGCGTCTATCAAGTACCGCGCTGTCCTGGCTCTCTGTAATCATCCAGATAGCCTATTCCAGAGAGTGGAGGTGTAGGAAAGGAAATTGTCGGTCAGTACGTGAGAGGATAATATAAGTTGCTCCAGGTTACACTAGGAAAATGCCCACATCATCAATTCGCCGATACAGGCCAGAGTGAAGATCGACAGTGTAGAACAAAGAAAAAGCAAAGAATAAATTATTACAAGAATTACAGAAAGGTGGGAGCAGGCACAGAATGCAGGGGGCAGCAGGCGCGCCCCGGACGGATCTGTTTATCGCGCGATCTTAGTGACCGAGCAAGAGCTGCGATCTCTGACGTCGCCGGTCCCTGCGTCTCGGTCCGCGTCCGCTTCGGCGTGCGGATCACGTGGGGTCGTGGCCTAGCGCGTTCCACCAGCACCGCACTTTACCCGAACGGGTGCCTGAGGGCGGCACGAGCCTCGCGTCGTCGACCCTCTGTTATCTCTCCCCCGTACGACACGACTTTCAGACGGAGCCTGAGCACCGAATCCAGCTATTCCTGCGTTCTTTTCATCATATCTCTCCCGTAAATATGGTCCTTGGCTGACCGTCCATTCTTTCACAGGAAGAATACGGTACGTTTTTGTGGTCCAGGGACGTCTGTCCTGTCGAGGTGTGCTGTGGCGAAAGTACGAAAGTACGCGAGTACATTAGTTGCATTCCTCATGCGCTTGAAGCTAAAGAGTAGTTGCTGTTTCCTGCAAATTTGAGAATTCGCTTACCGCAACTATTAAGTCGCAATCATGAACCGCAATCCGGGCAAGCGCAAGGTCGACACGGTCGATCTTACTGATAACGACCAAGACGAATCTTCCGCTCATCGGCCCAGAAAAGCAAGCCGGGTGGATGAACCACATGCACAGTTGAACATAACCAGAGGGCAACGTTTTGGTGAAAGCGCTCTGTTCATACCACTTAGTCAAGCCTCGCAAGTCAGTGGGTTCGACGAGGATGACGCTAGCGCTACCGCTCTTGTTCAGAACAGTCAAGACTTTGACGACGCGTCATACGAGGAGTACAAGTTGTACGGTATGTACTACTGATGCTCCTAGCTATCCAACACGGGCTTTATACAGGATGCGGTCTGACCTCATCAGGGGACCTCCACACGCGCATCGTGGGCGTGCGCTATTACAATGGGCACGCAACCATTGGAGAGCACGTCGTACTTAAGAGAGAACCTAATAATCCTTACGACTCGAATGCAATCCGGGTAGACAACGTCATGGGCCATCAGATTGGCCATATTCCCCGTACAATGGCAGCCAAGTTGGCAAAATACATGGTACGTTGACGCTACGTGTAAAGATAACTAGCAGAGTTGACTTTTTTTTTTTCAGGATTCGAAGGCTCTTCTCATAGAAGGAATATTGACCGGTGTAAAGGGTGATTTTGACTGCCCAGTCCTTCTGAAGCTTTTCGGCACCAGCGATCCTGTGAAGCAGGTGGAGCTGAAGCAGCAGATGGAGAAAGACAGGTTACCTTTGGGAGAGCTCAAACGCAGGCTGCAAGAGGAGAAAAGGCAGCAGAAACAGCGTGAAAAGGAGCTCAAGGAAGCTGCCAAGAGATCGCGTGCGCTTGCCAAGGGAATTGGGAGACAGTGGCAGAGTCAGGACGAGACGGTGTTTGCCAACCTGTCGACTCCGGAAGATGGATACAGAGAAAGCCTCGAAGACCTCATCAGCCAGAGCGTCACATTAAATCCCAGAGAGATGGGAGAGGTTGTGGAGAAGTTCGGCATGGATGAGTCAGACTTGGAAAAGATGCCGATGGCGGAAAACCCGCCAGGGCTGTCGACAGAGCTTCTCTCGTACCAGCGCCAAGGACTTGCCTGGATGATCGAAAAGGAGTCGCCGAGCCTGCCTGCTCCCGGATCCCAGGATGTTGTGCAACTATGGAAAAGGACTGGGGATTCTTTCACTAACATCGCCACGAATTACACCACGAAACAAGCTCCTCCTCTTGCAAGTGGGGGTATCCTTGCTGACGATATGGGACTCGGCAAGACAATCCAGATTATTTCCCTCATTTTGGCCAATTCTCAACCCAGGTCTGAAGGTGGCTCCAAGACGACATTGATTATAAGCCCCGTTGGAGTTATGAGTAACTGGAGGGACCAGATTGAGGCCCACATCGACAAGGAAAAGGCTCTCCGTGTCCTCAAATACCATGGTCCGGGCAAGAAGGAAGCTGCCAATCTTGATCAATACGATGTTGTCATTACGAGTTATGGTGCTCTTGCTGCAGAGTACAATCCAGGCGCGAAGAAGCCTCCAGCTAAGGGCCTTTTCTCGATTCATTGGCGGCGTGTTGTACTCGATGAAGGTCACACAATCCGTAACCCGCGATCTAAAGGCGCTCTTGCTGCTTGCAATCTAAGAGCGGACTCCCGTTGGACACTGACTGGTACACCAATTATCAACACTCTCAAGGATCTTTATTCCCAGGTTCGATTTTTGAGGCTTTCCGGCGGCCTGGAAGACATGGCAGTGTTCAACAGTGTTCTGATCCGTCCTCTGACGTACGGTGATCGGGACGCCAGCAAGCTGCTCCAGGCGTTGATGGCGACTATCTGCTTGAGGCGCAGGAAAGACATGAAGTTCGTTAACCTACGTCTTCCGCCGCTCAGATCGCACGTCTTGCGCGTGAAGTTCCACCCTCACGAGAAAGAAAAATATGACATGTTACTGTAAGTTTCCCAATGATATAACATCTTGTTTTAAGTCGCTAACAAGTTATGTAGGTCAGAAGCCCAGGGTATGCTCTCGGCCTATCAATCGAGGGAGAAACAAGGTACCACGACATATTCCCACCTGCTCGAGGTCATTCTCCGCCTGCGCCAGGTGTGCAACCATTGGGCTCTTTGCAAGAATCGCATCGACAACCTCATGGTTCTGCTTGAAGAGCATAAAGTCGTTCAGTTGACGCCTGAAAACGTGAAGGCCCTACAAGAAATGTTACAGCTCAGGATAGAAAGCCAGGAAGTGTGCTCAATCTGTCTTGATGTTCTGGAGCAGCCTGTGATTACTGCCTGTGCCCATGCTTTTGACCGAGCGTGCATCGAGCAGGTCATCGAAAGGCAGCACAAATGTCCTCTCTGTCGTGCAGAGATCAAGGACACATCTACCCTTGTCTCGCCAGCAGCTGATCTGGGCGAAGACACCGGCAACGTTGAAGCTGATCCAGATGCTCCAAGCAGCAAGATCGAAGCCCTCACTAAGATTCTGACCGCGCAGGGTCAAGCCCCCGGCACCAAAACCGTGGTCTTCAGCCAGTGGACCTCATTCCTCGATATCATTGAACCCCACCTCAGACGCAACGACATCATCTTCTCTCGGATCGACGGCAAGATGCCATCCGTGAAGCGTGACAATGCCATCTACACTTTCTCCAACTCTCCAGACTGCAAGGTTCTCCTTGCCAGTCTGAACGTCTGCAGCGTGGGACTCAACCTTGTCGCGGCGAACCAGGTCATTCTCGCGGACAGCTGGTGGGCACCCGCCATCGAGGACCAGGCTATGGACCGAGTCTACCGGCTGGGCCAGAAGCGCGAGACGACTGTGTGGCGACTCGTCATGGAAGGAAGCATCGAGGACCGCGTCCTCGAGGTCCAGGAGACAAAGCGCAAGCTGATGATGGCCGCGTTCCGCGAGACTGGCAAAAAGAGGAAAGCCGAGGATCGAGCGGCTAGGCTTGCGGATCTGGAGAAATTGATCCGCTGAACGGCTGGTTTTATCTAGGCAGTAGGGGAGCGAGATCTTTCCTCATATTCGACCTTATCTTCTTCACGATTAACAGCGCCGGTTTCGGACAGATCAGTTTGTATGTATTTCGGACACGTCTTTTCGGTTTGGTTTCTGTCACATGCTTGTGCGTTGTGCCAGTTGGTTTTAGCGTACAGTCTCCAAGCCTCCTCTTCATGTCTGGAACTCAATCTGTTTCGATACCCTGTATGGCTAATATGTATCAACTATGTTCGCTTTTTCTGTTGTGTTTCATGTCAACTTGCTAATGTCGATTCTAATTTGATGTTTCCGGGAACCTGAGTGATGGCAGTGAGAATATCAAATGATTTTAGTTTCGGAACTTGAGTGGAAAGCGGACGACACGTCATTTCATTCTGAATTTTTTACCCTCATATTATAATACCTCAAAGACACTATCTCGACCGATAGATAACAGGTCAAGATAAACACATCATATGCTTGTATGGAATATTAATGGTATTAAGAAAGATATTGACTCAAAAAAACAGTTTTCCATTTCAAATCACGTGGCGACCTCCATCGTCAATCGTCAATGGAACTCCCCCGTTAGATTTCCAGACCATATCCCCGCCGCCACCAACCCATGTTTCCTTCCCCCCGCCGTTTCAAGATGCATTCATTCCCTCATCGAAAGGGAGAAATCAAAGAAGAGGAATGGTATGTATGCGGAAAGAATCATGATACAAGAACAGGAAAGCAATAGGAAGAAAACAGATCAATCCACGTGTATGCACAACTGAACCTGCCTGTGAGACCGCTTCCGGGTAATGCAGCTGACCTGGTCTGACCTGGATTCCGGTTCGAAAATTTCATAGGCAGAAGGAATTAATGATCTGTGGCAAAAAGTTCCTAGGCGAACCCCGATATGCTTTGCTGTAGAGAAGAAGAAAATTAAAAAGAAACGAGGTTGTCATTTGGGTATCTGTTTATTATTCCCATGGGTATCATCATTGAATATCGTTCACGTCACAGAAAAAAAAGCTAGCTAGCTAACGCACCAAAAAGTAAAAGTGAGAAAGTATATCAACAGATGAGGGGAACAAAAAAAAGAAAAGACGTATGTACAGGAGAGATAGCATCATTGTTGCGTGCAGCCGGACCTACCGTTTTCAGTTTGAGCCCGGGGAGTTGGAGACTTGGGGTGCTGTTCTGTTCCTTTGGGAGCCCCTACTGGCCTTGCCTCAGTGGTAGTAGAGGCGTTGGTTTTCTGTCGCGGGTGTTCCACGTGGGAAGAAGAACTGATTTGCATCTCAGGCGGTGCAGGGCGCAATTGGGGCGTCGATTCGTCAGTGGCATTTTCAGACACCAGAGGATTTGGTGCAGTGACTGATGCAGAGGACTGCGCGGGTGGATTCTGGGGAGCACTGTTGTCCACTGGAGGAATCGGAGATATCACAGTCGCTGGAGGACCAGTTACTGCAGTGGTCTGTTGGCGATAAAGACTGGTATCTGGTGCCAAAGGGGGCGGCCCAACATTGTGTGCACTAGGCGGAACGGAAGGTGTGGACGCTGAGTTCTGCTGTGATGAAACGAATGCATTTGGGCCAGGGTAATAATAGCCCGTGCTCCAGCTTGTTGTTGGCGGTACAGGCCTTCGAGCCATCTCGGCTGCTTGTCTTTGCGCCAACTTCCTGTAATATGCCTCCGGATCATTTCGCTTCAGTTTTTCATCGTCCAACTCCTCCTGAACATCCTTCTGTTCCTCCTCGGTCAGTTTATCGTTGTCCTCCCTCTGGAACGTCTCTGTAAGCGCGATTTTGCAGATAGTCCTTTGCTGGTCCTCTTGAAGGATCTTTTCCAGCACCTTGGGATCCTTCCCCTTACAAGCAGAGACATCTTCCGCCTTGACCGGTTTTGCAGGGAAGAGATACTCCTTAACGGACTTCGACGCCGCGCGGACTGGGTTTTTCTTGTCAACGACGCGAAAAGAGAGCTGTGTCTTGAATACAGCCTTGTTATATATGACTTCTTCGAAGGTGCCTCCAGAGATGAAACGGTAGACAAAAACCTCCTTCTGCTGGCCAAGACGATATGCACGCCCAACTGCCTGTTCTTCCCAAGTAGGATTGAATCCGAAATCAAATATGATAACGCGGTTTGCGCCAGGAATATTGAGACCAAGGCCCCCGGCCCGGGTTGAAATCAGGTAAACTTGTTGATCGGAACCGGACTGATTAAAACTCTTGGTAGCGGCTTGCCGGCTGGAAATAGGAGTTCGCCCGTCTAGGCGACGGTACTTTCGGTTCGTGACTTTCAAAATGTGCTCGATATAGTCAAGGGTCGGAAGGCTGTGAGAGAACACCAGAACTTTATCACCGGCTTTGAGAGATTCGCAAATGATACGGTCCATTATCTTTGCCCTATGAGAATGCTCGAGTGCCATGAGATCAGAGACCGTAGCAAAGAGTTCTCTCTGGCAAGAGATCATTGTTTCCGATAAGCCTGCCTGCATGGGGGATTCATCTCCAGGCATCACCTCGCCGTCGATGTCATCAGACCTCCTGTTCATCTTATGCCCATCATCTGCCTGACCGAGAAGTTTGTCTCTGAAGCAAGCTGGATGGTTACAACACAGCGATAGGATCGCGAGCCAGGACCAGAGCCTTGTGTTTTGGACGTCCTCTTTTCCTTTCAGCACGGATTCAACATATATGTCATATGACTTCTTTTGGAGATCAGTCAGGGGAACGGTGATGACGAATTCGACCTTTGGCGGAAGGCTTCCCTCAAGAACTGAGATGTCTGCACGGTTGACTTTTGGATTCAGGTTCTCCTTCAGAACTTGGAGCTTCATGAGTGATTTCCGTCTCTCAGCGTAGGTGCTGTCAATATACAGCCCTTCTTCTATGGGCTCAACATAATTGGCTTTGAATTCTACAAGATTTCCGAGGTAACCGGGTGCAATCCAATCGACCATTGCATAGTAGTCGAGAAGATTGTTTGCAAGAGGAGAACCAGTCAAGGCGATGCGACTCTTGGAGAGGAATTGGCTTGCAGCAGCAGCGATACCGGCTGACCGATTTTTCATCTTGTGGGCTTCATCAGCAACAATAATGTTCGGACCTTCTAGGAGTTGCTTCTTGATCCGTTTATGCTCGTCATCGCGCAGAGGCCTTCCTCTAGCCTTCGTTTCCTTGTTATTGACCCAAGTTCGAAAAATATCATAGCTCATGATCAGGACACCGCCTTCTTCGGCCCAGGCCGATAACTCTTGGATTCGCTCATGGAACGCATGTGAGCTTGTGATCTTACGAATGGTTCCAAGGTAATGTTTGCGTGGTGTCCACATCAGGAATTCCTCGAACCAGTTCTCTATCAGTGACGAGGGGCAGAGGATCAAGGTTTGTGATCGATGAAAACATTCCGGTACCTGGTTTCTCACAGCCGGGTCGGGTGAAGCAGCGGCTGCAGCGATTGTGACAAGGAGTGAAATCCTTTAAATATTAGGACTCCGTTCACAAAAAGGGAATGGCAAAGGAAATAACTTACACTTGCATTGTCTTACCCAAGCCCATAGTATGGGCTAGAAGGCATCCTTGGCGCTTTTCGTCCTGTATCAGCTCACGCCACATAAACTGAATGCCTTCGAGTTGGTGCGGCTTGACACGTTGACCGATGTGAGAATCGAGGTATATAATTGGGTTCTCGAAGGTAACAGCTTGATGCTCAGGATCGTCATTACTAACTCCCAGGCTTGACATTTTCCGTGCCAGTCGTTTCCTCTGCTCCTCCTGGAGGGCAACACGGCGCTGTGCATTCTCCAAATTTCTCTTCACTTCCTGGCTCTCTTTGACCTGCCTTTTTCGCTTCTTATGGGGCGTATGAGAGGAGCCTTCCTGCAGATTATCCGACCCGTCAGCCGGGATATTATCATCAACTGGTGACTTTTTTCTTGTACCAGCTTTATCTCCCAAAGTGTTATAATACTCCGAAAGACGCGAGGAAAGTTGACTGGCGAACGTGTCGAAACTACCCTCGTCAGCTATAGCATTCCTCAAGTGATTTTTTGGAATCCCTTGTTGGGTAAGCCTGACGCAGTTGACCCAAGAGATGTAAAGAGACGCCGTCCGCATCAGGATCTGGTTCTCAGTAATACCCAAGCTACGTATCTTCTGCGCGTGATTGAGCATCCTGTCGAGAGCTTCACGTACGCGTTTCCGCAAGTCAGAGACGTTATAACGTGGAATGTATTCCGCCATTTTATCTCGCTCTTCGTCAGGTAAGCTTAATATTAATTTGGTCAACAGTCTCTGGCGGTCTTGACGTTCCTCAAGCGTATCCCATGAGATCCGAGAAATGCCTTTGAAATCACTGACATCAGGGAAAGTGGACTTTTTGTGGGCCTTTCCATTGTCGTTCTTTGAAACCACGCTTAAGGTTTCATGATCACGCAATTCTTCGGAAAATAAAGGAGAAGGGGATGATGAGAGCCGTTCGATTTTCATGGGGGGTTGGTTGAGTTTCTCATCGGATGGTCGCACAGGATTTAGAGGAGGCGTTGCAATTTCGAATTCCTCCATATCTCGCGCAGGAGAGCTCCGCGTGAGATCGATGCATTCAATTTCCTGCCCGCGTATGGTTATTGTTGATGAAGGGGGCTGATCCGATCGAAAACCTTGTTTACGAGCTGACGAATTAGGCGTCTGGTCCAGAGTACGTCCTTCATCTTGACTTTTTTGCCGCAGTTTCCTTCTCTTGCCAGAGGGACTAATAATATTTTCATCGCTGTCGGAGGAAGAGTCAGGTTGGGTGTTAGATGATGTGGAAGGATGCGCCCTTTCCTGGACCTCATCAATTTCCATTGAACCATCGTCATGAGACGCAACACGGCTGTTATCAGAATCATAATCAATGAAATCGTCAAGGGAATCATCAGAAAGACCATCGGACTCCGAATGAAGTGATTCCTCGTCTTCAGGATAGGAAACTGTCTTCGGAACGGCCCGTTGCCTCGGTACCGACGGAACCCGTGGTGGGCACTTGTCTTGTTCCAAGACTGAAATACGCCATTTTTGCGCCTCGATGTTGAAGATGGTCTGCTCCATGCTCTGGCATTGGAACTGTAGGTCCGGAACCTTGACATAGTCGTTAAGACGAATCTCTTTCTGTATCCTCTTGAGGCGCTGTTCCAAGAGACCGATATCTCGTAGCATCGCCTTTGTTTGTTGATTCCTGCTTCTATTCTTCTTTGCCATTATCCAGATTCTCCGAGCCTTCTTTTCTTCTCTTGGCAGTTGTTCTTTTCGCCATTTCTCTTTGTAATCCTTGACACATTGAGCGATTACTGAGTCAACCTCATTGGGGGTCAGGTATCTTGATTTGCCTTGCGCAGCCTCCTGGCGCTCTTCCTCGATTTCTCGCCATGTATCAAGGTCATATTCTCCCTCTGAGCCCGAATCACCATATAGGGGGTGAACATCTCCATCACCTTCATTGACCGGGTATTTCTCGATAAGATAGTCGTACGGATCACGGGCCTTCAAAGACCTCGTTGAAGATAGAGGATCAGAGCCTTCCTCGCCGCCCAACTGAGGCCACTGCGATACCCTTTCTTGCGTAACAGCCACTTTTCTATTTCGCGAAGAATAAAGCGTAAAGAATTGTGGCTTGCCGCTTTCGATCATCGAATTCTTGTAGGGAATAATAGCCCACTTTTCATTGCCCTTGTCGGAACTCAGGTTGACAGGTTGCTGTTGGTAAAAATGATGGAGGCAGTCTTTCACGAAGAGCTGTTGAGCGGTTGGGATTCCTGTACTGACAATTGTAAAGCTGTCCTCGTTCTCGTCATCTGGTAGTATTGGATAGAACACATCATCTGGTGAGAGTCTGTTTGGGCCCATGTACCATTTCTTAGATTGTGCCAGCTCTGGTGACTGATGACTCTTATTCGTTGATACATTGCCCGCCGCAGCGTCTGCCCTGGAAGTAAGATCAAGTCTCCGACGCTTCCTTCCATGTTCATCGACAAAATAATGCTCTTTGGGACGCAAGCGTGGAGTCGAGTTTGAAGTCGCCACCTCTCCTTCAGAATGAAGAGGAAGAACAAGCTCTCCAGAGCGCGTGGTGTCTTTATTAATGCTGTTAATTTTAGTTTCAACATTCTTTGACGGCCCAGATGGCAAGCTTTCCCCGTTACAACGGGAATGATTTTCAGGAAGCTGATCGCGTGTTCTGACCTCGGTCCCAGTGTGATGTGTACCGGAACCAGGAGTAACGGGAGCAGGAGCTCTCGGCTGCGGAGCGGGAGTCCCGGAAGGTGGGAGATGGGATGGCCGACCTGGAGACTCCTTTGCACATACAGAAGCGCCTGAGGAAATATAGCCAGGAGAGAAAGCACATGCATGATCCTCAAATGCAGGATTCCGCGATAGGTTGGTGCGCTGATACTTCGCCGATGCTTTCCGGAGGTAACCAACCGCTCTGAGAATAGTACCGCGATGGCCAACCGCTTTTAGCCCTAGATCTTCACGGAGAGTATTCTGGTCTATATCGTTCAGGAGAGTTTCCCCGTTGATGAAATTGTCGCGGAGGGAGGCTTCGAGAGTTGCTGGGTCTGGGAGTGGAGCTGGGGTCGAGGAATGAGACCACGGCGGCGGCGAATGATTATGGCACAGGTAGGCGACAACCTGATCAACAGTCCAGTCAAGAGGATCTCCAAGGTTCTGGAGCATTTCATCTATTCTCGGCGCCATTGGTTCCTTGAAGTAGGTGAATATTGGTAGTGCGGGGACAAGCAAGGAGACACGCCACGACCTTCGTGATACCGCAAAGGAACGATAGATAGATCTAGCGACAGGAGCGCCCCGCTCCAAAATAAGTAAACCCGTAATTGCAGTACATGGAGCGGACCGTCAACATCGTGAGGCAGCACGCGATGACTGAAGCTTCGCGGCGAACGTGTGACAGCTGCTCGACCGGCAAGGTCAGAAACGCGGGGAACGCAGCAAATCGGTGGAGAGCACACGTCTGGACATCGATCATGTAAACAGCTGCGCCGGCTCCACGGCCGCCGCAGCGATGCGTCGTTGGGCGACGACTGATCAGAGGTACTTCACGTTATCGAGACGATCGATCGGCAGCCTTGTTTTCTGCCCCGGGCGGTGAGGCGGTCGGGGCGCCGGCACGCCACCTGGCGGCTCGCATGCTCGAGACCCCGCCGCCGCCAAGCCCCGCGACGCGCCGCTGCGCTGGAGGGGTCGACGCCGCTTAATAATTCTCGTCCTCCTCGCCTTGCCCGTCGTCGTCTTCCTTCGTCAGTCAGACTCCTTATCTGATCGGATCTGTCATGCCAGTCGTGCAGGCCCAGGGCTGTGCGGACCAGTAATGCCATCAATGCACGAGTCGATCTACTCCACCTATCCTCCCCGCCTGGACCCCGCACAGGAGCGGTTCCTGGTGACGACAGTGAAAGACTGGGCCATCCACAATGGCCTCACAGTCAGGCCGTCCCCAGCGTCACTTCCAGATGGAGCGGATCCAAAGGGAGTTTTGGCGACTAATGCACCCGTGACGCTGTTCCCAAGTCCCTTTCCGAAGCCATGTTTCGAGGAAGCGAAGGCATTGCAGACCGTGTACAATGAGCTATACGCAGCCATAGCTTCCGACGAGGCATGGCTTGGCAAGATTATGGAAGAGTGAGGATCCTTTCTTACTTCTGTCGAAGTGATATCTTTTCCTTTTGTCGTTACCGGTCTTGTATATTGAACCCATCTGCATTGACGTAGTTTTGCTAAGAGAAACCTTTGACCTGTAGACTCATTGACGTGGACGACTTCCTCTCGAACCTATGGAAGGTTCACCTTGCTGTGCAAAAGGAGGGCTATGTTCAGCCGCTCTCCCTTGGTCTCTTCCGGTCTGATTATATGGTCCATACGCCGCGGAACTCGACCACTGTTGCTTTGAAGCAGGTAGAGTTCAACACCATCTCTTCATCTTTCGGCGGACTATCATGTCTCGTGACGGCCATGCACTCCGAACTGCTTTCCTCGCCTCCCGGTCTCCCAATCAGCTATCCGCCACATCCCTTGTTGGACGGAAGGCTACCACCGGAGAATACTGCAGTCGCGACTTTGGCCGCTGGACTAGCTGCAGCGCATAATGCGTATGGACCTTCAAAATCCTCTCCTGCTCTTCCGCTATGTGTCCTCTTCGTCGTGCAGGAAAAGGAACGGAACATCTTCGATCAATTAGCACTCTCGACGCAGCTCGCCAAGTGCCACAAGATACCTGTTTTCCGTCTTGTCACCTCAGAGATATTGAACCAGACTTCGATACCGCCCTCTAACGCCTCCAGACCTCTCATATACACACCTCCTCATTCCCCTTCTACTCCGTTCGAGGTAACGACAGTTTACCTTCGCAGCTTCTATACTCCTACGGACTACAAATCAGAGCGGGACTGGGATGCCAGGATCCATCTGGAACGCTCCGCAGCGATAAAATGCCCTACCGTGCTCACCCAGCTTGCCGGGTGTAAAAAGATTCAACAGGTCCTTGCTGAACCTACCGGGCCGGACCACCTGTCTCGCTTCTTGCCGCGCACTGATCCCAGTGTAGTTGCGAGAGTGCGGGAGACCTTCGCCCCGCAATACGACCTTTCTCCCAACGGCCGCGGAAGAGAGCTTGCTCTGAACCCTGAAACGGCAGTGAACCACGTCCTCAAGCCTCAACGCGAAGGGGGCGGCAACAACGTCTACAAGTCTGATATCCCTGGCTTCCTGCGATCGATTCCAGAGATGGACTGGAAGCGGTGGGTCCTGATGGAACTGATCCAGACACCTCCGCAGGCGAGGAATACAGTCCTCAGGAGCGATGGCGAAGTGCTGAGCGGCAACGTCGTCGGAGAGCTCGGTATCTTCGGAACCATACTGTGGAAGGATGATGGCCAAATCTTGCACAATGAGCAAGGTGGGTGGCTCATGAGGACGAAGGGAAAGGAGCATAACGAAGGAGGTGTGGCGGCTGGGTTTTCTTCTCTAGACAGCATTCTGCTTTTCTAAGGCATCATTACGGAGGATTTGACTTTCAGGATAGAGCATCCATCAATCAGACATTAAACTCCTTTACGTGCAGGGCGCAGGTGAAGATCTACGTGAGGTATTCAAATTGTAAAATGTCTACCTAGAAAACGGAATCGCCTATTTGGTTTTTTAAAACGCTCTCATGCTCGGAGATAAAAAGTTAGGATAAAAGGGTGTTGACTAGTGGTTGCACTTATCACAAGCCTCTGCTAGTAGAAGAGAGGAACCTTGGAAGGAAGGAGAAGGTGTTCAGTCAATTAAACTCACAAGTGAGCTAAATCAATCGACTTGAACCCACTCCTGAAAGGTGAAAGTGAGGTTTGACATTAATAGCAGATGTTTATCTCGGGCTTTCAAAAGTGAGACTGAGGTGGAAGTGAGGAGGAAACAGCAAAGCATAAAAATTGGAAAAGGGGTGAGAAAAATGTTTTGTTCTTTCGTGGGCAATCTATGTGATATTAAAAATTAACTATCCAGGGGGGAGGAAGGGGTAGAATAGGTGATCAACAGAAGTAATCAGAAGGGGACAACCTGATGTAAGCAATTTTCGCGAGGTTTTGCTCCACGTTGTAGCAGAGCACTTCTCACTCTTGCGGACTCTGGAGACGTGCAAATTGTATTGGTAAGGCTGTTGTCCAAGATATTTCGGTTCTAAAGACGTAAGTAGAGCGGCGGCTTGGTGGAGATAAATTAATGGGGACAGAGGAACATGGAGGTCATCCTTTGATTTTTTTTTTTGACAAAGAAAGGGGCATGCAAAACAATCTAGAAATGATATTAAGAAAGAAAGTGAGCGGCAAAAATGAAGTATGCCCGTGAAGCCGCCGGCTGTTGCAGGTCAGGTTTCAATGACCATAGCAACTTCCAATGTTCAAAAAGCCAATAATGCACGAATACCATTCCATTCAAGGCGATGGGTATCCGGCACCTCCAAAGCGCCGAATAGACTCGTTGAGATATTTCTCCAGGGCAGTAGGCATTCCGTCCCCCTCCATATTCTGCGGTTCAAAAGGATTGTTTCGGCGCATAACCTCGTCGGTGCTGGTGTGCAACGCATGGTTGTGGTTATTGCGGACGGAGTACGGGCCAGAGCCATTGAAACGGTAGCGATTGAACCACCGAGGCTCAGTGTTGGATTCGGGCTCTTGGGCCTCTGGATCCGGTTTGATGTGCTTCCCGTCTACGGTCTCTTGCTGAGACGTTTGCTGAGTAATTGTCCCCAGAGAAGAGAGGGCCTGTTGAGCCGTTTGGCGGAGCCGGATGTCACCGAACGAGCTGAAGGGAACGACTTGTCGAGGCTTGTCGACAACGACAGCGTTGGACGTGGGTTGATCAACTCCGGAAGAATGGGATGCCAGTGGACGGTTTACCGTAGTCCAAGGCTGGACGACGTTTAAAGCCTTGCTGGCGGAACCTCCATAAACGTTGGAGTCCCATTGTTGCTTGTTATCGACATGGACATCAGCTGGCTCTCGACAATTGTAGTGTCCTTCTATCTTTGGAAGACCTGACACGCGAATTCCCTCGTCGTCTGTATCAGAACTTGTTTCTGCCCGTTGAGACTCATGAGCTGCATTCATGTTTTCACTTTCCGATGCAGGAGCATCCATCAACTCGATGCTATTTCCCTCCTGTAACTCTTGTGACCCATCATTTGTCGGCGCTCTAGGACACTTCCATCGTCTCGTGTGGCGAACTTTGTTTCTATGCTTTTCGCCAGGTCCATTCCCCTTGGAATGCTTCGAAGATCTCCAAGGAAGATCACTTGGACCAAGATCCTGCCATGTATCAAGCTGCTGTTCGACTGCCTTCTCTGAAAGCCGGTAGAAGAGATCGATCGCAGCGGCGATACGCCTGCTCGGAATATGCTGTCTTCCGTTCTCGAGAAAGGTATCCAGAGGGAAATAGACAGGTGCCGCTGGGACAAGCGTCTTTGACCGTAGATGAAGCGGAGCACGCTTGGCACCGTCAGGAGATGGATCGGTGTATTCCACAACCATGGTGGTGTTGTATGATATCTGGTCCGGGGTCCAACGTTCCACGCGCTCCACCTCCACTCTGGATACATCTCCCCGGCGGCTCGTCCAGCAGGAGAGTCCCAATGGATTTCGGGCTTCACGCTCCCGACGCATGTTGAGGGCGTTGTCCGAGGGCAGCTCGTCTGCTGCCATCCGAGCTTTGATGTCACGGTAGGTCAACCGACTGTCGCTGCGCATCCAGTATTCCAGAAGCCATCCTGGAACACGCACAGATATGTACCGTGGAAGAAACGTGAAGTTCCGAACTGGGGTCCCTTGTGCATCTCTCACAACTTTACCGTGCTCAACCAATGGCTCTAAGTCTGCGTATTCTACCCGGGAAGGCGGGTCCAGTCTAAAGAGAATTGGAGGAAGATTGGCTTCAGAGTATGGTGCATGATGGGGATGGATGCATGTATGAAGAGGGTCCGGAGCGACGGTATCTGTGTTGTTTGTCAGCGTTCTTTATTTCTAAAAATGGAGCATTGACTGACGATGACATGGATTGCTATTCTGCTGAGAACCTAGTATCTTCTTAGTTACTATCCACCACATAACATCTGCAGATGACATACTATGATGTTCAGTTTGTGCCTGTGTTTCCTGCAGCATACTGGCTGTGTGATCTGCAGAGACGTGCGGATGATCTTTTGTCTCAAGATATTTCGTTGGGCTTGTTGAGTTGTCCATGTAGGGTTCCTCCGTGTTGGACATAAATGATGTGGAGATATTACCTTGGCATTCACTTCACAATATGATTTGTTCACTGTAATAGAAAGTGGGAATGACAAAGATACAATGTGTCTTTGAATTTCAAATTTATTTTTTTATCAAGTGAGGGTGCTTCAAGTCAAATAGACGCGTCGTAGTGCGTTGTAGTGGATACCGTGACGCGTAGAATGAAAACAAAACATAGCTGCTTGATTTGCTTGATATTGGACATAAGACAACGCTAACGGTGTTAATATAAGCAAGATCAAGACAGAACCATAGGGGCCTACTGGATAATATGGAGAGTTTTAGTTCTATCAGTGAAGAATCCCCGTCAAGTGATCAGCAGCTTCTTCTATAAACAATAGATAGAACTTCACTGGTAGACTTACAAAATACTATAGACCAATCCTCCATGCAAGCACCGACTCAAACCCTCCAAGGATTTCTGAATCCAACTGGCGGTTATTTCGTAGCGCTAGTTTACAATATCGACTCCTAATGGCTCATGGAATAGAGAATAATATTACGTATTTAATTATATGTCTCATACAAATGGCCACTAGACTATACATAAACTACAGAAATTGGGCGGCCCTGCTGCAAGCCTCACGTTATTCACTTGTGCTTTTTCTGCACCTGGGGAGTAAATCCGACATTAAATCGCCTAATATCACTGGAAGGAGAAATAGACGCTCTCTCTCGACTGACTAGGAAATATTCACTGTGGCTCATTCTCCTTCCTATAGCGAAAAGATGAATTGAGACTCGTTAGTGACGGAAACTGATAATAGGGAACAATCCACACGTTTCTTTACATACCATGGCTATATAATAACTTTCAAGGAGACAGTTGTCTCTGAGCCGTTGGGGCAGACAACCTCGCGCAACATTTATGACGAACCTAACTAAAAGTTTCAATAAGCAAAATGATATTGAGAAGCTTATACCTTATAACCTACCATTCTGTATTCTGACTATGGAGATATATATGGCATATAGAGGGGATCTGGTGGAACTTTGTAAACCTGCAATAATTTTGGTGCATTATTGGTGCCTTACTTTCCAGCAAAATTGGTTAACGAGACGAAATACCATATACCTAGGTGCGTGTTAGTATATGTCTTCACATGATGAAGTGCTATATTATTCTTATAGGAGTATTGCAGGTGAGGATGCGATGCATTTATGGGTTGCTGCTTCAGTATATAAAAGGACCTTTTGTGAGCCGCTGTAGACTATGACGCGTGCGGCAATTATAATAACGCTCTTTAACTTTTTTTAATATTGGGAGGCTTCACGAGGATAAATGGTAAGTAATATGCAGAAAGACAACTCGAAAACAGACTCAGATGCTGAAGAAAAAAGAACCAGAACTCGTGCGCCATACCGGCTGGTCAACCTTTACAGGGACCTCGTGAGGAGAAATTAACAAAATCAACATGTGAGAGATTGGTACAAAAAAAATCCAAGTTGCTTCCAGCAACGGAAAGAACTTGTGAGACACTCGACGTGCTAGCGAATTGCCAATTACCGAGTCTATCCCAGTGGGTGGTACAAAGCGTAAAACAAAACAACAGAAACCTTTCAGTTATATCCGATGCGGATCCGTCAGAGCTCGCGGTCACTGTTCAACGATCGAAAGAAAGATCGGAACTTTGTGAGACATCTAATATGCTGACAATCGCCAATTACCAAAGGTGGGCCCAATGACTGGTGGAGATGAAGTAAAACAAGAGAAACCTTCCAAGTATATCCGACTTGGATGATCCGTCAAAGCTCGTGGCTCGCTGTTTGATATATCGAAAGCATATGCCGGCGCATCGCCAATTGCCGAAATCGGCCCAATGATACGTGTGGAGAAGAGCAAAACGAAACATAAGAAACCCTTCAGCTTTATCGGATCTATCAGAGAAAGCGGATCGCTGTTCGGAGACAGAAAGAACTTTTGCAAGACATCCGATATACCGGTGAATCGCGCATTGCCGAAGTCGACCCAGTGACTGCAGCGAGTGAAACAAAACAAGAAAACCCTTCCAGGTATATGGGGCTCGGATCCGTCAGATCAGAAAGTTCGGCAGTTCCTGCGCTGCGGCCCGGGGGAGAGAGGGTGGGATTGACAGGAAGATATAGATAAGGTTGTGCCGCCGTCGGAACTCTAGTCGCGGACCGGTCTTGGCATCCAACTTTAAGTCAACCGCATCTCTCAAGGGTAAATATTCCGAAAAACAAAAGGACACCCAAAGAACAAACACTCAGTCAGAAACTCCCATATACAATCCGTATAATCCAGTTGGTCTCCTGAACTCCTGACACCGATGATAGGGCCTCGTGGACATGATCTCAGGACGAATCCTGGCCGTCTAGAATCGCTTTCGCATCGAAGTGCCGACAGGGCCCTTGCTCTATGGGAGCAGCTCGGCGAGAGCTCGCTCCCCGAGGTAGTACTCTTGGACCATTACCTCGAAGGACACGCTTGACTCGGCACCTTCGATGCCGTCCTCCAAGACCGAGCAGATGCTCTCGGTCTCCGCTGTGCTCTCCATTTCTTGACTGCATTCGCTAGGAGCGAATGCATTCTCCAGGTCGGGGGAGAAAATTTCGGTGTCCACAAAGCGGCACACCGGCGACCTTGTGGGAGCCAGCGTTGGAGTCGGCGGCTCGAAAGCCTTGTCGAGGTACCCCTCCATATTCCTGTCGTTATATAACGCGCCGTCTTCGGAGTCCACCGAAAGACGGCGCACGAAAGCGTTCTCCGGAGAGAAGCATGGGATCTCCAGATCCCGCGGGTCAACCACAGCGATGGGAGTCTGGGGACTCGCCATCGGTGACGAGGGCGGCGTACATTCGGTGGCTCCGAGGATTTCCAGGAACCTCCGCTCGCTTTCGCGAAGAGCTATATAATCCGCATCGCTGTGGGGGTTGACGGGATCTGTCTTCACCGATGCGTCGTCGCACGCAACCTCGGAACTCTTCTCAGAGTATTCGCTGCTGGTGTCTGACATGCTCTCATCGGACGAATACTCTTCTGTTGCCATGCTTCTCTCGACAGACGGTTGGATAATGGGCTTGCTGATAGATTGCTTTCTAGCGTACTGAGCAGGGACCGGTATCCTCCCACCAGCTTCGCCGAGTTCAGGATTGATGAGTCCAGGCGTGAGACCGCGAGTGGAGTTGAGAGCTGGATCGATCCCCTTCTGTATCATCGCATTTACAAGCTCAGCCTCGAGCTCGGCAGTCTTCTTGTTTCCAGAACCCCATGCAAGCATAGAGAAGGCCTTGCGGAACCTCACACCGCGCTGCTGCAAAGCGTTTGGCTTGATTCTGAACATAGGGTGCATGCGGTTTGTGATGTCGCAGAGGCGAATACGTCTATCGAGCCGCATCCAAGCCTCGACACGGAATTCTTCGACGTTGGAGGAGATGTTGTCTGGCAGGACCGGAATCTCGCGCAAGTACTGTCCGTGAATAGGGTACGACATCATCGGCGGTTCTTCGGGGCGCACGTCTGGGACAGGAGGCTTGAAGACGTACAGAATATCCGGAAGATTGTCGATATCCCAGTTCTCCTGGTCCGGATGGTATGAAGTCACGTTGCGAGGATCCGTAGCTGCGATCACACTGTGCTGACGCGGCACGGCATAACCTGGTAATACGGCGTTAGCCTACATCTCTATCTGTTCAATGAGAAGCGAAATGACTTACCTCTGGAAGGGCTTTTGTGCGTTTTCTCCTTCTTGCTGTTGCTAACCTTGGCAGCCTTCTTGGAGCGTGAGACACCCATGTCTGAAACCGACGGTTTGAAGGGATTTCACGCAGGGCAGAAGCTGAGAGAACAAGAGAAGGGGTTGTGAGAACGGAGAATTTGTACAGAAGGAGTTATTTTTGTCGGAACAGGAGATAGGAGACTCGAACGAGCAAGCTGTCTCTGAGAACCCGACTGGATGGAACTGAGCCTTTGAATGGATCCCGCGGCAGAGTGCGAGCTGAAAGGTCAGGAAAAAGGGATTTTCAGAACAGGAGATTGATCAGAAGAGAGGAGTTCGGTGACAGAAGGAGTTAAGAGACTCGAACAAGCAACAGGTCCTTCTGAGCACAATTGGCTGAAACTAAATGCTTGAATGGATTTCAGCGCAAGAGTGCAGACTGAGAGGACAGGAGAAGGGGATTGTCAGAACATGAGATTGATCGGAAGAGAGGAGTTCTCGGGGACAGAGAGAAATAGGAGACTCGGACGAGCAAGCTATCCTCGAGAGAACGATTGGAGGAAAGCGAGAGTTCACTGCAGAGTGGTAGCTGACAGGTCAGGAGAAGAGGATTGTCAAAACAGGAGAGCGAACGGAAAGGAGTTATCTTCTCGGGGACAGAAAGAGATACGAGAGTCCAACGAGCGAGATCTCTTATCCGTGAGAGCACGATAGTATGGAACTGAGCGTGTGATTAGATGTTGCCGCAGAGTGAGAGCTGTTACAAGACTCCTAAAGCGTGAGAGTGAGAAGATTGTGAGAGCAGAAGAGAAGAATTCTGTCCCGTGAGATTGACAATTTCACAAAAACAAAGGATTTGTGGGAAGCAAAGAGAGCCTAACTGAAGCAGGGCATCATTCACTTCATTCACTTCGATGCATCTTCCTGAAGGGGTTAGGGTTTACTTGTGAGTGAATGAGTGCCGGAGGCCTCCCATTCCCCCTTTTTTTTACCATTTTCGCTCGAGCTGTTGATGCTGAGTACGCAGACTTAGTGAGAAAAGTGAGAACAACGGCAGAGACTCGAGCCTAGAGAATTACCCGCAGGAAGGCTCTGCAGGCCTCTACGGGGACATGTATATCTAGAAGAAACCCATGATCTCATATTCTCTAATTTTGCTCTCACTGATATCCACAAACTTTTTGACTGAGAATCTGCTTAATATCAGCAGACCCAAGTTGTACTTTCAAAACCAAACAATTTTGTAAACTCCGCTCTATGATACTTCTCTAAGATTCTATATAGAAATTCTACGCGTTGCTCTTCTGCATCCTCTACCCGCTTAAACTTTCTGAAAACGCGCTGTGGGCTGTGGGATGTTGTTGCCAGCGCCAGTCCAAAAGACTCCTGCTACGTATCTGAGCTTTCGTCTTCGTTTTCGTCGTTTTCAAGCCATTCCTCGAAGGAGAGGCCGCTCTTCTTCAGATACGCCTCAAGCTCCGTCGTCGCGGTCCCCTCGGCTTCCCCGGCGAACGTTCGCGCTGGGGTTCTGCCAGCCTGCGCAAGACTGGATTCTCGGTCTGGATACTCGGGGAAGTTCTCCCTCCAGGCATCCTCGAACGATGAGTATTTGTAACCTCTGCTGGAGATCAGTGTCAGTTTCGACTCGATTACGTCAGTGTCAACAACGTACCTCTCACGTAGCCCTGGCTCACGTATCCCAAATTCGATAGAACTGGGGACAGGGGCCAATCCATATGATACCCGATGTGAAGACTGAAGACGCGGCGAGGTCTGCTGGAAGGACTGCAACCCGGTAGAATCGATGTCGTTCCAGTTGGGCGGCAGAGGGACACGTCCACCAGCTTCTCCTGCAGACGGGTCGATGAGACCAGGCGTCAATCCTCGCGTGGTATTCCGTGAAGGATCGATGCCCGCCCTCTCCAACACACGAGCGATTGCGGCAATAGACGAACCAGATCCCCAGGCCGCCACGTTGAATGCTTGCCTGAAGCGGTACCGGCGCATCTGGATTTCATCTTCTGTAACCTTGAAGGCCGGGTTGACGCGGTCGATAATATCCTGTGGCGTGATGCGACGGTCCATGCGACACCACGCCTCCACCCTCCACCCCTCAACCCTTGACGAGATCTGACGCGGCAGCATCGGGAAGTCTTTGACGTATTTGCCGAAGATAGGATGCTTCGTCTTATGAACTCGAGCTCTGGACTTGGTGTGCGCGGCAGTTGGCCGCAGGATGTAGAGGATGTCAGGCAGATTGCGGATGCTCCAGTTCGTCTGGCCTGGATGGAAGGCAGTGAGGTCGTCCACTCTCGGCGCCCCTCTCCACCTGGGCTTTTCGACATTGTGATGGTCAGCAGCTTGATCTTGAGACGGAAGTGCAGGAGGAGAAGGTCCTTGCGTGGGGTTAGAATATGATCCGCTGAAGTTTGCAGAGGCCGGGTTAAACAGAGTGGATGACATTCCCTGAAGAGAGCGTGGTGGTAGAGCTGTGGGATTGGGATTTCGGGCTTCCTTTGACTCCCGCGATGTGCTCTTCACTCCTGATAAAGGGGTATCAGATTCCTTGGCAGCGGATTCTGGCTCGTCTCTCGCTGGTTTCTCGTCTCCCGTCCGGGCTGGGCCTTGCTCTGATGGGCCATCGCCTTCGATGTCCTTAGGATGAGGACGCTCTCGAAGTTCACGGTCATAGTCTGGAGTTGTGCTCCCTGATGGTGAGGGGTACTTCGTCTCTCCTGGGTTTAGAGTCTTTGGGGCCATCTCGATTTATGACTTCAGTCAGAGGATACTCAAGGGAGGCAAGAGATGGTATTCAAGAGAGAGTCTCTCGGCTGTATAGGGGTTGAACACCTATACAGATTATGTCAAGAAGAGACGAAGGGACAAGAGTAGCTTTGGAAGCAAGCTTCTCCTGGCAGAAGACTGTGAGAGAAGAAGGGGCAGAAGGAAATGAAGAGATTTATAATGGAGATGTAGAAAGAGGCTTTTAAACTGCTCTTTCTATAATCCCCTTTTCAAAAAAAATGCGTCCTTTGTTGGGCAAAAAAGCACGCGTCGATAACTAAGTTGTGAAAGAATTGCTTTGTTGACAAGCAGGAAGAAGATGAAGGAAGACAACATCAGGAAAGAAACTGCATTTATAAATAAGCACACCTCTCATCTTGACAACCTAGTGCAAAAAGTGTGTCAGGAGGCCACCGTCCACATGCTGTGAAAAGATTCATGCCAGCGATAAGGGCTTTTTTCCCGGTTCTCACCGCAGTCTGTCTCTCTTATATACGGAGGGTTGTTAGTTCGAGCCAGCTTTTTGTGAACTATGGACTTTCCTGCCTCTTCATCTTTGAGAACAAGCATGCTGTCGACATCTATATTTGTGCTGTGGACATGCACGGGATGGATGCTGTCTTCTCGGAACAGGAGAACAAAAGGAGATGAGAAACTCAGACAGCCGAGCTGTCCTTGAGAGCACGATTGGGGTATGTAGATGTATATATGTGAAAGTATATATTGCTAGTGTATTTCCCTTTTGCGCCTTTCGTCAATATCAGGCTTGTCCTATAGTCAGGACGTAGATAAAGGCTTTTGTTTCTAAAAAGAAATCACATATGATGTTGGAATTTTCAAATGTTGATGGTATTTAGGAAGTCATTAGGTAGAAGTAAATGCGGCACAAGATTTCTTAGAAGAGATTATATAATCGGGAGACGCAGAACTTCATTTTCCTCAACTTATATCTGTTGATCTGATACTATACTAGATTCTAGAGGTAAGGTCTGCTGAAAGATACTGCGATGGCTGGTGCAAATGGAAACAAATATTGATATTGCTTGGGGCAGGGGGATATGTCCACCAGCTTCTCCTGCCAGCCGGGGGTCAATAGATCAGAGCAGGAGTTATTCATTCCTCTTGTCATTGTTCTGGAAAGGATCGATCAATGCCTGCTCTCGCCGATGACAGGGACGTGCTGTACAAAGCAACGGAAGAATCGACGCAGTGGATTCTTCGTGATATATACAAGTTATGAGACTGTCTGATATTGGGTCGATTGGTGATTCTGACAGGCTCTCTTTCTACCTCGATCGTATCAGATGGGGCGTCCGTCTGCTATAACGATAACGATGTGTCACGGCAAAGTAGAATCGATGCGAAGAGATGTCTATATTGTGGAGATGCCCGCGGCCCTGAGAAGAATGTCAATGCTGTTGATGAGCGAGATGGATTACCGAACTTGGGGGATTATTGGTTCAGAATTATTGTATAGTAGAAGGTGGAACTCAGGCGTTGGACTTTGCTCACAGCGTATAGAGGTTCAAGACCTTCGATCGTGGCCTCATTGACCCAAGGGGAGCTGTCGGGATGTCGCGTTCTCGAAATGTCAATATAGAATGTGGTGATTGTTCTAGGTAATAGCAATTTCTAGGACCTGGCCTTTGGTGAGTGAAGTCCTCTGCAGCGTATATTCCATCCCAGACCCGAATTCACCGTCGTAGATAGCTGGAGAGCTTATGACTGGAACAAGAGAAAAAAGGTTGGCCCCTCTCACGTTTGTCAATGGGTGAGTTTCTCGATCTCCCCAATCGACTCTGCCATATTCAGGAGTCTTGCCCTCCTGTGTGTCTGTGGAACAGGTCCAGCTTCCACAATCTGGGACTGAAACTCTTATGGAATACGGGTCTTTGGCCCCTTGGGGTTGGTTCGATGTGTTCATGTTGGAAGGAGATGAGAAGGATAAGATTGAGTGTCAACCCCGGAACGGCAGAATCACAGCAGAATCTCCAGGGGTCTGGCCCCAATGGACGCTGTCACTTGCGCCAAATAGTAATACCGTAATAGGGAAAATAAGGATATACCTTGTTTTAAGTTTTGGACTACCTGGCGGAGTATATTTTGTTTCCTACTTTCTGGGAAAATGCTCGACTACTGAAGGCTAAAAAACTTAAGCAGCGTAGCAACGAGCAAAGGGCCAAACAACTATCCTGCTCCACGTCCACATCTTCGAGTTTTCGAGCATGAATGGCGCGCAAACCGCGCCTTTATTTATTTGAAGCTCGCTTCAGGAGCCGAATTTTTTGCACGGATCTCTCCAGACTCGAGTCGAGTTGGGGGTGCCCCTGTTGAGTTGAGCAGTCTCTCTCCATTTTGGGCAACTTGAATCGTTTTGACGACCTCGTGAGCTTCAGATATTACCATCGTATACGAAACTCCACTCGAACCTTATAACAAAAAAAAGCCGCGACGACGACAGGAGCCAAGAGGAGGAATGTTATCATCTTGCTAAGCTAATATAGTGCAGGCTGACATGTGAATGCCAGAAGTCTACGGAGTAGTAGTCTATCCTTGGCGAAGGATTACTTACTCGCTCACCGGTGAAGGCGTGCGTCGCGTGAATGGCTTCTAAATCAGATCTAGAAGGAAAACCCGTGATTCAAGACTATCTACGCTTGTACGACCATGCAGTGTACATGATGAAAAGTTTCCTTTTCTCCGTCTCAACCCTTATTGGTGCGCTATATCCTTGGCTCACTGAACTGTGCGACCCTGTCTCCTTTTTTTTTTCTCGCATGCACGTTGTCTTCTAGTGTGTCAACTGTCAACCTTGAGCCAACGTCCTCGGTCCTGGTTCAAGGAGGATGACAGCTTTCTGCTTTATCAATGGTTTCAAGTATTGATATTCTTGACGAGGGCGACACATACGCCGATCAAACTGGTCTGGTTCTAATTTACCGACTGCATGGCAGGCCTGACGCACATACAGAAGACAAGAAAAATATCAGACTCCGAACTCGGGCTTACGGGCACAAGACGGCGCCAAGACGGAATTGGTGTCCAGCGCGGGCTTTCAGGCTTCAGCTCTCGGATTCTAACTTCACTCCCGTGCCCAAAGAATATTCCATTGCAGACGAGGAAGCGCCCGTGATTGGCAGAGAGCAGGCTGACCGTCGTCACCACCCGCGGCTCCCGCTGGCAAGCAGGTTCAAGGTGCGTCAGGCCGTCCAGTCACTTCGGTAGCTTTCACCTGGTCCACTGCAGGATTTTCTGCACACCATCTCCGTTCCCAACTTCCCCAAAGCCACCGTCTACCCCGTGGAGATTCGATGACTACTCCGGATGCGACTTCTGCGGTTGGGCCCCTGGGCGCTTGACCGGGGGAGTCGTCGTGGAGGCTTGGATCAGACCCGCCGTCGGGTCAGATGACAAGGACTCTTCGGGCTTTTCTCGCTATGGATCTGCATCCCTGCCGCGGACGACGAAACCCCGTGGGCTCGCTGGCTGCGCAGCCGAATGGCGTGTGCCGCCAAGGGCGCCACATGGACGAGCTTCCCTGGTCCGCTGAGGCGTGCGCAACCCGGTCCGAAAGACCATCTGCCTCCCCCAGGGCCTGCGCAGTAGCACACCGCCCTGCCCCAGGGACTACAGTGCTTAGGCCCTGGATGACGGCATGGGTTCGTGATGCCCGGAACAGCGCTGACGCTTCAATGCTTCCCCGGGACACCGGCCACGGCGAGTCTGCCCGACTCCGACGCGGTCCTTGGACGCTGGCTGTCTCTTCGACGAAGTGGCGGACGGAAGCGAAAATTGGATTCGGCTAGCAGCCGTGCCAGCGGGGCAGCCCAGAGGACGAGAGGTGCTTGGTGAGAGCAAGCTCCGCGAGCCTCTGTTGCGGCCGTGGTGGGATCGGGCTAATCAGCCCCGGAAAAGCCTTGGCCCTTCTTGGCCTAGCGCCGTTCTCCGCGCTCCACACGCGACGGCGTGAGTGCTAAGAGGCCTCGCTAACGGGAACAGGACTAGCCAATGGTGGAGTTGGCCATCCCCAGAGCGAGACTTTCTCCGGCTGGGGTAGGGTAGCGCCTTGGCAGCGCACCTGCAGCACACCACGCAGCAGGTAGGTAGGCCTTAAGCAGCTAAGCTGGCCGACACTGGGCGCGGACTTTCCAGCGGATGGTAACGACGATCGATTGCGGTTAAATCACGCAAAGCATCACCCCGACGACTGGGGGCCGGTGTTGTTCCCCATGGGCGGCGCGTGTCCAGACGGCATGCCGTCCATACTCCGTCCACCCCGGCGGGGTTGGCCCTGCCGTCCTGCGGGACGGGACATGGCAAAACCTGCCCGTTTGCGTCTGGTGAGAGTGGACAGGGTAGCATCCCGGTCCCATGTGCTTCTGTCAATCGCCCTCCGGCCCGCGATTGGTGACGGTCAGATCCAGGATGTGGGCTGCTCCTCCCGGGCCACTGCAAAATATAAATGCCATCTCTCCCCGCCCCGGAGTCGCGAGGTAGGTGGCCTTCACCGGGGAACGGAGTATCGACGGCCGTTACGTTCATGAACGGAATTCTCAGCTCCCTATAGAGCCTGCTCCATACTGAGACACCGCGCCCAACCATGTCGTCCGGGGATACAGTGGAGGCGTATGTGATACCCAATGTCCCCCAATGTTGCGTTCGGACTGACAGTCTTCTTCGGTCAACAGAGCGGCGCCTCAGCTGCCACCAAAGGTCGTCGAAAAGGAGGCTGCCAGCAGGCATGGCTCCATATTTGCGGACCAGACCCGCCGCAACCACAATGTTGCAGATTTGACTGAAAACACCACCGGAACGTCAGTCTCCCAGTCACCTAGGACCCTCGTACGGTTTCAGCTCTGATCTCCAAATCACAGGATCAAGAACCCCTTGGTTGGTGTTCCAAAGGACCAGCTTATGCGGGACGTCGAGAACTATGCGCAGGAATATAACCTCACCGACATCCTCCCTCTCCTGAAAAAGGGGGCTCTGGTGGCACAGAGCCCTCGGGACTTTGAAAACATACCGGAGCTGGACGAAAATGACAAGCAGGCTCTGCGCGACGAAATCACCTACCGATGGAGACATCCCTGGGCGCTGTACTATACGATCATCCTAAACTCCATCGCTGCTGCGATCCAGGGCTGGGATCAGACAGGTAAAATCCAAAGCCTCGGAACTTTTTTTGTCTCAATTCCTGACCCAAGATCACAGGTTCAAACGGAGCGAATCTTACCTTTGCAAAGGAATTTGGAATCCCCGACAATGAACCAGACTGTGGGGACCCGACAACCTGCAACCGTAATTCATGGCTTGTTGGTCTTGTCAACGCGATGCCCTACATTGCAATTTGGCTCTGGTAAGCCTGGTCCATGACAGACTGTAACCTCCAGGAGACGTCTCTGACCGTTTCCATGACAGCGCTGGCTGGCTTTCTGATCCCATCAACCACTGGATTGGCCGAAGGGGGACCATTTTCATTGCTGCCATTTTCAGTCTGGTGGCGCCCATCGGCTCTGCTCTTACGCAGCATTGGGGTCAGCTTTGTGCCTGTCGTGTCCTGCTCGGTATCGGAATGGGCTTGAAAGAAGTCACAGTCCCGGTCTTCTCCGCCGAGAATGCTCCCACCGTCATTCGCGGTGGCTTGGTCATGTCCTGGCAACTCTGGACCGCCTTTGGTATCTTCCTGGGTACATGCGCGAACCTTGCTGTCGTCAATGTGGGAAAAATCACATGGCGGCTGCAGCTGGGATCCGCTTTTATCCCAGCGGTGCCCCTTGCCTTGGGTATTTTCTTCTGTCCAGAGAGTCCGCGTTGGCTCATGACGAAGAAGAATCATGCCAAAGCCTACCGTTCCCTCCTTCGCTTGAGAAATACCCCCCTTCAGGCTGCTAGGGACCTATACTACATCCACGCTCAACTGGTCCAGGAAGATGTGCTTCTCGAGGAATCTGGTTTTGCGAAGACGGACAATATGTTTGTCCGGTTCGTTGAGTTGTTCACTGTCCCCCGCATCCGTCGTGCAACTCAGGCCTCGGGTATCGCTATGATTGCTCAACAGATGTGCGGAAGTAAGTCACAATCCCTGTCAGCAGGGGAAAAAGGCGAAGCTAATCTTTTTTTTTTTTTTTTACGCAGTTAATATCATGGCATTCTATTCCTCCACCATCTTTTCCCAGGCCGGTGCCAGCAACATTGAAGCGCTTCTGGCGACATTTGGTTTTGGGCTTGTCAACTTCCTCTTCGCTTGGCCAGCTGTCTGGACGATCGATACCTTCGGACGACGCGGCCTGCTGATATTCACCTTCCCACAGATGTGCTGGACCCTTCTTGCAGCCGGCTTCTGTTTCTGGATACCGCAAAGCAGCAAAGCACATCTCGGGTTGATAGCCTTCTTCGTCTACCTCTTCGACGCGTTCTATTCTCCCGGTGAGGGCCCAGTCCCGTTCACCTACTCTGCAGAGGTATTTCCGCTCTCGCACCGTGAAGTCGGAATGGCTTGGGCCGTCGCGACCAACAACTTTTGGGCATCCATCCTGTCTCTCACGTTCCCGTATATGCTTCGGGCTTTCAAGCCTCAAGGCGCATTTGGCTTCTATGCGGGGCTTAACCTCCTCGCCCTTATCATGATCTTCCTCTTCCTCCCGGAGACCAAACAGCGCTCTCTGGAGGAGCTGGACTACGTCTTTGCGGTGCCCACCCGTACACACGCCAAATACCAGCTTACCAAGGTGCTTCCATGGTGGATCCGGAGATACATCTTCCAGCGCAAGGATGCAGTTTGCCCCGAACTCTACACCTTTGACGATGACAACGACGACACCGCCACGCATTCAGGATCCGGCAAGGATCGTGATGATTCTCCTGAAACCGGTCACAAGGAAACTGTGTAGAGTACCTATCTTTTTCTTGGAACGATCACGACCCCCTGCGGTGGATCAGCTGACCACCCCTGTTTTCATATTCTCCCCGTCCAGGTGACGACGAACCCAAACCTCTATTATTGGATTGTAGGTTTTTAGGAGAATGCAGAATGAATGCGTTCAATCTCCCCTTCATGACCCCATTTCTAGTATGTACTGTACATGGGAGGAAAGTTCAAGCCCTTAGTTCATCTTATGTTAATGATGGATGATTGGTAATCAACAAGCGCCTTTTCAGACTTATATACTGTATCTTCAACGAATCGCATCGTAAACTGACATTCAGAATGTGGTTAGATGTAATCCTTTGACACCCAGGGTGATGATGCTGCTTTTCGGTGGCCCATGCGATGGATGACTAATATGATGACTAAGACAGTAAACGCCAGGGCCATTCAGTCCCGTCCAGTCCTCTACCTAACTCCGCAGCAGTGCCCGACTAGAACTTTATGTACTGTACAAGATCCAATACTTAACTTGAAACTTGTTAAAAAAAATGACATCCTAGGCACCATCAAAGATTATCCAAATAAATAATAAGTAAATCTTTTCCTACCAATAAGCGAATACCCCCTTTCCCAACCAGTCCTCATTATTTTATAAACATGTCCAACAAATCCCCCCCACTCCTCCGCCTCGTCCAAACCGCGACCGCGAAGTCTCGCAACCAGAAGCCGAAGTACAGCCTCCAGATCTCGTGCCACGTCAAGCCCAACGCGGCGAGCCGCCGCGAGGGCATCACCGCCGTCGGGGCCGACAGCGTCGACGTGTGCGTGGCCGCGGTCCCGCGCGACGGGGAGGCGAATATGGCTGTGGAGAGGGTGTTTGCTGAGGTGAGTACCTGCTTAAGCTGTATTGTTTTTATTTGTTGTCTTTTTTTTGTGAAGTTGTTATTTTTGTATACGAAGTATCATTCCCCTGCTGTTCTGTTCAAAGCCGGTTTGATTAAAGGCTTGCCTGATATGATATGGATTGTATCCTCTGCCCATAAATAATGTCGTTTTCCGAATAAAACTCTATGCATACCATCATGGTGACGGGCTCCCCCCACCAGCTTTGTTCTGTTCCAAGTTTCTTTCATCAGAACACCTGAACCACATACCCCCCCCCCCTTCTTTTTTGTTTTTTTCTTAAAACAATCCCAGAAATGGCGTGACTCTTACAGTATGCAGCTCTTCAACGTCCCCAAATCAAACGTCGCGGTCATCCGCGGCGCCAAGGCGCGCGACAAGACGCTCTCCATCAACGACCTGGATCTCGGCGGCGACAGCGAGGAGGCGTTCCTGGAGAAGGCGCGGCGGAGGCTGGATGAGGCTGTTGTGAAGAAATAAGTGAAGTTTGTGATGATGTCTTCGATGCGATTTTATGGAGAGGGTTTGGGCGAAAGGAAATGGGAGTTCATGAGGTGGATTACATGTTGTATGATTTAATAATCTTATTCCTGCATAATGCAATTTCTTTCTTGCCAGTCAGTCGCATTGGGAATATAATATCATAAAAAGGTAATGAAGGTATCTGGACCATATTTACAGTCCGATTTCTCTGCACTGTTTCTCCCTTTCTTTCCTTCCGTTGCCAAGAGAATGAATGGCATAAGTCCCTATCGCGGAATCCCGAAAGAGAGGCAGAAACCAGGAAGAAACGCTCACATCCAAGGGAGCGATGCTACGAAAAACCTATTACTTTGTTAATCTGCACATCTCGAATCTGATACCTGAGGAAATTGTTCGCTGATTCAGAGCTTGGAAAGCTCGTAATTAATTTCGAATGTGGCAGAAGATTTCTTAAAAAAAAGCCCATAGTCGTTTTGCCATATGTCATCAGTCTGTTGATAAACATCCGACTAAACTTATTTCACAATGAATGGTCGAATGGTCGGGACTGGTTCAAAGGGACGGGATACATGGCAAGCAGCTTTGTGATGAGAAGGGTTACGGATGAGGTATTGGATGTACTTGAGTTTACGTTTTGGCTTTAGCATTAGAGGTTAAGGTAGAATTAATAGTAATGGATTATCTATCGGAATGCCATTCTATCTAAGCGCGAGAATCCTTCGTTTGGTGGAACTTGGTCTTTTCCCATGGTCCGCACGATTTTACATAAATCCGGCTACGATATGATCCCTGGACCATGGACTTAGTGAATAATAGACATCATGCTAAAAAAAAAAAGGCTGCGTAGGGTTCCAGATAAATACATTTGCTTCGAAAGTTGCCATTTGAATGGAACTAGTCGAGAGGAAATAGGCATGCGCACTTGATAAATGCAGAATACATAAATAATGAGGCATGAGAAAATCCATCCTCAGATGGAACGAGATTACTGTCAGCGCAGTAGAATTCCTGATCAAGCTACTAGATGGAATGGGTTTGGTTTCCGGGCGCCTGATCTTTCCCGAGATCAACAGTCGAAAGACAGGGGATGTGGAATTATCAACACTAAACATCTCATTAAAGAATAATCTGCTGCTAGGGGTCTCTGTGAAAATTGCATTGGCCTGTTAGGTTGTGAAGCTTGTGCAGATGTCAAGATAATGGTGCGGTGATTGTTCCTGTGAAACCGCCAAGAAGGTTGACGCGCGCTTAATCCGCGCTAAAAGACATCAGTTCCAAATTTTTAGCGCGATGATTTCGACCTCAGACATTTCCAACTGTCAACAGATACGCAGACTAGCAGCGGCTGGGGCGATAATATTGACCTTCTTAGGGCCCGGACGCCCTGTAGTGATGTATATGACTATCTGAGGCTTTGTCGAATTCCAAACACGTACTGGGACTCTTCCTCAGTCCCGGCACAGACCAAGATTATCAAAGCGAGACAAAATGGCGGAAGAAGACATTGCTCAAGAAAATACTCAGCCTGTGCCCTCAAAGAGAAAGGCATCTGATGATGCGGCCGCGGCCTCAAAGTCTTCGGAAGGCCCAGCCAAGGTTATACACTTTACAGCCCGCAATCCGCCATGGACCTATCTCAAGCTCCAAATGTACGAGTTTCCAGCGAGCATCACCTCTCCCTCTTATTCTCCGCGGCATGCACTAAATTATCTTCTCGCAGAATATTCCAACCGGGCACTTCAGCCACAGTGCAGAACACCCTGATTGACGCCATAACTGCGCGGACGTATCTTAACTCTGCGCTCTCGCAGTTTCTCGGCCTCACGGGGACTGCCATCTCAATCGACATTCTCAAGATTGAGATGATAGGATCAAGTCAGTTCCTGTGGATCCGTGTGCCGCGTGAAGATGCTCCTGCTGTCGTCTCAGCGCTGAGCTCGTGGATCGGAGGGAGTAAGTCCAGCGGCAGCTCTGCCGCAAATGCCGGGAACGTAGCGTGCCGGGTCTGCGCGAAGGGAAACTTCCTAGGTGCCCTTGTGTCAGGTTCTGGCAGCGATTTGTTTGCGCCCTGAAAGGAGTATGAGACGATATCGGTATTTTCGAGCGTTTGATATGGCTGAAGGAGAACTGTTAAAAGGCAATTGCCTCTCCACTGACCGGCTGTGTAAGGATTGTTCCTTTTTTCAGCAGCAAGGTACTGAAAGGAAGATGTTATCAAGAGGAGTGCGCGTGACATAGGAGGGTATGTTTGTTACTATCGCAACCACATCGTGACTATAACGAGACCTGGCGCGTCGGATAAATCAAAACTTCAGATGTCCACTCAGCATTTCCAATTGTGAGATTCAAGAGATCTGGTGCACTTGAAGGTGTCCAAAGAATTCTGAAGGCAAATATCCTGTCAGTGACCAGCAATGGAAGATCAGTGACACCACATACCCCATTGAATTAGCACCTCTGAAGACTGTCTCGGCAATCTTTACCTCCCACTGTTCCATCTTGTCCTTTTATTTATCTGACTTCGCACAAAGTGCCACCCCGGATCTACCACTTATGAATAAACCATTCATTCATTTCCACATCCTCACATTCAGACCTCAAAATCTTATCATCTAATTGTTCAACATGGCGGCCCCCAGTGCATCCAACTTCCCCGTCTTCAGTGATGGAGATGTTAGGCTCATCATACCTCCTGGTGACATCTACCAACTTCACTCTGCAATTCTCACGCGCAACTCCGGGTTCTTCGCAGGTGCACTTACAGAGAGGAATGCGGCAAAATTGTCACCTAAGGCAAAGAAGTCTGGTGTGACAGTTCGCTTCCAACTGCAGCTTGTTCATTCACCAGCGAACCCGAATGGGGTCTTCCAAATGAAGGTGAGCCCCCCCCCCCCCAGACGCGTTTCGTGCCCTAATTTAGATGACTATTAGTCAGCTTTACTGACTCTATTATGCAGAAGCTGGATAGTTTTGGACGCACTTCGGGAACTAACCTTGGAATCCCCGGCTTTAATGAGTCTCAGATGCCTCCGATGACCTACAAGCACTGGAACAATCTGTTTGGGGCATTCTACAACCGAACCCCTGACATCGATGATGCGGACATGCAATCCGTGATCACAAGCTGCATCGGTCTTATTGAGGTGGCAGAGACCATTGACGCTGTCAAGGTAATTCGTGAATCGGTAGATATCGCCCTCCTCCGTCAGGGACAGGTCCTTTTTCGCTCCATCGCTGCAAACCCGATTTCGTGGGCCAATCTGGCCATCAGAATCAACTCACCTACCATCTTTCGTGAATCTGTCGTCCACCTGGTTGGAAAATGGAACCAAATGACGGAAACGGACCGCAATATCCTTAGCCCTAGTATCCGCGAGCTCTGCGAACGCAAGCATAGCGAACTCCAGCTCAAGAAGCAAGCCATCGAGGTGCGTATTCTGGGTTACTATCCTGAATCGCTGCACCGTCGTGCCACCGACAACACCCATCGCGCTAGCTATGCCAACGACGTGTACATGTGGATGGCCCTGGCGTTCTACCGTCAGTGGTTTTCCCAGGCCATGTCAGAGGGCCGCAACCGCGTCGCTCCGGACGGAGGCGCCGCTTTCTACCGCGCCATCGGTGCCGCGGGAAGTGCATATATGGACATCCGTTCTCAGGCCAGCTTTCATCTGTACTTTCCCATGAGCAGGAAGGGCATGAGGATCATTCAGAATCACGTCAACAGCCTGAAGCACGATGTCAAAGACTTCGTGGCGGAGCTGCTCGTCCACAACAGTCAGATCGAGGTCAAGGAGGGGGAGGAGCTGCCGTATCTCACGTGCTGTGTGGTCAAGAAGGAAGATATGCCCTGGGGGGTTCCCGTGGACCAGCAGCCTCAGTCCTCGAACAGAGATGTGACTGACAATGATGCCGAATATGAACTCGATGACGATCCAAACGACTACATGCATAGCACTGCTCCCGGATCCGGCGCTGGCGATGACGAAGCAGAATACGAGCAGGAGCAGGACTTCAAGTGTGATCCGGCTCAGAGTGCAGAGGCTTTTGAGGACATCGGCGGCCTCCTCGAAGACGACAGCATCAATGCTTTTCTTTAGTTGCGTGGATCTCCTGTCGATATCCAACGGAACGGCGTTCGAGGCGCGCCCCCGAAGCATCAGAAGCCGGTTACAATTGGCAAGATTTTTTTTCACTCTTCACATCATCTTCCCTATTGTTGGTTTCATTTGGTTTTCCCGTTCCGACTGTTTTCTGAGATCAACTGGTGGTTCTCCATGAAGTCCATGACCACACACTTCCCTTACTCCACCTTTGGACTTTTTGCCTATCCTTTCCTTGGAGTGTAAATGGTTTCTTGAGCGATAGCCATGTAGATTACAAAAGCATGAGTGAGCTGGTTAACAAATGAAAGCACGTTATCTGATTTGTATGTACACTGTGCGTGCCTAGACAAAATCCTGCATTGCCCCTGGATTTAAGATGTACATGAAACGTTGGCCCAGAGGCGTCAGGTATCAATTTGAAGACGCCCGTTCCACAGATTCGATGCCAATATGAAACACTTACTCTGTAGGGAGAGCTGCGCGATGACAACTCACGTCGCGCCTCAGCCCCAGCACGCGGACAGGGCTGGATAGGGCTATCTTCTCCGTGCACGCGGATTGGCGGGAGGCGCAGCACCGCCGGCGGTGGGGACGGTCCGAGTCCGACCGGCCGGAGCTCGGGCCATCGGGACCCCCCGGCGTGACCCCGCCCTCGTCGCCATGGACCTCGAGACACGGTCCTCGAGCGCCTGCGACAGGCGATGCGCAGCACACGAGGAATCACAACGGAGGATGCTGCCGTACCAGGAGCCCTTGTCGGGCTTCATGATCGCCTCGCATCCCTTCAGGTACAGCAGCTGCTCCCAATGGGGAGGCAGGGCTGGTAGAACCTTCTAGAACATTCTGTCGTGGATGTCACGACCCAGGACCTTGATGTACTCACGTCACCTCCCGGCTGCTTGTCGCGCACAGCCCGGATTCAGATAACTCCCCGTCAAGGACTCGAGTCACTGCCACAATACGAGCAGACAAGGGGTTAAATAGGGATATTTGTCGCCTCCTATATCCCGGTTACATCCTCACGAACGTTCCACGTCATTCGAGATACTCGGAACCGGGCTGCCGATCATTATTCGGAGGCCCAAATTAACCTCACCTGACGTTCTCGACGGCCAATTCTTCCCCCCTGACACCGTCTTCTCTCTTCTTTATATCCTGATTGGATCCCCGGGGTTTTCCCTGGTACTTTTCTCTATACGTCGAATTCCCATACGCTCGCACGTAACCCGACAAGATGGTTGCGGAAACGAAACTCTACGATGCACTGGGCATCAGACCTGATGCCTCACAAGATGAAATTAAGAAGGCATACAAGTGTGTCTTTCCAATTCTCCCTTCCAGTGTTGATCCGGTGCTGACAAGGTCTATAGGAAAGCCGCACTGAGATGGCATCCGGACAAGAACAAAAACAATCCTCAGGCAGCCGAAAAGTTCAAAGGTTCGTCGATCTGCTTGACCCTTCTCTCCCCTGGAGATACAATGGGCTAACTTGTTGCAGAGGTCTCCCAGGCTTACGAAGTCCTCTCAGATCCCGAGAAACGCAAAGTCTATGACCAGTTCGGTCTTGAATATCTCCTCCGCGGCGGTCCTGCGCCGTCCCCGGGCGGTGGTGGCCCTTCTTTCGAGGGCGGCATGCCAGGTGGATTCGCCTTTGGTGGTATGCCGGGCGGAGGCGGCACCCGGACGTTTCACTTCACGACTGGGCCGGGCGGCGGCGGCTTCCGCTTCAGCTCCGCGGAGGATATTTTCAGGAACTTTGCCAAGGGTGCCGGTGCTAGCATGATGGACGACGACGATATCTTCACAATGCTAGGTGGAGGCTTCGGAGGTGGCGCCCGAGGCAGAGGTGCAGGCGGCGGCTTCCAACAACAGGCTCGCCGGGCCCCAACGCCGGAGCCCACCGTTGTGGAAAAGGAATTGCCGCTGACGCTTGAGGAGATCTTCCACGGAACGACCAAGAAGGTTACGACGAAGAGCAAGACCTTCGATGCCAGCGGGAAACGCAGTGTACAAGAGGTGACTCTAGAAGCAAATATCAAGCCTGGCCTGAGGGCTGGCTCCAAGATCAAGTACAAGGGCGTCGGAGATCAAGAAGAAGGCGGAAGGCAGGATGTCCACTTAATTGTTGTTGAGGTAAGTATCTACCTACTAATTTGTTTATCATGGACAATCGGCTAACTGGTCACTCAGAAAGAGCACCCCGTTTTCAAGCGTCAAGGCGACCATCTCATTACGAATGTCGAACTCACCCTTAAGGAGGCGCTCACTGGCTGGGACCGTATTGTCAGAACAATCGATGGCAAGTCGATACGCGTGACCAAACCAGGGCCTACGCAACCCGGTCATGAGGAGAGATACCCTGGTCTCGGCATGCCCATTTCGAAGAAGCCGAACGAACGAGGAGACCTCATCGTCCGGGTTAACGTCAAGTTCCCAACAACCTTGAGCGCCTCACAGAAGGATATTTTGAGAGATGTATTGCCATGATTTGTTTTTTTCTTTCTGGGCGGTATATATATTTTGCTTTCTTTTTATGATTAATGTCTTGCATGATACTGGGCGTTTTGGGGGTACGGGTTAGCTTGGAGGTGTCGTTTGAGTTTTGAACCTTTTAATCATGGAAGAATCATATGTTTCTACTCAGAGTTTGTCATATGTAATATCTTACATATGCGTCTAGGAATGGGAAAAAGTATTGTGCTTCTTCAATGTCTTCCAACTGTAGTGATTCATCCGATTTGATCAGTTGCTGGGGTTGCGTCATGGGGCTCGGAGACCCCGACGCTAGCCAAGCCTACTAATTCAGGTGGTTCCTGATGTGGCCCGGGCCCCGGAGCCGCGAGCTGGGGCTCGCAAGCGGAGAAGGCGAACGTTTGAGTAGCAGTCGCGATATCTCCTTCGACACTTTTTCACAGATGAAAAGACGTATTACATTCGCCCAGGGGACCGACGCTCCTTTCGACCCGGACCAGGCTCAATTGACCAGGGATGCGCTGTTCCTCCGAGCCTTGGAGGCCGCTCGAGAAGAGCGACTCACCTTCGGCTTCAACGAGCTCCCTTCGGAGGTAGTTTCCACTGCTGCCGCAAAGGACCAGGAAATTCTCAAGCTGACTTGGTTTCTAGCTCTGGCAAGTTCTGAAGCAATGCCACGAACTCCATATCAGATGGGCCTCCGAGCAGCCGTATAATGCCGTCGCGCCGTTCTCGAGCAGAGTGTCGCCCGGTCTACACGTGTTCCTCACACCGATATCTGCGGACAAGCCGCTGTGCGTATAGCCAACTTCTTCCCTTTCCAAAGCAACAATTTTCTAAATTTCAGTACTCAGGGCGCGTCTATGTCCGCTGCTGAAGAAAGTCTTCAGTGATGATTTGAAGTGCACGTCGCCGGAGGTAAGCCAGCCAGAATTGCGGGAAGTATCATATGATCCAGATGACCTGGCGTAAAAGATATCCTTTACAGTGCCTCCGATCCTCTCCGAACGATTTGCGGCGACATCGTCCTTCCAGTTTCACAGCCTGCTTCCCTCCTTGAGCAGTCCGGTTACGTATATTCAGCAAAAAGCGTGCCCGTCTTCAGATGATGATTGCCAGAACCGCGCCGCCTCGATTCTCGCCGCGGACTACGTGGATATCGATTACGACAGCATATCGCATACGCTCACAATCTCAGGATACTGGTCGAAGCCGCCGCGGGAAGATGGATGGACAGAGAAGATCGGAAAGCGTGACCTGGGGGCGGACAAGGTGGAGGTAGGACTGTTGAGCAGCGAGCCGGCCACAGAGCCAGAGGAGCTGAAGGTGGGCGGCTTTTTGGCTGTTGTGGGAGAGGACGATCATCTGAGTATGCGCCCTGTATTCTTTTCCTGAGGGATGAGTCTACTGACAGTACATGCCTAGAGCCAACACTCTTCTCCTTCCCGTCCCGACACCATCCCCTGCCTGATGATAAGTCGGGCTACACAGTATCGTTCTCGTCTCCGACGGGTCTGCACCCGACTCTTAAGATCTCGATTCCTCGTTCATCTCTCAAACCTCCGCCAGCGCCCTCTGACGCGACCTGCGCCCTGCATACCTATCTCACCCTTCCGTCTTACATATTCGCGGACAAGTACCAGCTCTCAACGACAGACTCCTTGTTCTTGAAGTCCCACAATCTCGTCTCGCTCCGTGCAGTCTCGGGCGAGACAGACCTCGAAGCTCCGGACTGGGTCGTCCCGCGATGGGGCTCGAATCTCCTGCTGGAGCTGGCCACCCCTCAGGATCAGGGCTCGAAAGGGGACTGGGACATCACCATCCCACTCCATTTGCGGTACTTGCATCCCTCGCCGTCCGGAAACCGCACCGTCTCGGTCCCCTGGCCCGTCGTCTTCTGGGCCTGTACGGCCGAACAGGGAACGAAGATGGGCGTCAATCCCTTCGACAGGGTGAATCTGGGCTGGGAGGGTCTCTTCGGGCCCAGGACCATGTTCTACCAGCTGGACCCTTCGCCGTCTGGACAGCAGAACCGGCTGGTCGAGGAGATCACTGTCCCCGTTCTGCCCATGAAGGATGGCGAGGATGGAGCGCGTCAGGCCCGAACCATTGAGATCGGCACTGTGGCTACTATTCTGCTTGGGTTTGCTTGGGTGCTGTGGAAGTTAGGTCTGGTTGCTTGGTCTTCAGGAACGAGTAGGGGCAAGAAAGCGGTTGGTCGGAGTGAGAAGAAGTATAAATAGGAGAGATGCGAATCATGCGACTTATAGCTGGAGTAACGTAATTTGATATGTCTGGATGGATTTGTACGATGAACATGAATTCTTGGTGGATTATGCCACTTGTAAAAATCAATATCGCCCCAGTCCAGTCCAGTCAGACGTTCATCCCTCTCCAAAGATAAAGATGCCCCAACACCAGTAGGTATCCCTCTTTTCATTCCAGCCTTTTTTAGGTAGGTCTAATTTCTGCATCACTCGGTAAGCCGTCGAAAACGCGAAACCACACGACTTATGACCAGAGTAGTGGTACGTCTAAGATTAATCTTTATAATGAACACGACACGTCATTTTACGAAATCCTCTACATCTTGAAGACCTATTTGCTTTGCAGATAAGATAAAATCATCCAATCAAGCGAAAAAAAAGTGCTAGAACTACTACTGCAAGACAGAGTGGACTGGATCTGTAGAGCCGTCAAGGATGAGATGGGATAGGAAAGAATGTCGCTGCTGCAGTCATGGTGTCAGTCGGCTAGCTGTCATAAAGGATGGTGGTACTGAAGCCCGTCCGGCCAAGAAGAGAACTTGTTAGGGCTCGGAAAAGAGCTACAGAAGCTTTGTGGGCAAATCTATAAACAATAAGAGGATAAGGTTACTAGTCAATTATACAGACATACAAATGAACAGTTGTCAGCAAGAGTCTCGACACGAAGTCAAGCTGCTGCTCTGAGCCCTAAGGCAGCAGGTAGCAAACGCGTCTCACCTCGCATCACCTTACTTGCCAAGCAACCATCACCAACTTGAAGGATAGACAAAACAAAAAGACAAACACCGAAGACAAAACACAATGTTCTTTTCTTTTTCCTCTTCTTCTTCACATCCCTCGAAACATGCGGAGGAAAGTGATGAAAAAAAAAGGTGCCATCATGTTCGTTACCAGCTATGGCAACAGAACACAATAGCTATATAAAAAGGATGAAAAGGTTCCAAAGATTAGTTTGTCACAGGGACCCAGTCGCCCAGGTCCCTATGAAAGAAAAGAAAAAGGAGTCTTCTCTGAGTAAATAATAATAAATATCTCTGGGTAATAATAATATATAAATGTTGTCGAAAGAAGAAAAGTCGAAACGGGTTCCAAATGTCGAAGGTCGAAGGTCGAAATCTGAAAAGCGTGCTCGACGTCAGATCCGCGCGCGGTGTCGAGAGTCGAAGAAAAAAAACCTGTCTTTCTGTTTGTGTGAGGGAGGAAGAGGGGGGAGGAAGGGGGCCCGAAGGCCCTGGTCTTGTAATTCAGTATGTATGGAGCTGACAGTGGGAGAACCCAAAGCCGCCTGGTTCAAGTATATATAGAGCAGACGGTCTGAACAAGCCAGCGTCGCTAAGGAAAGAAAGGAAAGAGAAGGAAGAGAGATCGCGAGGGAGGTGAGGGAGGGGGTTTATATATATACCTTTCCGGGAGGGGGTCTGGCGGCGCTAGCGCAAGCGAGACCTGGCAGTCGGTTTGCTCTCTTTGTCTGGTTTTGAGGGCCAGTTGAATCAAACGTCCCGGGTTGTGGTGAATGTGATCTGATTCTGCATTGGGGAGGGTGGGCTCCTGGCATGGTGGTGTATGGTGTTGTGGTGGTAGAGGTGGTGTGATTGATTTTCCGCGTCGACGCGGTAATGGGACTCTCTGGATCTGATGGACGGATGGTCGGTGAGCTTCTCGATGTAATTGATGAGGAATATGCGAAAATTATTATATTAAGAGACGAAGATCAGGATGTAAACCTTCGTTAACTGTAGTCAGTGGGAATTGCATATACTGAATCTTCTATGGAGTCATAGAAGGAGTAGTATCACAATCTTCCGACTCTTGTCTCTGATCCCCTGGGCTTGGCTGACACAGTGTGGAAGAAATAATAGCTATTACGAGTCTAGATAGGTCTGTATTTATCTATCAGACTGCGGAACAGATAGCTGTTTTCATAGGAAAAGGATCAACGTCCGAGATGGAGCGTATGATATATGGTGTTGCATGACAATCCGGTGCTTTTCTGCGCCTGGCAGGAGAAACAGAAGTTCCCGCCTAACACTAAGGTGAGATATTGGCATGAAGGAGATGGATACTCTTCCTTCTAGGCCGAAGGAAGATAGATATAGGCCAATATCATTCAAGAGAGAACGTAATTTAGTTAAATACGCAGGGTATCCTTAGATATTACGATAGACAACGTTTTGGCATGACCTTACACGCGGATCGAGTCGTCCAACGGCATAAACTGCTGGTCCCAATTGCTCGGATATCACGCCACGCCGCTACAATTGGATTGTTGGAAGGAGTCAAGGCTGGTCGAGATCAGAAATTATTCATAAAATACAGTCCCACTGGAGAAAACCCACGAGACAAAAAGAGATCAGGGTATAATCGTATTAGGAACATGTATTCAACTGGAATATCATGTACTAACAGCATCCCCCGCGGAGATGACTGATTCCAGCGGGAAAGATAAGAAAACCCGGAAGAAGCAGAGAGTCATTCTGCTTCTTCAAATGGGAAGCCAAGACTTGGTTGACTCGACACATGGACACAAGGTTCATTGAAATGGGGTCCCCGGAACCCTCCCCCCGGAGGAATGGGACGTCGCTTCTGGATAACGTCATGGAGGCGAAATGGCGAGGATGAACCTTCTGATGGTCTGACAGGAGCGGCAGCACGCGGACATGTCTGATTGCGTGGGGAGGACGCCGCAAGCACATATCAAAAGGTCCTTTTTGCTTTGCGCGGCATGCATGCCAGCTTGCCAACGAGGTTGTGGTGGGGACGGGAGAAGAGATGTAGCATGTCACGTGGTAATTGAAAACTCAACACGAGACCCGGATCTATCCGGACAGATGATGTCTGTTTCTACCGGACAGAAAGCAGAGATATGAGGGATGGAAGGATAGATGTATCACATTCCAACCTGCGAAAAACTCGAACCGTCCGGAACGTCTGCTGGCTGTCCGCTGGGCAGGGCGGCTGCGGAAATCCGGCGGCCGTGGTTGGCGGCCGATGACGCCCGGCGGTGAGCACGCGCCAGGGACCGGCGCCGCTGCCCCGGGGCCGATGTTCGCCCCGAGTCCCACGCACCACAGAAAAACCCGCCGCCCCTCCTCTGTTTCTCTCGCTTTCTCTCCTCCTCAATCTATACACGCCCCCCAATTCTAGCACACTCTGACCTGCCCGCAGCCCTCGACCTGCTGCTGGTTGTACCAGCCTTGTTCCATTGATACTTGCTCCAGTGACTGAGAGAGCATAGTCGCGCTTATGCGTTTTGCACCATCTATCTTCACTCGCCAGGTATGTGGGCAATGCCCCTCCAGCACGCTACTCTACTTCCCAGAAGAGGACAACGGCTGACCTGCCTTACAGGACTACATCTCGGGTATGATGCATTCAAGGGACCTCCTTCTGCGTTGTTTGTGCCCAGACTTACGTTGCATAGATCACCTCTGGAAAGCTTCCGTAAACTGAGTCATAGTCGACCAAACCCGGACACGTCTCTACCACATCCACCATGTTTGCTCGACTGTCCAAGATCGCTCCCGCCCGGGCCAGCTCCCTGGCCTCTGTGAAGGCGCCGAACCTTCAGACTCGGTTTATGGCCACGGTTGACAGCAAAATTCAGCAGCCGTCCCAGAGGCGTGTCCCGGTTTGCCGTGACCGGGCGACTTTTACGATCCGAGATGGCCCTGTCTTCCATGGCAAGTCCTTCGGAGCCAAAATGAACATCTCTGGTGAAGCTGTCTTCACCACCTCCCTGGTTGGGTACCCCGAATCTCTCACGGATCCTTCCTATCGTGGCCAGATCCTGGTCTTCACCCAACCCCTGATTGGCAACTATGGCGTTCCCTCGGCCGAAAAGGACGCCAATGGGTTGCTCAAGTACTTCGAGTCTCCCAATATTCAGGCCGCTGGTGTTGTCGTCGCGGATGTCGCGGAGCAATACAGCCACTGGACTGCTGTCGAGAGTCTTGGCGAGTGGTGTGCCCGTGAGGGTGTGCCTGCCATCTCTGGCGTCGACACCCGTGCCATTGTAACCTATCTGCGTGAACAGGGTTCTTCTCTGGCCCGCATCACCGTTGGTGAAGAGTACGATGCCGACGAGGATGAGGCGTTCACCGATCCGGAGCAGATCCACCTTGTCCGCCAGGTCAGCACCAAGGCTCCTTTCCACGTGAGCGCGTCCGACCCTCAATGCCACGTTGCTGTCATCGACTGCGGTGTCAAGGAGAACATCCTTCGCAGCCTGGTCAGCCGTGGAGCCAGCATCACCGTCTTCCCGTACGACTACCCGATTTACAAGGTGGCCCACCACTTCGATGGAGTCTTCATCTCCAACGGACCGGGTGACCCCACCCACTGCCAGGAGACTGTGTTCAACCTCCGCAAGCTGATGGAGACGTCTCAGGTCCCAATTATGGGGATCTGCTTGGGACACCAACTGCTTGCCCTCGCTGTTGGCGCCAAGACCATCAAGCTGAAGTACGGCAACCGTGCCCACAACATTCCTGCCCTGGACTTGACCACCGGACGCTGCCACATTACTAGCCAGAACCATGGATATGCTGTGGATGCTTCCACCCTGCCCAGCGACTGGAAGCCATACTTCGTGAACCTGAACGATGGCAGCAACGAAGGTGAGTTTTCTGGAACTCTTTTTCTCCAGGATAAATCTCCCTAACCGCCTGCAGGTATGATTCATAAGTCTCGACCAATCTTCAGCACCCAGTTCCACCCCGAGGCCAAGGGAGGCCCTCTGGACTCCTCTTACCTCTTCGACATCTACCTCGAAAGCGTGCAGAAGTACAAGAAGAGCCAGGCCATCTTCCAGCCCCAGAGAGACACCCGCCCAAGTCCATTGCTGGTTGATCTCCTTGCTAAGGAGCGCGTTGGTGTGCAGCCAACAGTTGGAATGCAGAACGTACAGGCTGCTGCCACCGTCGCTGCCGCCGGGGCTGCGTAGTTTCCTCTGGTATTGTTCTTGTATTTGGGTCACGGTTTTATGGATGGAATAGGGACCTGGAGCTTCTAGTGTCGAGTAAATTTGTTCATTGTGTTCCAATGGCAGGTATATTTTAATGCATATATTTGGTTGAGATCATATCGTGATTTTCAACTCGTAGTTCCAAGTTCCTTGTGGCTGTCCTGATTCATCTCAGTTACAGTAAGAATACTGTCCCCTGCTCAAAGGTCTCAATTCCTGGAGCGCTTCCAGACTGAATTATCCCGAGCCTGCCATCTAGAACCAGGATTTCCAGAGCCAGCTTTCCGCAGAAACTTAAGATGCCCCCGTATTTTCGGGAATAACCTAAGTGGAGGAATACGAGAAGTGGACCTTGTGTTTCGTTCGTTGATCTGAGAAATCTGCAGTTGCTGATCCGCGTACAATCCACGGCTAAATTCCCGGCCCCATGAACCTAGGCAACTACAGAATCCCCAGATAGCCACGGACAGAGCTCCCGCTCACCCTAGCCTCGTACTTTTTTCTAGGCTGTTCCGCTAAGATAACTCCTACCACCATGTGCATGCACCCATAATCTAGCGACGCGCGTATCCCTTATTACCTCGTCAGCTTTTGAGTGCAAAATGCGCCGTTCCGAGAGGATCTATGACGCGGTCGAACCTGTCGAGGAATATCGTCCGGGAGGCTACCATCCAGTGCATGTTTATGACCTTTTCAATCAGAGTTACGAGGTCATTGGAAAATTAGCATATGGCCAATTTCCACGGTATGGTTTGCGAGTGACCGAAAGTGAGTATCATCCTGGGAAGATCATGTGCTCCCAAGCACACACTCTCGAATGACACCACTTATTTTTTTGTGCCTTTCTTAGGCTCCAACGGCAAGTTGCGTTGAAGATACTCAAAGCGATGCCTCCAAAGACAGCAAGGAGCTTACTATTCTCCTTCATTTATCCGATCCAAGTCTTGTTGACCATCCCGGCAAAAGGCATGTGCTGGAATTGCTGGATCACTTTGAGCATCACGGTCCAAACGGCACCCACCTGTGTCTTGTGTTCAAGAGAAGAAGTCGCGCCAAGCAAGCTACGTACAGGCTATCTCCAAACAGATATTGTTGGGCCTGGACTTTCTTCATGGACAAGGCATCGTTCATTGTTGTGGGTAGGCTTGCAAGCAAGCACTTCCGGGGCGCTGCAGATGATAGATAGATAATCCGCTAACTAACCTACTTATATATAGAGCTGCAACCAGCAAACATCATGTTTTCTGTTGTTGGTGCTACGTCTGGCGAAATTCCGCTGCAACCCCCCGAGTACTGTCCTGTCAAGTGGCTTGAAGGAGTCAAGGTCGATAATAGTGCCCCGCGGTATCTGATGACTTCACAGAGGTTTCGCGGGACACTAAATGATGCAGACGTCTCCACACTCTTGGTGAAGATTGGCGATCTGGGTGGAGTTAATGATGTTGCATTCATTCTATATGTATACATCTAAAGCATGACTGACACGAGGGACTTGACTTATCAACAATAGCCACATGGAATGGGCAGCGTGACCAGTGGCCAGTGACGCCAACAGCTCTGCGCGCACCTGAGCTAATTCACCGAGACCTCTGGGATGCCAGTATTGATGTTTGGGCCTTGGGTTGTTCGGCATGTTTGTTGTCCCTTGTGGCTCACTCGAACCCCGGCTCTCTAACTAATATTTCAATTAGCAACGAATGAGCCACTCTTTCCTTCATGCTCTTTTGGCTTGACAACGGAACAGATCGACGAAGAGCACAGAACCCTCATGCACGAGACAATTGTCGATGATGATGATGATGATCGAATGCCTAAATGCTTTGTTAATTACCTGAGCGAGAGGCTCCATCTGACTTTGGCGCTGAGAACATACAGTATCTTGCGTCGTTCCTTTTGTCGATGCTACAGCGAGATCCACGAGCACGAAAGTCGACCACCGAGTTACTCAACCACCCCTACCTGCTCGGAGAGCCTTGTATTCGGGATGATGGACAATCGCCCGACAATACGCAAGGTAGCTGAGGAATCGAATTAGTCATGACAGCAAGACCGGGGAGGTGGCTGAGGGGCCAATTAGGCGCAATTCTCTTCCTTCGGAATAGAGTAAATAAAAAGTTGCGGCAAGAAATGAAATCGAAGGAATTCCACCGAATAATCAAAGTTCTAATTCAGTCGAGTGTGCATATTTTCAGTGTCTCTTCTTATCCAGAAGTCTGAAGTCTGAGTCTGAATGTACAGGAGCAAGTCAGAAGTGCCAATGGATATTTAAAACATTCCTGCACGGGTATTTCCTGCACATGCGTGTTTTTTTTATGAGTACGATTCTCTTTGATATTTAATAACCCTACCCAACGAAGGCAGCAATACCCCCATTTGACAAATCCCACTTTAACCGGATCTTAAAAAGGATTATCATACCGGAATAGAGAGCCTAGTCTTTCTGACCGCTAATATGGTAGGTGAACAGGTATTACCTCCTCATCACCTATGTTGTTAGATTCCGGGACGTATATACAACGTAGCAAACATTCCTATGAGGTTTCTATGAGTTCTTAAATATGTAGGCAGGCAACGACTGAGCTCCGCTGGCAAAGGCCAGTGAGCAAGCTGTTTGTATAAAGCCACCGTGCCACCTTTTTTGCTCTCCCCAGGGCTGTAGAACTAGGATCCCACTTTTATCTGTCAGGGAACCTAGGAGGAAATCCCTGGGTCTCTGAAGGCCCAATTTGTGGCTGTTTAGCAACTTGTCTGCATGTGTGCGTGGGGATCAGAATATGTGACGTAGATAGAGGGATAGATCGGATCATAACTCGTTCTGATGATTCAAATGTCGTAAGGTACCCAGCGGTATGTACAGTCCATCCTCAGTGAGCTCCTCGTAATGCGGTTAGAGTGAATACCTACCAATTTTTCGACCACAAAAATGAAGTGAATAGATCCATGACGTGGCTACCAAGTACAGTACTTCTCTGTACTGTACCGTACCTCATCACCTCTATGGTAGTCACAAAAAGCAACGTGAAGTTATTACATCTCACTGTTTCCTTATTTGGCAACTATGGACACCACATCCTCGTCCGCGACGACGTGACCCAACCCGACGCGTTGCGGGACGTGTCTCGCGCTAGCGCCCCAGACCAAGGCGTACTTGAAGGTCTCTTTCAGTGTGCGGTGGATGCGATCGCAGACGTCTTCGATCGTCGCGTTTTCCCGCACGATCAGGGCCTCGTTGAAGTCTGGCTCTTCTCCTCTCCTGTAGTCGGACGTGGGCGGTCAGCAGAGTTCGAGACGGCTGGGGAGAGAGGGAGGGGGTTGAGGGATTAATAAAATGATTGCATCATACCGCTTGGTGTATATCCGAATCAATCTCAGCTCCTGCCAGATTCTGTCCACTACGTCCTGGACTCCTAGGTCCAGCTCGCAACTCATCACGCAGGTATTTGGCTCGCGAGCAAGCTTGTCGAGGAAGTCTAAGCTCACAGCGTCTATCTTGTTGTAAACGTAAAGGCTATATGGTACGCGTCAGCATTCATCTGCTTATTTGGACTTCCTTTCCGAGATAGTTGTAAATCACTTACCATCTGATATATTTCCTGTGGTCTTTCATGATCACGTCGATAAAGTCATCAACCGTTGCTGGGGAGAAAAGCGTTAGTCGGTGATCACCAAAAAAATGATAGGGTGTAACCTACCATTCTCATCCCGTACCAAGACCTCAGCGTTGAGGATCTTGTAGTCTCGTAGGATGTTGAAGATCATCTTCTCGTCGAGATGCTTTGGCGGAGTTTGGAATGTAATCTTCACACCGCCGGCCTTCTTCACTTTCAAGGTGATATTACTACCAGATGCGTCAGTTGATGTTCTCGCAGAAATCTACCAGACAACTCAACACTTACGGAGGCTCTTTGTTGAGTCGAATACCAACAGCCTCCAACTCCGCCTCGAGCAGGGCTCGCTGCTCAGCCCGTTTCGTGGCGTCGAGGACCATCAGGATCAGATCGCTAGTCTATGATGATAATGAAGTCAGACCAGGTACATCTCCTGATCAAATCCATGAAATCAAACGAAACACGAACCTTTGCAGCGGAGATGACTTGTCTTCCTCGACCCTTCCCCTCAGCGGCACCTTCAATGATACCTGGAAGATCGAGGATCTGGATCTCCGCACCTCCATACTCCAGCACACCAGGGATGGCCGTCAGCGTGGTGAAGGCGTAGGCGGCAACCTCGCTCTTCGTCTTGGTGATCTTCGACAAAAACGTCGATTTTCCTACAGAGGGAAAACCGACGAGAGCGACACGCGCATCACCACTCTTGCTGACGTCAAATCCTGTGCCGCCACCGGAGCCCGCGCCAGGTTGGGGTTCCAGAAGCTGTGCTCTTAATCTAGCGAGTTTTCTGGGCGTGGTTTTAGCGCTGCTTGAAATAATGTTATCTATGGTGTTACTTACCCCTTCAGAAGACCAAGGTGATATTCTTAGTTGAAATCAGTAAACTAAAGCCTATCTAAGAGATCTGAATAAAGATGATCCCACCTGTCGCCTTGTTCTCTGTTCCCAAGTTAGCTGCTGCGGGGTAGGAGATCGCGATGCCCGGGCGCCTTACTCTGCGTCCTCCGCATCTCCTCCTCTATCCTATTTAAAGTGAATAGTCAGAGTAAAATGTACATACTGTTGACGGAGGCGAAAATGCTTACTCCTTAATCTTCTCCGTAATGTTCACCATTTTGGCAGAGTTGAAGAAAAGACCCCGCGAAAACCTGTGAAACGGACCGCCCTGAGCGGAAACAGCAGATACGAAAAATTATTCTAAAAGAATGGGATAATCATTAACTATAACGGAAAGGAAAATCAGGAGAAGAAAAAGCTCTCCTATGTATGTAAAATCAGCTGAGCTGATGAGACGCAGTCTGCGAATATCAAATTCGTTGACTTCGTCCCACTGGTCTGCACGGCGCCGCCGCCAAGTCCGCAACGGGGCGGGTTACATAAGCAGGAACATCACGCGTCCTCCGCGAGCTTCACGCTTGGTCTGCCAGCTCCCAACTCGAGCATGTCAACATCAGCAATGGCGGAGACAGCCACCGTCCATCATCCTACGAGGACTTCATCGGAGAGTCCTCCGCCTGAGGAGGCCGCTGAACATGTTGAGCCTACATCTAATCCTGAAACCGCCCTCACCCATGCTTCAGAAACCTCCGTCGCCGCCACCGACCCCGATGCCGCCCAGAAGAAGACCAAGAAGATAATCCGACGAAAACGACGGCCTGCACGGCCACAGGTCGATCCTGAAACGGTCAAATCCCAACTTCCCCCGCAGACTGGAACGGTCTTTAACATCTGGTACAACAAATGGTCCGGTGGAGACCGGGAGGACAAGTATCTCTCCAAGCACAAGGCGCCCTCGCGGTGCAACATCGCGAGAGACAGCGGATACACACGCGCGGACAAGGTCCCCGGATCATACTTCTGTCTGTTCTTCGCGCGAGGGCTGTGCCCCAAGGGCCATGAGTGCGAGTATCTCCACCGCCTGCCGACGATCCATGATATCTTCAACCCGAACGTTGACTGCTTCGGGCGGGACAAGTTCAGCGACTACCGAGACGACATGGGTGGCGTAGGGTCTTTCATGCGACAGAATCGCACGCTCTATGTCGGCCGCATCCACGTCACCGACGACATCGAGGAGGTCGTCGCGCGCCACTTCGCCGAATGGGGCGAGATCGAGCGCATCCGGGTGCTCACCAATCGCGGCGTCGCCTTCGTAACTTACACCAACGAGGCGAACTCGCAGTTTGCAAAAGAGGCCATGGCACATCAGAGTTTAGACCACAACGAGATCCTCAACGTGCGTTGGGCCACTGTGGACCCGAACCCGCTGGCACAGAAACGCGAAGCTCAGCGGATCGAGGAGCAGGCCGCGGAGGCGGTGCGCAGGGCACTTCCCGCTGAATTCGTGGCGGAACTCGAGGGGAGAGATCCTGAGGCCCGGAAGAGGAAGAAGATCGAGGGCAGCTTCGGACTGGAAGGCTACGAACCGCCAGACGAGGTGTGGTATGCGCGAACTAGGGAACTCGAGCAAGCAGAGAAGTCTCGGCAGCTGGAGGGTCCCGAGCAACGATATCTCATTGAAAGTGCACCCGCTTCTACCCAAGCGCCTGAGACACAGCCTGAGCCGGAAACGGGTGGTGGAGGAATATTATCAAGTTCAACTATAGCGGCATTGAAGGGATTCGCAGGAGCCAGTGTTACGACGCAACAAGCTACTCAAAAATCTTCTGGTGGTGGTCCATTGGTAGCATACGGTAGTGATGAGGAGAGTGATTGATTCATGGTATGGTCGATCAAATGAAACTTGGGTATGTACACTAATAGAGATACCTCAGTGGAATTTCATGTTAATTTCATTTCGTGAATTTGTCGTTCCCCGTCCAAACTATCAAGACAACCAAATTCCCACAATGAACATGAACTCATCTGTTTGGGTTCATTAGCTTGAAATTCATCTGTCATTAGAGCATACAAGATCGTAGTAAATGCAGGACCCCGTGCGGTAATTGTAGATGAAAGCGTTTGTGTATCTCTCCTTGCCATCGTCGCTTTCGCGGCTTTCATTGGCAAGATCGGAGAGCAGATCATGCACCTGGCTGAGGTATTTCCTCTCAGTCAGAGGTGCGTTCTGGATGACAGCACGCCAGCTGTCAGGGTCGGACAGACGAGTGTCCCTTATAGCTTCGAGGACATCATCCCTCGTGTCGATTGCGGCGATAGGGCCATTAAGCGCTTTGTCTACCACTTCGCGAGAGCGAACAAGGGCTGTCCGCATTAGCGAGGCCTGAACACAATTATCATTGAAATGAGTGTGCTTACCGGACTCAATAATGTTCCTCCTGTTCGTCTTCTTGTTCCTATGTTGTGAGACCAGGATCCTCACATCATTGCCCCGTTCGCTGGGGGAACCATTCGCATCCTGCTGGCTTGAAAACCTCAAAGGCCTCGAATGATCTGCGGTACCCTCACGTTGTTTGCGTGCACGGATCTCACTGCGAAGCCAGCTAACGAGCTCAGAGCTTCTCACGTCGAACTCCTCTTTACGGAAAAGGCTCCTGACTTTGAGCGCCCGCTCCTTGCTATCCTGCTTGACGATGACAATCCAACTGTGGTTGTCATCTTTGTACTTTGTAAGAAGATCTTCAAGGGAAGAGGCATCGACGGCGAGCTCAGCACTGATCTCATTCGCCCACAATTCCTGGAGGATTTTGATGCCAACAGTGCGCAGAACTGTGGCATCAAAGCTTGCAACAAGCACATCGCACTACCCAACTCAGTCAGAAGGTGAAATACACTATGGAACGGCATTCTTACCCTGCGAGTGCGCCAGGACCCTCCAATTTCTGTTTCCGAGTGCTTTAAGGCCTTATTCGAGGCAGCGACATACTCAATCATAGACGTACATAGCTTGTCCCAGCTGAGGTTGAACCCCACAGCGTGTGGCTGAGAACGGCTTGACAAAACCCTCGGGTGGAATTCCTGAATCAATCGGTCATATCTTCCTCCCGCGGCAAACACATCCCGTCGCTTGCTGTCAAATACACATTGGAACAAGATACTACCCCTGTAAAATTTGTCGTTGAGACTGCTGAGAGGATTCACATAAACCTTTCGTTTTACTTCAAAGCCTTGAAGATAAGACATTACTGCGTTCAGGCGGGCGAATATCGGCGGCAGCCTTTCCGCAAATTCGGTTCCTTCCATTATCGTCTGCAATCTCTTGAACGCCTTGTCCGGCGAATCTACGGCGCGTTAGTAAATGACCAATAGGAACAACTGAGATACCAACCTCTGAAATCAAATCTGGCGAGATCGTCTAAGGATGTAGACGCAACACCAACCGTTGGTGAGCGTAGTTCACTTCTAATTTTCTGCATGGTCCATTTTCCCACGTTCAGCTTACTGACGATCTCCTTAACTGCCGGAGCCTGAGTAGGGGTAATGCGGCAAAATTCCATGATGATCTCAAGCAAATCGGAATGATTGATATGAAAGCACATCGGGACCGATCTCAGAGTCGGAAACTCGTCTATGACCTCGTCGAGGACCTTGATAACCTCTGCCTCCTTTAAGGCAAGGTCCAGCGTGTTGTACGACACGATATCGAAATCGGCCTCTGTGTGTGTCCTAGGCTCACCGCCATGGGGAGATTCTCTATAGACTGTACCAAACGAGAAAGTCTTCTCCAATGAGCTATCCTGCCGTGGGATGGCACGAGCATTTGGAAGGGTGAGATCGAAGGGCAGCTGAACCAAGTTACCGAACGAATCTAGCAACCGCACGACGCCATTTCCATAATGTTCAGACCGTGGGAAAAGCATCTGCCTTGTCGTCTCAACGGCACCATGTCTTCGAAATATTGAGGACAGTCGCTCCTTTACCAATCCCCGGACCAGCATCTCATTTGCCGCTGGAGTACCTCGCGAGTCCATATCCCACGCTATATCTTCGAATTTCTTTGGCGATTGGGAGAATATAGCCGATAGGATCTTTTTGTAGTCCGGTGAACTCGGATCAGACAGCAAACCGACAATCGCCCGCCTGAATGACTCCTCCTCAACTTGAAGTGGGATTTTGCCACTCTGGAGAAGTTCTGCAGCAGAAGGGCGCTCACTTGGGCGATGGCTCAAGAGAGATTCAATGATCTCGCCTTGTACCACCTTCTCCGACTGCTGAAAAGTCGACGGAAGAGTATGGTGCTCCGCTCTTATTTCCTCTAAGGTCTGGACCCGCTCCATGCTCGTCTTCAGCGGGTGGCACATCTCAAAAAAGATAATGCCCAGGGCATACATCTATCAAAGTCAGCGCAACCCGACAAAGAGACGAGACAGCATAAGTTAGTTTCACTTACATCAACCTTCTCGTCATAATTTCCAGTAGATACAGACTTCATCTCCGGCGCGACGTAGAAGGTGGTGCCAATGCTGCGTGTAAAGTTTCCGAAGTCGGCATCTCCAGATGATCGTACGGCAGTGGAAAACTTGCCACTGGTAGCCAAGCCAAAGTCTCCAATACGCGGATTATTCGCAACATCAATGAATATGTTATCCGGTTTTAGGTCTCTATGGATTATGCCATGACTGTGAATGTGTCTCAGGCCATCCAGGATCTGACGGAAAAGACGCCATGAGCGATCGATGTCGTCGTATAGACCATTTTGGATCAGGTCACGGAGTGTCTCGTGATAAATTAGACTCTGTTATAGATAAAATTGTGGGGGAGGAGGTTTATACTTACATGCTTCTCGCAATACTCCATTTGTATGTAGAGCGTAGTTGTGACTGATCGACTTTGTGAGCCAGACCTCCATCGACGAAGCTCTTGGTCCCCATCAGTGATGGATGAGGAGCAATTAAGCTCCTCACTATCACTCTCATCCGAAAAGCCTCCACCATTGCGTTCATCACTGTCGAAGCCAAATTCGACCTTGGGGTAGTCGGTTGAGCTAATAAAGTCGAGACCTCCGGTGCTGTAGCCATAGCCATTACCATTCTGAGTTGAGGTTGGTTCTCCTTCGGTCGACGACACGGCCTCTTCATCTACGCTACCAAAATCCTCCTCCAACCATGCAGTGTAGTAGCGTACCACATATGGATGATTAAGCCTCGACAGTAGCATGATTTCCGACAGCGTATCCTTCAGTGCCGCAGCCGAGTTGTGAGAGATTTTCTTGATCGCATAGAAACGGCCGTCGAGTTTATTCCTCGCCTTTACAACCTGGCCGAAACCACCTTTTCCCAGACGGCCTGCCTCATCGAAATCCTGGCCATACCTGGAGAACATAGGCATTATCGCTTGCGAGTCGAGTCGGGGACGCCTCGGGAGTGACATTGAGTTCGAAGCACTGCTGGGCACAACCAAGGGAGCATCGACACGGAAGAATTCCGAAGGTTGGAGCTGGAAGGCGGTTGGACGCTTCTTCGGATCCGGTCTGAAGATCTCACGTAACACATCTTGCAAGGGAGCCGACAGCTCCAGTGCCTCCATCAGCGCATTCGCGGATGTATAACGCTGCAAGATGTCCTTTCCGAAACCCATCTGGAGGAAGACTATACCGAGATCCCACACGTCGGTCTTGGTGGTCGGATGCGCTCCCTCCTGTGTCAGCTCCGGTGGCAGCCAAAATGGTGATTTCGAAGTGGTTAAGCTTCTCTTTCCACCAGATGGGTCAGGCAGTGCTTCTTCAATGCTTCCCTGCAGCTTCACGATCGTGGACCCTGTTGGTTGCCTAAATAGTAAAACTCGACCGCAGTGAATGTTTCCGTGTACAAAACCGCTGCGATGATAGTAGTCAAGAGCCTCCAGCAGCTGAATCATCCAGGTACGGATAGTCTCGACAGCAACACTGCCTACAATATCCAAGAGCTCGGACAATGAGCCCTTGTTGGCATATTCGAAGAGGACATAGATCCGCCAGGTGTTTTCGTACGAATCGTACGGATCGAGAGGCCTATGTATTTTGAATCCAATGAAGTCCACCAGGTTAGGATGGCGCAGTTTCTTCAGAGCTTCCAACTTGTCTTCACTTGTCCGCATCCGCTGGCGAAAGGTGGGAGTCTCCGGGCCGCGCTCGTCCAGGAAGATCTCCTTCAGAACGAGAAGAGGAGCGCGAGTTTTGTTCTCGGGAACAATCGGCTTCACAGTGAAGGTCTCTTTATCGTGGGTGCTCTGAAGAAGGGTCTTTGCAAAAACCGCACGGAACATCAGCGGCCGCTCCTCGTTATCGTTCATGACCAGAGGTTGGTCGAACGAGATCACTCCAGGGCTATCCTCTGTAGGCTCTGCAATAGCACTGGAATCCATTGCAGCTGTCCGGCTCTTGCGCCGCGAAAACCGAGCCTTGGAGCGTTCCCGCTCCCTGATCTTATCTTCAAGATGCTGCTGCAGAGCCCGTTCCTCCTCTGCGGTTGCCGCTTCCTGTCTGCGGAGTTCTTCCTGCCTTTGCAGCTCCGCTTGCTGGATGGCTGCCGCTTCATGCTTCATGCGCTCTTCTTCTAAGCTCGGGAGGGCCTTGTCTCCCGCCTGAGCGAGCGCTGCATCCTCGAGGACATCCTGGATGGACACCGCAAGCTCATATATCATTTCAGACCCTAGTAGGGTCTTTGGTTTATCGCGGACAATGTTTTCAACTTGGGACCTTACACCACGGCGGAGGTCATCTAAGCCTTGGAGGGCGAGATTCGGTACGGTCTTCGGGTACGTAGCTGGCAGCTCGACCAGCAACGTAACGCGGATGTCGGCATTGGAGGATGCTCTGAGGTGTAGTTTGAAGGCTATGTCGGAGGATTGCTAATACCGTAAATGATTAGAATGATGGCCCAGCACCCACATCTGACTCGCCGGGACAAGGCTTACCTGCCAAGCGGAGGGTCTGTTCTGTACATCTTCAAAGTCGTCGCCGTAGATGGAGCGTAAGGCCGCAGCCTCGTTCACATGGATCTCACGGTAGTTCGTGGTCGGCAGGACGGGGAGGGCGAGGGGAGGAGGCTCCAGGACGAGCGGCTTCCTGTCAGCCCTTGGAGAGCCATTATGGGGGGCATTGGGATTCTTCTGTTTGTGAGGCATAGCGGGGCTTGGGCATAGCGGACTGAAGCATCCAGAGTGTTGGCCCTTGTCACGTGAGATCGTGACAAAGATGCAGCCGAAGCTGCAGCCCTCTATATCTCAGCGGGGGACATTGCGAACACAGTGAATGAGAGAATGGGGGAGGGGAGGTGAGGTGAATGTGAGAGCAGCGGTGGTCGTGACAGTCTGCCCGGCCGCGGGGAGGCCGTCGTGAAGTCGCTGCATCGCATCCCCGGCCGCAGAAGGCGGTAGCGATAGGGCGGTCGCGCCGTCGTTTTTCCGCTGGTCCACCCGCTGTTGGAGACGGCCTGTAAACAAAGCACGAAGCTCCACGTCAATCCGCCCTCGCCTTCCTCCAGCTTCAACACAGGCCAATGGGGCCTGTTGCCATGTGTCTTCCTGCGCGGCTCGCAATCTGAACAGGCTGTCTCTGCAGGCAAAATGCTGGGGTGGATCACCGGCCAGAACGGCGACGCTGCGGGCTCCGCAGGTAAGTCTGGGCTCGCACTCGAGCTTGATCCCGTGGCCGATTCTTGAGGCACTGACTGGCTTCTTATCTGAAAAGATGACTCGAAGCTTCCTGAGCCACCTGAGACGCCTGCCCCTGTCTTTGCGATCCGCGCCTTCAAGAGTGCGCTGTTTGGCACCCCCGGAGCCAACGAGGAAGACGATGATGAGCGGACAGCGCAGCAGAAGCATCAAGCAGCCGATCACCAGCGGAGCAAGAGCGACATACCAAAACTTACTGCGGACAAACCGGGGAATGGAGGTCTATCTAAAAAATCAGACACTGAGACAGCGGCGCAGGCTCTGGCATCTCCCACGAAGAGTATCCTGTTGACACCGGGGACAACTTCCAACCGGCGCAAGACTGTCTCGTTTGGCGATTCGGTCCTAGACAATGAGCGGAAAAAGGATGCACCTCCAAAGGCAGCTAAGGCGCAGCTGACGCCTTCGGGCAGTGTCAGGAGCCAATGGACGTCTGGCCAACCAGAGGGAAAGAACAAAGGCAGGAGCAAGCTCACTCAGACCTTACTCGATGCTCGCGAGAAGCCCTCAGATGACCCGCCAAAAGTTGTAGAGCCTGCCAAGCCAGACCAGAGCAAACCAGACCAGAGCAGCGCCAAGGAAGCAGAAGCAGAAGCTACACGTATGACAGAAACGAGAACAGAATCAAATGACGAGACTGTAGACCTCAATGAACCCCGTTCGCAGTCGGGCCAGTACTGGAAAGCTGAATTCGAGGCTTACCGAATGAAAACAAACAGAGAGATCAAAAAGCTCATCCAGTACCGGTCCGTTGCAAAATCTTACGCAAGAAAAAAGGATGCGGAGGCTCTCCGGTTGGCCGAAAAGCTGAGGGAGGAAGAAGCTAAAGTTGCGGAGATGGAACGCCATGTGTCCAACCTTGCTTCGACCATGGTGGGCGGAGGAGATGGGGACAAAGAGAAACTCGTCCAGGAACTTGCCAGGCAGACAGCCCTGGCTTTACAGTACAAGCAAAAGGTCAACACGCTGCGGAGGGTACTGGAAAAGCACGGTGTCGTGGGAAACGATTTGGAGCAGCAGGAAAGCGACACTACATCTGAGAAGACGGCAGAGGAGCTACGGAAGACCCAGCAGGCACTGGAGCAGGCCAATGCCAAGATTGAGGAGATGAAGCAACAGCAATCCGAGTTAACGAAGCTCCAGGAGTTGGTGCAAAGTTTTGAGCGGAAGGTTTCTGAACTCGAGAAGGAAAATAGCTCGCTAAAACAGAGCTTGGCTCGAGTCAAGCAGGAGATGACGAAATATGAGACTCGGCGCAAGGAGAAGGAAGCCAAGCTGAAGCAAAGAGAGGCTAGGCTGGAGGCCCGTAACCAGGAGTACAGAGAACGGCTCAAGGCGGCTGCCCAAGAGCGTCGTGAAGCCGAGGAGGCGCTCAGGAAGTCTTTCCAGGAAGAGCGGAGGCGCCTACAAGAACAGATCGATTCATTGAGAAGTAAGATATCTGTTTCTGAGCGCGGAGATCACAGAGGAAATATGTACGACCTGCAGGGCGGCCAGGCGGATGTGCAGGTCCGCGATTTCGGACTTCAACAGCAGGGAAGATACAGGACCAAAACGACGGAGAACTTCGAAGAGCCGGGAAGTCCAAGTCCCCATCCTAAGCAGCGGACCTCACGTCACTCACGAGAAACTACCTCCGGTGCGCAAGGCTCAAGAAGAATCTCTAAATCAGGGGCAGTCGACATCAACCAGAATGAAGATCCGCTGATTCACCTTGAAGACTCTCCTCCTAAACCTCGCGGCCGTCGTTCTCACATTCAGCCTGAGAGCAATGATGAAATCGACCTTCCTTCGTCACCACCCCCATTACCCCCTATTGAAACATACCCTGAGAAACGCAGATACGAACAGCGCACCCATCGTGCGTTCGAGTCTCCACGCCCAACCATGATTTCTTTCCCGGAAGACGTCCAGAAACATCAGACCCGCCAGGTGCAGCAGCACCGTCCGCCACCGAAGATCAGTCATGAGACGTCCCTAGCTCACAGAAAGCCTGGTGCGGGCGCCTCCGCATTACATGCTCTCGAATCTGAGCAGATTTTACTTCCCAGCGGCAGGCGGGAGGGTCTAGCCGGCGCGAGAAGAAGCGCCTTGTCTCCGGAACGGATAGCGGCCGCCAAGGCGCGGTTGAAGCAGAAAGAAGAGAGTAGAAAGAGCTTGAGCAAAGATGAGGGCAAAGAAAATATCAGGGCTTATTTCAACTAAGCCCAAATTTGTCTCCCCTTAGTTACCTACCTAATTATTGTAGTCCTTCTTGCTCGGGAAGAACAAAAAGGGGAAAAGAAAATCGCGTTACAATCGGGTCATTATTTGCAAGAGCACAGTCGGGTGTATTCTAGGGACGCATCGCATGCATGGATCATACAGCGTGCCATTGGTTGGAGTCTTTGCTCTTTCTCTCCCTTATTCCGAGCGTGTCTCTATTATTGCTACTACGCATCGTTAGGTACTACTGGGTATACTCGCGGGCGAGTTACCGTGCCATTGTCATTCCGTTGTCGTTGATACCAGTTTGTCTTTTCTCGCTAGCAGTGTCATAGTGATTATTATACCTAATACCAGTGGCTTATTTTACTCATTGGACCTTGCGTCTCGCGGTTCTCCGATCTGGACTGGGGCAGTTACTTTGCTGCTGTCTACCTAATGTATGCCTACTCTGTACTCTTGACTCTTCTGGTCTTTTCTCTGCGCTTGCTAATGATGGGAGCTGGAGTCTCCCATGCTAATAAGTGGTATTATCACTTACTTAGTTAAGCTAAATTCCATCACTCACCAATGCAGACGGGATAGATACGTAAATGGCATTAATACATGCCGTTGGATTTTAATGCACAGTACGGTACATGACGTATAATCGGTGAAAATGAACCACCCTGGGTATTATCATTTGCTGATCCTATCCTAAACCACCCAGGCATATAGTTCTATATAGATTCTATTCCAGAATCACAATCTACAGCACATATCGATTCTCTAATATTCTAGTCTATCACGGCAGAAGAAAGAAAAGAACCTAGATACAGAAGAAAATAGAAAATAAAACGCTTGCATTGCATATATTCTGCACAGATCAAGATAACCGCCTCTTTCTTTCTTTTTAGGCCTTTCCGTCGCAGAATGACACGACGGCCCACTTGCCAGTCCACGCCCACTTGCGCGCTCCAGAGTCGCCGCCGCCATCGGGCGTCTGTCGGAGCCGCTCGTCTTCGCCTTGAGGCAGCCCGACGACGACGTCCGCCTTGCAGGTGCGGAAAGCGAGCGTGCGTATGCCGGACTTGGGGCCGAGAGGACCGATAGCGGTCGTGAAGGGGGTCGTTGGGTCCCAGGCGGCCTGGTTTAGATATGCAATGGTCAGATTTGCTCCAATTTATAATTCAAATATTATACCAATAGATTTCACTGAAGGGTACTTACGTCGTTGGTCAACTTCCTATAGTTCAAGTCACCCTTGAAGAGGACGAGTTCGCTCTGCTTCAGGTCCTCGAAAAGCTCGGGGGCCACATGCGGCATGCGCCAGTAGCAACCCGGCGTGGTCCAGAACCGGTTCGGACGCACGATGAGCTTGCCCTCCGCGTGGAACTTGCTCCACTGGTTGAAGAGGAACTTGATTTCTGCCTCTTCCCTCTCGGACAGCGGCTCGTGTGTCCTGCCGGAGTCGTCGGGCGCCGTGTAGAAGGGCTGCGGGTCGGCGAGGACGTTGAGCAGATCCGAAAAGTCCTTGGGGACAACGTCCGAGACGAACCACGGAATGGACTTGGGATGGAGGACGACGGTCGTGGCGAGGTCTGCAGACAGGAGGTAGCCGGCGAGGATGAGGTCGACGAAGAGCTCGAAGCCCGCGTTGTCGAGGACGATGTCGACCCGCCGCTCGCTGTTCTTCCTCTCCTTGCGCGCGTCGCGCAGCACATTGAAGGCAGCTGCCATGTCGTTGACGATGATGTTGTTCTCCGCAGCCTTGCGCGCCTCCGCGCCCTGCAGCTTCTGGATATCCTCGTACGTGAGGGACGTCAGAAGGGACAGGTCCGTGGCATTACCCCACAGGCAGATCTCGCACATCTCATAGAAGAGCAGTCTCTCCGCCTCCTCGATCTGCTCCGGGGTCTTGCCGTCGGCGCCTTTGCCCTTCTCCGCCTGCTCCGCGAGCTCCTTGTATCTGTGCGCTAGCTCCATCACCGCTGGACGGGAGGACTTGAAAGTGGATATCTTCTGGCGGTTGAAGACATCGTAGCCCTTCCAATGCTTAGAAAGGGAGAAGAATGTTTCTATCCGTCTGTCTACTCCGGGTCAGCACATGTGTCCACCTTTTCTCTCCGAATGGGCCGATTGCACGAACAGAGATAGCATTCTGAGTAGAGCCACGGTGCGTTGTGCCACCTCGGGTTCCCCCTCTGCTCCAACTCCTTATTATAGTCCGCAATGTCCGGTTCGCCATCGTCCGGGAGGGGCCTGCGTTGGACGAAAACATTCAGTAATCTCCCGTGCCATCTCGTAGGTCACGTATAAGGGAAAGCTACTACTCACGTCAGCTGTCGGTTATGCTGCAGCTCGTACTTCAACGTTGCCAACTTCTCAATGATCGCCTTCCCCTCTTTGCGCTTCTCCTCGTCGGTGACATCGTTCACGGTCCGGTGAACGTCGTCAATTGCGCCCGTCTGTAGACCGGAAGTCAACAGGTAGTTCGATGGCGAAGACTAAGATCGAGCAATTGGTTGACTGACAATGATAACCGGCCAGCGGCTGTCCGCGGAGACAGAGGCAAAGCTCTTCTCGTCCGAGGTGAGGTACTGGGCTGGTCGTTGCGGCGGGGTTAGCGGGCCATCGGGAAGATAGAGGGGCAGTTGTGAGGTTGAGAAGGCATACGGATCTTGGGATCGAACTCCATCCTTTCCGCTGTGCCTGGGAGACTCAACGAAGACGAAGGGGAGCAGCCTATGGGACAAGCAAAGAGAGGCTGGACCTCCGGGACGGCTTTTGTTTCTTAAGGCGTCGAGCGGGGAGGTCTCTCCGCGGGGCTCGCAACGCGGAGCGCCGAGACGGATCGGGGGCGCATATCACGCACTCACCGACGGACCGGTCTAACAAGGTCCCAGCGCTGAAGTAAGGACTTACAAAGACACTTAGCCTCAAAACTCAGAGTGACCGCTTCTTGTACTATGTTCCTACGCATCTTAATCATACGAACATGTGATACCAGAGCAAATGCTCGTCCTCGGCCGCTATCTCAGGCAGAAATATTGCCAACCATAACAATAGAGGCAGCCCGCTTTCTCTTAAACGTGGCACTATGCAAAACTCCGCAGATAGAAACGGAAAATGTCCAGTTCGGCGGGACAAAGCAATCATCAACCATCCCATGGATAATCAAAAAGAAAATCAGGACCTTCCAAGTTCTCTGAACTCGGCCATCACTGGATGAACAAGGAATCTAGAGGTCTAGGAGAATCCCTTCTGATCCGAAAACGCCATCCTGCCTCTCACAATCATACCAGGTCTTTACATCATCATCGACAAGAGCGGGTTCTGAGCATAGGCCTGTGTTTCAAGCGTCAGTCAGCAACATTCGAGGATGCAATTCCAAGAAGTCCCACATACCATTGGCTTGATATCGGGGTGCGGCACAGCATCGAAGCTGTGGTACTCCAGCTTGAGATCCGGCCCAAGGTTGATATAAGCACCCTTGTTCTCGGTCGTGTCGCAGTACTTCGGAGCGGAGAAGACGGTGATGCAGCGTCCGTCGTGCTCAACCTCGTACCCTTCCATCCTGACCTCGTGCGATCGAATGATGGCCTCCAGGCCGTTCTTCTCACAGAACCGCTTGGTGACGTCCGGTCCGAACTGTAGACCGACACCTCTCTTGCTAGGTCCGCGGCCAGGGTTGGGCTGTGGGTCGGTCCAGAGCATCTCCATCATCAGGCCCGACTGGCCTGGCTGGCGCTGGTTGTGCCTGTTCAGCTTCCGGATATCATCCAAGGTGATATTGTCGTCCGAGAAGAGACCACCGTGAAGCACCAGGTACTTGCCGCCAACCAACGTGGCCAGGGGCAGGGCGGAGAAGGACTCGGAGAAGACCTTGAACACGCGCTCGTTGTATTTGGCCTTGCACTCGCCTTCAAAGCCGTACACGCGGTTCATATCATCTGTCTCGTGGTTTCCACGGTTGAGGAAGAACTTATTTGGCCGCAGCCACTTGTATGCGTAGAGGAGGAGTGCAATTTCCGTGGACCAGGAGCCGCGGTCGACAAAATCGCCGTTGAAGAGATATGCGTGTGTATCCGATGGGTATCCGTTTAATCGGAAGATCTCCAGAAGGTCGAAGAATTGCCCTTCAAAAAACCGTCAGCCATCATCCATGCGGTGAAGGAATAGAGGCGCTCACCATGAGTGTCTCCGCAGATCGTCAATTTGGTCCCCTCTTCCACTCCGATCTCCACCAGGGTCGGCTCCTTGCGGACGATGTCCAAAACCGCCTTGATGATCTGGAACGCGAACTTGCGATGGATCTTCTTCCCGTTCTTGAATCGCTCGATCATGTCGTCGATAAACTCCTGGGTCATCTCGTTACCCAGCCGGACCCCGTCGTAGCTGTCATCGACGACGATCTCGTCGATGTTCAGATCCTCGAACGCGGAGGGCGGGTCCCCGACTTCAATCGCCTTCTCAAACTCGAGACGGCGCACCAGCTTCTCGCATTCCGCAAGCTTCAGCTTGGCCTCCCGGTTGTTTGGCTCCCTCTTGACAACGGCTCTGAAGTCCTTGAGGGCTTCGCGGGGGTTGAGGATGGCAGCGTTGGCGAGCGCCCGTCTCCAATACGCCTGCAGAACGACGACATATCAGCATGTGGTGGAATCGTAGGCGCCTTGAAAATGTCCAGAAAATGGCGACTACGCACCTTGACATATCCGGGGTCTAGTTCGATCGCCTTGGTAGCATCCGCAATCGCATAGCCATACGCCTCGAGTTTTATATGCGCCTGTAACACACAAAAGCGTCAGCGCAAGTACCCAGGGGCGGATCGTGAATAGGGATAACTCCAGAGTCGATCTCGGTGCCAGGGGATGATCTCCGCCATGGGCCGCACGCACCTGTGCTCTGTTGCAGAAGAACGATGGATCCTTGTCATACTTTTCTATCGCCTTGGTGTAGAAGTCAACAGCAGTGTGCCAGTCATGCTGCGCAAAAGCCTTGTTACCCTGCAGCTTCAGCGCAGTGGCGGCCTCGGCTTCTGGGGAACTCATCTGCGGAGAACTGAGGGGGGGAAGGGGGGGAGGTCCGGAGGAGGAGGGGATTGCCGGAGGTGGCACTCGACGCGATTAGCAGAGGGGTTTTTAGATCGTAGCTAGATCCCGTACAGAGAGATAACGACCCCCTACAGTATCCAAAGCTACGAACAAGGAGGGTTCGGTCTAGACGTGAGAAAAGAGACGGAGTGGAGAGGTTGCCGGAGGTCGTGGCAGCGCGGAGTTGCTCGCTGTAGACTTCTTTTTTTCCCAGGCGTAGCCCGTAGGTCCGTCTCTCCAACTTCCGCCATCCCTGCTCCGATCGGCTTGGCACCGTTCGAGAACAATCGACCACTCAGCGCCTCCGCAGCGTTTCCTGCCTCATCGACTCTCTCTCTCCGCCCCGGTGGACAGCTCTTTGCTCCACCAGACCGAATATCTCCAACAACAGATCTTATCGATAGCGACCGGAGTCAAAGAACCATGTCGTTCTACGTCGCCCCGGGCCAGCAGCGCACTCTCCGCGCCTGCATGGTCTGCTCCCTCGTCCAGCTACAGAGCGTAAGTGTCCCCCGGCCCCTTCTTCATTTCAAGTTCGTCCTCTCGTAAAAAAAGGTCACGGCAAGCTAACCATGTATTTTCTTTTTGATCACTGCAGAAATTCATGCGGGAAGGCTGCCCCAACTGCGACCACATCCTCGGCCTCCGCGGCAACAACGACGCCATCCAGGAGTGCACGTCGCAGGTCTTCGAGGGTCTGATCACCATCGCCGACATGCGCTCCAGCTGGGTCGCGCGCTGGCAGCGCCTGGAGGGCTACGTGCCTGGGACGTACGCGGTCAAGGTGGTGGGCACGGTGAGTGTTACAGCGATAGCACCCTTGGCTTGGCAATACAAAACATACTGATTGGGGTCCTGTTGCAGCTTCCTGATGAAGTCATCGCGAGCCTTGAAGACGCTGGCATTAAATACATACCGTAAGTGCTTTGTCCTACTGCTCGTACAGTGTTACCCCTTTCGTTCAGACCAGTCCGACTAACACAACACCTTGCCACACAGGAGAGACGGCAGCGCCGGCGAGGAAGAATCATGAGAGCGTAACTCGAACCACCTTAAAAATAATCGGACTCGAATTTCGATCAAATAAAATAAATAAAAGGAAGATTGCTTGGGATACCTCTAGAATTTTTCGATACCTTGCTTGTCTACGGAAATGATATCCCCGACGTTGATATCTATCTAATGTATGGACGGCGTTCATGGGACAAAGGAAGTCTGGATTTCGAAAATCATTACCTACGTGTATTTGCTATCGCATCGATCGGCTACAGCCGGAGTTGAGCTAGGTCATGTCAGGGATAGGATAGACAGGGTCTATTGTTATTTCTGCGGCACGCGTGCGGAATACTGTGTACTATATGATGTCCTCGTTATACTGGTGAACAGAATAACAATATAATTCATGCGTTATTTGTGTGCGCCATATGGGCACGCTTTCTGCCGACCCAATATGTACAGTACATAGCTCATGCAAACTGCAATGAAACGGGAAAAGCAAAAATCCGTGAACATGACACATAAAACTCCGTGGCTAACGCCTGAGATCATGATAAAAGATACGGCAATGCTAAATAAATAGATCATTCCATTCCGATCGTCGTAGAAGACTCTTCACGACTTGATGATCTTCTCGATCGCCTCGAGGAGGATATCAGCTGTTAGAGACAGATATGTCAGCATATGGTCGCTCTAGAAAAACAACGCCCCATTGGCTCGTTACTTACCGTGATGCTTCTGGAAGACCAACATCGGCCTCAAGCGCACGGCATTCTGACCGCTACCGCCGATGTTCACACCGAACTTCTTGGCCTTCAGCAAGAACTCGTCCCGCTTGGGGTTGTCCCAGGCGATGAACGTGCCCTGGCCCTTGCCACGCAGGTTCTGGATCTCGTTAGGGTACTGCTCCGCGAGGCGCGCGAGACCCGCATAGAGGTAGTCACCCGTGGCGGCGGTGTTCTCGACCAGACCGAGGCGCTCAATCTCCTCGATGATGGCACGGAAGATGATGGCACGCGCAGGGTCACCCATCCAGGTATTGAACTGACGGTACGGCTTGTTGGGACGCAGCTCCGGGTTGCCGTAGTAGAAGCCGGCCGCCTGCGCCTTCTTGGAGAAGGTCACAATGTCCGGCGGGGTCTCGAGGTTCCAGTGGTCGTGGGCCCAGAACTTGCCCGTGGCGCCAACACCGGTCTGCACCTCGTCAACGATGAAGAGGACGTTGTTGCGCTTCGTGATCTCGCGCAGGCCGCGGAAGAAGGCGGGCGAGGCGTGGTTGTCGCCGCCCTCGGACTGGATGGGCTCCACCACGACGGCCGCGACAGGGTTGTGGAATTCTTTGATGATCCGCTCGACCTCCTGCAGGCAGCGCTGCTCCTCCTCGGCGTTCTCCTTGGCGTGCTCCTCGAGCGGGTACTTCAGGGCGGGGAAGGGAGCCTGGGGCCAGTCAAAGGCAGGGATGTCGAGCTTGTGGATGGGCTTGCTGCGGGTGGTGGAAAGACTGCCAAACAGACGGCCGTGGAAGGCAGACTTGAACGACAGGATAGACAGTTGCGGGGATCCGGGAGACTTGTTCAACATGGCAGATGTCATGTCCTCCTCGGAGAATTCGACGTGCGCACCTCCGCGCTCCTGCTGACGACGGTAGATGAACGCGGCCTTGTAGGCGGTCTCGTTGGCATCAGAGCCAGCCATGGCGGTGAACACCTGGTTCAGGCCCTTCGGAGCGACCTTGAGGATGCCGCTCTTCAGAATGTCTGCCCATTCAGCAGACGGGAAGTTGCCCAGGGCTGGTCGGTTGACCAATGCCCTAGCCATCTCCGGAGAAGCTGCCGCCTTGAGGAGGTGTGGGTTGTTGTATCCAACAGGAATGGAAGCAATCTGGGCATAGCTGCGGACACCAGTCAGTTTTTTGTTGAAGTGTGGAGCAGCACATTGTAAGCACCTACACATCGAGGAGGATGTTTCCGTCCAGATCAGCGATACTACTGCAGTCAGCATCATATCTTTGAACTGCCGGAGACTTGGGGTCATACTAGTTTCCAATGGACTTCTCGTAGTCAGCCAGCATGTTCAAGCTCCGGATATCAAAGACTTTGTCCAGCTCCGCCATGGCTGCCTGGTTCTTCGGGCCAGGAATGGTCGTCTTCACCTGAGGAGCCTTGGGCTCATTTGGAAAGTAGGGCTCCGCCGCAGCACGGAGATGCGGGGCGGTGGTGAAGGTACGGGCAGCAGGAAGGCGTGCCACAGACCGCAGCCTGAGGCTGCAACGGGATAGAGAAGCCATTGAATATGCTGAAAGAGGTCAGTTGGGATTCAATTCCAGCGGCACCTCTTGTACACGAGAGGGCCGATCCCGCAAGCACGCTAAAGTGCGGAGAAGCTCACTGGGCCAAGAACCCGGGGACCGGCAACCACGGCAGAACAACAGAACAAGATGCAGCAGCAAGAGGGAGCGTAGCGTCCAGTAGACAGCGCTGAAGGCACTGGAACGAAGAGACCGATCCCAGCTGTCAAGCCACGCAGCAGAGGAGCTGCCCGCGCTTTATATGACTGACTGTGGGCGGAGCTCGAGCTGCCCCGCGACATGCTCGCTGCTGTCGGCGATTTCAGCCAATCGGGGCGCTGCATCCGTCGCCGACCGGCGTGCCGGCGCCGACAGAGCAGAGGGCATGGCTGTCCCGATCGAGAAAGTCGACGCTTCTGTCGGACTCATCTCGGTCGATGGGCTGTTGTGGCGCGGAGATATACAAAGTATCTATCAACAGATCACGGCTCACGGGCGATATTCTCTTGTTCCTGGTGGCGTGGTTGGTGCAACGTATGCGGTGTCACCTGTCACGGATGTCTACAGTGCAGCAACATATATCTGTACAGTCTAGACCGTTGATAAGCCTCGACAAACGCCGCCATAGCCAAACCCCTCTCAAGAAACTGGCCGAATCCCATCTCCCATGATCAACACCTAGTACCTAGATCGTCCTCCACCTGCGAACCAAAGTGTGTTTGATATGTGTATAAGCTGCTTACCGCCTCACCAGGCGTGTCTCGGCTCCAGACAAATCCATCTCTGGCCTCACATGACTATCTGATCACGCTGCAGCACGGGGAACATGTGACCCATAAACATAAGGACCTTGACACATCCCACGCCTGCTTTTTGAGACGGCCCCTTATCGCATCAAAGCCCGACGTCATGGGGAACAAACAAGCTCCTTCGGAATGGTGCACCAATAGCCGTGCGTCTCCGTAGCGGAGGTATCGAGGACTACTACGGAGTTCATACCGAAGGTACGGAATAATGTACCTGACTCTTTTACTTTCCTTACGTTCCTGCAGCTCGGGAGAGACCTAAACGCAGCTGGAAACTTGACAGATAGCACGCAAAGCTGCCAAAGCAACAGATAAACCTTATGTCTACATCCCGACCGTACGTACTGTACTGCGCACTGAGACAAAAGAAAATGATTGGCTCGACCGTCGACTACGTCGACTCGCAAAAACCAGCGACACCGACTAAGCGAGCGTCCGGGCGTCTTGGCATCCCAACCACCGAATAGCATCATCTCCACATTGATTTGCTAATAAATCTTTATGACCAACTATTCGCCAAGCAAATGGGCTTGTGGTTTAGTGGTATAATACCCCCTTAGCATGGGGGTGGTCCGGGGTTCGATTCCCCGCGAGTCCATTTCCTCTCCGACCTTGGTCGGATCTTTTCCTTTTGCTGCCGCTCTTGTTCATTTTTATACTTTCCTTTCCCATCATCTCCCGCCCGCATAGGCTCGATCTGGACGCGGAAACCCAAGCAGCCCGGGTGGTCTAGTTGGCTATGATTCTCGCTTAGGGCGTTACAAAAACCCTAAGTCCAAGCTGCGAGAGGTCCCGCGTTCGAATCGCGGCTCGGGCCCATGACCTCGTGTCTCAATCCTCCCCACTTCCCAGCCGTGGGGTTGTCTGGAAATTTTTTTGTATTGCTTTTTTGTCACTTTGTGCGTTTGTCAAGGTGGTGGATGGGCGGTGGGCAGTTACGGCCACACGGAGTTGACCAAATTCTTTTGCTAATCGAGAGACCGGCTCGGGTTGGTGCTGGTAGAAAAATAGGCAGTGTAAGTATATATATATATATGTATATATGTATATATGTTTTTGAGCCTGCGAGTGTACAGTTAAAAAAAGGTTTAGCATCCAGAATTCTGTTCCCAAGATAGCTGTCGAGGGTATATAATAAAAATATATATTACCACGTAATAACAACAGCAACAACCATACCCAGTCCCCAGACCCAGCATCAGTCACACACTACCGTCTACCTGGTACATATAGGTATAATAGGTACACATCTAAGATCGGATTGATGGGATCGGAGACTTAGTTGTGTCCACGAGAAATTAGAATTTGTATCTTTCGGGTTGTGAGTGGTCCCGCCAGTCGTGGGTTGAGGGAAGGAAGACTACAGAATATCGGTCGACAGACCGTGGATGGACAGCACCAAGGACCCTGGGAGATCTATTCCGTGTCTCTTAGAAGTACATCCATGATGGGAGCATGTCGCTCGTGGTCTATTAGAATATTAACGCGTGGGGGAGTTTCACACAGTCAGTCTCTATGGTGACAGAGGTTCCTGGATTTTTTTTTTTCGTTGGTTCTATTTGCAATAATAAAGAAAGGCACGTATGTGCAGTACATACATGTACAGTATATTCGATTAAACCCTGTAAAAACGGCTGGGATCGGAAGCAAAGAACCGACCTCCCACCTGGCCCGTCTTATCGTTTTAATTCATCCCGTGAACTCCAATAACGATGTGCTGTACCTTCGCGTAAAGTAGATGCTCCTATTTCTCTTCCGAGTCGGATATCACGTATGCTGTCCGTCAATACGCACCGCGGTATATCCTAGATCGAATCTTTGTCCACGAAACACGACCTCTGAGCCGGTTGGTACCGGTCAGGACTCGCAGACCCGGAGGAGTGGACATCGACCTCACCAACGCGTGCCGGCACACCCGATTTGCTCTGATCCTCATCATGGCTGAGTGCCACTCCGATAACCCCGGAAGCGACACGACCCGCATCGTGCTGCGCTACCCGCGACTCAGACCAGTCCATTTCTATGGTGCGCAATATCCCAACTCGGTCCATAGCATAGTCCTCGCCAAGGGCCAGTTCGCGTGACGATGAGGCGAGCGGGCGAGAGGTCCTGGACGGAATTGTCGAATTCCAGTACTTCTGAACGCGAGTACTCTGGCGCCGGCTGGATGATGTAATATTTCGTGCCGACTGGAGGAAACGAGGGAGGAAGAACGCGAGAAGGGGCCGGAGCGCCGGCGCAGAGGCGCAGATCTGGGAGCACTAATCAGCGCTTCTATTCCACTCTTAGATTCTTTTTATCTGCAAGGATCAACGTACCAGGCCTAGATCGATCTCGACTGCCGCGGCTAGAGATATTGGCCAGCCAACCCACGTTTGGTCGTGAGACATGATCATGCTCTTGTAGACGAACGCTGTCCGGACACACCCCGCGGCGTTGACGACAATTCCCAGACCGAAGATGGAGATGACGACCAAGCGCTGTCGTATCGGTAGCTTCAGGCTCCAGATCAAAGGCATTGGGATGATCGTCGTCAAAAGGTCGGTAAAGATGTTGACGATACTGGCAGCAAAGACGATGTTTCCGTCGTTCAGGCAGTGGTAATGGTAAGTAGGTGCCACGTCCCAGTATGCATGGATAGGGCTGTGACGGCAGGTGTTAGGTGGCTGTCGATAAAGCAATCGGGGCCAATGTATGGGTCTGTAAAGCCTCCGGGGTGCTCACCTGCACTGGAAGATGGTGACGAGAAGAAAGGCTACACACAACCCCGCCACAATGAACATGGCGCCAATGAGACAGTAGTTGAATATCCGGTAGGGACCGCTGATCCCCGTCCCGAGGATCCGCCTGCAGAACCATAGCAACGAGAGCTTTGTAAATGTCGAAGCGAGCGAGAAGAGGATCTGAAACATCATGTTCAGCTTCTGGGAAGTCGGCAGCCATGACACCGGCACATCCCAGATGTGGCGGTCCCAGCCGTACCGAGCGGCAGCCAGAGATGTCACGACGCACATGGCAATGGCGCAGAGCTGGATGCTCTGTCAATGACCCGAGAACAACGGTACATCTTCAGGGGAGGGGTTGAACTTACCATGCTGACGACTATCAACCCATCGTCAACGCCAAAGCTGCCCGTTATTCTTAGACGGGTGAAGATGCGCAGTGAGACGACAAGGAAAGAAAGAGGGATGAAGACAATGTTGACAATCAGCAAAGCGTTCCCGCGGGTGACGGGGTTGACATAATTTGGTTTAGGCCATGTTGCCAGGACGTCAGCCGGAGGGAGTTTCATGACGAGCGAACGACGAGCTGGAGCGATAATGGGGGAAAGGAGGGGAGTTTCCCATGGGGAAATCGATTGATCAGGTCTACTTGCGAGGAGTATGGCATGAGGGGAAAAGATCCTCAGATCTCATATAGCTTCATGCTTCCGAAGTCTCCCCGGTGGGACGAGTTCTCCAGAGAAAACTGTTGGAGCCATGGATGGGGAAATTCCAATCCACGGAGGCTCCAAATTCGGAGACTGAGAACGATGGCAGCGGACCAGACCCAGGTCGAGGTTGAGAGACATAAGGGCCATGCAGAAAGATCCCACGGAGCCCTGGGCTGTATGCAACCCCAGCGGCTTCATCAGAGCCGTGGGAGCTCCGCAAGGCCCGCGTGAAGCGCATGATTCTGGACTAATGGAGACCGCCTCGACCACACGTCAAGAGGCATGCGACCACCAAAGGGGCAGGTAGGTCCGAAGAGACGTGTGCTTCCAGGGTTGTTCAACTCGTTATCGCGATGGCCCGTGAGGACCGGGTGGATCGAGGATCCGTCATCCATCTCGAGCTCCACCGGCGCCCGACCTCGATCGCAGCCTCGGCTGCAAACTCCTCGCCAATCGAGCCATCTGGTAGGCAGGCCGCAGCCGAGAGAAGCTCGCGCCGGCCGACGATCCGGGAGGCCGACCGCCGAGACGCGACGACTCCTGCCGCGCCGACATTATGCGAGCGGAGATTTTTCTTTCCCCCCTGTTGACTTCTGTTTCACGGCGTGCTTTCGGACTGACATAGTGGGTTGCAGCAGTGCTTTCAGCTCCAGAGAGCTGTTTTCCATGAAGAAAGCAATAATGAGGGGCCCGGCGGGGCAGGTCGGCCCTGTGTCCAGATCCGCCCACGCCCGTCACCGTCCATGGATCCGGCTGCCATACTATTACCTCGTGGCAGGCGAGATGCGGTGGATGGTCTCGGTCTCAGCCTTGACAGGCCTGCCAGGGCCCCGACCAGTGTGGGATGGAGTTCACGATGCAAGACATAAAAACCATGTCACCAGCGGATACCCTACCAATAGGGATATTCCAAGCCATTGCGGGCCGATGCAAGATCCGATGGAGAGATTCAGACCGAGCGCGACAGAGATACAAGACAACTGCACGCTGTCAGCAGAGACAGGCCATTCAGTTTGCGGAGTCAAACCTCCCCGAGATCTCCACATGACTCGTTGTTTCTTATGTTCAAGATTCATGCCATGGATAGGATTATTAGCTGATCGCACAGGAAGGCATATGGGGCTCGGATGCCCCACGAGCCAGATACCTTGCTCGTTAAGGTGAGAAAAAGGCCGAGGCGCAGATAGCATACAAGGGACGGAAGCCCGGGAGCTTGCAGCATGCACTACTGCGTACCCTTGGGGCTTCGCCTTATATGTAGGCTTTTCCCCTTATTGCGATGACGGATCTAGGCATTAATTATGATGCCTCCGTCGCTTCCCGGTTATAGGTTCTGTGAGCGTAAAATTATACGTATGCTCGCTGGCTAGGTTAATAATATAGCTAGACAATGTGAACCCCTCAAGTTGGCCTTCTTCTAAGCACTGCATATGCAGCGCAACTACCATAGCCATCACGAGCATATTTTAAAAAAAAATCGTCAAAGGCCCTGAACAGCGCTAAATTGTTCTCGTCGGCTGTTCTTGAGGCCTCCATGTGATAGCACGGGCTTGTTGTGGACAGTCACACTGTTCATGTGTATGGCGCTGCGTTCGATCAATCTATCACCCTTTTATCACCTTTTTTTTTGCTATTTGTTGGAATGTCAGAAAGCTAAGTACGCAGACTGGATCTTCCTCTCAAGCCAGCACTTACGCAGAACCCTCTTCTGAACAGAGACACAGACAGTCTTGTACCACCAATGACTGTTCCTAGTCTTGACGGCCCCTTTGTCGCCGTCGACGACCATACACGCAGCCAACGAGGCGAATGCCTCGTCCTTCGAGACGGCCGTTATATCATATGTCTTCCTTGACTCCGCTGAGAAAGACCGGGGCATTATTACTCCATTGCTGCTTCTCACTCGGTCTGCTGAGGCCACTATAGGTTTATTCATTGCATCCCGCGCAGTGTGTTGGGGCAGGCATATCAGATTGCTTAACTCTCTTCTTTCTTTATCTCTTATCAATACTGACCAATAATATAGCTCTACGCCAGTCTCGTATTTCTATTCTTTATTTTTTTTTTTAACAGACCGCTTAAAATCTTCTCCGTACTCTGCACGGAGATAGTAGCAGTACTCCGTGCTCCGTCGGTAGCGGGTCCTATCTCTAAATCTAGATCCTTCAATTTGGCTAGTTACTCCGTACCCTGTTAGACCCTGCAACTTCTTAAGGGGTTTATTATTATATTCCAGTAGCTACAAACCCCGGCCTTGACAACTGTCTTGGACAAACCCAGGGTTGTGAGGTGGCATGTAAGCAGATGAGCTGTGCTCTTGACCGGTCTTAAGAGGTAGTTGAGTGAGCGGGGTGATGGAGCATGGGCGCAGCTCCACAGATGGGTGATGAGGAGGGCATGGTCGAAACACGCAGACTGAACGAGCCCCATTTTATTACTGTGGAGTATCTGCACGACAATCACAAAAACATGGGGGATGGTCTGGTCGATGCATCATGCAACCACGCTCGGGGGTTCTTTTTTACCGATCCGGTTTCCGGAGGCCTCTCATGTAGCCGTCGAACGCGTCTTCAAGTTACCTGCCTATCGCCCTATCCTAATAATAAGCTCGTCGGGCTTGTCCAATGGACCGGTTGATGTTACGTGTTCAATTAGTCTTCCGTGTGGATAGAATGTAATCTCCTAGGCATCACGAGTTGAATTGTTGAATCCCTTCATATGAATTCATTTTCTGACCTGCCTGTTTACAGTAGCCCTTGAGCCAAGACGGCAGGGCCTCTTCAGGCCAGGCCGCGTCTCGGATGGGGCCAGGGGCACAAAGTTAAAACGGGCGGCCGTTGAGGCTTGGCCGCGTTTCAGCCACACCATGCATCATTTCCCGGCAGAAGGAGTCAGGGACACGCACAAAGTCATCTGTCTCTGGTTCTCGTGCACCGGGGATTTCGGTACGTGTCCTGCATCTCCGTCCAGGAGCCCACAGCCCTTTTTTTATTATATATATTATATCCGGAATGCTCCACCCAAGCCCTGCCGTCATGGCCCGTCTCTTGCTACCACTGTACAGTACGGTCGCGGCACAGCTCTTCCCGCCCGGTCAAAACGTGGGGCCGTGTGGACCAGAAGACATGCCCAATTAAGGCGATTTTTTAAGCATCAAGGCCGTCAGCTGCACCGGTGGGAGGGGACAAGGTTTGGACCGGTGACATGGGGGCGGATTCTTCCCTGAGACGAGATGTGCGGGGATCTTCTAGCTGCGGGATCTTTGTCTTCTTCATCATTTGTTCCTATTCTTCCTGTGTTGTTACTATTTTTTATCTCTATCCAATTTATTCGTTTTCCTCTTCGGTGACCATATTCTTCTTCTCTCCCCAGGTCCGTTCCGAACCTTCTCTTCTTTAATTCTGTTCCCCTTGGCTCCTTCATCCCGTGTGCTGGCAGCAGCCCATCATGGACTCGTCGGCGCAAGCGCCGGCCCCAGCGCACAACGCAGTCAACGCGGAGAACGTCGAAGATGCCGCCCCTCCGGTGCAGGCTGAAGCGCGCAACCACGGAGGAGGTCACCAGGCTCAGAATAGTGACAACCACCACCACGGGGAGCATTTCCATGCCAAAGTCGCACAGCGCCAGTCGTATCTCAGCAGTCTCGCTGCGTCGCGGGATGCCCTCAACAGCCACTTCCTGGAGCGGCGCAGTTCCAGCCTCGACCTGGACCGGTACTTTGTGCGTCTTCTTTCCCTCCCCAAGGATCTTCTTGAATTGCTTGCCCGGATTCTTGAATCGTTGACCGTGTCGGTGGTTGTACATGTACACAGGTCGGCCCGCGCGACCTCGACAAGCACTCCAAATGGCCCATCTTCCTCCGGCTGCACGGCAGCGTCTTGCCCAAGATGATCGTCCCGATCACGTTCGTGGCCTGCTGGTCGACGGTGATTACCTGCATCTCTGTTTTTGTGCACAATCGTGGGTGGCCCTGGTAACCACAACCCGCATCGGACTGGACGACGGCTGACGCGGAACGGGCGAAATGATCCAGTTGGCATCCAGAACATCCTCCTCACGGTCCTTGGTTTCGTCGTCGGTCTGGCCCTGTCGTTTCGCAGCTCGACGGCCTACGAGAGGTAATCTAATCTAACCAGGAGGTTCTAACCAACGTGTCGTCGTACGACTGACCACTCACAATGGCATGTGAAGGTACGCGGAAGGACGCAAGTACTGGGCTCTCCTGCTCCAGACGTCTCGGAACCTCGCGCGCACGATCTGGGTCAGCATCTCTGAGCGGGAAGGCGAGGAGGGGAAGGAAGATCTGCTGGCGAAACTGTACGCGGGTTCCCTCCCACGGCTGCTGTCGAGAAATATATAGCGAGCACGACCTGACCCTTGCGATCGACAGGACGGCGATGAACCTCATCCTCGCCTTCGCTGTGGCGCTGAAGCACAAGCTGCGCTTCGAGCCCGACATCGCCTACGACGACCTCGTCGGCCTGGTCGGCTACCTCGACACCTTCGCCAAGGAGGCGCACGACCCCGACGCCGTGCACCCGCCGCGCAAGTCGACGTGGAAGGCCGTCGGCGAGCACCTGGGCCTGCCGTTCGCGGCGTCCAACCCGCGCAAGCTGATCAAGCGCGCCAAGAAGCCGCTGGGGAACCTGCCGCTGGAGATCCTGAACTACCTGACCGCGTATATCGACCTCTGCGTCGCGAACGGTACGCTGAAGTCGACGCTGCATCAGGGGCAAGTTAGTAAGTGCATACACACGTACTCCGTACATAACTATGAGGTTCCTCAGGCAGGATCTGTTGCTGAATGTGCTGCGTTACGTAGTCGGCGCCCTGGCTTCACTGAACGAAGTCCTTACGGGGACCGAACGGGTCCTGCACACCCCGCTGCCCGTCGCCTACACGATCGCCATTTCGCAGATCGCGTGGGTGTACGTCCTCGTCCTGCCGTTCCAGCTGTTCAACTCCCTGGGCTGGATCACCATCCCGGGCTCGATCGGTAAGGCAGCCTACCCTCTCGTTCTTGTTAAGAAAAAACCCCCTCATCTCTAACCAAGAGTCTGAACGACTGAACGAATGAAAACAGTCGCCGCATACATCATCCTCGGCCTCGCCGCCATCGGCGACGAGATCGAGAACCCCTTCGGCCACGACGTCAACGACCTCCCGCTGGACAAGTACTGCAAGCAGCTCGCCTCCGAGCTCGAGGTCATCACCGCCAGCCCGCCCCCGGACGCGCGCGAGTTCATCACCCGCAGCGACAATCTCGTCTTGTACCCGCTCAGCCTGCGCGGGTATAGCGAGTGGAAGGCGCGCAGCGTCGAGGAGATCCGCGCCGCGCTGAGGAGTAAGGTCATCGTCAACACGCTGGCTGGGACGTCCAAGTCTTCGACGATAGTGCTTGACGAGGATGGCAAAGGGCGGAGGGAGACTAATTATAATAATAATAAGCAGGAGACTGTCTGAATTTTTGCCCTGAAAAAAAAGAACCTGAATAGACGGAGGTATCGAAAAAGATCTAATGATAAGTGAAATGAAAAAAAGCAAGCCACATCTGGATCCGGCGAAGGGAGTTTAAGTTTTCAAGTTTGGCGTTGATCGCGATCGATCGTCCTGATCTCTTCTTCTTTTCCTTAATCCTATCTTGGTCTGAGTTTTATGGTCTTTGATGACTTGGCTCTGTGGCACGATATGATCGATATGTTGGATTGACGAAACTGTCCTGTAGGTAGTTTTCCAGTCCACACGCCAATCATTGCTATCATGCATGCATGTATGTATAACTTAGCTCCATAGTAACATATGTAGGTATGTCCATTCTCGGAATGGTTACCAACAAACAGACAGCCTCCACATAAAGTCTCAGAAAACAAAACAAAAAAAAAATAGAAACTCATCTCATCTCACGATCAATCGATCCAGAATGACTCGTTGCTCATGCTCATCTTAGACGAATAACATCATAATCCTCACGTCAGCCATAAACAGCCCTATAAACAGACAGGTATCTACAAAATAAGCGCCAACGCAAGGGTCACCGAGATCAGTACCGAGGTTCCCACGAATTCAAGCCTGGCAGCAGTACCTGCTGCGGTCGTGCTCGCAGCGCCGGGAGTCGATCCCGATCCCGAGCCTCCCTCGTTGAGCGTTCCATTCGGGTTGAACAGATGCGCCGTGTTGTTGTCCACGACGATGTAGTCCTTCACGACCGCGGTGCCGTTGATCACGCTCCGAATCTGATCGTCCGTGCAGGTAGAGGCGAGCGAGAGGACGTAGCACGTCGGCGCGGGGCTGTCGGGGACGTCGTTCTTGATGTCCCATGTCGAAGACGGCCCCTCAGATATGTAACTCGCATTCTCGGCGGTGGAGATCTTGCCGGTCGCAATGTCCAGGTTGAACAGCGAGCGGCGGAAGATCTCGTACGCTGTGTCGGGCTGGTAGGCTGGGACCTCGTGTCCCGCTTGATACACGCGGCTGAACGAGAAGTTGCCGTACTGCCGCACCTTCCCGCCGACGTGGGTCGCGTTGGTCTGGATGTCCGCGTATCCCGCGGCGCGGAATTCCCTGGAATGGGAGTACTCGACATTCAAGCTGACTTGCTCCCCGCCGATCCAGTTGCACGCGTAGTCGCGGTCGCCGTAGACGAGGGCGACTTTGATTCCGGAATCCAAGATATAAGCCAGATCGTCGAGGTATCCCCTCACGTCGGACCGGGCGTAGTCACCTACCGAGGAGAAGGCGTCGTACACGCTGTTGACGGACTCGGTGAAGTTGACGGGGACTCCCAGCGCGCGCTGGACCCAGTGCTGATTCAGGAAGCCAACGTAGAACTCGGGCGGGAACGGGTCCGGGTTGAGGTGGGCGATGTCGTAGTAACCCCTGCCGGCGTAGAGGATGTAGGGACCCTCAATGTTGTTGCTGCAGAACTGGTCCGCCCTGCGGCACGCCGCGTTGACGGTGGCGTTGTTGCCGTAGAATTGGGGGTCCCCTTCGTCGGCGAGGCGCTGGCACTCCTGGATCAGGTCCCTGCAGCCGCCCGGGCGACTCCAGGCGTGGACGGCGTAGTTGTAGAGGGTCTCGTTGATGGCTTGGATACCGTAGGTGTTGTTGTACGCCATCTCCGGGTAGGAGAGCTCCTGCGTGGCGAGGTCCACGCAGCCGTTGATGATGCCCAACGTGTCGAGGTGGATGTAGTACGTCTCGCCCTCTGCCTTGATGGTGCCGTTGGCGATCTTCTCGTTCTGCTCCTGGAAGAAGGCCGTGAACGCGGGCCCGTAGCGCCCGCCGTAGGACTCGGTCCAGATGCTGATGCGGTCGTCGTTGGGCTTGTACTCGGGGAACTCGGAGAACCAGACCTGGGCAAAGTGCCACAGCGCGCGGGCGGCGTTCTCGGTGCTGTTGGCCGTGGTGTTCTGGTTCTGGCTGGGGAACGTGCCGACCAGGTTCACCCAGTCCTGCTCCGGCACGCCGTTGGAGAAGTCGCCGACGGTCACGGTGCCGTTCAGCTGGTTGTAGGTGCCGTTGGTGGGGACGTCGTAGCTGAAGCCGACCTGGTTGGGCTGGTCAATGTAGAGCATGTTGACGTAGTTGTTCCATGACCAGGGGTTGAGCACGGTCGAGTTGGAGTCGGCGTTGACGCGGCATGGCCCGTTCTCCTGCATCAGGCCGATCATGGACGAGGAGCCGGGCCCGCCGTTCATCCAGATGGAGAGGGGCGCGTTGGCGGGGTCATGGCGGGACTCGAAGAACCAGAAGAAGGTGTTGATGGGGTACTGCTGGTCCACGTTGACGTCGTCGAGGGTGCCGGGCGGCAGGTGGATGTAGCCGGCGTACGACTTGACGCCAGGGGTGGTTTCGCAGATCCCGGGCTAGTAGACGCTGTTAGCAAGAGGAACGCAACAAATTGACATTTGCTTGTCTACCTCCTTGTACGAGATGGTCACACCCTCCTGGTGCTTCGACTTCAAGACCTTGATGCCCTCTGGGGTCGGGGGAAAGTACTGTGCGGCTACAGCGCCGGCCAGCCCCGCGGCCGCGATGTAGGTAGTGAAAGAGCGCATGATGGGCACCAGAGACCAGCGCAAGCCCGGACAGAGGAAATGAAAGGGCCCTCGGGCATGCCAAAGGACGAGCACGAGAGACGGGGCAGAGGGCCTACTTATACCGGGGGCTTGCGGGCGTACCTGCAGGGAGCGGATGTACCCGCCTCAGCTGATAAGCGCCCCCGCAGATCGCGCCATCTCTAGTCTGCGCCCGGGCACAAAGCGGCTGGTCCCGCCGGTGCCCCGCGCAGAGTCCGTTATCGCGTGCGGTACCCTGTACTTACGAGGGCATCGCTATTCTTAGCAAAGGAACTGGGTTTACGGACCAGCTCGCAAGGTCGTCGCGTGCTCTGCGATCTCTCATCCTTCCGCGTTCGTCTGGACTTATCTTGGTTCGAGCGGTGGATCACGCATTGACTACTAAGAGCCCACTGCTTAAAGCTTATCATTGTCAAGAAGCTCAGATTAGTAAGCATGGGGCACGGTGGAGTTGGAGCCGTGGCCCTTCGGTATCCTTAGCAACTAGCCCTAAGGACCTCCTCAGCTCCCATAGAACATGGTCCGTTCCTGCATATCTCTCGGGGATTTTCACAGGCTCTCAATGGACTGTACTTCTGCTTACTGCGTAGTGCGGTAAAGAACAGCCGCACCCGCTGACGTGGGACTTTTGCCTGCTTGCGCGCCGACATTGACCAGGACAAGGATGAGTGTTTTGAACAGAACGGAGTTTTATTCGTGAAAAAAAGACTACCCGCGATCCCCTGTTCCCCCCCGCATTGCTTACCCCAGTTTCGTGAGAAAAACACCCGCAGAAATGCATTGGAAAAGAGGAGCCTACACTCCAAACGCCCGCCAACGCCATGCCCACCTAAGTTCACCTCACTACATGCGCACGTATAGCAGGTACCTCTGCCGGATCTGGGCCACATCGTAGACGATGTACTCGTTGTACAGCAGCGAGCCGCCCTTGCCCGTCGGACCCGGCGGCACGGACAGGTCGGGCATCAGCACGCCCTTCAGGTCCGGGTGCACGCAGCCCGCGTCCTTCCAGCCCTGCGGCGCCGTCTGGCCCAGGCCCAGCGTCGCGAGGCACCCGGCCTTTTCGGCGTCGCTACCGGCGTTGTAGTTGGCATGCTGCAGCTCCAGCATGGGGTCGCCCAGCTCGACGTCGCAGAGCAGCAGCAGGCCCATATTGTTGCTGTTGCTCGCCCAGCAGTAGTTGGCCGACTTGGTCGACATGTCCGCAAAGTAGACGCCCTTGCCGAACATGTAGCCGCTGACCGGCGCCTCCGGGGGTGCGATGCGCAGACCCTGGCTCAGGATCCCTCCGAAGTTTGTGCTGCGCGATCCGTGCCACAGGAGACGGCGGTTGCTGTTCGGGATCTTCGCGTACCTGGAGTTCATGAACCGCTCGCTCTCGCCCTGCCGTTCGATACGGAAGATGTCGATGACCTGCGAAGAAAAACGAAGAATCAGCGTCGAGCTGTCGTCGTCCGGCGCTCGGAAGACTCACCTGGTAGTTCACATGGTGGGTAGCCCCGCGCGACTTCATCAGGTAATTCTCCAGCTCGATGAACTCGATAGAATTGCGGTCCACTGGACATTGTAAGCATCAGATGACGCTTGACAGACAGACAGAAACTTACGTGGAGTCATCTCCTGCATCCCGAGTCCCAGGTATTGGCGATCCAATGGGTGGATCGTGTCCGCATCCTTGGACCCCTTCACGATCTCGTTGGCGATCTCCATGTCCGTCAGAGCCTCGAGCAGCTCGACCTCTCTCTTGATCAACGCGCCATTGTTGATCACGGGAGGCCTGTTCCGGCCGAAAACGTGAGGAATGGTCGTAAAGTAACGGTTGCTGAGTTCCTCCGTGGCGGCCGTAAACGACATATTGTATTTATCAGTGGCGAGAGACGGCATGGCTATCAGCTCAGACAGGTCCTTGAGAATCTGGAAGCCGGTCTGGAGGGTGCGCTTGCTCAGCTTTCCGAGCGGCAGCTTGTTGGCGTCGTATGACATCTGCGCCATCGTCGAGAGGAAGTACTGCTGGTTGAAGATAAACGCGATGAGGTTTTGGACCGGCTCAGCAAGGGTGCTCTCGACAGGCTTCTGCTCCTCCTCATCCTCCTTTTGTGCCTCTCCGCTCTTCTTCTTCTTGCTCTTGGCTTTGCCATCGTCTTCATCTTCGGAGCTGGAGTCGTCTTCGTAGTTGCGCTCGATGAATGTGTACTTGCCCCTCACTGGAGGATCCAACCTGTTATTCCAGCTGAGGCCTGATTTGTCCCTGAATTTCTTCTCAAACTGGCGTCTCGCGTCATCGAGACTGCCGCTTCCCAGCAACGCACTCTGCCCATTCTCCCCTACTCGACCCCAACGGGTCCAGGTCCTGTAGTCGATGCCGTTGGTAAGCAGCTGAATGCGGTAGAACTTGTTGCTGTTAGCAGCCGCATTTGTCTGGTTGAGCGTGGCGTCCCAGATGGTGCCTATGTCGCTGATGTAGACATGATAGGTATCTATGGTTTATTGGCCCCGTTGTTCGAATACGCGTTTCTGGCGACGGGACTCACCTTTGAGAGAGCAGACCTCGTCGACCGGAACATTTAAGCTCGCAGCCTTGGCTTTCTGGCCGTCTTTCTGCTTCTTCTTGGGAGGCTGCTGGTCACTCGCGTTGTCGTCCGAAGCTGCCTTGAGAGGTCGTTTCTTCGAGGATTTTTTGCCAGCATCGTCATCATCCTGTGACGCGCTGGTATCGTTTTTGCCGTTTGTAGAAGCGCACTTGGACGACCCGAACAGGTAGTTCTTCACGGGAAGCGCCTTCTTGGCCTTCTCGGAGTCGAGCAACCAGTCAAGAGACACAATCTGGCAGTTGGCGACCTTGGCAGCTTGCTTGTCTGGTGAAGATCCAGTTAGCATGGAAGTGCGGTAGAAGATTGATAAGTTGCATACAAACAATATCCATGACACCAAACACCAAAGAGAAAATAAATAGGATCAGTGCAAGACTCAGAACTCTCACGTTAAGACAGAAAAGGAATCACCTAATAGAGACAGAACAAGCTCATGGGAATACTCACTCTTCGTCCCACCATTCTCAACCTCCCTCTGCGTCGACACCAGATGCGTACAGTCATCCGTGACCCTGGAACTAAAGGTCCCGCCGTACTTTTCAACAATGGCCTTCAGATCCGCTAGTAAATCCAAAACCAGTCAGTCAGGTAAATTAAATGGACTTCAAAGCCCGCAACGGCAGCAAGGCGAGGGAGTGATGCTTCTTTTTCCTTGCCTTGCTTGTACCCGGGAAACGTCCCGCTCGCGACGACCACGAGGTTCTTGAAGAATGTCGGCGCCATCGTGTCGACGTCGACGACGATAACGATGGTGATGATGCGACTGCGATGCGATCAATAATGTAGGAGCGCCAGTGTCGGCGAGCGGGTGGGTGTCAGATATAGGCAAGCTGAAGCAGCAGATAAGAGGTATCTACTACAGTGCAATGTACCGTGGAGTGAAACTGAAAAAGAACCAATTGATCAAAGAAAGAAACAGAAGAAAGAGAAGTAAGCAAGTCGCAAAGGCAAGATGAAGATAAAAACTGAAGGGGACAGGAAAAGAAAATAATGAAGATGGGTAGGATCCGGGACCCTTTATGTATGACAAGGCAGAGAGCTCTCTGCTTTGAGGTAGTTAGGGCTTCCCAAGAGCTCTATCTTCCCGGCCGCCAGAAGCAGCCCCAACCCAGCGCGAGCTGCTGCTGCTGCTGCCTTGGCCTAAAGAGCCCAGATCCACTGCAGAAAAGCGAGAACAAACACTGATGTCAAAAGGGAGTCTGGACGCGGGCACTGGACTGGCCCGTGTCGGCGTCAGCGCTCAGGAGAAACGCCGGCGCTAGGCAGTCGAGGGCCAGGGCCCCGCTTCTCTCCACAGTCTCTCCAGGCACCAGGCACCAGCGGCGCACGGGCTTTCTCTCCTCTCCATGGTCTCTCTATCGCTATCTCTATGGGGGATTGCTCCGTCAACAGCACAACTTGAATTTCGTTCATCAATATTATTATTATTAATGCATTTCCGTCTTCTTTAATGCATGCAATTATCTTCATTTTCTCATCTCACAGTACTTCCTAGAAGACACAGACAGCTACAGACACTGCCCCCCGTAAGTTATCGCAATAAATAGGTCATGGGCGGCGAGGTGGACACGTCGTCCGCAGGCAGTGGTGCCATGCTCTCTCCCCCCACGACGCAGCACCGTTAATTTTACGGTGATCATATAGGTGGATACTGGGGTTAGAAGAATATTTGGTATCAGACAGAACACGACTTGCGTAGAATGATTGATTGATAACCCTGCAAGCAGAATCAGATCAGGCGAGCATATCAATATGATATATACATAAACAAAGTCGACAGCAACAAAACAAACTGTGATGCGGATAAGACCATCTAGCGACGGACGGACCGAAAATGTAGAAGGACGACAGAATGTATAATGATAGGGATAGGCCGACCACGAAGAGAAAAAGAAAAAGCCCGAAAGGCCAAGAAAACATCCGATACAGGTGTCTTCCTATTTGATCGAAGGTTAGAAGACTAATAATAATGAACAGAGCTCCAGACCCAGTCAAGTCAGCGAGGAGTAAGTAAATAAAGGAGGTCAAGGAGAAGAATGAAATCGAATCGAGACCGAATCGCATTGAGAAGGGTGCTGGTATACATGGTATATACGTCGAATAACTCTCCCTCCTTTCCTTCCTACATTCCTCCCGATCCTGGTCTTCCATGTAGAGGTAGAAAAGAAACTGTACTGCATAATTGATACACTTTTTTTTTTCCACTTGAACCCATTTCCCCTATCTATCCCGGCGTCGAGGGGGCAAAATTATAAAAACTCAAGGAAACTATACAGGCAATGGAAGAGGGGGAATATAACAACGAAAACAACGGCTGCAAGAAGCAGCAGTGATATCAATGACAGAACAAAGAATTGAGGAAAGAGAAAAAAAAAGCCATATGCAGTGTCATTATTCATTATGCCTGTCCGGCAACGATTTTCGGTTCGATCTCGGTCACACTCTTGGTCTGGCTCTCATCTTGGGTTTCCTTCCCTTCGCGGATGGGAGTCTCCTTCTCTGACCCCGGAGAGCTAGGCATGGAGTGAAACTCATCTTTGTCGTCACGGTTCGACGCAGTGTGGCTGTTCTCTGCTCGGTGTGAGGTGCCATTCACGACAGCGTCGGCCTTGGATTCAACTTCTTTAGGGGCTTCGTCAGAGACACCATTAGTGGTCGCACCGTCGGCTGCACCATCGTAGTTGGGTTCTTCGGATATCGTGGCTTCAGGCTGAGAAAGTGAAGAGGTCGGGGATGGAAGAGCCACTGAGCTCGCTGTGGAGGAGCTGGAGGAGTCACGCTTGCGCTCCGGATTGCGTGGCGGGAGCGCTGGGGGAGTGCGCTTCGGGATGGTCACCAGCCGTGCGCGGGTGAAGGTCGGCGACATGCGTCTCGATTCGGACAGGGTCGTCTGATCCTCGATTGTAGCAGGAGCGCTCTTTATGCTCTCATGCTTGCTAGCTTTGGCGTTCTTGGGGTCGTTGAGCTCGTAGTCGTCCTTGGGACGCCCGTGGTCTCCATTGATTCTGATACGACCATTTGAAATATCCCACGAGCTCTGCTCGGGCGAGGGGCAGGTAACATCCTTGATACTCGGAGCTCTGGATGAGGCCCTGCTCACTGAGGTTCCGGCTGTCATGAGCAGGTCCTCAGTCTGCGTACCCTTGTCGACGCTCGCGTAGCTCTGCAAGCTGCCTCGCCAGCTGTTCCGTCGTGAGCCATCGACGCTGAGCCGGGAGAATGTGGTGTATATTGGACTCGACGGACTGGGGCGGAATTCAAAGACCTCATGACTCGGTCTGGCCTTCGTTCCTGCCTCCCGAATAAAGAGGCCCTCCGCTTCCAATGCCTTGACTCCGTATGGATCCGGATCGTCACTGGCGGGAATCCCAAAAGTGCCGCCGCCGCTGCCTCCGCCGCCGCCAGTCGCCAGCTGACTGTCGCCGGCTGTCTCACCCTGCGGCGGGAGCAGGCTCTCATCTACATCGATGTCACCTTGTGCAGCCTTGACGGTCTGCATGAGCGTCTTCAGCGACGCGGGCGGCTGCTTGACCTTGCCTGCCAGGATGTCGGTAACCGATATCCCCTCGCCGTAGAACCGCTGATTCTCATCCGTCCGCTCGATAATGATTGTTCCGTCAATCTGGACACCCGCGTAGAAACCCCGGCTTTTCATATATGTCCAGATGGGCGCTTGCCGCTTGTGAACCTCCGTCTCGAGGATGCCGCCCACCCCGACAGGGCCCGCCGTCGCGCTTATCTCACCTCCCAGGGTGCACCGCACTTTCTTGAACGCCTCCAGCGCCTCGTAGGTGTTGATGACGACGACGCAGTCGTAGATGTCGACGCCCACGAGGAATCCCAGGCCGGCCGTGTGTAGCATGATACCCGACGGTGGACTCCACTCGCCTGTCTCCGGGATCCTGGCGAGCAGGACACCGCTGCCACCAGAGCCACTCACCCAGAGACCCGTCCGCATTGTCGTGAAGATGGCCAGGCCCTTGGCCCGCTTGATGACCTCCGCGGGGATCTTCTTCAGCACCCTCTGTTTCCCCTGCGGCCGATTGATCTTCCCATTGTTCCTGTCCTCCGGCTCGGCGATGTCGTCGTAGAATCCGTCCTTGCAGAAGCTCTGTAGGATGCGCGCGGCCTTGTTGCTCTCCTCGTCGAGCGTCATGGGCCAAAACGCCTCCGCCCCGACCCGGTTCGAGAGGCGGTTGACAGGAGCGCCGAGCTTGTCGAGAGTCTGCCATGCCTTGTCGAACCCCTTCTTCGAATACTCCAGGGTCTTCTCCCACCTTGTCTGCGGCATCGCGGCTGAAACGACGTCCTTGTCGGACGGAAACTGCTGACGGATGGCAGGATGATGGTTTCTTCTAGAGCAGAGGGAAGCTTGCTCCCCAAGCAAAGCGAACTGCGAGGGGAACAGCGCGCATGCGCAGAACAGGGACCAGGATCTCGCGCGTGACTCGCCTCAGAGGGAATGCAGACGACGATCGGCAATTGTCAATGCAGGCGAGGAATACACTCGCAGGGACTCAGGCAACGGCCACGCCTAGCTTCCAGAGCCCAGCCCCCCGAGCCTGCAGCGTGGGCGATGATACCGGGATCAGTTAGTTATAGTTCCAGGACAATGCAACTGACGATAGACGGAGGACGTGAAGAGCAGGAAAAAAGGCAAGACGAAAAGTTCTCTTTAATTAGAGTCGAGACATCCGAGAGACTCGATGCAGCCTCGTCGAGCCCGTTGCCAGCGGACCTGATTGAGATGTATAGCTGCGCAGGCCAAGGGATCAATCACCCAGTGAGGAGCCCCTGCAGACCAGATGGCATTTCAAACCGAATTCATCGGAGAACGAAGATGCGATCCGGGGTCGAGAGGTCCAGCAGCCCTGGGAGGAACCAGAGGCTTACGGCTCAGCCGGAAGGCAGGCAAAGCGTCGATGTCATCGCCCGTCGCGACTGGCCTGCGAAGCATCGCGGGTGGACCGCGCGGTGGAGGCGCCTGTCAGAGCCAGTCAAGCAGCCTTGTTGACAAATGGACGGCCGCGCTGGACTGTTATTATTATCATCACATTTATTGCCAGGACCGCCAGTGCTCCTCCCATGTGGTATGTGGCGCGCGGCCCGAGGGGGATGGCGCGGCAAGCTCTTCTCTTTCTTCTCCTCTTTCTCCCTCTTCAGAGCAGCATCCCTACCACGGAGCAATGTTCCAGCTGGAGCTCATAGTCGCGCCGATGTGATGCCTCATATCGGGCGCCTGCGTGCCGTCCACCAAGTGGCCCAAGCGCGCGCCCGGCAATCAATGCTGATATGAGATTAGATATTGGAATTCGAACGTTGCCAGTTACCCCTGACCTGGCACACGCGCCGGACCATCCAGCCGTCGACGCAGATGAACCCGGCCTAAGGGACATCGTATGGGGTACCTACAAAAAACGCAACCTTGGAAATTAATAATAGATAGCCCCTGCGCAACTGTCATCGCACGGTCCAGTCGATCTGATGTTCTGTCGATCGCTGGAGCAGCACTCAGACCAACGGGATCTGCAGAGATCCCCAGAAATCCCGGGATCCGCCCACGGCCTTACTTTTACTACTAGGTCCCGATCCACCTTTGTTAGTACGGCTGCTAAAACTATCAGGGCCCGCGCGCTGGGCTATCAGCCTATTTATTCATCCTCCTAGTCCTTGATGGACATGTATGTACATTTTAGATACATTATCACATATGGCCTAGTCTCTTCTATAGACAGTAGCCATAGCGCAGAACCGGACAAGGATGTCGGATTCATTCCGTTGGTCCCAATATCCACATTCCCAACCTCCCCCATTTCTGTCCTCAGGCTGAAGGAGGGCAAGAGAAGGAAAGCGATCACTCGGGGATCGAGCCTCCCGGCAACAAAATCCGTCGATAGAAGCTTGATGTTGTCGCCGATGGCCCGGAATTTTACAAAGGGGCCCAGGCTAAGGATTGTGGGGAGATCTGACCGCGACGCTCTGTTCAGGCGACGAGAGCACGACGGGGCGCACCATAGCTTCAGCCATGTCCTACGGCCCACCCCAGGGTGACCTGCCTTCGCAGTACGGAGTACTTCATAATAATGTTCCCGCATGCTGGGAAGAGGATTGGACCAGGGACTAGATGGACATCCGATCAGGTCTTGCGATGTTGCATTTCTAACCACTCTTCTAACCCCCGTGCGCAGCCTCGGGGCCCAACTATCAAACTACCTAGTACCAAGGACATATATAGCATAAGCTTCATGCTCGTATACAGACAATCAAGCCGCATCTGATCCCCTGAAGGAGTCTAACGAGATTTTTTTGAACCGGAAACAATCCCATAAAGATCACAAAACTCGTCGGAGGGTGAAAAGGCACAAGAGGTATGTACTACCATGGCTCACAGAGCACCGAGCTCCTTCAGCTTCGAGATCATGCCGTCGACATCCTCGACCTTGCCTCCTCCCTGTCGTGGTGGCGGCTCTGTAGACCGGTCAGCCATTCCATCCGTGCAGTCAGAGTGTCCCAAAAAAAAAGCAGAAGCAGAGACGTAAACGGGGGCAGACACATACCCGTAACCTTCAAGGTCTTGAGCCGTCTCTTGTCCTCAACTCCAAAGTCGGCCAGCGTCTTCTTCTCCAACGGCTTCTTCTTCGCCTTCATGATGTTGGGCAGGCTGGCGTACCGCGGCTCGTTCAGCCGCAGATCGGTCGTGATGACCATGGGCAGCTTGGCCCGCAGCGTCTCAACACCGCCGTCGACCTCGCGCGTCACTTCGACGGTGCCGTTCTCGTCCTTGATCTCGACCTTGCTGGCCTGCGTCGCCTGCGGCCAGCCCAGGAGGCCGGCAAGCATCTGTCCCGTCTGGCCCTGGTCGCCGTCGATGGCCTGCTTCCCCAGCAGGACGAGGTTGATGTTCTCCGCCTTGACGACGCCCTGCAGCAGCTTCGCGACCGTCAGGGGCTCCAGGCCGCCGTCGTCCGACTTCGCCTCGGGAAGCTCGACGTGGAACGCCCGGTCCGCACCCATGGCCATGGCGGTGCGGAGCGTGTCGGCGCACTTGGGCCCGCCAGCGGACAGGGCGAGGATGTTGTCGACCTGCAGAGGGCCCTTGCGTTCGCGGAGGCGGACGGCCTCCTCGATGGCGAGCTCATCGAAGGGGTTGAGGGAGTGCTTGACACCCGCGGTCTCGACGCCCGTCTGGGTCTTGTTGATTCGGGGTTTGATCTGGTGAGCGCAGCGGGCACGATACGTCAGCTCGCCATTCACCGAACAGATAAAACAATGGCATCGAAACAAAAGCAGCGCACAATATCGTGGAGCAAGGAACCCTAGGACGGGCAATCGACAACCGGCGCAGCTCTGCGTCACCGGATAGGAGCTGCCTGGGGAGAACTCACTGCGTAGTCGATAACCCTCTTGACGGGCACCAATATGCGCAAGGCACTGGCCATCTTGAAGAGCGCGGAATCCAAAAAACACACCAATGCCAGGATGCAATGGACCAGGAGCGAACAGGTGGTGCAGGGAATCCGGAGAACGGTGTGCAGCGCGGGTCTGGGGTGGTCGACTTGGGCGGAGGGAGCGCTGTGCCTCGCCGGAGCGCTGGCCGATGTCGCGCGTTCCGACTCTACCCTCCTCGGGCTCGGGTGTGTGTCACTGCCGAGGTTTTCCGCCCGCGGGGTAGCACCATCAGACTACATATATGGCTCAAGATAGACCGTCGAGACGCAAAGACATCGTATGGAAATTAATCGTTAAATAATTAAATATTATTATACAGTCTATCCACTTCCCAGGTGCCCTCCTCTTTCTTCCTGTGCTGGCGCATCCAGCGTTTGTTTATGCACGATGACGCAATGCACCTCTATGCTGAGTTGAATGCCAAACGGAGATTAGTAGTGTACTCGAAAATGCACCGCATATGTCCTATAACTGAAAGCAAGTAAAGCCAGCTTTGAAGCCTTGGAACGAAAAAGAAAGGATAAGCCCGTCAGGGCCCATGCCATGCCGGACAACATCACTTTTGAGAGACCATTGAAATGCAAACGCAAAAAAAACCGACTAGGCGCAAAGCATACATAAGAGTCACTGAAGATTACCTATGCAGGTAAGTAAATGTAAGAAAGAAATGTACCTATGCAAAATTCACAGATCTGTCGATGTCTCTTTCCCAATGCAGGAGGTCCACCAACTAGTATTTACAATAGACCTTTTGACTATATTCAAGGCTTCTGCAGTTGTTCCTTCCGGAAGAACATCAAGCACAGAACGTTGATGGATAGCAGGAAGACAAGGCAAATCCAAAAAGATGCCTTGGATAATCCATGTGCAACTTCTGCCGAAAGGTCGGGGAAGACGTCGCCTGGGCCCACCTTGTCAGGCGCGGTAGCGCGCGCGAGGATTGTACCAATAGAGCCAATGACCTGGGCGGCTAGAAGTGTGAAGGTGATGTGGAATCGAGTTAGAGTGTTGAGAAGGATCATACCAAATCCTATTCCAGATCAGCGTCGTGAACTCCATATTATACTAGATAATACACTTCTCATGCTGGTAAAGACCAAACTTACCGACGCCTTGAAGGGAATCCAGAAGGCCAAGCCAAAGCCAGAGCACCCGTCCGACTAGGGCACTGGCAAGTGGTCCGCCGGCCCATGGAACGTATGCTCCCATGTTTGATGTCGACCAGAGCATCTGACACCACCGAGGAGACCCCAAACCAATGGCGAATATCGGGATGAACCATGCATGTCGTCTGGAGAGGACGCAGAAACCCCAAAGAGACACTGCCCAGATCCCGATGAAGAAGAGCAAGACGAGGAGGACAACCTGCCAGGTCTTTGCGTGCTTGCTTGACCAGAGATATAGCCAGTTTCGTCCATATGGTGCCGAAAGGAAGTAATTCTGTATGAATACGGCATAGAAAAACCACTACACAACGGTCAGCGCCCATAAAAAATGTGTTCTAGGCAGAAGCCATGTTTTTGGACCATACCACGACAATCTTTCGGCGCAACAGCGTCCGGTAGAATGCCGGAACTTTACCGGGAGCTTGTCTATAGTAGTCAGGTAATCCGAAGAAGATTAAGGTGCCAATGATCCACAGAAACACCGCGATACCTAACCCAAGTCCTATCAAAAGATGAGGTCTTGAATCTGCCAGACTGGTCTTAGTAGACCCTGCCTGTGTAGCAGTGGCCATTGAGCTTCCCCAGAACCAGAGGAACGTTACGTATATCTGTTGGGTTCCTTGGATGACACATGCTCGGAAGGCCCACGAAGTGATAGGTGCACCGCCTGTTCAAATGGTTAACAAAACATACATGTCTTGCTACCGTGACAAACTGTTCTCACCTTCGTCTCCAAAATTCAGGGCGAAGAATATCGAACCAGTCGAGGACGCAAACGCGTACAACCCTGTTGCCACATTCTGCATCCACGCTCTACCAAGACTAGTGCGGACGAAGGGAGAGAACCCAACGAAGATGAACGCAGAGCCATAGAACTATTGGAGGTCAGCTAATCTAGTAGATTATCTTGGAGAATAACGTATAAGTCATACAAGAAATGGGAGAGAGAGAACGAATACGGATTTGAGCAAGCGGAATACCATCCACCATATGATTGACGAAATGAGGTAGATGGTAGCAACTATGTAGAGTTTCACAGCGGGCTGACCGACTTCACCGTTCAACAACGTAATTTGATACGAATTGGCTGCAATTATCTGACCCTGGAGCATTGTCAGCTGGAAGTCAGTAATTAGCCTTTTCGTCTACTTACGAAGCCTAGCAAAATCGAATACACGGGCCAGTCACCAATTCGTCGCAAGAGAAAGCGCTTCAAGCCAGATGGGGGGACATAATCCTTCGGGAGGAGAAACTGGTCCACAGGTTTCTCATCTGGGGGAGATGGCGTCTGGGGCGGGCTGTTACTGCGGCTCATCTTCAGTCGGAAGACCGATGAGACGGGTGTGCCACCTAGAGGTGACCTTCCCAGCTTAACATCCCGGTATCGGTTGAACCAATGCTTCTCACTCCTGGAAAGGTATTCTTCAACGCATAATTGGTCTTCGGAATTCTTTCCATTGAGGTTCTCAAGTTTCTTCTCAAATTTCTTGGCATATTCGTTGTTGGAATCAGTGAAGAAGGGGCTCACTTTTTGGAGGTTATAATTGTGCTTTTCTTTCACAACACTGTCAATGCTCAGAAGGCTCCTGGCTGCCGAGTCTTGGTTCGGAGTAGAAATATGAGGGCTTGATAGACCGTCTTCAATCCCCAAACCAGTGGTTGCGCTCATGCCAGACGGTGGGATAGTTAGTGTGTCTGCTAGCGAACAAACTGTTCCATCCCGCAGAAAAGCGGGCGGCACATCTTGCTCAAAAATTTCGTCGAGATATCTGTGTATTCTGCAATCTCGGCCGTTTTCAAATGTTCGGTTTATTACCGGTGACTGGACCAGGCCGACTTGTTGGTCGCCATAGACAATGTTGTTTTCATCATCTGACGACTCTTCAACTCCAAAGGTGTGGCCTTCTGTATTTCTTGAACTGTTCGTCTTGCTCGTCTTGCTCTCACTAGACCTGGTATGACCAGGCCCACTTCGGCTCCCAAAAGGGGATGAGATGTCTTGAGATATTGTCTCAGCTCCTGACGTCTGTGCCTCGCTACTTCCCGAACTGCTCGGAGGAGCCGCTGGTGATGATGCAGAGCATTTACAGAAGAATGACGGTAACCAAAAGCGACGATGCCCACATCGAGAATACCTTTTATGCTTCTTGATTGCTGTTGACTGTAGGGTCTCGAGATCTTGTACCCACTGTACGACAGGAAAACGCTGCTTAGCCGACCGAGCACGCATGATTGCACGTGTCTCGGTCTTTGAAGAGAGAGCATCATGGATTGCAAGCTTGAACTGATGGATCAAGTGTTTTGTGGTCATCGATTCACTGGGGTTTATTAGCGTCTCTAACTGGCTCGCAATGTGGAGCGACTTACATCGTATACCACCATCCGGGCATCTGTCCCAGGCCACCCACACTGCATAAAGGTCAGATGATGTGGATTGTAGAACAAGTGTCTCTTTTGGATACTCACCGAGAACCGACACCAAGAGCCCCTTTGCGCCCAAATTCGACCGCCACAAGACCGAATGGTTCATCTCGTGAAGGTATAAGCGAAAATTCAGCGCCACTGAAAATGAAAGGAGGTAACGCCGTGAACTCTGGCTTCGAAAAGACCCTTCCTGGATAGAGCTCCATCATCCTCTTGAGCTTGATCGCAGCAAACCTCCCGTACAGGTCAATGACCGGTCCAATACATATGAGTTGGACATCTGGATAGTCATCCAGAATTGAGGGAAAAACGTCTGCGATAAGATCAATTCCTTTTTGCATTGACCAGCGGCCGACAAAGACGAACAGCTCTGCGTTTGGGTTTTGGTCCAGTCCGGCCCATTGCTGCGCTTGCCGCCTCAGAGTCGTCCTTCCAGCTTCGAAATTAGGATCCACCCGAGCCTCTTCATTACGTTCGCACCTCTTCCAGTCACCGGTATCTGTAGGGTCAGGATTCTGAAGAGATCCAATCTCCTTCAGGCCCCAGAAAATAGGATATCTCGCATATGATCGCTTCCCATACTTTCTGGACACGCCCACTGCGCCAAACCCTTTTTGATGTATGTGCAGATAGCTGGCTCCCGCATGCAGCAGATTAAACACGTCTCCAAATTGCACATATTTCTTGACAACTTTGGGATCAAGATTGAAAACTTGACAAACTTCATCGCGTTCCTTTGCAGTTCTCATGGGCCAGAGTCCCTGGAACTCAGCATTGTGAAGAGATAGGCAGCATGGTATTGTCCTTGGCAACAGATGTAACGGTGCTACAGCACCATGGTAATCGTTGATGTGATAAAGATCCACAGGAAACCTCTTAATCGCCTCTGCGATGCAGGAGTTCCAGGCAGAATAGTAGATAGCAGAATCAAGATCATCCATCCTAGCAGGGTACGGTTCAGATTTTGTTTGAGCTCTGAAAACGGGCGCGTCAAGGAGAACATATGTGATATTGCGCAAGACATGGTATTGGACTTGGATCTGGTAGGTGTTTCCAAAAATGGTAACCTCCATTGGATCTGCCTTTTGATCTTCGGGGTAGTCGATACCTCCAACACAAGGCACGACCCATATCAGGTTCTGGTGACCAAGATTCTTGCCCATGAGCTGTGCCATCACTCCCAGACCACCGATCTTGATACTGATGCCCCAATCCTCGATGTCATACTCCATTGTAGCAATCAGAACAGTTCTCCGGACATCGCCTGCGTCGGCGTTCAGCGCCTGTTTGCCGGATGCAGCTGCTGATGAGCGATTCAAAAGTTTGATGATAGGGTATAGAATCGGAGGCATTCGAAGAGGGCCTCTTGGTTCTGAACTCAGATTGCTAGAAAATTTTGAGTCGCTGAAGCGACGGAGGTGGTTGCGAATTGAAAGAGGGAGGATGGGTTTCTTCTCGGAAATGCCGAATTTGTTGAACTTGATCTGATAGAACGCCTTGAGGTACATCCAGACAGTGGCTATGGCAGTGGCGAGCGGTATCAAGCCGAGCAGCAGAAATATAGCCAGTTGAATCCGCCGCGATCCGACTGGGGTAGCAGAGAATCGAAGGTTACCGTCATCCAAAGACAGCCTATAGGACAAATAGGGGGATGGCGGCGGATCAGTAATATTGATAAAGTTGGTGAGCAATGATACTGGTGGGATGCGATCCAGAATGCCGTCCCCATCAATATCCCCATACACCTGTGTCTGGTCAGGTCGGCCATCGGGGTTCACTCCCCAGGCGTTCAGTTGAAGCTGAGCAGGCCACTCCGCCATAAAGTCATATTCCCACTGCCCATTTTTGTTGTTCATATTCATTTGGCTTCTATACCCGGAGTCGTATCCAAATTGGTTGAAGCTGCCCTGGACCCAGAAATGGGGAAATCGCCGTGGGGGAAGATTATCGCGACCAGTGTCGCCGTGCTGGAAATGGTCACTGCTACCGGTTACTTTGTTCCAGTATTGCACCATGATATGTTCACCGTCCCAGGCTTGGGCCTTCGTTCCCGTCCAGTTTTTGGGAGGAATAGGCTGGATGCCACCTTTGTATGGCATCCACTCGCTGTAGGAGGTTCCAAAATCGAGAGTATAACGCCACTTTTCCGCACCAGGAGCTTTGTGAGCGACCCACAGGGTCCCATTCTTCGAGGGGTCTTCATAAAGCAGAGTCCTACTGTAGTTGGCTTGCTTCGGCCAAACAATTGGATTGTCCTTGGAACCTATGCGCAGCATGAAACGGTCCACAGACTGCAAACTGGTTAGAGTAGCCTGAGTTGAAAAGCTGTTGGTGCTTACGTTTGTCTTGCGATCCCCGTTCTTGTTGCTAACGTTGTTGACAACTATCTCGTGAACACCGTGAAAGACGTTAATTAACTCGATCGAGTAGTTATATACGCTGGTAAATGCGCCGGGGAAGAACGCCACTTGGGTCTCTGGAATTGAGCCACATGAGACAGTGCTCCTATCGAACTCTGCAGTTTGGTTATCGAGGGCGGTTGATGTAACAGAAAGCGAATTTGTGATGCTTTCACAATCCATCTCCTGCGAAAATTGAAAGCTGACGTGGAGTCTTTCGCCAGTTCTTGTTGTTGACAGGATGCGCGAGTCATGTCCAGGTGTAAATTTTGTTATAAACGGCGAAGGCGCTACAAACTTGTCTTTCGGAACAAATGCTTTGAATCCCCAGGCGGGGAGTTTTAGCTCCGAAAGACAACCATTCCAATTTTCAGACCCATCGAGCCTGGTCAAATTAGTAAGGAGCGCAGGTTCCAAATCAAGGCACTCACCCCAATCTTGTTGAGCTCTTTTGCAGCGTATACTCGTCGAATGGCGGAAGAAGATTTTTTACTGTCATCCCTTCGTCGAATGGAGATATCAATGCATCCTTATCGGAGCAGTTGAATCTGTAGTTGACAGTATGATTATCGTTCTGATAAACCATCCAGACGCTCTGATCTCCCTGGCCGATACCAGTAAAGTTCTGCACGCCCGCGAACCGGGAGCGAAGTACACTCCACATTCCTGTTTCCGTTGGGGTGCCATTGCTTCCTGGAAGATAAATATTATAAGTCTGATTGGACAGTTGCTGCAAGTAGTATCCATCGTTTAACACTGGGTAATTCTGACGCATCTCGAACATCGCTTTGATCAAGCCGCGGATGGGATGAGCGGGATCTCGGTGATCCAAGCTAATATTATCATCCATGCAGCCGTACGATGCGCTGTCAATTGGGAAGTCATGATACTTCACCGAGCCAACCTTATAGCAGCCATGGAGTTGCCATGCCTGCGCAGAAGACATTGGAGAACGACCAAATACTGCAATCATTAGGAGAGATGACTGACGCCCGGAAACGAGACTTACCGTAGTTTGCGTTCGTATTTTCGAGCACGTAGAATGCCTGTTCTTCACCCCAGGTGAGAATAGGCATTCCAGGCATCAACAAGGAAACTATATAAAGTGCCAGAGCCTGTTTTTCTGTTCCATTTTTGATCGATGGCCATCTGAAGACATCCTGGTTGGAGGTACCGTACAGATGCCTTGGATCAAATTTACCGGTATTGGCATTCACCATATCATTGGTTTCAATTAAGCCATTCCACAGCCGGATGAAATTGGTTGAAGGATCCCCCTCAGCTTCAAATGTACCATCCAGACTGGGGGCAAGGTCAACGGAAGAAGTCACTTCTGAACTTGAACGATGCACTTACCCAAGAAATCGTGTCAGAGCCCTATATACAGTATAGTGGAATGCGGCACCATCTAGCGCTGCCTTCTCAGGAGCCCTTATGTGCATGTCAGGGGAAGATACATTTGTCATGGTAACGGCTTCGGTCATGTTTGGGACTGTCTGGTTAGTCAGTCGACCACGGCCAATGTACAGTGAACCGAACGCGTTTCCCGACACGATTTCGCCGGGAATGTAGAAGTTCTCTTTTCCAAAGCGACGTGCGCAATGACGGATATAATCCGACCATTCACCGTGCGCATCGAGGGTAATTTGTATGGCCTTATCAATACGAAATCCGTCAATGTCGAGCATGGCGATAGTGATGCAGGAGAAACGCTCAATCTTCTGCCTCACATCGCTCCGCCATTCTCTCAGTCGATCTTGCACGAATGCGAACTTCGTTATCTGTCGTTCCCATTGTGTGTAGTTTCCAAACGAGGCGATTTCTCCATACTAAGATGACGTTAGAGGATTTTTGTGTAAAGAAGGATTTTATGAATACCTGATCGAATTCACTGTCTCGACATCCATCGACAAGTGTAGTATTCGTGAGACCTTTTCCCATGTCATTCCAAAACCGCGGGTACTCGCATTTATCGATCCAGGCGTTCCCGGGTTGAAAGTCATGGTAACGACGCGTCCCTTTCCACACATAGTCATATTCGTACGGATTGAGAGGTGCTGACGTATTCAGAAACCCTTTAAAACCAATGAGATTTCCCATTCTGCGGCTTGTCAGCTCTCATGTCCTAGATCGATTCGGTGACTACCTACGTTGCCATAGTGTTATCCAGAATTATATACATCCCCCGCCGATGGATCTCGGAGATCATCGCACGCCAATCGTCAATGTTACCGAAATGGCGATCTAGAAGGGTTAAGTCGAGTGGGGAGTAGCCGTCCGACGACCACGGGTCACTGATATGCGGCATCCCGGCGATATAGATTGCCTGCGTGGGTTAACTTCATCGTGAAATTCTCCTCACGGAAGCAAGCCCACCTTCACTCCCATGCCTTGTATGTAGTCCAGACTATCAATGAGACCCCTAACATCCCCTCCATGTCGGAATTGGTTGGACATCACATCGTGTTCGAACTGCGTGCCGTTCGCGTCATCGTTAGAGGGGTCACCGTTCACGAATCTGTCAAGGAAAAGCGTATAGAACGGCATTCGCCAGTTATCCGGTGAGGGGTGATATTTGTGGTTCTCCCACTGACCCCAATAATCCATGGGATCCGTGGCAGTTTCATTTTCGTTGAGATTGAAGCCGACTTGATCGGGATCGTAACGAAGGGCAGATACCGCTGTAGTCAGAAATACGAAGGATCTAGTTGACAGCCGGGAGAGTCGCATTGCGCTCCGTCCTCCCCGCGGGGAAGCAGCGGATGAAACTCCAGCGAAAGGCTCTCGAAATCGTAGAAAAGGTAAGATCCTGCCGGAACAAGCAATAGAAGCGGTCCTACGACGGCTGGAAGTGCTTCACAGAGCTCCGTTCTCGCCCCTTCGCGGAAAATAGGTCGCTGACGAAAGCTTCTTCGGAAAATATATGCAGGATAATGGCCTCTGAGAGGGAATGATTATAAGAGAGAATAGAACGTAAGGATTCTGCCTCGACTGTGTACGACGAAAACAAGGCCATACAAACCAAGAAAAGACAGGTAACGACAGACCACACAGAGCTGTCAGACCTCCAGAGAGTCTTCGGAATTTGTGGAGTACTGTCAATTCCCTCGAGAAAGTCTTTTCTGAAGATTATTTGCAGTCAGGCCTATTTTCTCGGTGGTCCGTCAGTCATAGCGAAGCTAGCCGGTACGTTGTTAGCAAAGGTGAGGGATGATGCACCTTCTCTCATAACCACGCTCCCGGAACGTAAGAGGATTCGGAGGGGTGCCAGAAAAAATAAGCTTTCCCTGATACCAGACACCGGGAGACATGTAAAAGGACGACTCCGGAATTGCGGCTAGACCGATAAGCAAAGACATGCTAGGGAGCAGATCTGATATGGGGCGAACAAGTACGCTGAGTCCTGCAACTCCCTTTCTTTAGAGCATGCTGACAGATGCAACAGGATCTCTGTAGCTCCGGGCTCATCCACAGTTGTTTGACCTTGGTCTCCTGTATTTCCGGGAAACCCAGCCGGAATTAAATGAGGCTAAACACATTCAAAGAGTTGAGTCACAGAAAGAAGCCGGCACCCTGCCATCTTAAGGCAAAAATAATCTCTTAAAAGAGAGTCCGTGGTAGAGATTTACTAATCTTAATCTCGTAAATCCGTATCAACTTTGCAACACTGGGTCCGCAGAGCACATATTCATCGGCAACCCCGAATATAGAATCAGTGATCACGATTCAGTAGGTTTAAACACTTGTGATTCCTCAATTGGGAAGAGATAAACAATATAGCATGCATCATCACAGAAGGATCTAGCAGACCGCTGAGCGTGGGTCAATAACATCTCCCTTCCAATCAAATGCAACGGGATCTGCTGTCACCTCTCAGCGTACGTATATGCGTCCTGAACCGGATCTCGCGTGGCAATAATACGAGATCTTGAATAGAAAACTTTTGGTTTCCTGGATCCGGAAGCCACTCCATAATTCTCTAGATGCTTGAACATCGAATATTTCACTGGAGAGGACAAAACCAGTTATCGAAAGAGAGCAGCAGTACACAACAATGGAGAGACAAAATAACCAATAGATAACTCATAACAACGCGTCTCAACAGCGTTTGCACTTTGTAAGCTCAAAATGTGGGGTGGATCTAAAGGAATCCTACAGAGCACTGTCACACCACGTACTCCGTACAGAACCATCCAGGTGGCATGGAAGGCGCTTCAAAGGCTAGATCAGCTGGTTCCTGGATACGATAGACATAGCAGGGATGTGGTAGGGTGGAACTCGGTGAGCAGAGATCGGGATGGTGGTAGAGTGACGAGTGTCGGGAAATGCGGACGTCGTTGGACGGGGGATGAGGTGCGGTTAGAGTTGATTTCGGGTGGGCCGGTACGGCAAGGCCGGGCCCGGCGAAGCGACGGCCGATCCGCATGAGGCTGAATCTCTCTCCACCTCCTCCAAGACCACTGGCCGGCGTGCTCCTATGAGATTCAGATATATCTACCTAATGGAGACAGGCCGATTGAAACATTGGCACTGCTACATGGCTAACGATGACCATAAGAGTCAGACAGGTCGGTTGGGAAGGATATCCCTAACTCACCGGCTCGCGACAGCGGCCGAGCTGTCGGTTTCCAATCTTGAATTAGTGCCACGGCCCAATCGACGATGCAGATAGGAATTAGGATACATTTAGCGCGAGGTCTTATGTCAACGAGGATACGGCTCAAATTCTGCTGGTTTCCTGGTCCTGGCCCCCGGGGGTTTAAACCCATGGAAATCACCGCTTTTTCAAGTTGTCGATGGACCGCGATCACCAGCCATGGCTTTCCGGACCGCTCCGTCCGAGACCAAGGCATTTTTTGGCGTGTCATTTTGCTGTGATCGAGTGTACGGAGTAGTGGTTTATTTTCATGGACTCAGCGACCGGAGAGTCTGCAGGCGAGACAACCGCTTGATGAGCCTTGAGAAGCAAGCCACCCAATATCGAAACGGAGACGAGTACAAGGCTAATTTTACCGTCTAATTATCTCAAGTTTTCCTGGCGTCTGGAACTCCTGTCCCGTAATTCTGCCTGTTCTATGCTTGCTGAAATCCTGTCGTCATAGCCTCGGTGCAATCTGACCCGCTTAAGTTGGTGTCATCGTGATATCGGTCGCGTCGTATACGGTTACGAAATAACCCAGAGCCAGATAATTCCTCCCTAGAATGCTTGGCTTGCTTGGTCTATGCAGGGTCTGCGCCATTTCTGTGCAGCATGAAGAGCCGACAATGTACTACTGTACTACCGGTGTAAACGATAATGCCACTATTTCAGAACATGCTTCCAGCGCTACCTTATCTATAGGTCACCAGCATTTTATAAGTGGAACTCTGCTGAGCTCCTTCACACGTGCAGGGTTTCCGTTTCTAGACCTATACCTACCGCTAGTCTTTGACATTTTCAAAATGGAAGTTTAACAAAGCATCGGTCTCCGCATTTTTGGTTTACATGATCAAGGCCTCCATGAGCTACCTTGATGACCAATCTCTCTCTTGAAGACCTTATTCCGCCTTTGAATACAGGCTGCCAGAAGCGCAAGGCTTATTTTATTTCGAATTTCACCTATATTGATAACCCTGTGATAAGTTTTGTTGACATCTAATGCTCAAAAGATTTCTTCTCTCTGGCACTTAGAACCTTTATTTGATCACCTCCATGGAAGTGTGGAAGATAGTGCTGGTCTTTATGACCTGGATACCCTCTATTCAGGCGGCATCCAAAGACGAATGGAAATCAAGGTCCATATACCAGGTGGTGACGGACCGCTTCGCTCGGTCGGATGGCTCGACCTCCGCTTCATGCGACCCTGGAAAGGGACTATACTGCGGAGGCACTTTCCACGGTATTATTGAAAAGCTGGATTATATTCAAAACCTCGGGTTTTCAGCCGTGAGCATCTCCTTCTGCCCTTATTTCTGGACGTCGCTCAGTAAGATTGTGCTTCAGTGCACGGTTTGTCATCACAACTAACACATTAACGCTTGCGCAATTTGCAGATCTGGATATCACCTGTCACATATCCTATTCAAGAGGTCACTGCAGATTTATCAGGTGCTTCCACTTTCACACCGTTGAGGACAATAATTCTGACCCTTGCTCAGCATATCATGGATACTGGCAACAGGATCTTTACTCGATCAACCCGAAGTTCGGCACGCCTAATGATCTCAAGGCGCTCTCCCATGAGCTTCATTCACGTGGAATGGTCCGCATAAACTCCTGCATATATCTGCGCCTATTTCCTGAAAATGCACGCTAACAGATACAGTACCTGATGGTCGACGTGGTCGCCAACAACATGGCATGGGCTGGTAACGGAAATACTGTCAATTATAGCAAGTTGAAGCCTTTTGATAACGAGGGTTACTACCATCCACTCCGGTTGCTCTCAGATGATCCACTGAATGAGACGTGCGTGGAAAAGGTGGATACAATCCTGTAAAAGATTCTGGATCTAATGGCTTCTTCGCTAACGTCGATCCTACAGTGCTGGCTAGGCGACACAGTCGTTTCGCTTCCGGACCTGAGAACAGAAGACGACAAAGTGTCGTCGATGCTATACTCCTGGATAAGAGAGATGGTGTCTAATTATTCAAGTAGGTGGTGCAGTTAACAGCCGCTTTCGCATGCAATTCTAACCTCCGCACAGTTGATGGCTTGCGTCTCGACAGTATATTCAATGTCAACAAGGATTTCTGGTCTGGATTCAACCATGCCGCTGGCGTTTTCTGTCTCGGGGAAGGTATTACCAACAATGCGATGACCCTGTGCCCTCTTCAAAATAATGTGGATGGGGTCTTGGATTATCCCATGTTCGTGTAAACTCGACCATAGAAATATGCATACCGTGTCTGATTGTTGTTACCAGGTATTATCACCTCACAGACGCCTTCAACAGCACGAATGGCAACCTCCATTATGTGGTGGAAGGAATGAACTTCGTGAAGAACACGTGCAAGGTAACTTGGCGATGGCTGTATCTCAGCGCGCAGTTCAACCACTGGTCAAGTCTGACATGTACAACAGGATATTTTCACGTTGGGAACGTTTACCGAGAACCAAGACGTCCCTCGCTTTGCTTCCTATACGCAAGATTTATCTGTCCGTCCCGCTCCCTGTTTTGAATCATTCAGCCTTACTGTATATCTAACCCTGTCGTCTCCAGTTGGCCCGAAACATCATCACCTACAATCTCCTTGGAGACGGTATACCAGTTCGTAAGTCTCCTCTTCCCATAATATCTGTCGAATGGTGACGAAATGATAAGAATAAATTAACCAACTTGAGAAATATAGTCTATTACGGCCAAGAACAACATCTATCAGGCGCCTCCAACCCCCTCAACCGTGAAGCGCTCTGGCTCACCGGATACAGAAACCAAAGCACCTCCCTTCCCTCCCTCATCCAATCCCTCAATCGCCTCCGCTCCCACGCCGCAGGCAACGGAAGCCGGTTCACGGACCCCTCAGAACCACACCGCGACTACCTCACCTACATCACGCTCCCGATCCACGACAGCGACCACGTCCTCGCGCTGCGGAAGGGCTTCGCGGGGAACCAGGTGGTGAGCGTGCTGTCGAACCTCGGATCCCACCCCAGCGGGGACGCCGAGACGAGCGTACTGCTCCCCGCGGAGGGCACGGGGTTCCGGCCTGAGCAGAATGTGACCGAGATCCTGTCCTGCAGGACCCTCGTCACCGACCGGTCGGGCAATCTGCGCGCGAGCCTGGAGGACGGCGGGCCGCGGGTTTACTATCCGACTGAGAGCCTGAACATGTCCGGGCTCTGTGGCCACCATGTGCGCGTGGGCCGCGTGGCGTCGAGTGAAAGTAAATTATCGCTAGCGGCGACGACGATCATGACCACGGCGGTTATTAGGAGTTCGGGGTGGTTAATCAGCCTGGGACTGGCTGTGCTGTTCGCTGTGGAGGTGTTGTTCTGACGGGGAAAGCACTTTGCTCTTCCTGATCATTCATTGATTCTCTTTGGATATGTACGCTGAAGTGTCGGAGTCCGTTGAGATCTGGCGCCTGAATTAGTAATGTTTTATTTTTTCAATCTCACAGCTAGAAGGACAGGAGGAAGAATAGATATAATACGATTTCAAGCATGAAACATTTCCTAAGGAGGTAGATATTGACTCTCTCCTCTCCTAGGTTGGCCTAGACCTTGATCGGATCGAGTTCATACTGCACTCCATGATCTATTCAGTCGGTCTAATCACGTCTGGTGAATATGATAAAATATATGGCCAAGAATGACACAGCACAAGAAACATAATCAGTAAAAATAAGCAATCTAAATCTCTATGATATCTTATCTACACTACCTGCATACCACAGAACCCGAGCAAGCCTGTGACAAGCACAAGCACAAGCACATAAAATCACCACGTCTCCTGCTTATACCTCCCCACCTTCTCCATCTCCGTCAGATACTTCTCCGCCTCCTGCCTGCTGCACCGGTCCTCCTCTCCCAGGGCCTTGTACGGGTGCTGGAACGACTCGATCAGAGCCTCCCGCAGCGCCTGCGGCATCCGGCCGGACGAGCCGCAGATGAACACGGAACCGTTCTGGTCGTGCAGCAAGCGGAAGAACAGGGGGTAGTTCTCGCGGATGCGGTCCTGGACGTAGATCTTCTGCCGCTGGTCGCGGGAGAAGGCTGTCAGGACCGTGAGGTCAATGGTCTCGGCGAGGCGGGGCCACTCGTCCTCGTAGAAGAAGTCAGCGTTGCGGTTGCGGTTGCCGAAGAGGAGGATGGTTGGGCCGATTGGGGGCTCAGTGCCTGGGTGCTTCTCGCGGTATGCTTTCGCGAGGGCGGCTTTCTCCCAGATCATGGACCGCAGGGGTGCAACTCCCGTCCCGGGGCCGATCAGGACCGAGGGGCCGGTGAGCTGCTGCAGGGTAGGGCTGAGGCCGCCTTTCAGGTGCTGGACTTTCAGGGTACTTCCCGGGCGGAGGACCGCGAGGTACCGCGTGCAGACGCCCTCGCGGATCCGCTTGATGACGGTCTGGTACCTGACGATGGCAACGAGAAGTTCGAATCTCGTCTTCCCGTCCGGCGTCCGCTTCAGTTCGCCGCCGCTCGCGATGCTGAACTGTCGTGATCGGAGGATGGGAAAGACCGAGAGTGCGTGCTGCCAAGGGATCTTGACGCTGTTGAACTCCTGCAGCACCTCCAGGATGCTCCGTCGAGGTCTGGTCGTGTAGTCCCACAGCTCGTCGATATACTGCGGGTCCAGAAACTCCAGCAACCGCTCCTTCTGGTAGTCGTCGGTCGCGTAATGTGACAGAGCCAAAAAGAAAGATCGCGGGGGTATCGCTCTAATGTCCAGGTAGTCGGTGAGAAGGGTGCGGAGGGTCAAGTGCGGGTAATCAACCAGGTACGGGATCGGTGGAGGTGGGATATCTTTCCTGCCACGAAGAGTCTCGCCGGGAGCAAATCTTATGGGCTTATCTGCATGCTCTTCCCAGCCCAACATGCCTAGCAACTCGTCGACGTCCTTTGCGAAATTTCTGGGCAGGATGGAGATGATATCCCCAGGCGCATAGGGTATCTTTTCAGGGACAGTCAAGCACATGTGGCGGACGTCTTGCCAGTGTTTTTGTGGTGTGAGACGCTTATTTTCCGTCAGAGTGGCCGTAAATGTATTGGGAAGGGGGCGTGTGTCGTGGTCTACACGCCAGTAAGCCGGATATTTGTCTGCATCTTTGTCAAGGTCACCAGCATCCTGTGCGACAGGCTCAGGCTCTGGGGGAACTTCAGGCTTTTCCCGCTCTTCCAGAACCCATTTCGGAGGAAGTTGGACATTATCCGGTATTGGCTCCTTCCCAGGGGGTAGAGGGTATTTGTCCAGCAGACGCTTCCGGAGAGTTTCAGACCATGGGAAGAAAGTGCCTTCAAGCCTAGAAAATCATCAATATACAAGGTCGCATTCATTTCTAAAACAACGTACCCTTCTGGATGTCGTTGATCGCCTTCTCCACTTAGATATACCTCGTTCGCCCCGAGCTGGAGCAGCCTCTTATACAGCTTCCGCGAAGCAAAATTGAACCTGTCCGGTCAGAATTCGCCACAGTGTGTAGAGAGGGCTGTGTGAGAGAGACATACTTGGGATACGAACTGTCGCCCAACCCAAACAGCACAAAGTTTACGCCCTTCAGGAAATCGGGCGGGAGCCTCTTGAGGAGGAGAGACTTCCAGAACGTCCTGGCATTGGCGGGGAAGTCACCCTGGCCGGTGGTCGAAACAACGAAGAAGGTCAACGTATAGGACGAAAGAGATTCCTGCGCTCGACATCAGCAACCGACTCATACCAGGAGCGATCGCTTTACTTGGTCGTACCGCTTTGACGGCGTTCATCTCCGACACATGAGTCACGAAATGCAATCTCTCCGCCATGCGGCCCAGCTCCTCGGCTACCTCCTGCGCGTTGCCCGTCTCCGAGCCATAGAGAACGATGGCTGATCTTTCTGCATGCTGCTGATCTCCATCGGCAATCATCCTGCGCGAGGATTCGCTGGCTTGTCCGGGGGTATCGCGCGCGGGGGCCATCTGGGGCGTCGAAAAGGGCTTTTCGTCGTTCGCGAGGGGAACCGCTTTGGGATGACGTCACGTTATCTGCCTAAGCGATCGCGGCCGTGAGATCTAGACCTTCATATCAGGGACCAGGTGGGCGTGTCTATGGAGATCTTGAGGAGATCAAATGCTTATTTGTATCAAATTTATTCATGCTCGCATATGCAAAGTGATTGGATGGAACCAAATTGATAAGATAACGATAGTGCATTGGTTAATAATCAACTGCACGAACCACGCTTATTCATCTACTATTCAAACAGTTTGCTACGTTTATGAACCCAAAGAACAGAAATTGTATTTGTTTCATATAATGTGAGATCGCAGGGATGAATGACCATTGAATGACTGTCCAATTAAACTGTACTGTTTTGTTCCCGTCGAATCGAACACCGCAAATCCTAAACATGCATGACGCAGGTAAACAGCAAAGGTGACAAACAGGGGTATCATACAAGAGAGAAAAGAATCTAAAACGTGTCCTCATCGGCGCCAACTCCTCCATCCGCGAACCCGTCATCATTAGCATCGTCGTCTCCCGCGTCAAAGTACTGCTCCGCGTTGTAGTCGCCGCCCATTTCTTCGTCGTCTTCGGAGAAGTCGTCATCGACAAGGTCCTCTTCCTCCTCCTCTTCCTCATCGAGAGGACCATCCTCGTCCTCGTCTCTCTTTCTGCGCTCCTCACCCTCGACCTCATCTTCATCGTCGTGCTCGTCCATTCTCCGCCGCTTTGCTATCTCCTCGTCATCTTCCTCTTCCTCGTCCTCGAAGCCGCGCTTGAACCCGGGGCGCGCCTTAAGAGGCCCATAGCCATCCAAGACATTCTCGGGCTTGTAGTTCGGTTGAATAGTCTGCCACAGCTCTTGCGGGAAGAATTTCAGGACTGGAAATGGGAGTCTGGTTAGAATCAATCGGCGACAAGGAAGCAGCTCATGACAGACGCAAAAAAAGACTAACCATAGGGCCGTCCTGACAGCGTTGGAAGCGTCCTCCGCTTCTTCTGGTATCTCTCTGAGTAGGAAGGCATTCCGTAAAAAGGATCGAACTGCGCGCGCGCAGCGCTGCCTTTCTTGGCCGCCGAGGCGGCGATGTCGATGACAGTGTAGTACGGTCCCTCATGGATCATCTCCCTCAGCTTCCGATAGCGATCGACTTCCGATTGCTCGCGCGGAGTCAGCTTCTTCGCGTGGGGCACGTTGTATTTCTGGGACATCGTGTCAGCGTCTGATGCGACCGACCGTCGACGTTTGCAGCGCTGGGGACCAAGAGTCGACATACCGGGAAGAGAGGGGTGGGAGCATTGTCAGGCTCCCCGCCTCCCTCAGTGTCCCAGGTGAACTCGGCACCGGGGAGCTTCTTGCCCTTCTTCGCAGCGAATCGCGACATGGCTTATCGGCTAGGGGCGTCACACGGGCTGCTTTAGGCACTTGGCAGATAAGCGGGAAGCGACAGGACTGGCGAGACGATCGTGCTCTCTCCCTGGCCAACCGTCCCGGGTTCCGCAGGCGAGCTGGAGCGAGCAGAGAACCCAAGCGCAACGGTCCAAGAGAGTGATGCGCGACGACTGCTGAGAAAAAAGTTCCGATGCTCCTCGACATCGCCGCCGCTGCCACTTTCACCGCCTTCGCCCAGAAGGGAAAACTAGGGCTTCCAGGCCGGAGACCTAACTGACAGCGGCCGCGCCCGGCGCCGGGCGCTCCAGAGGATCCCCTCGTTATAGATGACTGCGATGCATACATGCCAGAATGCTACCTGAAATCAGCTGAGACTCGACCGCATCGCTGTAGACCTCTCCATGCTCTATCGGCGTATGCATTTGTTTATTCCATGATTTATCTCGACGCTGCTACGCAGGATCCCTCTTCTAATTTTGTGGTATCGTCCACTATTTTGAAGTCAAACAAACAGATAATGAAATTGATTAAACACTTTTATTAAACTATACTATCGATTCACTTCTAACTGAGGTGGTATCGCGGCCTACATCTGCATCGTATCCACTCGGCTGCCGGCTTGAATCTGAGGTCCCAACGGCCCCTCCCTGACTCGTTGAGCAAGTGTCCGCATAATGTCATCGAATCCTTCCACATCAAGCCTGGTCTCATGCAGCGCGTCATACAGGGCAACGAGGACGTCGTACTTCGCGGTAGCAACCCTCCAGACTGCGCTCTCCGTGTCGTTTGCACCGCCTCCAACGAAATTGGCGTACGTCTGCGGCGGCTTGAAGAGATAGGGAATAACAGTGGTTAAAGCCGGGGGAGAGAGCATCGCCCAAGCACCCGACGTAGGCAGCGTTCCTTGCGCAGCGGGGGACAATCGGTTCAATTCCTCCTCAGATGGTAGCTGATACCGAGAACCGACCGGACCGCGCACTGTTTCGTCTAGGGTTTCCCAGTTCGCCGTTATCACCGCTTTCATTAACGAGAGAGCTGCTAGGGCAACCTCGTGCAGTGCGATAGTGTCAGCAGCAGCAACAATATGGTTCCAGAAGTTCGGATTGTTATTCAAATAGGTGAAATAAAGTACTCGAGCAGCCGCGGCTTCTCTGTGCCAGTCCGTTGGGATTTGCCCGGGGGCGTTCAAGTCGAGGGATTGGACCTTCTCGCATTTCGGCGGTCCGTGGAATATCCTTGCCAGGGTGTCCAGAGAGTCCTTGTTTGCAGGACTGGATGGGAGAGCTAGCAACGGGTTCGGAGACTGTACGCCGGCTTGGACGAGCAGCACCCGGGGCAGGGAAGATAGTATTCTAAGGTCACCGGTTGGCACCGGCCCGTGCGCCCACTGAGCGGACGGCATTGCAAAGGACTCGACGATATGCGCCAGAATCTTGTCCAGGAAGTCTTGTGGTTTCTGCAGAAGATGGTTAGGATACAGCAGCGCGTACTGCGCAACATAGGCCATGATGGGGCCGGCAACGTAGACAAGATCAACAGCATCGAGCTTCTTCGGATTCAGGTAGTAACCAATGATCATCGGATGCAAGTCCTGAGACACAAGAAAGTCCAACGCAGGCGAGGAGAAGGTTGAGCTTGAACGCACATGGTTTCGGGCTAGGAGACCTGGCGCGTCAATCTGGAGAAGTTCACGGAAGAAATTTAGCAGGGTCATGTGCATTAAAACATCACCAGTGTCGACCATCTGGCACGCTGTGAAGTGCAACAAGCTGGTGCAGTGGTACCTGCTCTCAATGTCAGGGATGTGAGAATCTGCCACTGCATCCCAACGCAGTTTGCCCGCCTTGGCCACCAAATCCATTAACCTCCCTTGGGCGATTGTCTTTTCGCGCTTCGAGAGTTTGCCCGGCTGCCCAGCGTCGATGAGACTGCATATCGAGAAGAAAAGGCCATAAACTTTCCTGTCAGTAAACAATCTTCTCCACATAAGACCCTGCCCCCCGGCTGCTTTCTTATTTCCACTGCTCTTGTCCCCATTCTCTAGCGGGCTGGTATGGTCAACCTCTAGCAGCGACCACAGGACGTCAAACGCGGCCTGAGCGACTTCTGTCACAGACGTTGAAAGCCAGAGCTCCACGAGGGAGGCGACCAGCTCTGGATCCCCGGCCACCACGGCCGCATCGCTGGGAGACTTGCCTGCCTTTCCTACCAAAGATAGGGCCAGAAGATTGACAGGTGGCGACCGGGCCTTGATTCCCGCGAGTATGTTGACCGGGGGGTCGACGGAGCGGATGTCAGAGAACGAACAGTATGCAGTAGCCTTAATCCCTAGAGTCGTGAGCGGTGTGGGATCTTCCCGCAGGACTGGCAGAAGCTGCGATATGCGCGTCAGGAGAGCCGCGGACACTGCGCGGTCAGTGCTCTCGGTGATCTCCGCCTTGAGTTTCTCGATGGCGGAGGCATCGAGAGGGATGGAGGGGTCATTCAGGACTTTTCCCAGGTGCTCGTGCACCTTCGGGTACGAGGGAGGGACCGTCATGGCGATCGAGCTAGATCTCTCCGCGGTCTGGAGATGTCAAACGAGCTGTAGATCAACCTCGAGCAAGACCGGCCAGGAATCTCAGGGCGATGGAAGTGAGGAGCTGGCGGGGAGCTCATAGAACTGCCGGTGCAAACGAGACAAACACCACTATCGAGACTCCGCGGCATCGACTCCACGGTAGACAGACCACTCCACCCCCCGCCTCCGCCATCTCTATAACCCTCCAGAGGGATTTTAGGGCACGCATCTCGCGATGGCGGAACCGTCGAATCCTCTCATCTCCACAAAATTCTCAGACTCGGGTCTTCACGTTCAACTACACCCTCTTGTCCTCCTCACCATCTCCGATCATGTCACAAGACATATCGCGAGGCAGCAGCGGGGACCGATAGTCGGAGCCCTACTGGGACAGCAGGAAGGCCGAGAAATCACCCTAGAGTATGCATTCGAATGCAATGTTATCACTGGGCCACATGGAGATATCCTGTTGCACCAAACATGGTTCGAAGAGAGAGTAAAGCAATGTACGTCAGCCCCAACTTCAGAATACCTACGCGCAGGCGCCAAACGCTGACGATATCAATTGTACAGTCAAAGACGTACACAAGGCTCCGGCGCTGGACCTTGTCGGGTGGTTTACCATCACCCCGCCGTCAGGTCCTGACTACTCGCACCTCCCCATCCACCGCCAGATCCTCCAGCAATACAATGAGTCCGCTGTGCTTCTCGCTTTCCACCCATCCCAGGTCCAGTCATCGCAGGCGAGCGGGGCCAAGCTGCCTCTGACCATCTACGAGAGCGTCTACGAAGGCGAGAATGTCGGAGATGGGGACAAGTCCATGCAGATCGACGGGGAGGACCAGTCGCTGAACATCCGGTTCCGCGAGCTTCCCTACTCGATCGAAACCGGAGAGGCGGAGATGATCAGTGTCGACTACGTCGCCAGAGGTGGAGGGAACGCGACGGCCGTTGAAGCTCCGACTGCTGCTCCGGCGCCCGCGCCGCAGTCGCAGGCAGGAAAGAAGAAAAAGGGCGCGAAGCACGCCGCGGAGGCTGAACCGAAGCCTGTTGAAACCACATCTCCGCTCTCTCCTGAGGATGAAGATCGTAAGTCTCCATACGATGAACTGCGAAAAAAACGGACTCTAATTGACTTCCTTATAGTAATCGCCAACCTCACCACCCGTCTCAACGCCGTGAAGACGCTAGAATCCCGAATCCGTCTTATCAAAGCCTACCTATCCAGCCTTCCCCCATCATTCCTGAACAGCAGCAGCAGCAACAACAACAACAATCCATCCGAGTCCACTACTACTCCCTCTACCACCACCACCCCGCGCCTCTCGTACCCAATCCTCCGCAACATCGCCTCCCTGATCGCGCACCTCTCCCTCCTGGCCCCGCAGGATCAGGAGGCCTTCGCCATCGAGTCGCTCGCGCAGAGCAACGACGTCGCCCTCGTCTCCCTGCTCGGCGCGCTGGGCCGGAACGTCCAGGGGATGCGCGAGCTGGGCAGGAAGGCCGCCATCGTGGAGACGGCGCGGCAGAACCTCGCGTCGCGCAAGACGCAGCTGGCGCTGCAGGGCCGGATGGTGGACGAGGAGTACGGGGGCGTTGTGGCGCCGGGTGGCGCAATGTACATCTCGTGAACGTGAAAGCGTAACGTATGTTTGAGCGCGCGCACGCGAGAGAGAGCGCAAAACTCTTACGTTGATGATTTTATCCCCGTCTTACCCCCGTATTTTCCTGCTCTTTTTACTGACTCACCGTTCGAGGGAGTTTTTTTTTCGGCGTTCTGGATTGGATGGAAATAATAATGGTTTTTCATCGATCATGTAGGATGAATGGAATGCTATGCAAGAAGACATGACATGATCGGCTAATTGCATGCCGCATTTTTTTGTCCAGCAGTAGACTAGGCCAGCCAGCTAAGCCCTCAAGCTTAGAAATGAAAGAAATTTATGAGATGGAATCCAAAACCGGACCGGTCCATTCCTCCCACTACTTCTTCGCATCCAGCGGAAGAGAAGAAGCTCAGGGAGACCGGAGCTGAGCAACGCGGACTGGAACCTAGAACCTAAAGCGAAGCCAGAGAGGGCATATAACAACAAACCTCCTTCACGAATGACATTTTAACAATAATGATACAATAAATCCAAATCAAATCGCAATATACGTCTACCGTACTAACCAATCTCTTTTCTTGATAGGATTTTTTTATAGCGAGATAAATCTAGTCAGCTCTGTACACAGCTCATGTATTCGATCGATCACAGACAGACGTGTGCTAACTGCCTATCTATCGATACATACCCGCAGACGCCTGCGTAGCTAGGTTAGGTACCGTAGGTAGGTCAGATAGATAACCAAGGGTGTCTGGTAGTTGAAATGTCTGCCTTACGCAGCCAAAACCAACCCAAGAAACCTGGCTTAAAAACCGAAGAATACCCCAAGCAGCAATCAATGAAAAGGAGAAAAGTGGGGAAAAGTGGAAAGAGAAAAACTCCTCTAAAATGCAGTTTGTATTTTTGCAAGCGTGGACGAGAAAATCATGACCAAAGCCAAAGAACCAAATCAACCAATGGAATCTCGAATCGTTGCTTCCAAAAGGCTCGCTCCCTTACCCAGAAGGAAGGAAAAGAAATAGATACACTGAACAGTGAAAACTCAAAAAAGAAAAAGCAAAGAAAGGACACGGGGGATCAGAGGGGGAATCATGCTAACCTATCTAAAGCCAAAAACCAAAGCCATCACATGCGCAAAACAGGAGGAAGAAAAGAAGCCAACAAGACTGACATGATGAAATAAATGAGTATCGACACTGCAACGTCAAGAGTCGAGTCGAATTCTTGCCCGGAATGTGCTCGGACGAACAAACGAATGACCATTGGCAACCTCTGGGGCCGTCACATGTTCATAATCGTTCGTTATCATCGCTGCTGATTGTGATCATCCAGCGGCGGCGGAAGATACGGTGCCGGCATGGGCATGGGCCTGGGCATGTTATCCTGCTCGTACTCAGCTGTCGAAGTGACTCCAGTCTCTTGATGATGGGAGCCGTCATAATGATTGTGTGAGTCCGCAGGAGCTGGGTAAGCGCCATGGTATGGCCGGAAGGGCTGGTAGAGGTGAGGCCTATCCGACGGAGGCTCTATAGGCGAATCAGTCGGAACCTCGCTATAGTAACGTATACTCTGATTATCGTCATCGTAGAGGGATGTTGCCAGCCCAATGGTGCTGGCCCTCGGGTACGACGATGCAGCAGGCGGCTGTGCGTTCGTAAGAAGCTCCTGCCCTTCCTCGTCTACAGGAGAAGAAGAAGAGGCGTAGAAGCGCCTCGACGGTCCACCCAGGACGACGCCAGCGCCGCCGTAAGCCGTCACGTTGGACCCCGGAATGCTTGTCTCCGGGGAAGAACCGCGGCCTGGCTTGTCGGTCTGATCCCGGTGGTAGCTGGGGTCCAGCATTCTCTTTTTCCGGCCTACGAACAGCCAGCGGAAACCGCGGCCAATGGCCTTGATGAGGTCCCAAGGGTTGAATGCGTCGAGGAGACCTTTCAAACCCAAAAACCCGCCGTGGTAGCAGGCTTTGCCGGAGTACCATTCTGGATCCGCGTTGGCTTCCAACTGGGCCAGGGTGTAAGGCCTCCATGGGAAGCACCACATATGCATAACCGCGAAGATCGCCATCTCTATGCATATAAGCATGTTTGGGATGCCAATCTTCAGGTCCTGTGCTTGGATGACATTACTTGGCTTTACCGCGCCGGAAGAGGTGAGGAAGGAGATCACAGTCTAGGTCCATGTTAGAACATCTGCCATCCAGATATACCACGACCGGACTCACTGTTTGCCAGAAAGAAAGGAAGATAACTAGTTTTATGGAAACTATTTTCAAGAATGGCGAATACTGCGCGATATCCTCTTTAAGCTGGACGTAGAACTGGATCAGACAGTACATCGCTATCGACACACAGAGGGACTCGATCCCCAGGACCTGGATAAGTGGTTAGCACCGAAGACTGGCCATGAGACGGAATAGAATCAACGCACCCAGACGTGTGCAAACGCCGGATTCAGAGACTCCTCGCAGTATAGGTCTAGTTTCTGCGTGATGACCGCAACGATAGTCAAGGTGACTCTGACCAGACAATACTGGAAGACTCCTGTCCATATGATCTGGTCCAAATATCAGCATAATCACTTGTCCCAATAGACTGATGCCACTATATATAGCCCTTACATTGAACCACGTCAACCCACTGCGCGGAGTCCTCCACGGACCGGTCTCTCCGCCCCAGATCTTCTCCAGCCAGTTTACAGGCCAGAGCCATTTCTTCGGTTTGATCCCGCGGAAATACTCCTTCTGGCTATGCAGGTCGGGGGCGATGTAATGACAGAGCAGTGCGAAGAATGCGGAGATGGTGAACGCTTCGTAGCAGTTGCCCATGACATCGAAGTAGACAGCATGTCGGTAGTAGTAGAAACTGAGCCAGGCCACTGTCGAATATATGGGCACCATGAAGAGAATGCGGATGATGCTGCGGTTAGGGAAACAACGTCGTCAGCATATGTGTTCGATGTTGGGAGCGCTGAGGGGGCGGGGGAGGGGGGGGGGAGCATACTGTCGCTGCTCCCGCGGCTTGCTGTAGTGTGTCGCATGGCACATGATGAGAACTAGGGAGACTGCGATTGAGATGACTGCAAAGACGGCGCAGATAATGAGACCCAGGTGGTGGAAGGTGATGCCTCCATCCCAGAGGTCGACCTCCGTGACTGTTGCAACATCTCCGAGTCAGCGTGTCCATCCTCATCGTCGTCGTCGACGAGAAACTCAGAACAGAAGGGACAGCAGGGTCCATACTTATCTCATCTTCCAGAGTGGTATTACACACCGGCCAGCCCATCCTGGCTCGAGTGCGCAAGCTTGGGGATGAACAGTAGAGTCACGGTCCAGGAGGTGGCCGCAGACACAGTATCTTATCCGGACAGGCACGGAGCGCGCCAGCCTCACTAAGCGAAAGACGGCTGGTCACAGGTGCGACACGAGATCTCTGCAGTCCAGGCACGCGAGCAACGAACAGAAACGGCAGGTTCCTATATCCAGAACGCGATCTGTCAACCATCCACGGCGGCCAGCGGGGGGAGACAAAGGACACCGGGACTTGAGTGCGCTGAAGGGCCTCTGGGCTCCTCTGGGCTCCTCCCTACAGCAGCACTACCGGACGGGCACTGGGCCAAGCAGCTGTCGGTGCTTCACAGCCGCCTTGGCGACGACAGATCGGCGTGCAGTGCGCACAACCGCCCTGCCAGGTTTCACGTCCCTGGCCTCATTCCATGCATCGTGTGGCGGTGCACGGGGCAGCCCGCCGTCTCCGCCGCCATCTCATGATCGCAGCGTCGCTTTCTCCCCCTCCTGGCGGCGGCGGTCCCAGGCCCTCCCGACGGCCCGCCAGCGTGCAGCCTGCGTCTCTCCCGCTGCTCGCGGTGGTGATCCAGGCTGGACGTGCAGGACAAGCATCCCAAGCTCCCTTGGCACAGAGTCAAGAAAGCTTGCCCGTCTTGGGCGCCCGGATCGGCAGTGGTATTACTAAGGACTCGCACAGCCTCAGTCCTTGGCTCCAGATGGCAGTTTGTTCCGCAGTGGTATCCCTTTTCAATAATTTCCCATAATAGTACATGCGTTGGCACACAGTATGCTTTCTATGGATTCCGCTACAGCCTGCGCATGTCACATCAGGATAGCTGGGGACAAGAAGACATGATACATTACATCAAGCCACGGCTTTCGCCGGTCAGATAAAGTTCCTCGATGAATGCTCTCAAAAACCGCACTCTCTCGCGCCACAGTGGAGAGACCATTCTTAACAAGGAAGAACGGAACAAACAAAGACTCCAGGTCCAAGTCGCGACGGTAGCATACAATTGACCAGGTTCAGTATCCCCGACCCCTCCAGTGGTCCCTCCACGCTCCTCCGCCTCGACCCCTTCCCCGGCGGCCGCGGGGGCCTCCGTATTCGGGACCCTTGTCAACGAAGATATCCGTGTCTTCGAAGGTGATCCGTCTCATCTCATCGCCGCCCCGGCGCGGATATGGTCCACGTCGCGCCAGTTCTGCGAATCGCTCCAGGCGTCTCTCGGCCACTTCCCGGGGTACGGGAAGGTAGTAGAGCTTGGGCTTTGTAGCGGTGGACCTGAACAGTTCGTCAAGTGCCTTAAACCCTTGCCCCTGTCGCGAACGGGGATCGCCCGAAGCCTGGCTGTCTCTCGGACCTTCCCTGTCGGCGAAGCTCCCGCGCGGCCCAGGCGGCGCTCTGGGTGCGCCCGGTCCCATGTCTCGTCCGCGCCCGTTTGGAGGCCGAGCTTCCCGTAAAACGGCTTCGATGCCGTCCTCGGTCTCGTCATACACGACCTCCCAGCGGGGCCCGCCTCTGCCCCGGCTCTCGGACTCCCGTTCAATCTCGATCCACTCCCGGAGCTTCTCCTCTGGGACAAAGTCGGCCCACAACGGCTTGCGGTCGCGTTCGTTGGGCCAGACAGTACCATGCAGTGCTGATCGAACCCGCGATGCAGCAGAGATGTTGGAGAAATTAACGAAACAGTGGGTCTTGATGGAATCTATGAAGAAGTCCAGAATGATATCCGGGTCCGGTGATGCTCCGGGGGGAGAAGCAAGGGAGGCTAGGTAGTTTCTGAGGCTCGCAGGCTGAAGAGGCCTCATGAAGTCGCGGATATAAAGTGCGGAGGTCGCCGGATGGAGTGCGGGCTCAACGAAACGATCTTCATCTACATCAGGGGATCCTCGTCTTATTTGCTCCTGATTCGCTGGTTGGAAGAGATCCTTAAACCGCGCGTCCTGTCTGGATGGAGGTGGGGTGACTTCTCTGCCAGTGTCTTCTTCTGCCTGGGAAATAGATTCACGTCTCGCTTCCACGTCTTGTGACCTCTCCGCATCCATCCTCTCTTCTTGGCGACCAGAATCAGCCTCGTGTCTTGGGGAAAGCTCCCGAGGCTCGTCGAGATTTGCGATGTCGTCATTTTCACCAGCAGGGCGCTGGGGAAGATTCTCAGCACCAACGTCCTCCTTCAGTAGTACTCGCAGACTTCCATCTTCAGCTTTAGCCCTTTTTGCAATTGTTTCAGGGGAAGGCGGAGGACTCGGACTGCGGCGCTTTCGTTTCCGCGTGTCGTCAATGACTTCCTCTGCGGCGGAAGCTGTGGAGGGTTCGGGGTCGAGTGACGGTTTGGGAGGAGGCTCAGCGGATGCTGGTGCTTCTTCAGTGGATTCCTGCGGCTCTGAAGCACCTTGTGCCGGCTCTGTACGTTCTTCGGACACCCGCTCTTCAGGAACCTGCTCAGTGGGCTGCTCAGAAGGTTTCTCAGTGGGTAGTTCAGCAGGTTGTTCAGCTTGCTGTTCAGCAGCTTGGTTATTGGCTTCATTTCCAGCTTCGTTTTCGGAATGATTACTCTCAACTTCGTCGCCTAGGTTAGAGTTCTTTTGAGTCTCCTTTGGAGAGGAATTTCCCTCTACAGCTCCTGGCGTCTCCTCAGCAGCAGCGGATTGTTCCTCCTGTTGAGGGATAGGCTGCGGGTCGTCCGGGTCATCATTCGACTGCTGCGCGCCGCCCTCACTATTGTGTTCGACGAACGACGATTCTTCCGTCTGTCCATTCTGGTCAGGAGAACCTTCCACAGCAGCTGCGCCTTCAGACGCGCTGCTAACTTGCCTCTGTGCGTCGGACTCGAGGAGGCGATCGACGTAGTTCTGCTTAACCTTGAGGCCGGTCGACGAAATGCCACGCCGTTTCAGCTCGGCCTTGAGGTCAGCAACCTTCCATTTGCTATAATCGGTCATTGTGGTAATCTATCGTGGAGCGCACATGGGCTCCCGACGGTACTCGCCTGTCGAATTCAGCGATAGAGAGTGATGGGAGCCTAGAGTGCCATTGCATGTGCGGTCGAAGAGCCCGCGGGATGGACGCAACGCGGCCTGCGCCTGAAGAGCTGGAGAACGGCGGACCGGGGTCGCCGCATGATGTCGTGCGCTAGGCTGCATCGGGACTAGCGCAATTCCCGCATCCAGTTTAGCTCCCAGTCCTGCCCCAGTCGCTGCGGCGGGACCAGGATCCATCCATATATGCCTTATCCGGGCAACCTGAAATCAAGAGCCAAGTGTGATATCATTCTCAGATGATTCATTCTACATTACCAAAACTCAATCTAGGGCTTATTTTCAGGACTGGAAGAGACTCAAACTGCCACTCATACTACCTCGTGGCCTTTCGAATGTTGATCCACTGGTCCACGTGTATGAGTCAGTACTTCCGTAGCAGTATCACGAGACATGGAAGTGCTGCATTTCTGCATACACTGTATGTCGTAGTTTACACACTGCTTAGAGGCACTCTATTGCTATGCAGATGAATGGAGACGAAGGGCTCAAATAATGACATAAAGTCTGGTGGATAATCTGAATACACCTGGGTTGATGCTTACTCCCGTTTCTGACGCAAGGAAAGGACGCCCCAGGATAGCACCTTCCAAATAAATGGGGCATGAGCGAGCCAAACGGCGAGGCATGCCGCAGCGTCTTCAACATGTATCTCTTTGTCCATTGTTCCTTCTATCCCATTCTTCTTCACCAACGTCTAACCAGCATATTTCAATCGTCAGTTGCGTGCTTTTGTTCGTCATCAGATCATATTCGCTCGTTCACCCTACCATCTTTATCATCGTCACTCGTTTTTAATCTCACTCTCATTGCTGCTTAATCAGAATGTCTTTGCAGAATCTCCCCGTGGAGCTTATCCTCGATATTGCTGATTATCTCGGCCCCCACAGCCTGTGTTCCTGGATACGGACATGTCGACGGTATCGGTCCATCCTTGGAGGCGAGACGCTGTGCAGGCGGGCATCCCGACTCGATCTGGAGTATTATGGCTGGCCATGGTACCTTTCAAAGACTGTTTGGACAGGCAATATGTCGGCTTTCCTGGCGATCTTGAAGCGAACGACCGCAACCAACATCAACAGCCAGCGTGCTAAGTACGAACTCCTACTGTCAATGTTGTCACCTGTCTGGAGCAAGTAGGTAATAACCGACCAAATATACAGCAGACAGAGAACCATTCTCCATTTCGCATGCCTTCTCGGCCGCCAAGAGATGGTTCAGAAACTTCTCGACAAGGGCGCGGATGTCTCGCTGGTCGACGATTCCTCGTACACCGCTTTGCACATCGCGGCAATTGCGGGGCACACCGGTGTAGTGAAGCTCCTTCTTGACGCAGGCGCCAATCCCTCTGAAGTTGTTGGCACGTCGGGTCTGACGGCTTTGGATTTCGCAATCAGCGGGAACTATGTGGACGCGGTCAGACTTCTTCTCGACGCGGGCTGTGAGATCAGACGTCGCCCAGAGACTCTTCGGTACGCTGCAATTTCTTACTGCGAAACAAGCGATCCGCGGGTCCTGCAGTTGCTTATTGAGGCAGGTATAGATCCCTGTACTCTGAGGTCGCGCTCCGGACTCCTGGCGCTGTATGGGGCTACGCTGCACCGCCACGTGCAAATCGCGCATTATCTTCTCCAAGCTGGCGTAGCGCTTGACTTGAAAAGAAAAATCCACTTTGGAATTCCATCAGCTCTGCATCTAGCTGTCATGAAAAATGAAACCGAAATGCAAATGATCTTCGTCAAGTCTGGCGTTGTTGCTCTTGAGCCCCCCAAACGCTTCTCGTGAATATCATAGCCTACCTGTGGATGGGGCGATGTGGGGGCTCCATAGTTCCATGAGACATATATATTATTGTACGGATGGTTTCTTTATTTCTCTTTGATTGATCAATATCACTAACGTCAGGGGGGAAATGGGATTGTGCAGTCAAAAAGTGCTTTTCTCACTTTTATGAAACGGAACAGGAAGAACAAGTACCTAGATTAGTAGATACAATAATGTAGCTTTTCTGGAACTAATTGCTCTTATCTCCCACACCGAGCTGGCGGAGAAACCGTATGCACAAGCTACAGTACTTGGGGATTGTTTGTCCGTTGATGCTTTTATTTTATAGGTAATACAGGACAATGTGATTTTGAGAGCACCATGCAGAAAATCCAGTTCCTGCGCAAAATTCGAAGCTTTGTAGTAAATACCTGCAGGCGTTTTCCTATGGAATTTTTTCCCCTTGCAATCCCTGCCGGCAGGGAAAAAAACGAGTGGGTATATTACATACATGAGAGAACATCATAACAGAAAAATAGTTGGATCTGGATGATTCCGTTTTGATTTTTTTTTTTTCGGTTTTCCCCCTTCGTCGCCAGTGACCATTCACTCCCATCGATCTTAGCACTTCTCGCAGGTTTGATTGATCTGACCGCTAGGAAAATCGACATAAGGAGTCATTCAGGGTAGGAAAGAAAAGAGCTCATATGGTCATCGATTTTTTTTTTCTGTGCTATTATTCCGGTTAGAATATATATATATTCATTTTTTATAACGCGGATCCTTTTACTAACTTTTTGAGGAGTGGAAGTGGATGGAACTCGTTACCATGCTGTAGTACACCCTCTGAGAGGGTAAAAAAGAAAAGAAAGAGAAGGAGAAGAAGATCACAGCCTTCGACGATGTGGGAGTTGTGAATCTGCAGTGTGTTTTGTCTTGGAACGGGCTTCAAGGTCTAGAACTTTGATAATGAAGGCTGCAATTAGTTTTCGAATCTCTGGTTTCGTACTTGTGATAGGGGAGGGAGAGGGCGGGGAAGTTTCCCGTACTCACTTACAGAGACCTAAAAGCTTGCGCATTTCTTGACTCTCCTCTCCTTCTTCTTCTTCTCAGTAGTCTCATCGGGGTCATTTGGCTCAGATTTAGTTCCATCAGCCGTAGGATCGTCGTTGGCAACGCCCTGATCTCCGGTCAGGGTACCGTTGCCCTCGTCCTCAACTGCTTTCTCGAGTGATTCAAGGTTGTCATATCCGGAGGTTTCTAAGATCCTCTTGATGATCTTGTCGCACGTGGCGCAAGATACATGTCTCCGGGCCCTGATAATGGCTGCACGATCGCCGCCGGCGTGCACGTCGAACTGCCTGCGCATGCTTGAGCGTACACGGTGATGTGCCTGGAGCTCGGCCTCGAAGTTCCAAAACCAGTCCGGCATGTAGACGGGAGCCTGGCCGGTGCGGGACTCGATGTCGGCGCGGAGCTGGTCGTCGAGGTCCGCGTCGTTGGGGATGAGGGCCGGACGACGGTTTCCGTGGTTCTCCATTCTCGATGAGGGGATTTTTTGAGCCTGGAAAGTTGACACGGTGTTCTGTACGCAGGAACGCGTGTGAAGATTGCTTGGTAGTGTATATGGAGAAAGAAGACAGAGAGAAGCAGCAAGGAGCTGCGTCAACGACTCCTTCCCCCAACTTGTGGGCGGCGAATTCGGATCGAGATCAACCTGCGGATAGCTGGAATTGATGAAGAAGCCGGGAGATCTCTTTCCGGACGCAAATTTACTTCCCAAGGTTGGAGGCGTCAAGGAGAAGCATACGGTCACCAAGAAGTATTCACCATGGGTAGGGCACAACAATGACTCGTTGTAAGCACAGGACAAGGATGCTTGAGGGATGGACAAAAAGAAAGGAAACAAATGGCTTGTTTTTCTCCAAATGAGACGACATGAGAGACCTCCTGTGAATCCAGGCATCCGCAGCAAACGATTTATCATCAGTTACCCGATCTGGCGGAACGAGACCCGCATGAAGATGCGGTTGGATGCAACCTCAGTGAATCACCCATAACCTGATAGGAAACAAGAGTTTGAAAGAGCAAGGAATCATGGATATCATTAGAGAAACTGATGTCATTGGTCTCAACTGATGTTATTTGCTGCCGGGCGTTGGAAGTGGTTTCTGTCTGCAACTTCACAATATAGTAGCAGTAATGAGGACACAGGAATAACAAAATAAGCTATGTATGGGAAACCAATCTGACAGTAAAAGGGAAAGCATGTCTCCCCAGATAACCAGCATATGAATAGTAAAGTTGAAAGTTCCGAGAGCATTTGACTGGAAGTCCAGATAGCAACTTCCAATACCTGCAAGGTTCTGTATAGAGTACTGTAACTCTCATGTCATTCAAGTGCAACATCAAAGAAATAACATTGCCATGCAGTGCAGAATCAGATATCTTGTCCGTGAAGTAGCATAAGCTGTTCTGCATCATCTGTGACACCTGTGCACAGCGGTCTTGTTTCTGTTCTGCTGGTCAAACAAGGTGACATGCTTGGAAAGTGCAGCAAATATCATTAGATAGGACAAGAAAACATGTTATGATAGCTTCTTGCTGAGGATAAAATCAAATCTTTGTTCTCTCCATCCTTACAAGTTCTAGACGTCTAGGTACATGACCGGCGGAACCTCGGAAGACAGGGCGGTCAGCGGGGGGCCGAACCACATGCCGGGATCTCACGCCGCCTGCCACAATCAGCATCGCTCGAAAATTTTATTCTCCGCAAAGCAGGGACTCTGATTGGCTGCTTGTGACGTGCTGGATGGCTCTGTCGACCCCCGCTGGAGTCATACTTTTCTCTCCTCACCTCCACTCTTCGAGTCATTCCCCTCCAAGTTTATATCAATGATGAATCGGTAGTCTTCTCGAGAATTTCTATACCCATCTCCTTCTGTTGACGTGGTCAAAATGACCAACGACGCCAGCGGCAGTGCCGCTCCCACCCGGCGACTCAGTCAGTATTCCCCTCTCTTTTATATAAGCCCTCTCTAGTTATTTCCCCGCTTCCTTTCATTGAACGACGTTGCGAGGTGGACAGCTACTAAATCCCGTAGAGAGAGTCGAATCGCAACCTGAGAACCCGTTTTCGAAGCTCATCAGCGATCAAGAGATCGCTATCATACCGTCCTTCACCCTCGAGTCTGGGGTCACCTTGTACAATGTCCCAGTAGCCTACACCACGCGGGGCCAGCTCTCCCCCAATGGCGATAACGCGCTGGTTGTTTGCCACGCCTTGAGTGGAAGTGCAGATGTCGCAGACTGGTGGGGTCCCCTCCTGGGCGGTCCGGGTCGAGCTTTCGATGTGACGAGATTCTTCGTCGTGTGTTTGAATAGCCTGGGCAGTCCATACGGAAGTGCCAGCGCTGTGACGTACAAAGATGGTGACCCCGCGAAAGGGAGATACGGACCTGAGTTCCCTCTAACGACCATTCGTGATGATGTGAGGTAAGTGACTGTCATCTCTAATACTAACGTACAGAGGCTTATCTGCGAATAGAATCCACAAGATGGTCCTTGACGATCTAGGTGTCAAGCAGATTGCTGCTGTCGTGGGAGGATCCATGGGAGGAATGCTTACCTTGGAGTACGCCTACTTTGGCAAAGACTACGTGCGAGCAATCGTCCCCATTGCCACCTCTGCCCGTCACTCAGCATGGTGTATCAGCTGGGGCGAGGCACAAAGACAAAGCATCTACAGCGATCCCAAGTACCAGGATGGTTACTATTCATTCGACGACCCTCCCGCGACCGGCCTTGGCGCCGCCCGCATGTCTGCCCTTCTCACATACCGGAGTCGAAACTCCTTCGAGTCTCGATTTGGCAGAAACGTTCCAGACCCATCCAAGAGGCAAAATATGCACGGTTCAGTGAGGATGCCTCCTCTGAACGAACACTGGGCTATCCACAACGACGGACACAAAAGCACGCGCCTCTCGCAGCCTTCAAGTGCAGATAACTCTCCGACTGCGGATAACTCTTCGAACTCACAGTCGGAGGTTAAGTACACGGATCCTCAGTTCACCGGAGCCACGACCTTCACTGCTCCAGCCTCCACGAACGGTACGAATCCAAGCAGCGACTCGAAGCGGCCTAGCACCTACTTCTCTGCACAGTCGTATCTCCGCTACCAGGGCGAGAAATTCGTGAAGCGCTTTGACAGCAACTGCTACATCGCCATCACCCGTAAGCTCGACACGCACGATGTCTCCAGGAACCGCGCGGACCCCTCCTCCAAGACGCCCGTCAAGGACGCGCTGTCGCAGATTCAGCAGCCAGCTCTGGTCATCGGCATCGAGAGCGACGGCCTTTTCACCTTCGAAGAGCAGGAGGAGCTCGCAGCGGGCATTCCAAACGCCCGGCTCAGACGGATCGACAGCCCCGAAGGCCACGACGCCTTCCTGCTGCAGTTTGAGCAGGTGAACCGGCACATCCTCGAGTTTTTCAGGGAGGTGCTTCCGGATATCATGTTCAAGCCGGGTCTCGAGGGAGGCGACGCGGCCGACAACGTGGGGAAGCTAACGAAGAGCAGCACCTTTGGCGAAGCGGAAGTCGAGGACATCACCGCTTGGTAAACAAAACAGAACCTGGGGACCTCAAAGACACCGCATTCATTCTGTACCACACCCTCTCATACCATCGCGGAGCAGACGCAGTTGGCGCTTCTAGACAGAAAACAAACCACCCGATGGACAGACACGTCGAGTCCGTCATCACTCCCCAGATTTAAACCGGAAGAAGGGGGAGTTCGAGACCTTGCTCGCACAGGATGAGAAAAAGAATCAGATAGAAGGAAAGAGGAGGGAAAAAATTTTCTTAGGTACCTAGCTTCCAACAGCAACGAACCGGAGAGAAGAGCATCCAACTGCCTCTCTCACGCATGTGTGCGGTAATAATAGTTGCACACATGTTTCTAAAGCAGCATCCAACTGCTTGCGCTCCAACATATTTCCACGATACGATAGCGGCTATCCGTCTCGCGACTTCGCCTTCCTGCCTGGGGTACATGCATCTACCTGGATTGACCGCAAGGACACGACGGCCATCGATTACGGATAGGACTGCTTTTGCGTATTTTCGTTTTTATTCCCTTCTTGTTCATGAATTTAGATATCAGATTTTTTATGAAGAATCGAATACGATGATTCAAAATAGAATGACCTATCTACCGGTATGCGGCGTCACCTTTGTGGTAACAAACGGAGAAAAGCAAATGAAGCGAGATGATCAACGATACGTCTCAACCAACTAATTGGAAATTTGTTATTCCCCCCTTTTCTTCTATATATATCATTCCATTGATAATTAGACGGGTTATATATATATATATATATATATATATATATACATAACTAGTAAAAGCTCTGTGTGTGTGTGTGTGCCACGTGTTTTTATCATTCTATACTGTCATCATCCTCTGAAGAAGTAGGGCTGAAGTAGAGAGCCATTGATAAATAAAAATTACTCTGTCCTACCTTTTCACGGGGATTTCAACCTCCATGTGTGGAGGATGTTACTGCAAGGTGGTGTAGGGGCCGATCTCCGACAAGTTGCTGATGCGTCCGAGCAGGAACTCGAGCTGTCTGTAGGCAGCGCCGGGTGCGTACTGCGGGATTTCTACATGATAATAGTTAGCCTTCAACACCTTGGCAAAGGCGCAAAAGAAGTGAGAAGAAAGATAACTCACCATGCCCAGACAGATAGACAGACGTAAACGTCAACCCGCGCTCCGTGTGCGCCGTCCCCAGGTACCCCGCGCCGGCGTCCTGCGTGAACGGGGCCTGCGCGGTCCCCTGCCCCAGCTCCGCCAAGCCCGGGTGGTATGGGACGAAGAGCGGCTCGACGGGCAGCCGCTGGAACCCCTGGGCGCCGTTCCAGGTCATGTTCTGGATGGTGGCGAGGGTGCCGTTGGCGAAGAGGAGGAAGTCGAGCCAGCCGTGGCCGATGATGGTGTTGTTGGTGCGCTCGATGACGCCGGGGAGCGGGCCCAGCGCGCTGGGCGCGGACCGGTCCCCGTGCGGGAAGACGTCGTACTCGCCGCACACGGCGTAGTTCGTCGGCGGCGCGTGGAGGGCGGCCTGCACGTCGGAGCGGTTGAAGTAGTCGTTTGGCCCGCCGGCCAGCGAGGGGAAGCCCATCTCGTCCCAGAGGTAGGGGCAGTAGTCGGTCAGGTGGTAGATGTTGAAGCATGGGTTGACGTAGTACGCGGCGGAGATGATCGCGTCCCAGACGTCGCAGCCGGGGGTCTGAGAGCTGGGCGCCGGGGGCAGTTTGCCCTTGGGCGGGTAGGTGAGGGCGTTCTCCATGAATTCGATGTACCCGCACTGCGAGGCGCGTTTGTTGATCTCGGCCATGAATGTTTCGTTGAGTGGAATGACGTTCTTGAAGTGGTTCAGGGCCAGGACGGAGGGTGCTGTTGCAGTTAGCATATTATTATATTATATAACCACGTAAGGAAATGGAAAGTTACTAACCCTCGATCAACACATCATCGTCATTGATGGACGGGTCGTTGATCTGAACACCCTTGACGTTGAAATACGTGGTGTCTTCCTGGTCCAGCATGGCAGAGGCGATGTACGGGATGTACTGTCCAGCGTAACTCTCTCCCGTGATGTACACCTTGCGGCCATGCAGGTCGAAGGTGTCGACGAACCGTTTCCAAAAGTCCATGAATTGATTCGCGACATCGGTCTCGTCGTTGACCGTCGGCGGTCCCGGCGAGAAGCCCGTTCCGGCCGGCTGGTCCACCCAGACCATGTTGGTCAGGTTCACCCACGAGTATGGGTTCGGGATCGGGGCGTATGTCCCTGGCTGCCACAGGAAAGGCCCGTTCTCTTGCAGCAGGCCGACCAGTGAACTACATCCTGGTCCGCCGTTCAGCCAGATAGTGATCTATATAATTGCCTGTTTAGCGACGATACAACGCAAATGACAGATCGGGCATCATGCGGACGTACTTCGTCGGAAGCAGCAGGGTTCTTCGACGGGAAGAACCAGAAGAACAGGCTCGAATTCCCTGAGGGAGTGTTTGGGAGGGTCCCAGCGTAGGATTCGCCGATGTCGAAGTTGACGTCGGGGAGAGCGCTACCATTGACGGCGAACTCTATATAAACTTGATCAGCCTCTGAACACCGCGACCATCACTGATGGAGTATACACCCACGCTTTGTCTTGGAGTTCAGGTAGCTGTGATTGGAGTAACTGTGAGGAGCTTCCCTAGTTGTCAGACGAGGCTTGGTCTTCTGAACCGCTCGCACAGCCCTCTGGTGGGGGCTCTGAAGAGCGGCCACAGCCGTGCCCAGCAGCAGAGCAATTGAAGCGGAGAAACGCATTGTCAGATCAGACACGGGGATAGAGATGGCCACCGCTCCCCTCTGAGACGCCCCGGGGAGGGGGAGCTATGGGGGTTATATGTGCCAGGATGGACGGGTTCTTCTCCGTGTGCAACGTGCACCTCCATCATCCCCGCATCCTAGCGCAGGATACTGATTGGAACTGAACTCATCATGTTCTTTCACCTACTCCGTATGGGGTAGGTGAGATACAACCCAGGATGATGATAGGCAGCACGAGGATTGTGGAACTGCCAACGGTGGATCTAGCGGACGCCGTCTCTTCCGCCGGGATTCAAGGTGCCTATTAATGAAATGATGCTATCCGGGACCTGCATGATACCTATCGGCCGGGAATAAGCAATAATCAGCAATCCAATGGGCAACACTGAAAGAGGCTGGAAAGGACTCCAACTTGCAAGAAAAAAAAAACCCAGAGCAGGCATCAGAAGTGCAGCAATGCCTTCGTGACCTATGCCGCAACACGACTTTATCGAGGTTCTTTGTCCAGGGCAAATGTTTATTCTTGGGATGCGCCGACCCGCCCAGGATGCGGAGAAGCGGCGTGGCTCGGTTAGGCGTTGCCGTTATCACCAGCCAGCGCCGCACAAGCTTTTGATCCCCGGTGGCCAAGAAGCTTTGCAGCGTCGCATCGCACATTGGACCTGATGCGCAACTTGTCGATAACGACATCGGGCCATTCCTTTAATTGTGTACTCCTGCCGATGAGCAATTGCGTGAGCAGCCACGTCGTAGGACAACGCGCGGCCCTCGCAGATGTCTTTGGTAAGCTTACTTGTTCCGCATAATCTGCAAGCCCGTCTCTAGCCCAGGTCAGATATTGCTCTAGGATTGACGCAACTGACGCGATTTGATACTTATTATTTCCGTTTATTTCCGTATGCAGGTCTAAACAAAGATCCTCACGGTACGGAGTACATCCTGCCTATCTCCTAAACTGTCTATTAGAAATTAGAAATCAAAACTAGATCAAAATCTTTCCTTTTTTTTTTTTGGACAGATTCATTATTTCCATTCGGTACTAATAATGTCCGATAAGTCGTCGGGCGTTGTTCACTCGGCCTTCATAGACTGGAATTCCTTCTACCCATTTTCTGCCGAAGCCGTCACCATCCCGTTATCCTGCCCGAAATCCTCATTCGCCGTTAGGGGATACGAATCAAATTGGAGGAAGGCAGCAGTCGCAAATTCGACGCGATGCCCGAGAGGTCGAAGGGACGTGGTTAGATCACGTGATATACAGCAGATCAGCTTCAGTGTGTCAAATCCTGCTTGCGTCGCGCATGACTAACCACGCATTGGACGGGTAGGATTAAGGGCATCGCAGTTGAAGACAATAAGCACAATTAAACCTAAAGTTTATTTAAAAATCGGATCGGAATCTTTGTTTTCTTTTTTTTCTTCTTTGCCCGAGTTCGTCCTGGATTCAGGGGCTTTGTTGGGCACCTGGGCATTGTACAGTATGTTATCCGCACCCTCCTCCCAGCTCTAGCTCCGCCAGATCAGTTTGGTCTTTAAGACAGAATTTTCTAGAGATGGGTGATAGGTAGCTTGAACAATGTTTTGCAGCAGGGAGTTGTCAAACCGGGTTTGTCAAACTCGGAATGGATAGCTAGGATCAACCTGACCTGTATGACTAATCCGACCAGCTTGCAAGCACCCAACTGACAAATCATGGATGTGACCCCTTGACGCTAATCACATCTCTCTACCATACGGACCATTTTCGGCCGAACTTTGTCTCCAGTATGGCTTGGAGCCAGAATCTCCGAAGCCCTTGATGGAATCGATTTACTGATTTCAGGGTAGGCAGTCTTTAGTGGGCTTTGGTGTATTATTCAGTTCTCTGCCTGGATGACAAATGTACCTTCCGCTCTGCTTTTCTGAAGGTCTCAACCCTTCTTATTTAGGAGGAACTGCTCTGGCAGGGGAACTCCATTCTTAGTCCTTCCTTTCCCCAGCTATCAGTGTTTATTACCTGCGGGCCTGTCATCTGTGTAATAACAGCACAGGTCCGGGGAAATTTCGCAATCTGCCTTGTTGTACTGTACCAATTATTTCCTTCATTGGTTCAGTCTAGACCCATTCTCGTGATTTGTTGCTCTCTTTTTTATCATCCCATCGTGTCTCCCTAATTTTCTGGTTCCACCACCATGACCCGGCAGATCGTCGTCCTAGGCGCATCACTCGCCGGCCTGGGCGTCGCGCACAAGCTGCTCAAGCACACCTACCCACACACCAAGGACTTCAAAGTGACGCTGGTCTCTCCCTCCGACCATATCTACTGGAGCATCGCGTCTGTCCGCGGCGTCGTGCCCGGCCAGTTCAAGGACGAGGACCTCTTCCAGCCCTTCCTGCAGGGGTTCGACAGGTATCCCAGGGAGAGCTTCGAATTCATCCTGGGCACCGCGGAGAAGGTCGACCCGTCCAGCAACACGGTGGTCATCAGCAACGGGAGGGAGATCCGCTATGACCATCTCGTCGTGGCGACGGGGGCGTCGTACAAGGACGGCATGCCCTGGAAGCCGCTGAAGGACCACCAGACCACGCTCGACGCGCTGCACGACCTGCAGTCCAAGATCGCGGCCGCAAGGACCATCGTCATCGGCGGCGGAGGCGCGACGGGGGCAGAGATCGCCGGCGAGATCGCGTTCGAGTACCACCGGAAGGGCAAGGAGGTGACGATCGTGACGTCGGACCAGCGGCTGCTCGCCGCGCTGCCCGAGCATATCTCACGGACGGCGGAGAAGGAGCTGTCGCGACTCGACGTGAAGATCGTCCGCGGCACCCGGATCACGGGGGCCTCGCCGGCCGCGAACGGCAAGACGAAACTGTCCCTCTCCACGGGGGAGCCGGATCTCGTCGTCGACCTGTACCTCCCCACCGTCGGCGAGACGCCCAACACGTCCTTCCTCCCGCCGTCCGTCGTCAACGACAAGGGCGACGTGGTCGTCGACGAGTACCTGCGCGTCAAGTCCACCACCAACGTCTGGGCCGCCGGCGACGTGACCGGCATCGAGCCCAAGCAGGCCAAGTACGCTGAGGACCAGGCGGTCCACCTGGCGAAGAACCTGCACAATGTGCTCCGGGGACAGGAGCCGGTCCCGTACAGCGCGAGCGGTCTCCGCGTGATCGCGGTGACTCTGGGACGGAGCAAAGGGACGGGCGTGATGGCTGGGTGTAGGCTCCCGTCTATCTTGATCTGGTTTGCCAAGGGGCGGTACCTGGGGACGGACAAGTTCAAGTCGATCGCTAATGGGGAGAGGATGTTGATGAATGCTATTTAGGAGTTTGTCATGCTGTTCCCGGAGGTCTTATTGCATTTTCTTTTCGTATTTTTCCATATACCAATTCTAGAGCATGAGTGACGAACGTTTCTGTGTTTCTTCTACGAGAGATTTCCTCTAGACGATTAGGATGTACCTAGATGTATCTATATAGCAGTATAATCCGTGACATGAACCCAGAAAAGAAATTAATATTTAACTAAAAAATGCACATCAGCAACTACCATACTATGTATAAATCTTTCATTCTCACCCAACTGGAACTATCGCTAGATAGTACCGAACCTGATTTACTCTGAAAAAAAATAATAATAATAGGCATATAAGCAGGTAGTCTGGAGTAGCTTCCAAAAACCGAACCTATTAATCCACGACGCATGATTACTTAGGATGGGGTGGGTAGGCTCGAATACCATACATAGCACAGAGGCAAGCCCTATCTACCTAGACAGCAGCACATGTGACATATCTCCAGACCTCTTCCATGTGTACTGTATGTACTATACATACAGCACAGCGCCACCTCAAGTGCCGTGGCACGCCCTATCAGAAACCAGAAGAATCAGATGCAGGCAGACGTCCACAGGTTCAGAATGCAGGGAACCCTAGCTAGCGTGACAGGGTCACGATTAATATATCAGGTCCCCCTGTGCATGCATGCAGCCCGGACCGGGCCGGGCTGGACCTGGACCTGTGATGTGAGATGAAGAGACAAGAAGAGGCGAACCGATATACTGTGAGGGGTGTCGCGCAAGCGCTACGGCGTATATAACAATTTAAATAGGCAAGCAAGCAGTACTCTTTTTAATTCTTGTCACGGAGTCAATCGGATAATGATCGACCTAATATAATAAGTACGCAAACTTTTTTTTTTTCTCTGAACGATCTACGACAAGGCTTAAGCTGCCACAGCCCCTCTCTTCTGACAGACTTCTTTGATCTCCCCCTTTTCTTCATGGTTCAATTGGCAAAGTGATGTAGATTTTTGAGCATCGCATGTCCCCTGTACACGACAATCTCCCAACTACCCCTGTATCTTCACGAAGCTCTCGGTGGTAGAGTGCCCGTTACTTACTTAGTTGGCGGTGAAGGTCGAGTTGATGGGTCCGACCTTGATGTTGGAGTAGATAACATATGAATTGGGGTTCTGCGACTCAACGTCGGCCGGGACGCCGGAGGTCGTGGGGCAGGTACCGCGCGCGACGCCAGGGGTGTCCGGGTCCGCATCAGTCGGGTAGGTGCTGTCTAGCCAGAGCATGTTGGCGGCGTGATCGTCCCACAGGCTCATGACGAGGACCATGCCCTGGGCCAGAGCCTGACCGATCTTCTGAAGCCCGCCGTGCGTGAAGAAGCCGGTGTTGTCGCCGAAGGCGGCCTTCTGGGCCGTGCAATACTCGGTGGTGATTGAGTTGCCGGTGACGCCGCTGATCGTCGACTCCGACTGGGGGATCACCTTGCCGTTCTGGACGTAGAAGCGTTTGATCTCCGTCAGGGTGCCGGAGGGGGTCCCGTCGTCGGTGATGAACTGGGTGACGACGGTGAATTTGGAGCTAGTGTCGACGATCTTCCCGGGGCCGTAGAACGAGTGGTTGCCCTGGCGGTAAGGATTGAAGTCGCAGCCATCAGGGTCGCAGGTACCAGCATATCGAGTGGAGGAGTAGGTTCCACCACAGTCGTCTCCCTGGCACATGGTCTGGCCGGGGGTGTCGCATGGGTGAGGCGTCACCGCAGTAGAGATGCTGTTGGCTTCCCAGACATCCATCTCAGCGCAGCAGGAACCGTGGTTACCAACGCCGGCATTTGGGTCGTTGGCAGACGGCTGCCAGCCTTCAACGTTGGCCTGTATTTGACAGCGTTAGTTAATGATTCATGGGCTCTGCTGGCTAGTTATCACTTCTGACGTACCTGACCGTTGATGAACTTGAGATCCCGAGGGCACTGAGAGTCGCAGTAACCAGTGCCATACTTAGCGCCTGCCTTGTTGCCAGGGTATTTGGACAATCCGCCGTCGGCGTCCATGGCCACAAAGTAGAGGGCGCCGTTCAGCCCGCAAGGGAGATTGGAGACGTCGACATCGAAGGTAAACTCCTGACCCAGCAGCTTGAAGATCTGATAAGTGGTGTCGTCCTGCAGCAGGTACAGGCGCGAGCCAATGTTCTTCCCTGAGCTTTGGGTGACAAAGTTCAGTCTCAGGGCGTTGCCACTGGTCGTAACACCATAGGTGCCACTGTAATCCGCTCCATCCAAGGCACAATTCTGAGCGCAGGTCACGTCGTCGGGACAGATACTGGTGTCCCACGTATTGCCCGTGTAGCAGTTGGTGTATCCAGAGGTGGTATGGACCCAACGCCAGTTCGCATCGATAACGACTTTTCCATTCTGCGTGGTACAACTACCGCCGCTGGAGCATTGCTGCCAGGTCAGGGAAGGGTGATTCTCTGCGGTTACGGTACCGGCCTGCTGCGCGCGGGCGGCGGCGAGGAAGAAAGAGAAGAGAAGAGCGCGCTGATACATTGCGATTCGATTGATATTGTTATTGCTGTCGCTCGTTGCTTGATTTGGTGGTGGCGGATTGCTTCGTACTAGGACTCAATCCGACTTTATATCTGATCTGTTCATACCTGATGTGTTCAGCTCGTCTATGCCGCCAAGGCCGGTCAGGCACAAGCTCTATCAGGAACCCATGGTCATCGGCTTGACGGGCCGCCAACCGTTCAGATGAAGGCTTCACGAGAGATTCGAGATGGCTACCGGCCGAGAATTTAGCCTAGAACGCATCCTGCGACCCGGACCTCCTCAATCCCCAATGGGCAACAGTCTTCTGAAGTTAGGATAAGGTGTGTAGGAGGGGTCCGTTAAAGAGGTTCGGATCCGATTGGATAACAGAGCTACGTACCTATGTCAACATGTATTATGTGGGGCATTGGTGGCTAAGGGGATCATGGATGAAGGTGTTGGACGGCGAAAAGACCAGTATCCGACTGCAACTAATGGCCTTGGCCTTTTTTTTCTCTAGTCGAGTGGAACTTTTGGTTGATAAAAGGATTAGTATGCGGGCCGATCCGTCGATGTCTTAGAAATGCGGGGGGAACATCCATCAAATGATATTGCACCAGAGGGTTTCGGGCATCCCCCAGCTTTAGCCACTTGTGTTTTGTCGGGCCGTTGATCCTGCAGGTCCATTTTTGATGCCCGGACAATGATCTGCAATGTATCCTGAGTGATATGTAACTCTGCAGAGTCACAGTAGTATGCGAAATATGTCTTTCTCTGACTCCCTTGCGGAGAAATCGTGCTAAGCATGCATGTGGTGCAAAAACATCGTATGGGTTTAATTTCCCGCGGAAGATTCGATTCACCTCGGCAGCCCCGGGGATTGGTATTAAGTTCTTACTTGCAGATTCCTCCCCTGGGTTATTCCCAGGTAGAGTTCTGTGGAGACGGATCACTGACGCCACGTCGGAAACGAGCAGTGAATAATTCCGGAACATCCTGGTGTATGCAGAGAGCCCTCGGGGAGTTGTCTTTATGCAAGTAACTATCTGCTGCTGGAACCCTGCTATCCAGTTCAAGGTTGACTTCTGTGTTTATCCTCGTCATTATTCTTGGTTGAGTCTAACGTCGATACCGCTGGTATGCTCGACTGTCTCCCTATGAGGCCAACAGCTCGAAATAGCGCTCTTCCCTCTCTTTTTCCTTTTCATAAAGACTTGGACTGTGATGAGAAGATTAAGTCTGAACAGCGCAATCTTCACAGAGCCTGTGCTGTAGGCACGACTTAAAGTTTCACCATTGGCGGATTTCATCGTACCTAGCGTCCTGGTCCCAGGTTTTCATTTCCTTCTAAGCCCTCATTCGATGTCTCCTGCATCCATGCCCAATCATCTTTTGCCGTATGTTTTCGGATGTTTGCAGTGTGACAAGGATCATTCAAGAGGGTCGACGACGTTACCTACCTAGGTAGGTAGGTAGTCAACAGGGCGCCAAGGTCAAAAAGGGAAGTCTGGTCGGATGAAAGGATAAAGGTCTAGAATTCGATTCCCTGGAATGGAGTGCAGCGTCAATTTCCTGTAACTCATGGTTCAAAAGTACTGCGGAGATCAGGAGATGTTTACATATGCTCTGTCAGGTGTTCTGCACAGCACGGTAGCTTGCATTGGAGTCGGCTAAATTTGGTTCTCATGTCCGTTGCCACATTGAACAATGTGTCTAGTGGCTTGGTGGAAGCAAGTCCTCGTGTCTCCATCACAGGACTGTGATGCCCAATGCAGATGAAGCGTGTACGGAACTGTAAGCTCCTTTCTGTTTCTCGCACGAAGGGGGCGTGAAGTGAAAAGCTGTGGAGAGATCTTCCATCCAATGCGCTCGCTGCAGACGACCACTCTCAGAGGTTCGTGTGACCAGCTAACGGAATTTGCTTTGAACCTTCCGTTAAACTTCCCATTCATCCAAGATGTGGTTTTAACCGGTTCTCGAGTTTCACCTGGCGATGATGTCGATGCCTTGAAAAATATCCGAATTCACGATCAGGTAACCGTTGTCTGAGAGAAATTGCTGCTTCATCTTTGGAAACTTTTCGCAGAAGCAAGTTCAGGCTGATGTGCAATGGCTTGCATTCTAGTGGCTCGGCGCTGGAGGGGAAGCGCTGTTCACGTCTCTGTTTGATTTATCCAGCTACCGCTGAATGGAGCGCGCAAGCATCCCGAAGGGGATTGCGTTCTCGTAATCCAAATGACCTCGAGACAATTCAAGAGTCCCGAGGAAGAGATTGTTAGGCCCATGAGGAAAGCTGAAAGCTCACTTGACAAGCGGGTTGTTCCAATGTTGGAATATAAATATGGCTTGTCTAACTCAACCCCGTTACCTTTGCATTCTATGCTTCCAGGCTCCTTAACCATATAACTTCTCTCTATTCATTTTCTCGGACACCGTTTCTTGAAGTTGCTTTATATTATTAGCTTTGGTCCATCGCGATCGAATTGGCACATCCTATTTGAAAGATGTCCTTTTCCAAGATAATTGCTACTGCCGGCGTTCTTGCCTCTGCTTCTCTAGTGGCTGGCCATGGCTTCGTTCAGAACATCGTGATTGATGGTAAAAAGTATGTCATTGCAAGACGCACATAAGCGGCAACAGCTGACAATCGACAGTTATGGCGGGTATCTAGTGAACCAGTATCCATACATGTCCAATCCTCCAGAGGTCATCGCCTGGTCTACTACGGCAACTGATCTTGGATTTGTGGACGGTACTGGATACCAAACCCCAGATATCATCTGCCATAGGGGCGCCAAGCCTGGAGCCCTGACTGCTCCAGTCTCTCCAGGAGGAACTGTTGAGCTTCAATGGACTCCATGGCCTGATTCTCACCATGGCCCAGTTATCAACTACCTTGCTCCGTGCAATGGTGATTGTTCCACTGTGGATAAGACCCAATTAGAATTCTTCAAAATTGCCGAGAGCGGTCTCATCAATGATGACAATCCTCCTGGGATCTGGGCTTCAGACAATCTGATAGCAGCCAACAACAGCTGGACTGTCACCATTCCAACCACAATTGCACCTGGAAACTATGTTCTGAGGCATGAGATTATTGCTCTTCACTCAGCTCAGAACCAGGATGGTGCCCAGAACTATCCCCAGTGCATCAATCTGCAGGTCACTGGAGGTGGTTCTGATAACCCTGCTGGAACTCTTGGAACGGCACTCTACCACGATACCGATCCTGGAATTCTGATCAACATCTATCAGAAACTTTCCAGCTATATCATCCCTGGTCCTCCTCTGTATACTGGTTAGAGGAACGTCCGGCGGTCAGAATTGGTGCTGGTATCGTGAGAAGGGTCAGCGGTTGAGGTCTCGTTCGGAGGGTTGCAAAAACATGACGCTAGGTGGTTTTGTGCGATTCTTCCCATCTCGCCTCTTCCACTTCTGCTGCCAAATCCGGTTCTGCGATTGCTATTTCGCCGTGACCGGCTGTTACTTTCGAACCTGTCTCTACCAGGAACAACACCATTTCGTTCTCCATTCTGTGGTCCCCCAGGGCCTCTACTAGTCTACCGGGAATTTCTCAACAGCGTCCGTGAATTCCACGAGGCTAAATGAAAGCAACCCTGTGGCTCCTCAGGTTTGAACGAGGGAGGGGACATATCTTTTTGGAAACACATGTGTGACCTCCAACTTCTACGTTCTTTTCTACCTTGATTGTTTGTATCAAGTACTTTGACTTGACTGCCTTAGTGTGGATACAAATCGTTACATCAATCCATGTATTCTCATTGCGACAGAGACGCGTGCCACGCAGTTTCTCGTAGATCGAACCGCATATGGAGGTTTGAAACAAATAGTCCTGCGAGCGACACAGCACTGCCAAGCATGGATGCAGGCGGCGTCAGCTTGAACGACACAAGGTCCCCGACGGCGGAGTGCGCCGGAAGAGCCGATTCGTCCAGTCGCACCTCTGGCGGGGACCGAAAGAGACTCTGGAGAAAATTCGGAGAGTAGTAGGAGGCTGTGACAATACTGCATGATGGAGCTCAGATTTCCCCGTCTCAAATGGTGGCAGAAGTACAGAACCCCGGGCCACTACTGGATGAAGTTAGGCTGTTAGTACGGCACACTCCGGGTCTACTTAAGTGTAGGGGCATACCAAGCCGTCTAAGCTACTACTAGGATATTAGCTAGTGCCTAGTTAGCCCCAGCGCTCCACAGCCAGTTGCTTTACCTCAACCGGAAAGGCTGTTATGGGCGACGAGCTGGCTAACCATGTCAGCAGGACAGGGCTCGGTCTCTGGAGGAGAGGTGCGGGAGTGCTGCATCACGACGGGATCATGCATGTCCGCAGGATCCAAACAAGGACCTTGTTTCTTGCTCAAGGGCGTCGAGGGTCAGGGAGACTCAGCAAGGAGCGTGCTCGGGACGAGCCCGAGGGCTAAGATGCACGGTCGTCTCTGCTCTGATCCCAGCCTGACAGGCTCTTACACTACGGAGTACTCCGTCTAGCCTCGGCCGCTGCGCCCCAGAAACGCGCCTAGCCGCCCACGAGGCACGGCACGAGGAACACAAACCCCGGACGACCTCATGTTTTTGGCCTCGTCCGCGACCCCCCCCAAATGGCCCCCTCCGTTCTTTTCTCTCCTCTTCTCGCTCCCTCGGCCGGACACGACAGGATTACTCTCCTTTGGATCCCATCCGCTCTGCTTCCCTGTCTGCTCCGTGTTCTTCCCCGTCGACCTGCAGCCGCTGTCTGCTGCAGAGGTCTCTGAGCTCCTTGCCAACCCCTCTCTCCCCTCCATTTCTCCACATTCGTTTTACCTCATCGGATCGCCTAAGACGGCGTCAATGGTCTCCGCCAGAGCTGCAGCTCCTCATGCCTGAACAAGGCTGGCCAGCCGCGGGGTACAGCTGCTGTTGCATTGGATCCATTCCGGTATGGCTCGCGGCGGATGCCATAGCACTTGACCGGCCACTTTCCTTACGCATCGTCTGCCAGCCTTGGCCATTGATCGCGGACCGTCTCCCCGCGCGTCTCTGTCAGCTTAAGGAGACGAGTCACTGGGTTGTTCTACGGGAGTACAGGTTCATTCTCTACCTTACACCGCTTGCGCAGATTCTCCCTGTGGTTGTGTAACAGCTCCCTAGGCTATCAACCCGCCACCTTTGCCACCTGCACCATCACTCAGGCGTTGGATGATAATTGACCTTGTGTTGGTTCGCCGCTCGGGCGTGTATCGGGCTCTTGCTTGTCCCCACCACGGGCCAGGCAAGTGATCTGCACTCCATTTCCCCGGATTTCCCGCTGCATCCTGAACCTACACTCCAGCAGCTCACCATGGCGGGAGGAATCAAGATCAAGCGGCGCATGTTCAAGTTCTCCCTTGGCTCGAACGTACGTGATGGTCACTGCCCTTCTCATCGACCTCCAGGTTCACTATTCTAACTGTGTGCAGAAGCCAGCAACCAGCTTCCCGGCCGAGGACCGGAGCCGTTATTATGATTTCGTCGACACCCCGGTTCAGTACAGACCGGACTCGCCGTTGATCGAGCGCCGGCGGCTCTCTTTCGGCTCGGAGGCGCAGCTTCGATATGCGTGCATGACGCTCTTCCATAGCATCGAGACAGGGATGCCGTACCTGCCCGAGGAGACAACAACATCGAAGAGTAAATCGAGGAATTCCGGACAGACATCAAGCCAAGCCAAGGATGAGCATAGCTGCCTATCTGTGGCAGATAGAGAGAATGAGGTCACCAAGAAGAAAAAATACGATTCCGGAGTCGAACTTGAAGCTCCCCAGTCCGGGGCTGGGAAAGCGATGCAAGGGGCTGGTGAGAAAGACTCCGACACGCCCAAACGTCCCGCAGTGGACAGTGATGGGGTCGCAGTAGACGTTGAGATTAAGCAATTCTACTGTGAGGAAGATACGCCGCAGCCTCGAAAGGAGACTACCCTCGGCTTCCCCTTTCCAGTGGTCGACGGCGCGGCTGAGCCATCGGGAGATCACGTGACTCTACCGATCCTGGAGCACCTCATGAACCAGCAATTAGGCGGGGAGGAAGGTGAATCACAGCAGCAGGATAGGGGTACTATGAAAGAGATGTCTTTAGATTTCGATATGCTAAGCATAACTGCATCACACGACGATGTTGTCCGACCAACTGCCTCTCGTACGAAGTCAGAGACATCTGACCCCCAAGACATCAATGCATGGATGGATCACAATGTAGCAAATGCGCTCCTCAGAACTCCCAGCTTTGGCCGACCCAAAGCTGTTACACGTTCGTCTTCCAAACTGTTTGCAAAGGACGGTTGCCTTAGGCCACAAGAAAAGACCGATGAAAGCGACTCTATGGCTTATACTGATGCTCTGACCGATCAGCTGCAGCCCTCTCTTCGACGGGAAATCAGTTCTCAACATGGTGGATCACAAAGCCTTTGCCTGGAGGATGAACACAGAAATAATGATAGGGAGGGTGGTGCTGTCATCATCGACTCGGACGGTGTCAGACGCGTCATGACTGCTGAGGAGGAGAAGCAACGCCACCTTGATCTTCAGCGTGCTGTCATGGAGAAGATGTTTACTGGTACCATTGGAGCGAGTTCAAGTGACTTCCTCTGTACCGCTAATGTCAACCGTCCTCTGTCAAAGCATGGGAGTTCCGATTCAACTGTGGCACCGGACCCTCTTCCAGGGGCCAGCTCTGGAAAGGATTCCGTGTCTGCGCCTCAACATGAACATCCAATTGTCAGAGTCGAGAGGCATAGTCTGGCGGTGCCGTCAGCCACCAAGGAACAGCAGGGCACACAGAAGAAGAGACAAAGTCTCATTCGCAAGCTGTCTGTTCTTGGGCTCGGCAAGAAAAAGACCAATGGCCCTCCCGTTGGCGGGGGTGTAGTTGGCTGCAGTCGGATAGTGGAAGCTTCTTAGGTCCCACGCCATCCGCCGGCGTTTTTTTTGGCTGGGATATGTCGATAAAACTGTGGGATTTTTTTCGTCATTCATTCAGAGAGGTGTTCATCGGCACGGGGAAAAAAGAAAAGGGAAAAAGGGGTCTCGAAAATTCCCTTCGTTCAAGATGTCTAATTTCGGCGTCAAAATTCTTCTTCTCCCGCAGCACTTGCTACATATCGTACTGAGAGCGCGAGCAGGACAGATTCCGGGCTATGCATCCGGTGTCCGTATTGTATTAATATTAATGCGAGGGAGCGGAGAAGCCATCTTTTCCGTCTTCAATGCAGTGCAGGGACGAGTTGATGATTTTTTTTCCCCCTCCTTGATACCTATTTATCTCACTCGTTCATATTTCCCCCCTGTTTTCTCTTCTTAATCATTTCTTATGATCAATCGTTTTTCCCTTTACCCTTACCCTTAGGTACGGACACCACCTTTTTTCGTCTTTTTTTCTTTCCCCCTTTCTTTCTTTCGTGTATTACCTATTACCTATCATCTACCTACCGGACCTAAGGTCACGAAGTTTTTATTTTATACTCCCCACCTGGGCGTGCAGCTTGCGGTGAGTTGAGTTGAGAGTTTGTGGAGTGGAAGTGCCTTTTGTTTGAAAAACATGTACACTACATATTGTATGTATGTATGTAACTAATCTATATACATATGTATATCTGAATTAGGTCGAAGGGCTGAGGAGAAAAAAAAATATTATCCGGTCGGGTTTTTTGTTGCCAGATGTCCTTAGCTTGCTTCCTCTTTTCCATACTTTCTTCTCTGAGGCTTAAGGGTATTGATATGATATTGGTATTGATGACTATGTACAGTACTACACATCCATGTACGTGCAACGCATATGATAAGAATTCCCCCCCCCCCCTCCACAACACGCACACACAAAGTGATGTATGTATCAATCTATATCTATTATCCCCCTTGCCTTCGAGCCCGAACTGGGATGGGATGGGATGAGATGGACTCGCTACAGATACAATGTATGTTTGTACAGTATGTGAGTGGCACCGCTCTGAGTAAGTGACCAAGCACAGTTCAGGATTTTAATCAATCAATCAATGATCTGATCTGATCTCTTGATATCTATCTATCTATTGGGTGAGGTAGAGTATGGTAGGGTAGGGTAGGGTGGTAGGTGGCTAGTCCCAGAATTGGAATAACATAACAATCTTTTTTTCCTCTAAAACCATTTGGAGTTCAAATTGATCTGGATCGATTCAGTCCAATATCCATCATTTACTGTACTGTACAGTACATACGTTCAAAGTTGTGCTCGCGACTCAGCTCAGCTCAGCTCAGCTCAGCCAGCTAGGTAGCTACCAGATATGCCATTCCATTGGTTTGGTTCGTTCTGTCTGTCTGTCTGTCTTTTTCTTTCATAGAGAGAAAAAAACAAAAAAAGGAGAGGGAGAAAGAAAAAGGAATAAGAACAAGCCCAAGAGTTAAGACATGCAATTGGAAGGAAAGAAGATAGAGAGAACGAGAGGAACTGAGAGAAATGCATCATCGGAGTTATATCAATGAGTTAATGATTATACACTGAGGAATGCAACACACCATACGGAATCTTCAAAAGGATCTAGATAGAAACAACAGGAAATGCTCTCACACATGAGATTGAATGACATGATTGATAAAGACAGACAACGCCATAAACAGACTCCATTCATCAACCAACCAATCAAATAAACCAATCACAGCCCCCGCCTCGGCCTCTTGCTCTCGCTTCCGACCCTCATCCCGCCACGGCCACCGTCACCGTGTCCGCCATGGCCTTCATCGGCGCCGGGCCGACCCCGCTTCCGCGGCGGCAGCGCACCACCGTCGCGGTCACGGTCGCGGTCTCGGTCCCTGTCTCTGTCTCTGTCGCGAGTACTAGGGCGGTCCCTGTCCCTGTCCCGGTCCCGGTCCCGGTCCCGGTCACGGTTCTCTCCGCCGCGACCGCTACCCCATCTCCGGTCGTCCGCTGGGCCACCTGGAGGCGGGGGCGGAGGAGGAGGCGGTGGTGGAGGCGCTGCGCTTGGGCCAAGCGGAGAGGGTTTGAGGCGACCCTGGTCCGGACCGGCGCCGGAGGAAACCTCGTCGCGATCTCTTCTCGACTCCCTTCTGCTGCTTCTGGGCTCGTCGCGAACGCTACCACCAGGACCTCCCCGTCGAGAGGACTCTCTTGTGTCGTGGGGTTCCTCCCGGCTGGAGCTGAGACTGTTATCGCCTCTGCGACTGGTACGATCGCGATCGTAGTCCCTCGGGCGCTCCCGATGGTCGTCTCTTCTGCTGCTGCTTCTGACGGCGTCCTCTTCGACACCACGGCGATCGCGCTCTCGATCACGGTCTCGGTCACGGTCCCTGTCGCGGTCCCTGTCTCGGTCACGTTCACGGTCGGGAGTGTGGTTGAGGCTTGATGAGCGGCGGGTGGATCTCCGCAGCTCAGATGTTGCCTCTTCCACAATTTCACTCCTTCTGCCGCCTGGGGGCCGACTTGGAGGAGCATGTCCATCATCAGCAAGATGAGAAGGACCATTCGATCGACCAGGGAAGAGATCAGGCCGTCCTTGTGGCGAGGATGGACGGCTTTCTACTTCAGGACCATCGGTTGGACTTTGAGGCCGGGTGGGCTGCGGTGAGGGGGCATTCATCATGCCGGCTTGCCTAGCTCCTCTTCCGCGGATTGACGTGCCGCCGCGATCAGGAGGCCCGTTCGATTGCTGAAGCATGTTGTTGAGACCGGCGAAGCGCTTGTCTCCCCGACCGCGCTCGCCGAAGCCCGGTCCGGATGGCGGTCCCCGTGTAACCGGGGACGGTCCAGATGGACCGCTACGGGGCCCTGAAGGTGGAGCTATAGGCGCTGAGGAGGGACCTGGCTGAGACCGCCCGCCGTTGAAGGGCGGCTCCGCAGGTGCCTGCAGAACCTTGAGTCGATCGGGATGGATTCCTGTCGTGTCCAACCCTTCAGGTGCAGATGGAGGAGGACCGGCTGCGGGAGGAGCTTGATCGTGAGGAGCACCCCGCATACCAGGGCGGCCAGAAGGACCAGTTGGAGGTTGACGCTCAGATAGTGTGGCAGGAGCGCTGGGTGGAGTTGCTGGCGTGGAAGGCTGTGATGTCCGTCCACCACGTCCTGGAGCACCTCTTCCTCTTGGTCCAGATGGGATGTCAGGCTCCTGTTGGCGCTGGTACCTCGAATCCTGGTTCAGCCTTCCATGCATCATATCAGAGCCATGCCACGAGTCTCTCGATTCAGCCAAGTCTACAGGGCCCGGGCGGCCACGTTCACCGCGGGGCCCAGTTGGAAAGTCATCGTGCCGCGGTGGAGGATGGGTCTGAGAGTAACTCCCAGGTCTTCGATCGTCGGATGGGAACCGGTCCGAACGGAGTGGCGGACGAGACTCATCCGGCCTTGGCGGTGGTGATGATGCTCGTGATGAGTGCGATCTCCTGTCCTCATCCGACCTCAATGGCTCTCCGCGTCGGGGGCCCTCACCCTCTATCAATGGTCTCCTGTCGGGGTGTTCACGGATCAGCTCTGCGCGATCAGGATGCACTTGGGCCACAGACCGCACGGGACCAGGCGCATCTCTGGACAAACGATCGGGATCGGACCTGGCATGGTAGGTATCAGGCTGAGGTGGTCGCCCACGCCCAGGCCGATCAGGCCAATCAGGCTCTCGGGGTGGTCGACTATCACGATAGGAAGGACCCCGGAAGTGCTCATCTGGAGGCGGTCTCGTGGGGAAGTCCCTCTCTCGCGGAGGTTCTAGCCTGTCGCGATCAGATGGTCGATCGAGACGACCGTGGGCTCTAGGATCGGGGTGGTCAAACGACCGGTCACGGTCATGTTCACTAAATCTGCTGGGACGAGGGTAATCGGAATGCCTGCTGTCTCTGTGATCTCGTCGATCGTCAGGGAGATCCGGCGGTCGCATCGGCATTCGCGCATCGCCATGCCTATAGGGGCGATGGGGTTCTGGTCTGCTCGGCAAGCTCGGCTGCGGACGAACAGAAGAGCTGCTCGAGGGAGCTCTGTCGAGTTCTGGTCGTTTAGGTACATTCGCGGAACGAGAGGGCTCGGGGGCCCTGGAGCTTGGGCGGGATCGATCGGGAGAGGGCGACCGAGCACGCGTGGGCGGTTGAGGCTCTGCCTGCTTCTGTGGTGGCGGTGACGGCGGCCTTTCGGCGGTCTCTGGTGCGCTTGGCCTTGTCTCGTGGGGAACATTGGTGGTCTCCGGTCGAGATTCAGGTTCTTTGACTGCTGCAGCTGGAGGCTCAGCAGCAGGCTCTGGTGGCCGTGGCTGGGGTTCAGCCGGTTCGGCTGGTTTCTTTGGCGCTTGCTCCGCTTCTTCACTCGGCTTTGCGGGTGTATCGGTCATCTTCGCATCTTCGATTTCTCCATCTTCGACCTCCGATCTCCCAGCGGTTGGAGGTTTCGCAATGCCGTTAACACTAGGGGGGAATGATCAGAAAAGCCTGTTCAAAGTCGCCTGAGGGGGAATAAGATGAATCGACTCACTTCGTGGGAGCTGCCGGCTTGAATTCTGGAGCAGCTGCATTCAGCGGCTTTGGTGTCGTAGACTGCGGCCGAGAAGGAGGAGGAGGAGCCCTGGGTTTTCCAGCCTTGTCTGCGGGCACGGTTTCATTCTTCGGTGGATTAGCTCCACCCTGGACCTTGGTGCTGGTTGGCTGACTCACAATCATGAAGGCTTGAGGAAGCATCCATTTCTTCTCTCTCCTGTTCAGGTCTCCGATCAGGGATGCAGCCGGGGTCTTCACGTCGTCCCGCTCATCATGCTGACTCAGAGCGTTCACGCTTGCGAGCATATCACGTCCGATCCAGTTGACAGCGGGGAAGTAATTAACGATGGCCTTGAGAACGCTAATGGCGTTGCGAATATGCATATACTCGCCACCATTCAGGCAAGTCTTCAAAGCCGATGCCAGAAGGCGATGCCACTTGTACAGAAGGCGACGGAAGTCCTCGTAGTCCAGGAAAGTTGTCGGTTTACCTTCGGGGTCGACTGCCATGGCGAATCCAGGGAGGTCCCTCTTAGTTCCAAAGGCCTCTTTTTCGTACACCGCTTTGTCAGCATGCCACCGGCTCAGGTCTCGCAATATCTCGTTGAGGAAGCGACCGAAGTTATCAGCCTCCTTGGAGGTACACTGGAATATCAGTGCCGTAAGTCGTTGATCCCGGAACAGCTGATCCAGTAGACCGACGGTTCGGAAGTTTGGTGTCCCTGAATTGTGAAGATACTTGAGCATCTTGAAACAGTAAAATGCATCAATGGGGGAAAGAAGAAGACGGGGCAGAAAGCATTGTTCCAATAGCGCCACGTTGAGGGCGTCGTGCTTCCCTCTCATGCCAGCGAACCACCGATCCTTCTCCTTCTGTAACCTTGCCCTGGTTTGACCGTATGCCTTCAGATGGCGCTTGTTCTCCTCGAGTATGCGCTCCTGGAGCTCTGTAATCTGTTTCTTTTCGCGTTCCTTCCTCTGGGTACCAGCCATACTAACGTCCGAGCGATCATTGTTGATAGCAATGACCTTTTTCTTTTGTCGTTCGATTTCGTCCTCATACGCCTTTTGGGGGATGTGCACATCGTACAGAGAGAGCTGCCAGAAGGTGACGTAGAACGGAAGGCCAACAATTTCGTAGGTCTCCGGAGGCAGGACGGCCTTCACTTGATCCATGATCTCTTGTACGACTGGGTGCCAAGGAGTAGACTCCGCGTTTGCCGTAGCGGGGGCAGTGGAAGCGGGACGCTCAGTGGGAGGAGCGTGACCATTGGCTTCTGTTGCAGCAGCAGCCTGTGGTTCTTTATCAACGGGTTCCTTATCAACGTCCATGGCATTCTCTGCCATCGAACTTGCATCCTTCTCGGTAGCCTCTCCATCATCGGTCATCTCGACATCGCCGTCAGGACCCTTGGACGGAGACTCCGTTTCGCTTCTCTGCCTCTTCGCCGCAGCCTCTTCCTGCGCAGCTCGATCGGCATCCGCGATCTTCTGGCAGAGGCTTGGACGACAGATCCAGAAAGCGATTTCAGGCTGAATTCCGAATTCGCTGATAAGAGCAGGCAGGCTTGGGACCAAGGAGTCAAACTCGCTCACGGTGAAGTTGCTTCGGAGGAGGTCCAGATACTGCGTCAGGATGCGGTGGATCTCATCGAATATGTTTCCCAACAACTTGAGCTCCGAAGTGTCCTCCTTAAAGATGCACGTCAGGCGTTCCTGGGCTATGGCAATAAGCAGTTGCCCCGCCAGTCCGGAATCGGTCAAGGCTTTCATCAGTCGCTTCGCAGTCGTCTTGGACTCGTGCCTCTTGTCAAGGAGCTGCAGCATAGTCTGAGATTGGAGTATCTCGCCACCAGCCATGGCTTGGATCTGAGCCTCGTTGAAATTCGTGTCTGTGACAATCCCTGCCATGGAGCTTATTATTTGCTCCAGGACAATGAGGTCCGTTGAGTTATTCTGTCGAAGCTGCTCGAAGACATACTGCAGAACTGGAGTCGGGTTCATCACGGAGTAGCGCTTAAACGTCCTCCCGGCGAACGTGGCGAGCGCGCTCAACCACCGACTGGTCAAGAGACCGCTTTCCTGAACACGGCTTCTCCCCTTCTGACCAAGTGAATTAATCAAGGCCCAAGTCAAGACGTCGTATCCTAGGTCAGTGAAGTAGCGGGCGCACTCGACAACGACCTCGATAAGATTCTCGTAGGATTCAATCTGGCCGATGGCGACATTGATGACAATCCCAGGATTGGCGTAGGCTATCTTCGCCAAGGCACGAGCCATGGGCCGGATATTCGTCTTGCTTAGCCTCTTCAGTACATCCTTTGTCTCCGCCCTGGCTAGATCGAACGCTGACTTGATATCGGGATGCCGCGATGTTTGTCCAAAGTACCATTCAGCGTACATATTGTATCGCACTTCCCGGGGATAGATGCTGATGAGCTCGAAAACCTCGTTCACCACTCCCGGGTTCGCCTTGGTCAAGCTCAGTGAAGGCACCAAGAGACGTTTACAGAGATCTCTCCAACGTTCCTTGTTGCTGTCGGAGCTATCCTTGCTCAAGCTGTCTTTCCCAATTCTCGCCAGCTTCGTCAGCAAGCTAGGATCCTGCCCAATCTTGTACCCAGAGATGTTCAAGAATGTTGAGCACAGCGTGAAGACGTCGTCAACAGTCTGGCAAATGGGAATGTTGTCCGCCCAGTCATCCCAGTAGAAGCGGTAATCAGTCCCATCGTTCGTGTCCTCCTTGTCAAGCTGTGCCCACCGGAGCACCCGTCTAGGTGGAGCCTCAGTAAGCCGCACTTGCCCCTTGGGCACTCCGGTCTGATCAGGGCTTGGGATTTGTTTTTGCTCCCGCAGCTGGTCCGCAGAAGCCAATGGTCGGAGCGGAGCATAGACTTTGCTCAGACAATGATGGAGGATCCTGTGGATGAACTCAGGCAGCTCTGGATAGCCGTCCATCAACCAAGGGAATTTGCTAAGGATAAAGAGCGATTCCGGGAGGGCACCGATTGCCAACAGGCTCTTAAGCAAGAGCACCTTTTGATCTGGAGGTTCTGGAAGCGCCTCCTTCTCTTCAGCCTTGGCTGCAGCCTCCGCCTCTTCCTTCGAAGGGGTTGGTGCACGCGTTTCAGACTCCTTGCGCGGAGCAGGTAGAGTGTCGTCCGCGAGAGCGCCTGCCAGCATCAAAGCATTCACACCACCCCCGGGGCGGGCTGCCCTTTCCCTTTCCGCTTTCTCCTTCATTTTCTCCTCCTTCAATACATCCATAGCGTCGTCGGGCCGCCATAGATGCGGATATAGATCACGAAGAGAAATGAAGCCGATCTTTATGAGCAATGCTGCCAGGTAGATCAGATTATCGGGGAGGACATCGGACTCGTCACGGGCTGGGGAGGCATAGAATCGTAGTTTGAAACCCAGGAGCTGTGCAGCGACTCTGTTGCCCTTCGGTGGTAGAGTCCCGGTCTCTTCGATCCACTTCTTGGTTTCATTGTTTTCCTCCTCGGGCTGCCCAGTAGATTCGGACAGCACTTTCTTGCGCTCCTCCTCGGTCATCGGCTTTCGCCCAATTTCGAAGAAAGCGCGAATTCCAACCTCCCTCGCTCGGTCCCAGAACTGCCGGTCACGTTCTTCGTTCATCCGGCTAATCTCCGCTCGTTCCTCGTCCGTCGTCAGCCACCCGGCTGAACCGGGCTGAGCCCAGCTAGGCAGTCCGGAATAACGCTGGTTCCATTCTGCATTACCAAACCTATCCTCCTTGGGCCACCACGAACTGACTCGCAAGAACTTGACGAAGAAACGGTACTGCTTCACGAGCACCGCTGCGAATACATCCAACGTGACATCCAGGACGCGGCCAACATCCATGTCAAAAGCACCAATCATGGCCTTGACTCGCTCGAACGTATCTTCAACGACCTCGCTCGTCGGTGGTTCATTATTGCTCGTCGTAAAGAGCTCCGTAATCAGTTTCGAATACCCCTCGGATTCCTCGCGCAGCAGGTTGTAGTTGGACTGTCGGTAGAGCAGATTGGTCTGCTTCCGGATAGCCATACGAGCAAAGGTATCTCTAACGAGTCCCAACGATTGGAGCAAGGGCGTATCCAATTGCACACGCATCAGGGACGGAGGTATTCCTGTCGAAAACACAAGCGGCCGCAGGGCACTGTTCGATGTATCCGCATCGGTGAGAATGGACAGCGTGTCGAGAAAGAGGGAACGAGCATCGAAGCTGGAGCCTGCAGGCTCGACGCCCCCAACCATATCGACCTCATCAAGCACATCTTCCCCGATGATTTCTTTAACGGTAGCTCCCGCCTCCGTCGGTGCTAATCGCCCGTCGAATGCAGACCTGATAAGTTCCTGGAACAACGACGCCAACGTCAGCGAATCTTCCTCGGACCGCGCCGCGGCCCCCCGGTCTATCAGTGTCTGCTTCCCGGTGGACGTCCAATTGTCCAGTATATCCTGCGTGACGAACTCGTAGGCGTAAGGAGGCGGTGGCGGTTGTGCAGGAGCAGTATCCTGCGCAGGCACGGGAGAAGATGAAGGAGGATGGGAACTGTTTGCTGTCTGAGGCGCTCCGTTCGTCTGAATCGGATCGGTGACCTCTCTCACGGGGGTCATGGACGGCGGAGACATCGCGGTGTCCTTCGCGGGGCCCGAGCCCGAAGAGTTCTGTCCATCGCTGGGTCTCCGGCCGGGATTCATCCTGCCACCTCTGCTCGGTCGTCTGCCCCCTCTGCCGCGATTATTCTCTCCAAAGTCGCGGTTGTAATTAGAATGCTGGCCGTGGTTATTATTGTGTTGTGCTAGGTTGAGATTTCCCGGTCGATGCGGGGAGGGTCTCTGGCCATCGTTTCCAGAGTCGCCAGACCACGATCGATCACCTCTCTTCCTCTTACCTCCAGCACCTGGAGCCATGGCGGCTGTCGGTCGAACTCAGAATTCTCGAAGAGAGAACCGGTTAGCTCGTGATAGCTCGCGACTCATGAGTGAAGCTGGGTTTGAAAGGTCGGTCAGCCCTGGGAGTCCTGACGGTGGAGAGAAACGATGAGAGAAGGTCCGTACCTGCTCCAGAAGCTCCATCTCAAGGCAAACCGTCGATAGCCGAGAGAACAGAGATTGTTGATGCGAAGGACGCCGGAAGCTGACTTTGTTGGACCTGGATGCGCCAAGAGAGCGGACGAGCCTCGCGCTTCTGTCGCTTGTCGCTCCGCGCTACGGCGCTAAAGCTAAGCTTTTGACGCCACCCCGCCGAATTCGCTTGCGCACCTGTCGACCGCCGGATCGACACCTTGATTTTCAGTCACTTCACACCAAGTCGACCTGGTAAATCAGACTCCTTCTCAATATCTGAAGCTTTCCTATTGACTTCTACCTCATTGAGCGGTCACCTGGCACTCTCCGTCGTCGTCTAAGAAACAATGGATTCAGTTGACAGGACAATCGGCACTGCTATTACCTAATTCAACGACTGGAAAAATGCATCCTTAGAAGAACCTTTTGTCACGCCTCGATTGAAGGCTATTTATTTAGTAAAGAGTTTTGTTTACGATTTTCACTTCATTTCCCCCTCTTCAGAGGAAAACAGGACTAGTGGCTACCATTTACTAGTCTCAGCACTAGATACAAGCGTTTTCGCATACATCCGAGCTTTTGTAGCTCCATGAAGCACTGTACGTTTCTGAAAGGAAACTAGCGTCATTGCAGACATTCAATCATGACGGCATCACAGCCCTTCCAGTCATTCTTTTATTTAAATCAAACCCAGAACCTTAGCCTCAACGTCCAAAATATCCGGGATCAGCTCCAGCAGGCTAGGCTTCGTCGGGTTCCATCCAAGCAGCTTCCTCGCACGGATAGCGTGGCACCTGGAGTTGGTGCCCCAGACGTACAGGCCAAAGTCCAGTATCTTGGTAACCTCGTCGTCGCTCAGCGACTCGACCTCCGGCGACGGGATCAGCTTCTTCTCATAGGCCGCCTTGGCCACGGCCCTCTCGACGTCGCCCCAGACGAAGGATCCGTTCTCGGCGAAGTAGTAGCCCTCGCTGCCCCAGGTGGCGTTTCCGCCGCCTGCGGCCGCGGCCTCGCCCAGAGCAAGGTAGACGTTGCTGAGATCCTGCACGTGGACCTGGTGCCAGACGTTCTTGCCCTCGCCGACCAGGAAGCCCTTCTTCCTCTTGAGGACGGCCGACGAGAGGAGGTAGGCCTGGATGCTTCGGGTGTTGACGGGTCCACGGCCCGGGCCGTAGATCGTGGGAGGGCAGACGATGGCCGTCTTCACGCTGTCCGGGGAGCTCTGGCCGGCGGCGAGGATGATCTTGTCCACCGGGCGGTGTAGCGCGTCGTCAGGAAGGGAGGTGACTTCACCGATGCCGTCCCAGTCGTTGTACTCCTTGGGCCGCTCGATACCAAAGGTCTTGGCGCGCAGGTCCTCCCAGGTCAAGATGCCGGTTCCAGAGGTGTGGATCAGCCAGACTGGGTTCTCTTTGGTGTGGGCGCTGAGGCCCTTTGCGATGGCAGTTGCGGCAGGGACGTGGTCGCAATCCGCAAAGTCTGGTAACAGTCAATAGTAAATTGTGGGACTAGAACGGAGGGGTTTGGGAGATACTAACGGTACACGATGTCCGCCTTCTTGACCTCCTCTTCCAGTATGTCGGCCGAGTCGAGGTCCCCGAGCACAACCCTCACCTTGGGGAACTTGCTGGTAAGCTGCTCCGCCTTCTCCTTGCTCCTGACAAGTGCCGAGAGCTCCCAGTCAGGATGGGCCTGGGACACCGTGTAGAGGAAGTCTCCTCCGATGTATCCAGTGGTACCGGTCCTGGTAGCAAGACGATTAGTTTAACTAGAGCTTTTAGCGTTCGGGACAACACTATTCCAAACTTACAGGAAAACCTTCGGGGGAGCCATCTTTAATATTGTTCAGATACTGTTCAGTGATGGGTCAGAGCAGACAGAGGTCGGGAAACACAGGTAGATTAGATAGTAAAGGAGAGGCTAAGATGACGAGCTATGACCAGGGGAGCCAGCCGCCTTGATATACAGGCGGTAAGGTGTCATCGGAAATGTCGTTATTTGGCATCTGGGTCTTGCTTTGAAATCAGCCGCCAAAACGGACCGGGACCGGATCTTGGGGATGCTCGACGATCAATCAGAGACGAGAAGACCGGGACCAGCAGCCACGCCAAAGGTGGGGTTGGGTCGTCTTACAATTATTCTTGCAGGCACAGCATCAACGGAGGTGAAGAAGTGAGGACGCAGACGGAGCAACATGATGGCCGTCGGCATCCTCCATGATGATCTCCCGCCATCATCGGTTCCTGTATCGGGCCTCCTATGATATCGAGGGTTCAAGTCGCTATAGTGTATATACATACGGGGCGAGTTCTGCTCCCCATGCCGTAGAGAGACTGGAGATACATCTCCCATGACGTAGACGGGGCCGAGGCGGGGTGTCCGTACCCCGCGATCCTCTGGACCACTGAATCCCCCTCCAACTTTCACCATCATCGCCGGGGTCTAGACGTCTGCATCACACCTTCAAGCAAAAATCACCCAACCAAGCTGAATACAGCAAATACCTCCTTATGCATGCATATGCCTTACTACACACGCACACATACCCGTTACTAATGGCATCACCACCACCATCAAACCCAATCATCCTCACCGGCAGCTGCGCCTGCAAGCACGTCCAGTACACCAGCACCCGCCTCCCGGACTCCATCGTCAACTGCCACTGCACCCAGTGCAGGAAGCTCTCGGGAGGCCCGTACCAGAGCTTCGCCCACTTCCCTGCGGGCTCCGTCACCTGGACGGTGCCGCCCACCTTCCGGCGGTCCAGCGAGGTCGGCATCCGCAGCTTCTGCCCACGCTGCGGCTCGAGCATGAGCATGACATACGACTTTGAGCCGGAGCATCTGGGCATCGTGGCGGGGACGATCGATGATGGGGGTGTCGTCGGGGAAGAGATGCCAAGGCCCAAGGCTCACATGTTTCTCAGAGAGAAGGCGCCGTGGGTTGAGCTGCCGGATGATGCGGCCGAAAGGTGGGATGCGTATATTCCGGACGTGGAGGAGGCTTTGCGAGGGTTGAAAGCGAGGCGGGAGGAGAGAGCAAAGGAGGCTTCCTGATGGCGTAGTCATTTTTTGAACTCCTATAAGTGGAAATTGGGGCAAGACGAGACAGACGGTAAAAGATCGGGTCTACAAAATAAAGTTACATCATAGACAGTCAATATTTATGTTTAACACTTCGTTCAACTATGATAAGAACCCAAAAGTCAATCTGACAGCTAGTTCCCTTCTCAGTGGTGATATTGTTGGTAAGATTATCAATCAAGATTCATGCCATCTCAAATACTTAAATCACCAGCGGCCTGCCACCTGCACCACTTGCCATGACGTGAGAAATTAGCTTACGCCATCACCTTAGGAATGTAGTCCAGCTACAGGTAAGCTTGTTTTAAATTCAAAACTCTGCCTTGTTACGCTGGAAGAGAGTTTGATCTCTCCCTTTTGGAGATACGAGCCGCGGGAAAGAGAGAAATTGTAAGAGATTTTCTCAGAGTTCGTAAGGCTGACGGAATCATCTCGACCTTCTCAATCCGACCAGCGTAGACAATCTTAAGTGGGAATGAATTCGAACTCCATATGGGATTGACGGACACAAACAACGTTGACAATCGAATAGACATGATATGATATACTGAGAGGGAATCAAGGAACCAATGCAGACATGAAGCCCATACTCTACACTGTACTTAAAACGTGCTTTGAGCCAAGCGGCTCGCAGCATTCTTGGCATCAAGACGGTCATTATCATCCTCTTCCGGTATCGAACCCACGCCGCTGAGCGCGCGGGCCCGTCCCTTGACGAGTCCGTTTCCATTGACCTCGTCATCATCTGGGGGCAGGGTAGGCAAGAAACTGCCGCTAATGCTTCTGCTGATGCTGTCACTGCTACGGGGGATTCCACTCCAGGCGTCTCCCTTGGGGCCCTGGCTGGAGGCAAGGCTCGCCCTGCGAGCTGCCGGGTGCGACTCTCGGCCCAAACGGCTCAGGCCGCCGGATGAGTCGATGGCGCGGATGTCGGGCCGAACGCTCTCGAGCGTGCTCAGTGTCCGACGCTCCGCTTCGATCTGACGCAGTGTGTACTCGCGGATGCTCATCAAGAGGTCTCTGGTGGTGCGGTTGAACCAGCGCCGCTTCTCCTGCAATAGGTTTGCTGTAACCCGCTGAGTCTTCTTGGTTAGAAAGTTTTCGTGGCTGAGAGCCTCGTCAAGGGCGCTGATGGCCTCGTCGACCTTGTCTGGACGAACGGAGGTGCTGCCCTTCAGCCGGTCCGCCGCAGCACGCTTGCTCCTCGTAGCCTGCTGGGCTTGGATCAGCTCTCGAAGGAGGATATGACGGTTTGTCAGCGTCTCTTTAACGATGAAGGCATCGGACGAGTGGTAGTTCAATGGGTCTCCAAGAGTGGTGGCCTCTGCGGTGCCTTGAGCCGCATGATAATCTCCCACCGTCTGGATGATCTTCCCCAGCTTGCGGTAGGCATTCGCCAATCCTGCGTGTGTCTCTTGGACGTGCATCTGTCCAAGTTTCACGCCAATGTCGGATTCTGCAAGAGCAAGCGCTATCGTCCCAAGTTAGAAGCATTTCTTTTTCACGTGTTACTGTTCGGTATACCTTTTCGCGCCTTGACCACCTTGTCCACCTTCTGGCTAGCATCCATCGTCCCGAGATAAAACATCTTGACGATTGGCCTCGCATTCTGCAGTTCAGGGGTATCATCCGGCGGCGGGGCAAATTGCTTTAGAACCTTCCTTCGAACGCCAGTTGCCGGCTGCTTCATCCTCACGACCGGGCTATATCCGAAATCACTTTCCACAAACAATATCATTTCATCATCGTGCATCAGGACCTCGTTACTGCACACGTAGTTTAACCACCTCTGCATGGATGCCTTGACTCGCATCTCGTCTTCATCTGTTCCCGCGCCTGCTGGGGTCAACGGCGGAGGAACTGCTGGTACGATCGCTTCGGGGTTCGCTGACATCAGGTGTTCGGCAAACTTGACGAACTCAGAGTGGGTTCGGCGCACATCTCGATACTGAGTGGTTCGAAATCTTGGCATGTTGGTCTAGAGGCGAATCAGTTCGTTGAACAATTGAGTAGCTTCAGCTGCACCTTGCTTACGTGGACATCAAAACGCAAGATGGGGTCCTTCTTCCCAGTCCGCTCCAACCCCGTAATCTTCGCTTGTATCCTGTATGTGGGAGCAGCTGGTTTGGCATTTTGTCTCGCTCCTGTCTGATATCGAGCGGGGGTCTGAGTTCTCGTATGCTGAGCGTACTGAGGATGCTGCACAGCATACGGCGGCTGCTCGACGTAGTCCGGGTCACCTAGCTGCGCGCCCTGAAGTCGCTCAGACAGGTCCGGAGAATCGGGCTCTCCATCACCGCTGGCTGGTGCGGTCCTGGGAGTCTCGGGTTGATGAGCTTCATGGTTTCCGTCGTACGATTGCTGTTGTGGAGGTAAGGGGGCCGGAGGGATATCGTTCGTGCTCGTCGGGGAGAAGGTGTCCCGGTCCGCTCGTGGAGAGTCCCAAGGCGATGACCCGGTGGGATGGTCTGGGTCGTGCGATATAGCAGAGTAGTCCATCATTTGTCTTCTTCGGCTGCGATGGAGAGGGAGTTCACTAGCTGCGGCAGGTCTTATCGTTCATGGATCGTTCCGCCGCGGTCTTTGAAACTTGACCGTGCAATCCCAACGGCGACCGTTTCAAACGCGCGGCAGGAAAGCACCAAGGGAAAACGAAGGCTCTAGAGCACAGGCAACCTTCAGGCGCGATGACGGCTCCGGGATTATCTGGAGAAGCTGAAGTGAACAAGACACGCCGCCGCCGAGATCGCGGGCCAAGTTACGTCGTCTGGCTGGAGAGGACACGCTAACCCTGATTGGTCGATATCTGTCCATCGCCCTCCGCATCTCAGATTTTAGATTTCGTGACAGCGCCTGCTCATCTACCTGGGTACATATTTACCACCTTTTTCTTTATACTGCATGAGTCGCCCTTTTCTCAGGTTTGCGATGGGCGAACGACCGCTCCTTTCCATTGCAAACTCGTTGATTTGACCATTGCTCGAATCAACAATGCTTGCCGCTCATTTTACCACCATTTCCAGACCTGGGATGCGACCAATTGCTTCACTATCCAAACGGGTCACTCCAACATGTCCAATTAGCTTTGGTCGAATATCAGCAGGATCTGTTAAATTATTGCCAACATGTTTCCGCGGATTCTCCACAACAGCCTCTGTATTACAGACCGTGAACCTTGACAGGACGAGGAACATTGGCATTATTGCCCACATCGATGCGGGCAAGACAACGACCACAGAGCGCATGCTCTATTATAGTGGGTTTACCCGGAGGATAGGGGAGGTTGATGAAGGATCAACTGTCACCGACTTCCTCCCTGCAGAAAGAGCTCGAGGGATTACCATCCAGTCTGCGGCCATCACTTTCCACTGGCCACCTCGGACTGCTGGTGATGGGGATGTTCCTACCATAGAGGAACTACAGGCCAAGGGTCTTCCAAGGTCTGCAGTACCTCATACGATCAATTTGATCGACACCCCTGGGCATGCGGACTTCACTTTTGAAGTCCTACGTTCCTTACGTATCCTTGATGGGGCCGTATGTATTTTAGACGGTGTAGCTGGGGTAGAAGCGCAGACGGAGCAGGTCTGGCGCCAAGCCAGCACTTATCGCATCCCTCGGATTGTCTATGTCAATAAGCTGGACCGAGACGGGGCTGCCTTCGGGAGAACCGTGAGGGAAGTGGGTGCGAGGCTTGGAGGCTGGCCTGCGGTCTGCCAGATTCCCTGGTTTGAAGGCGGTGATGGCCGTTTTACAGGTGTTGGAGATGCTATCTCTTTGCAGGGTCTCCGGTGGGAAGAAGGGGGAGACGGAAAAGCCGTGAAGATGTTCGACCTCAAACGCTTGGAAGAAGTGGATGCCCAGCTCGTGGCGGAACTCAAGCGTGCTCGAACTGCGCTTGTCGAGCTTCTGAGTGAGCATGACGAGGTTATGGTGGAGAAATTCTTAGAGTGTGATGAAGATCACCTTGCGGTCAGTCCCACGGATATCCTGGATAGCTTGCGGAGATGCGTACTGGAGCAAGGGAATAAAATCATACCTGTATTTGCCGGGGCGAGCTTCCGCAATATTGGAGTACAGCCTCTTCTCGATGCTGTGGCAAACCTCCTTCCAAGCCCAATTGAGTGCCCTGATCCGGAAGTGAGCATTGGGAATGTCAAGGGTGGTCTGCAGCGTCTTCTCAGTGGCGACCTGATCGTCGAGGAAAGCAAAAACGCCCCTTCAAAAGGCAAGCAGAAGAAGAAAATTTCAAAGGCTGAGGCGCAGAATCCAATTGAGAAGCTTCAGGGCTGCGCGTTGGCCTTCAAAGTGGTGAACGACGCTAAACGGGGAGTTCTGGTTTATGTCCGCGTATATTCCGGATCATTAGATCGAAATTGCCTTCTCTTCAACACAAACCTTGGCGTTTCCGAGCGCGCACCTCGTCTGCTGAGGATGTATGCAAACGATGCTGTCGAGATTGACTCGATCCCAGCTGGTCACATCGGAGTCGTCGTCGGTCTCAAACACGCCCGTACAGGCGATACATTGATCTCCTACGCTGGAAACAAGGCAGCACCACCAGAACCGCTCAACACACTACAACTTCGTCCGATTGACGTGCCTCCTCCTGTTTTCTTCGCCAGCGTCGAGCCCCACAGTTTGAGCGAGGAGAAAAATGTCCAGGATGCTCTGGCAGTGCTTCTGCGGGAAGACCCGAGTCTCCATGTTAGTGTGGATGAAGACTCTGGCCAAACATTATTGAGTGGCATGGGCGAACTTCACCTTGAGATCGCTCGTGATCGACTTATCAATGACTTGAAGGCCAAGGCTTCTATGGGTCGTATTGAAATCGGGTACAGGGAGTGCCCTCTCAGTCAGTCTGGTCCAGTGACCAAGATCTTTGATAAAGAGATTGCAGGACGCAAGGGCAAAGCAGGCTGTACAGCAGTTATTGAGCCGTTTGACTCTGAGGCCGAGGGAGATGCTCCATCGTCAAGGGATGATGTAATTCTCGTCGAGACCCGCGATGGCAACCAAGTAGTCATCGTAGCCCCAGGCTTGGACATTTCAACGAATCGCAAAGGAGAGGAAGAGAGCCAGATTCTGCCTGCGAATCTGGACGTGAACTCTCTCCGCACAGCTCTGTATAACGGATGCCTTGCAGCTCTGGCCCGCGGTCCGCAGTTCTCGTTCCCCATGCACAATACCAAAGTTACCCTTACATTTAATCCTCTTGAGCACAGTTTCGGCAGTGACACGACGCCGTCGGCCCTGTCAGCAGCCGCTCGCCTCGCAACGCAATCTGCTATGAAGGATCTAATGTCGAGCCCTGCTGGAGGGACCGCTCTAATGGAGCCGGTAATGAACGTGATCATAAGCGTGGACGAGGCCAGTTTGGGGGCCGTCGTCCATGATATCTCTTCCTCCCGCGGTGGACACATCGTCTCGCTCGACGAGGACCTTCCGACTACATCGACAGACCAGCCCGCGGAAGACGCACCCACGATCGATGTGAGCAAGATCTACGCGCCTCCTGACCCATTTGGAACTGCATCCGTCTCCGCATCTGTTTCGACCTCAAAACAACCGCGCACGATCAAGGCCAAGGTGCCGTTGAAGGAGATGGTGGGTTACTTGAAGCATCTGCGCAGTTTGACAGGGGGAAGGGGGACATTCGTCATGAGCGTCGATCGGTTCGAGCGGATGAATGCGCAGCGCCAGAAGGCTGTTCTGGCGGAGTTGCGCGGAATCTACTAGCCATGTACTGTAGTTATCTCTACTCCATTCATTACGAGATATGCCTGTATGATTAAACATAGATGTGCTGTACAATATATTAGATGGAAGAGCCCCAGATTCCGGATATACCATAGAAGTTTTATTTTACTCTCGACTTTTTTTTTTGCTCCGTTCAGGTATATGCGCATCTAAACCTCACCGAGATAAAAAAAAAAGTGATATAGTTTCACCTAATAATACATCGAATCACTTAAAAAATCTACTCAGACTTCCAGCTCAGTTCGTATCTCAACCTCCTTCATTACATTAAATCTTCAAGCTTAAGACCACACAGACAACCAACGAGGATCTCACACATGGAACATATCGAGTATCTTGAGACCATCCTGTCTGGATATGACACCTGCAGCTGCACTATCTGCCATATAGCGACCACTCTTCCTGCCCTTTATATATCTCGCAATGCATCAGCCAACCATCCCTCCACAGAAGAAAGATGACCATAACCTACCAACCAACTAGTACGACAGTTCCTGTCAATACTGCGCCCGACACCTCCCATTCAACCCCCTCGAGCCCCGCGCAAAATGGGCCCTGTTCTCCTTCACGCCCCGACAATTTCTTCCCCAGAGACACGGCATCCTGACCACTCGCCGTGCCGCCTCCTCCGCCACCGCCGCCCTCTGGGAGGATTTCAAGTTGGATAGGGATCTAGACCTTCTTCTTCTTCTCCTCGCCGCGCTTCTGCGCCTCCGAAGGGCATTGAATTGAACGCAGTAAATATTGTCGTCATCATCACCGTTGCCGCCGGGACTATTTTCGATCTGGGCTGTTGGTGTGGGTGTTTCTGTTGCTGTCGGAAGAGATACGCTGCTCTGTTCTGTCCCCGTACCACTGGACAATGTCACGATCCGCTTGCTGCCTCTGTCTGCGTTGACTTTGTGCATGTAAGTTGTCTCGTAAGAGGCTGCACCGGGCTGGAGGTTTGAAAGTTTGTAGTAATATTCCAGATGCCGCTGCTCCCGATGCTGCTGATGCAGTTTGTTGCTCAGCTGGTAAATAGCGGGCTCGGATTCGCATTTGTCGAGGAGACCAGTACCATTATCCTGGTCTCGAGGAACAGAGTTCCTGTAAGTACACGCCTCATGGGCTGATGCATAGACGACGACGTGAGTGGCAAGGATATAGTAGACGATGATGACGAAGAGGAGGAACATGTCGTTCGGAGAAAGAATAAGGATAGTGATAATAATAATAATTAACAATCCTTCCAGAGGTCAATTTATTTTTATTATTCTAAAGAATGTCTATCCCCCCAGGACAAGACACAGTAGACAATTGGAATTGGAACGAGTGACTATTTTCAAGCAAGAGACCGACACGCTGGCAGGCAAGGTAGGTCGCCTTCAAAGGACTGATTGCCAAGTATATATCCACCGATGACCTGCCTACAATCCATGGAGGGGAAAATAGGGCGTCATTGAGGAGATCATGGGATATCTTCAGTACTACCCTAGGTTGCTACCTATGTACCCATGTACAGTCTGTGACCAGCAAGTAGAATCTAGGCCTGATGAATTTTGAGGTCTTTAGGCACAGTCTCCGTACCAGGTCCATGTACCTAGCATACCTACCTAGCCCATATCCTGCGGTCCAGGGTGAAGTAGAGGGAATCCCAGTATTAACCAAAAATACCGCTCGACTACAAATAGAAGCCAAGGCCGCTGGTTGCCGCATGAACTGGTATTTTGGCGTCCGACACCTACTAGTAAGAGGCTCAAACTTCCTAATTAGGCAACGAGTACTATTAGCCCCGACAGGAACATGTAGTACACGTATACGCGGACATACATGCCTACCCATGGACATACATACTTCTCATAACGCGTTGGTACCTACTACCCTACTTGTAGGTACCTAACTGTCAACCAGAAAATCCCAGTTCTGATTTCAATGAACTGTCATGGCCTCCTTTTAGTAGTAGAGCGGGATTTTCGTTCGACGCTAACCGAGGCATATAACCTTGCATATGACAGTCAAGGCTTCTACGCCCAGATCATGCTGTATGCATGATGAAGTAAGTTAGCAGATAACCCCAATGAGCGGGTTCTATCACGCAGGTCACAACCTTTAAATCAACTTTCTTGCTCTGTTGGGATGGTTCCCTAAGCCTGCGATCAGGGAATATTGCTGATTTGTAATAATGTACAGTACTATATCATAGGGACCGACAGCTATGGCGATGGGATCTAGAATCTGAAGATCCGCCTCATTTTTTGGTTCCTCTTTGCCTTTTTTTTGCCTTTTTTTCTTTTTTCCCCTCTGTGTGGAGTACTCAGTCCAGTATCCTATACTAGTCCATAGGTACCTTACATACATCCATGACAGAAAACAGTGCATTAGCGGCTCTGCGGTTCCTTGCATGAAACATGAAACATGTCATGTTTCAGGTTCTTTTGTCTTTTTCGTTTGCCTTCCCCAACCCCCCTCCCCCGTCTGCATCCACATCTGCATCTGTATATATGGTGCCGCCGGACTGGGTTGGAGTTGTGGGGATATTAGGTGACATTTCTGTCAGTTAAGCGCTGGCCCCCTGCGGCATTTCAGGACGATCGCTGCAGGCACCCATCGATCTTATCCAGGTACATGTCCCTACCTACATACCCTGCAGGAAAAGGTCAGAGCCGCAACTCAACGTCCTCTGTCTGTAAGGTACAGAAAATACTGTTACAGCGCAGAGGTCCATCCATGTCCCCGACAGTCTGTGATCAGGGGCTATAAGTTGGAAGTCAGCTATGGTTGAAGATGTCCAACATACATACCACCTAGGTACTGTACTGTACGTACGCACCTATCTCCCAAGTTCAGTGCGGCAGGTACTATCAGTATGGATGGTTGCCTCGGGAGAGATCCGAGTCCTGGACACCGGGCGGAACAGCAATGACATGATCTGCCTAGCATATGCAAATGCAAACTGCAGCCGCATCATCCATGATCATCCTGTACAAACAAGATGAAACGGAAACAAGGCAACTTCGGTGTACAATCCGATTCGCCGGACCCTGACAGCTTTCCAGCTTTCAGAATAAGAGAGATAGATAGAGGAGACACATATGATATTGAATCTTAACATGGGTAAGCTAGGTAGGCGCTGTTAGGAAAACGCTTTCACTTCCGGATTCAAGGTCAGATTTGGCAGTCATCGACTCAATTCATCTGGTTGAAGCCATTCGATTAGATTACTCAATTCACTATTTCATGCTCAATACAGAACATGGGAAGAAGGAAAAGAGGAAAGAGAGAAAGGAGAAGGGTGAGATGAGAAATATGTATGAACCAGTCAGACCTATTTGTCCAAACCTGCCGAAGAAAGTTATTCGGACAGGAACCCTCCTCCATGATAAATTTAGCAAGAATCCCAACATGTAATCCGCGAGTCCCTAGAATAGAGTACCTAGGTAATGAATATCTCAGATAATTCACAGATATTTGTCAAGTGTTACTAATTCGATCCATGCAATTACGCTCTCTGGTCAAAACTGTTGTTTAAAGCTGACGTACGCTTTGGCAACTCGCTGCTGTTCAATCATTATAAGTGACTAGGAGGGTTTTTCTTTACCAGCATGGATGTTTCTCTGTCAGGATTATATAATTTCTCCAAAGCACCACTGTCTTTGGAGACAGCTCAGATAGCTTTGGCAAGAGAGTGTATAGAAGACCGCGAGCGGGCTCCTATATTAGCAGGGATATTATATTTTTAGATTCTTGACAGTTAGGTGACTATCTACTTACGTTCCACGTATCCTGAGTAAAAGTTAAGATTTGCAGGTACCTTTCGTTTCCAAATCGTAAATCCAAGCATAGCTAGGGTCAATGGAGGCAAGGTAAGACAGCCTCTCGCACATCCCCTCTTCTGCAAGCTCCCTCGGATCCCTCCCCAAGTCCTGCATCGCCGAACAGTTATCCGCATCCTCGCAAAACACCGCTCCCAACCTCTGCAATGCCATGCAACGCTCTTCCATCGTGAGAGCATTATGCAGACCCGCCATCCCTTCTGGATATTTATCAAATCCATCCGAGGTATCGAGGACCCATACTCCTCCTTCCTGCGGGACGCAGATCAGACGATGAATCAGGAGCATTGGCCTAATGTGGTCAAGGTCATTCGGGCACAACCCATCCAGCGGCGATCTATCCCACGGATCCAATCCATCCCACCAGTCTGCACCGAATTTGCGCAGTTCGACAGAACGCATCCTCCGCTGCTTGGTCCGAGGATCGTTCCGTCCGGTCCAATCGACTAATATTCAGGTACTGCAGATCGACAGGGCTTAGGGTGCCCATCCAGGCGCCTCCCGTGGAAGGGTAGCAGACTACCTTGTCAAAGTCGACATCGTAGCGGACGTTTGAGAGCGGACAGGTAGTCTTGTTATGGTAATATGGGAACATCTGATGACAGGTAAGGTATGTGCGTTGGCCTCGGGCAGGACTGGAGCCGGGGAAAGTGAATGTCCAGGTAGGTGCAGTGGTAGAACTGATTGACTACTACCTAACTCACCTCCTTGATCTAAATACTCTCACTGGCAAGGCTCTGCTGCCTGGTGCTGAACTGAATCATCGACGGAACAAAAGGCTACATGTCTGAATTGCTATGGATCGTTTTGCCACTCATCGGCTGGCTCAAAGTCTAAAACCGGTGGTTGTGATTCGATCAAAAGCACCCTTCCTGGGCTTATTCAGAGGATCCCAGCTACCATCCTGAACCAAGATCAATGAAAACAGACCAAAACTGGGCTCACACTTTACATATATTACGAATAATTGGGTCACACAATGCAGGTCCCAGCTTTAAATCAACTTCGTAACCCAGGGGTATGTGCTACTGCTTGCTCAGTATGTTGGCATACAAGGTTAGAAACTTGCAAAGACCAACAGGTAGTGTTGCCTTTTAGCCCAAGCCCATTATAATATCTATTATCACGGGGCCGGCGTCTAGGAAGATTGTATGATCTTCAGAGGGCTCTACCTACCTCGTCTGTTGGCCTCTTCTCTTGATCTTATATACCGGACAGTTGGAGCAGTAGTTTACATTACTATCTGAACTCTACCAGTTCAGTTCCTTCAGGATCCTGCAAGTTTGAGACATGAAACATTAGAATTATATTCCATAGGTATCTTTTTTTGCCTCATTTTGCAGCTTCTGTCTGCCCCCTTCCTCTCCCCCAAAGCTCCATATGCATCTGCATATATCCACATTGGGCTGGGGCTATCATAGTATGGAAAAAATATCGGATAGGCCCCGTACATACCTAGGGAGATCTGTGGAGAATTAGGTGGTCTTAGATCATTCACCTACTGCATCCTGCGTAGCTCCACTGCAGGGTTCTTTCTATATATGACCTGAATCTCTAAGGTCTCTACCCATTCTGTCAAAGCAATATAGTGAGGATCTCCAGAATAGTCATGCGCAGGTCAAAGAATGAGGAATTCAATGTACTGTAAATACTGCCCCTGGAGACTTCTCTCGGGAGCTTGTTTATCACTCTTCATTGCTTTGCTATATAGGTAGGAAGCTAGATCGTGATAAATTAATTTGTTCACGAGATGAATTCATACTGTTTATTCGATTGATGTTCTTCATTTTGTCAGTTGAGCCCTGGCGCACACATCACTGCGGGTACATGTACATACATGCCTTGTGCGACAAGGTTACCTACCAAGTAAACAATGTACCTAGGTACTCAAGGTGCAGTTTACCCTGCAGGAAGGGAAAGCCCCAAATCTCCAGCTCAATCAACATCTAGGATCTAGGTACTAGGTACCTACCCAATCTCTTTATCTATCTATCCGCCTATCTATCCGCTACGCACCACCACGTAAGAGATGACCTGATTGCTGTAGCGGCGAAGAAGGAAGTTAGTAAGTAAGTAGCCTACATCTCGTCTCGTCCTGTTTTGCCGCACTGTTAGTTTACTAATCGATTCGGAAGTGGGACTACAGTATTAGGTAAATACCTTCCTTTCCTAACGAACGAGTCAACTGAGAGATGGGAGCGGTATGGGTGCTTTCCTAGGGTTGTATGAATGAATGTACGGTACGATGAACCTGCATAATAAGAGTTGCTGTACTACTTAATAATTAACCCCCCAGCTACGGTAATCAAGGAAGGTTGTATGTAGATGCGAATCCGATCGAAGGAATTATTGATACAAATAGATAATAATGGGAAAAAAAACTTCGTTATATGCCTAGGTCTATACCCTAAGTCTTATATGTATGAACAATGTGTCTGGTGGTAAGCTTCTAGGAGTATCTGAATCGAATATTCGGAGCGCTGGAGTCTAATGCATTGAATTGTTGAACTTCGTGGTATCCGCGACGCGTTGCAACATTTATAAACAGCAAGATGAGGAAGAGAAGAACGTGTTGCCAATAATCCACGGAACCAAACAAAAATGGGAAGATGGTTCGATCAAAGTCTACAGGCAACCAAAAACCAACAGTGCCAGTGCCGGTGACTGTGACAGGCAAAAGATCCGAGTACAAAATCCAAAATCCAAAACATCCGTTATGAGATCATTCATCACATAACAAAATCCCTTACCAGTCATCAGTCCACTCGTCCTTTGCGGATGAGGAAGGGGTGGTGTTGTTCGCCGTCGATACTCCACCACCACTACCGAAGCTCCCCGAACCAGAACCGGACGAGTGTCCCTTCTTCATCGCAGTGGTCCCGATAGCGCCAGGCGTACTCCTCCGGCTCTCTTGCGCTGCGATGGCAGCAAGGTTGTCCCAGAAGTCCTTGCGTTCGGGCTCGAACCGCCGCCGAGCGGCGCTGCCTCCCCCTTCGTCCGGGCCTTCGACGAAGCGGGTGAAGGTCTCTGCGGCGCCGCGGGCGCCGGACTGCAGGGTCTGACCGACCTGGGCGGCGTGGATGCGTGCCTGCGCCGCGAGTTCGGATTCTGCTATCTGAATCAAGGTGTCAGTCCCCCCTTAGCTGGGATTCAGCTCAGATGAAAGGGGCAAGACATCCAACGTACCGACTTGGCCGTGGGCTGGATGTACGTCTCGTTGACCGTCTTCGCGCCCCTGCCAACGGCCGAAGTGAACCATCCGAATCCCTTGGACAGCGCGCCCATGGGGTCTCTCTGGAACTCGTCTATGCTCGGGATGCCGCTCTCCTGACTACTGCTCCGAGGCGACGTCGGCATCCCGCCCCCGAACCCACTGTACTTGCCGCCCTGCGATGGAGGAAGGTTGTCCGGCCGCATCGCGTTCTCAGCACCCAGTTTCGCAAAGTACGCCTCGTTGCGCTCCTTCCTGCTCGCCGGATCATCCAGAGTGGTCGGAGGTGACACCGTCCGTCTGTGCCCAGACAGCGGGGTGCTGGACCTTAAGCTCGTCGCGGCCTTATTATTATGATCACTATTCCCATTGCTCTTCTGCCCGGGAACGTACTCCCTCCCCTCGACCTTGGCCGTCAACCTCTCCTTGTACTCCTCACCGACCTCCCCCTCGTAGCGCTCCTTGATCGTGGAGTCCTCGAACGTGCGCCCCTCGGAGAGCGTGATGGGATGCGAGTCGAAGAAAGCCTTCCAGGGTTCGTTGCCACCGTGTTCCATGCGCTCGATCTCCGAGCTCTTGAAGGCGTCCATGGTGATGGAGCGGACGAAGGAGATGTGTACGCCCAGGCCGCGGTGGGTGCCGGCGCAGTTGAGGCAGATGAAGATACCGAATTTGGGGGAGGCCTGGAGCGAAACCGCAACAAAATCTGGTTATCAGGATCCTCCATAGATCTCGTATGTAAAGGGGTTAGATAAGGAGAGCGCATGACGAACCCACTGAGGCGAAGGCGCACCGCAGTCGCAACATCGGTCATTCCCGTTCGTCTTGGAGATCTGGAGGAGCTGTATATACCAGTAGCGGAGACGATGCGTTAGCTAGCCAATCCATATCGAAGTCAGGGCGAACGGAACGGTACCTTCGTCCTCGTCTCCGGATCTACCTCCCACGTCTTGGACATGTTCGCAGACGGGGGTTCACGTCGAGGTTCACACAGGGATAAGGACTCAATTGAAGAGGACCACTGCGGCAAGAGTCGCTCTGGGGTCGCGAACACAGCGCCTCGAGAGATTTTATCTGCAGAGACACCCGTGCGTCTTGGAATCCACAGGTCTCAAGGGGATTAGTCCCTCCGTGCTCCTGCTGATCCGCGGCCCCAGAAGAATACCGGCACGATAGGCAGAGAGACGGGGACCGGTGGCTCGAGAGACGGATAACCTGGTCATATAATAACGATAACGATAATCAAGGGGGGCAAGGGCCTCGAGAAGCGTGTCGGGTCGGCACGGCAGCGTTCTGGATAGACTCACGCCCCGGCGCGGCGACATGCAGACCCTGGCCTGGCGCCAAGGCTCCGCGCACGACAGTGTGGAGCCCGTCGCACCAGAGGCCCATGGCTCGACCGGGGATGATATGCTTGTTACAGTAGTGTCGATCACGACGATGATCGCCGTGGACTAGTTCCCTACAGGTACGGTTCTACACATAAAGGTGGAGTGCGCCTGGAGACACCTCGACAAGGCCGGCCTTGAGGCAAATCGTTAAGTTAAATGGTCGCTAAGATACAGCCGCAATAGAAGGCAAGAATCGTAAAAGGTGGTTCCCGTCAATCAGTCGTCTGTTCCCCGGATTAATGTCTCCATTAACCGGTGAACACATCACGTTTCATCATCCCCTATGACCATATCGAAGAATAAAGATATCCACAGCTTAAAACCGCATCTTTCGATGCTCACTATGAAAATATCTATCCGATGGTCATGTCCCGCCACATCCCCTGTTCTCACGAGTGCATCATCGTTCTGGGCTGGAACGATCTTGTCATTTAGGCGGCAGCAGCAGCCGGGGTTGCGTTCTCTGCGGCCGGGGCGGCAGCCTCCTCGGCAGGCTTCTGCTCCGCCGCAGCGGGGGCCGGAGCTGGAGCACTGTCCTCCTTGCCGGGGCTGTCGATGGCCACCTTGACGGCGATCTCACGTCCCTCGATGACCTTCCCGTTCATCTCCTTGACGGCCTTCTCCTGGAGTGCCTCAGAGCCGAGGGTCACGAAGCCGAATCCACGGCCCTTGCGGGGCTCGTTACGAGCCTGCAGCTTCTTGACCATGAAACGAGGGATGGGGCGCAGGGCGATCTTGGCCGAGACCGGCTCGTACGCGGCGAAGAGCTCCTTCAGCTGGGGGAAAGTTAGCACGCACCCGTCACAGACAGGGGGAAAGGCTGGTCCGCGCGACATACCTTCTCCTCACTCAGATCGTAGGGCAGGTTGGCAACCATGACCTTGGTCTTGGAGGGGATACCATTCTCTGGAGGACCACGCTGCTTCTGAGGACGGCCGCGAGGCTTGGTGGTGGGCGCCTTGGGGGTCTCAGTGGCAGCGGCGGTGTTGTTCTCGTTGGTGACTTCGGTCAGAGGCGCGGTCTGAGTGGCAGCAGCCCCGGCAGCTGCACCGTTCTGAGCCTGTCGTTGAGCCTGGACGAAGGGGTCAGCAAGACGGTCGACTCTTCCAAATTTCCCGACTTGGAAGGAGAGGACAAGAGTTTGACGGAGAGGGCTCTACTTACAGCGCCAGCGCGGCCTCCACCTCTGAAGCGGCCTCCACGGCCCCGGCCACGGCCACGTCCGCGGCCAGAACCCCTCTTGCGGCCCTCGGTGCCGGTAGTACCCTCAGCACCACTCACAGCACCCTCCGCCTTGGCTTCAGCGGGCTCAGGCTTGCGGGCAAGCTGGACGGAGACCTTGCGGTCGAGGATCTCCTTGCCAGACAGCTCCGCAATCGCGCGCTGAGCCTCCTGGGCGGTGGCAAGGTCGACAAACGCATAGCCAACCGGGCGGTTGGTGCGTGGGTTGACAGGGATGGAGGTGCTTTCACTGTTGTCGCTGGATGTTAGCATGCAATTCCTCAAACCCCTCCGGTGGTGCACTATGTCCCAGAGCGGTGAAGGACCGCAGTATGTGCTGCCCGGCGGCTAGCCAGCGCATGCCATGTGGGCACACCGGCGCCACGCAGCCAGCCGTTGCACAACTGCACTTGACGCCCTTCCCCTGCCCGCGGATGACGCCAAAGTGTGCGCAAAGTGAGGTGACGGGAGGCACTCACATGGTGTAGTTCTTGAAGAACTCCTTGAGTTCCCCCTCAGTGGTCGCGTACGCGAGGTTCCCAATGTACAGCCGACGTCCCTCATCGGCACTGGCGGCCGCAGCGTCTGCCTGAGCAGGGGCCGGGGCGGTGCCGTTGGCGGGCTCCTGGATGGTGGTGGAAGCGAGGTTGTCGGCGAGGTTGTCGACGGCAGTGGACATGTTGAAGGCTGAGGACACGAGGTCGGGTTGACGTTGACGAAGTGAGCTGACCGTGTGGAAAGTGACTCAGGAAGCTGAAGGCTGCCTTTTTGCGGGAGAAACTTGATGAGGGGGGAAAAGGGTAGCTTGGTGCCCTAGATACTTGAAGGGTGGGAGGAGAGCGATGAACGGGAAGCGCTGATGCCTTTGGGAAGGTTGAGGTCTGGCTGGGGATGGAGAAGGGGAGAAGGAGAGAAAAAAGGGCAGGCGAGGCACAGGGCCGCGCTAAACCGAGACGGGGTGGCGGGCACCAGCCTCGCAGCGCCAGCTGTCAGCGGGGCTGGGCGGCGGCGCGGGCAGCGAGAGGGGCCTCGGGGTCGCGGGCGTCGGGCTAAGCGAGCGCCACACCCCCCGCCAGCCACGGGCGCTTCTAGCGGTGTTCGGTGCGTTCCCTCGCGCCCACGGCTCTGCTGACCTGCACCTCTCCATCCTTCCTCGTCCCTCCACACATCCCACCCGCCACCACTGCTGGAGAACCAGGTCAACGGACTGGCCAGGTGCATACACTTTTCTCTGCACGGAGCACGAATGGGATGTGTGGTTGGTGTGTGTTTCTTCCATATTCCACACAGTGAGCACACGGTCCGGCATCATCGGTTTCAGCACAGTGATTGGATACATAATGCCTCTGCAGATCGTCGCCGTGGCTCCAAGAACCTCACCAGCCCCCTGGCCTGCATGTCCAGCACATACCTGCTGGTACCTACAGGAGTCGACGAGGAACAACCGTTTCTGCCGTCTCTCGCATCCACGCCACTCCCAGAGCGCCACTTGCCACATGGTCGAGCGTCCATGAGGCTTGCCCCAGGGCGTTGCTGTCGACGCTTCCAAGGTTGGTCGTCTGTTTACCGAGTCTGGGAAGGGCGCTCCGCATCTTGTTCCTGCATCCGCTCGAGTCGACGTGCCTGCGTCTGCTTTGTCAGCCCCGAGACGGAGAGTTTCCCGTCTCTGCAACAAGCTCGGGCAGCCGTCGACCCTTAGACATCCGGGTGCTCCTCCCTCTGTCCCACTTATGTATCAGACCATAGCAAGTGATCCGGATCTCAGTTCTGCTATGCCTTCAGTACCATGCGAGACGCTCGTGACCCCTTATCCAGCTGCTGCCAGCGTTTCTATCTCGTGGATGGCCTATCTTATGGGCCAATAACACTACAATAAGAATATCCAGCTGGCCATAACTAAGTCTGAGTAGGACGACTTCGAGACAAGACATCCTTGCGTTTGAGTCCCATGTCATGTCAATGTAAGTGGGTGATACGCTGTACATGTCGTCAGGGATGACAGGATGCTCCCGAGAGTGGTTCCATAGAACGCTGTGGGCGAGGGAAAGCTTATGCGCTCACAGTTACTATTTGACATGCAAATAGGGACTGTCAGACATCATCATGAGGATTAAAATAATTGCACGGAGCACTTTGTCCAGGGCACCTCGTCTTGATTCAAATCATGAGGACTCGTGTACTATTCCGTACAGGTTTCCAGATAAGTCCATCGGGAAGCTGATGATTTTGCAACTGCGAAGTAGACGTTAACTTCAAGGCAATTGAAGTCTGCTACAGAATCGACTGCTGTTTCAAATTACCTACTAACTACATTTCTCTTGGCCCGTTACCTGCATCAGCTTCAACAGAGTTGTTTTCTCTCACGGCTCCCTCTGAGATTAGCCTCCCTGACTCGTCTCACGGCTTTCGACGCTGTCCAAGTCCAGAGACGAAAAGCCGGCTATCATGCTTTCAGCTGCGGTATGCTCTGGGGTCGTATCGCTGCCTCTGTCTTCCCCTGACACATTCCTCTCCGTGGCGCTTTGTACTCCGCCAGACGAGATCTCTCTTGACTGTGCCTCAGCCTCCAGATTTACTCTGGCTTCATAGCTGTCGTTGGCGTAGGTGCTGTTCGGCGCGAAGTTGCTGCGTAACCGAGGAAGCTGCAACCTAGGAGCGTTCGGTCTAGGCGGTATTCTCACCGTTATCAGGGGCCCCGAGTCGGGGGGAGAAATATCGACATAAGTACCGAAACAGTCCTTCTTCACCCAACGCCTTGCTGGCCCCGAGCTTTGTGGTCCCGCTGTTTGGAAAGGTGTATGCCGCGATGTATCCACTTGGAGTGGATGTGCAAGCGACAGACCAGTTCGTATGCCACGGAGCGGCGCTTGCCTCAAAGTGTGTGGCTCTGCAGTAGGTAGACTAGGAGAACCAGTATTAAACACATTCGCCATTCCAACACTCGAGAAGATCCCCGTTAGACGCCGAGGAGGTTTCGTATCCTCGCTTTCTATTGTGCTGTCTTCCTGAGCTGCTGATGATTTATCTTCAGAAGCCCCCTTCTTCGGATCTCTTTCGGTCTCCTTTTCATCGCAAGCTCCGTCAAGACCATTGTTGCTTGTACGTATCATGTCCATGTACCGCTTTTCCCACTTGTTGATCATGTTCCGGCCGTTTTCCGCGAAACAGTTCCGGCAACGGTCTTGAAGCATTTCCAGATCTGGGTTCATGAGCGGACTGACCACCACAGCACTTATGGCGCGGGAGACTTCTCTGGTCGTGCAGTTGTGATCTCGAGCAAATTCCTTAAAAGGGAAGAGATTGGCAATCGTGTCTACCATGTCAATGAAGAATTTAGCTGTGTAAGGGCCATCCACATCCCCAGAGGACGTGGGTACTTTGTTGTCCCTCGTTAGATGATCTTCCTGATCGAAAGACTGGTCTTTTTGAGGATCATCCTGATGCGAACAGTTCTGGGTCGATAATCGCTGGTTCTTGCGGACCGAGTCGGGTGACTGTGATCGTTTCCGTTTCACGATGACAGATGTTTGCGGTCTTGTCTGAAGCTCCTTCTCGATTGGTGTCCCTATGTTCTTCACAGGTATGACTGACAGCTCGGGACTGCTGACGGTATCTCTGTTGGCTCTGGTGTTTTCATTTCGATATGGAACGAGTTCTCGGTCTCTCCGCGTCTGCTCGGGACCCTTGAGGTCAGGGGCACCTTCTCCATCTAATCAGAACGTGAATATCATTTTAGGCTACTCTGATTAGGAACTTCGGGAGTGTCTTCGAGACAAATCCCTGGCATGAAAAGGAGAAAAGACATACTGGATAGGGACAAGGACTGCCTACAGCCTCCCAGATTCTCCTTGTCTCTGACCGCTTTGGTGCCATCTTCCTGTTGATGTTTGCGGTGTTGTACCTGCCGAACCTCTGTTATCTGGACATCATCATCTTCGTCGTCATCCAAGATGATGACGGGAACCGCAGGATTCATCGTGACAGTGTCTATATGAAAAAGGAGACAATGACTTTTCTAGAGGATGCAAGTCTGTATGGGAATGGAGATGTGAGGTGGACGCCAGGGAGATAAGAACTCCTGCGTTCCAACAGACTGTTACCTCCTGCAGATGGTTAGAGACGCGGGTCCCATTAACTGGCAGCCTGGACGACGACAATGAAAGCTGGTAACAGGTTTCAAGTGAAAATACAGACATGGAGGCCAGGGATCTCATGTCTGGAAACTGGATGTTTCAGCTACACTTGAACATTCTTCCTGTAATATACAGATGATAGTGCGGACATTTAGTTGCCGGAGGCAAATGTGTGCACAGACTGCCTTGGTCCACAAGCTTCTTTATCTGCAAGCAGGCATGGGAACATCTTTCATAGCCAACTCCCCAAAGAACCTGAAGAATGTTCCCCAAACTGATCGCCTGAGGACGGAGAATAGTTCAATTGTGTGAGCTACCAAACCAGGTATGTATCTACGGTTCATAGCAATCCTACCCGACACCACCTTTAAAGAGACTTCTCCGTCCTTCTTCCGTTCCTTTATTCCATTTCCGACCCTCCCTTCCGTCCGGTTATAACACTGCATGCAGCGGACAGGCACATGAAGACGATCTCTTGGCCCCGCCGTCTTATCATATCGACAAGCTTTCTCTTTGGCTCCGCGGCTGCTTAGTCATGCTCGGTACCGCCGCCCTCCTCCACGAGACTGCCCTTATACCGAACTTCCCCTCCCTCCGGTTCTCCCCTCCAGGTCGGAGCCCTGCACCTTCATCAGCCCCATGGATCACATTGAGAAGACCGAGGGTGCCAATGATGATGCCACAAATACCCATCTGCTGCCGGGGGACCCTTCGACGTCCAGAGCGACGTCATCATACCTCCAAATCCCGGCCGGCTCCCAACCCTCGCGGCAGCCGAGTATACGGATACGGCGGTTGCCCTCAACGTCCTCTGTGAGCAATCGCCCGCAGATCCAGGTCAACGGACAGGACCTTCCCAGTTCATCCCGAGCGGAGAAAGAGAACTGGCCGTCGTCGACGCGCCGTCGCAGCACCTCAGAACCCAGACCTGGGCGGTGGTCTGCGCCTCCCGAGATCGTTCTCTCCAGGCTGGAGACAGGAGAGTCGCAGTTGCAGACGATTCCTTTAACGGAAGAAGCATCCAATTTGAGTTCCGGCGCATATCCTTTCCCCCGCGCTTCTGAACATCTGGCTCCGCCGCCTCCGACGGCGGGCCCTGGCGGCAGGAGCGTGCTGCGTCGAGCTAGCATAGCAGCTCTTGCGGGGAGGTTTCACTGGAACCGCGTATCTACCGCTGGCGGCGAGGCTGCCGCGCCGACTCAAGGGGATGGCGAGTATCCAAGGGCAAACGAGTATGATCCGCGCATTGTTGATTTTCTGGACGTCGTCGGTGCGTAATACCTCGGACCGGGAAGGTCTCAACCCAGAGCTGACCCAAGAGCAGACCCGGAGATTTCGACCCTGTCCACCCTTACCAATGTTCAGAACTCGCTTTTCGTCCCCGACCTGGGCAGGTTTGTGAACCGCATGCCGACGTATACCCTCACGCGGCATGAGTCCGAAACCTCGAAGGCCGAGACGGCGACGAGCGAGGAGTATGAGCTTGAACCGGCAGATCAGCCATCGGACAAGGATCACCCTCCAACGGAGCATTTGCGTAGGCTCAGTACTATTTCGTCCGTACTCAGTGAGTCAAAATTTGCGGTCTTGCCAGAGGGAAGCTCTCTCGAGGGCTGGACTGTGGAAGATGTACGGGAGTTGAACGACCACGTGAGGCATATGCTGCATTCTCGCCGGTCAAAGTTCAAGCGCGCGATGCGAGGATTTTGGCAATACGTCACGAAGCGTAAGCCGTGTTACCGTGTCACAGTATTGCCGTTGACAGCACGCTGACGTTCGGCCTAGCGCTTGGATTCCTTGTCACTTTATATGCGACGCTCATCACCCTCTTCGGTCTCGCCTGGGTGCTCTTCCTTATCGGTACGTTCAAAGTCGAATTAATCGGGAGTGACTGGAGCTAATCACGATTCTGCGACAGGCTGGATCAACGTCGGAGGGCGTCAATTGTATATCATCAATGTCATTGATAACGTTCTCGTCGCTCTCTTTGCTATCATGGGCGATGGCCTGGCACCGTTTCGCGCTATCGATACCTATCATATGATCTATATTGCCTATTACCATCACCTCACCTGGAAGCTACGAAAGAAGCGGGCGCTTCCCAAACTGCAGAACGAAAACGATCTACCAACGCGGCGTGAACAGGACATCGATATCGAGTACACGGGTGGAGACAAGCAGCAGCCGCCGGAATTTAGCGTGCTGACCCCACTCCAGCAGAGAAAGCTTGAGCACCACCAGAACAAGTTTGCCAAGTCTCACACCTTCTACAAGCCCCACGAGACGACGACGCACTACGCGTTCCCTCTCCGCTTCCTCATCGCCATCGTCATCCTGCTCGACTTCCACTCGATATTCCAAATCACGCTCGGCGCCTGCACATGGGGGATCAACTACCACGTGCGGCCTTTCGCGCTGACGACGGTGATCCTGTGCTGCTCGATCACGTGCAACGTCACAGCAGGCCTGCTGATCATTATCGGGGACCGGATGACGCGCAAGAAGGACGTCGTGGAGCGGCTGTTCCGGCAACAGCTGACGCAGGAGGCGATGCGCAAGATGGAGAAGAGGCGGAAGAAAGAAGAGCGGCGGAACGCGGCCTTGGAGCGTCCTCAGCCGTATCCCGGCACCTGAACGGGTCGATTCGAATAAACAGCCAAACCTCACGACTGATGACGATGAATCTTCTGCCATGTACATTTACAATGCGATATGACGTACGATACGACATGACGGTCTAACATACGACATGCTTGGGTCAAGGATAAACCAGGAATAGGGCTATATATCGGTATACATGGGAACCATTATTCTTCTCTTAGGACATTGTACATTTACTCCAATTGAACGACACGGATACGGAGTTCAGGATATGGACTGTTCATGAACCTAGAGGAAGGCGTGGGTGTCTGATCAATTTTTGCACAGCCTTTTTGGGTGGTCGGTCTACAGGTACATATATGGGTAGAGGGCTGGCTGGGTATTATTTTTCTCTCTCTCTCTCTCTTACATATACAGATTTTTAATTCCCACAGGAACGGTGGATTGATTCGATTCGATTCTCAAATGTACTCGTGTCTCATACAACAATAGATACCCCAGCGCACTATGTACCTGTCTACTCCGTACTTTTTTTCCCCTGCATCGTTCATGATCATCGTAACAATTGCCAGACCGGGAATGCAATACGCAGGCGGCAGTTTATAAATACTCTGTATATACTGCGTACTGCAGCCTAGAGACCCATATATATAGAGAGAGAAAAGGGACCAACTGTTACTTTCTCGCCCACAACCCAGGCTCACTTAAAGCCGTGGTTTTTAGGTGGTTTGGCTTCAACTTCCGGGAGCGCTGGTATCCGCGGGGTTCAGAGTTATTCAGTGGCATCCATGAAGATGCATGCAGATTTCTGGTTTTTCCTTCCAATTCCTCCTGCCGATTGCTCCTGCACACCTACCCATGTACATAGGAAGGAACTAGTGTCACGTTACTTAGGTAGTAGGTACTGTACAGTACTGTACCTGACCTGTTTGCTGATACTAGTACTAGTAGATACCTAATATATCCTTGTAGCAGATCTTGATCGGACAACTCCTCTCTCTCAGTCAGAGTTCAAATTAAATGTAGAGCCAGTCAGTTTTGATCGAGTTGAATGGATCAGGATCAGGTCAGGTCAGATCAGGAGCCATGTTCGCTCGCTGCAATCCACTCAAGGCAAGACAAGGCATGACCAGCAAGCAAGCCAGTTCAGTCCCGTTCAGGTCAGCTGGGCTTCGTGGATACTTGTTTACTTACACTTTTTTTTTCTGCATTTTAATTTAGTACAGGAAAAAGGAATATCAGACGAGTATAAAACCAATATGTATCAAACAGCGAAATAAATAAAAAAGATGAAATTCTGTTCAAGGCCCTACTACTAGGTATCAGTTGTCACTTTCTATACAGTACACACACACACACACACACACACACACACACGAACGAAAACAAACGTACACAGCAGCAGAACAGAACAACAACAAAAATGCAACATGGTAGTGGTAGTAACCCCCGCTGCACAAGCAGAGATGAAATAAAGCGAAATGAGAACGCAATGCAGCAAAAACAACTCTCCAGTCCAGTCCGGAAAACAGACGAGACTACTCAAAAAAGGAGTAAAATGGGAGATAAAGACAACAGGGGAAAAAAGACTCAACAGTCAACACATAGGTGTAGTTAATGCCCCATATCGCTCGCTCCGCTGGTATAGTAATAAAACAAAGGGAGAAATAAAACGAGAAAAAAGGTCAAAGTGATAGACACTGTTGGGGTAATATGTAACGAACATATGAGAAACTCTCTCCCAAAGGCAGGTAGGGTATAGGTCTGTTTCCGTGGGTACTGTTATGATCATCATCCGATGCCACATTTGCGTTGTTGATTCGACATTTTTATGCTTTCAACTCAGAATGGGCCATCTCATCCTCGTCCTGTTGCCGTTGCAACTTCCGTTTCCTCATCACCTCTTCCAGGACCTCGAGCCGTTCGCGCACTACGCGGATCGCATGGTCCATCTCCCGCTCGGACATCCGCTCCTCGTTCATCCTGGCCGCCAGGTCTCTCCCCGCGCGGAGTCTCCGGCGCTGCTCTCTCTGACGCGCTAGCGACTCATGGCTTGTTGTATCGACGACCGGGAAGTTCAGCCCGTCCAAGCCCACCCTTTCTTCCAGCCAGTTCCACAGCTCACTCTCCTCCCTGCGCCACATCTCCTCGTAGGCGGCGAGACGCTGCGGAATGGTCAATCCGGGATAGGCCACTCCATGTGATACTGGAGGCGGGCTCGAAGAGCCTCGAATGAAGATCATAAATAAGAGAAAGGCAATAACCCCAACAGCAACGTTCCCGTTCCAGAGGGGCTTCAGGAGGGGCTTCACGACGCTGACAACAGGAGCAAGTGGCGCACGAAGCGGCTCGAACATCCCCCAGTTTTCCGCTTCCTGCTTGCTAGCTTCGGGCGCTGCACTCTCAGCAGCAGCAGCAGCAGCCTCAGCCGGAGCGGCAGTATCTCCCTTCTTACGCTTGCCCTTGCCTCCCTTTCCTTTACTCTTGGGTGCACCATTGGGCTGAGCGGGGGTACCAACGGCGGCCTTCAAAGCTCTTACAAGGTCGTTGCCAAAACTAACCTGACCTTCATTCGCGCCTTTTTCAATAGGACCTACGATATTGTTAGCAGGTTCCCTTTCGCCTGAGAATATAGGATGAGCTTACCTTTGATCCAGCTCTTTCCAGACCACTCAATCGTGCAAGACATGAAAAATCGTGTCGCGTTGCCCGGTGCCCACGTGAAGAGATATTTGGTCTTTACGCAAAACACATTTCCACTCGGAACATCGGGCGTCTGCGTCGACAGCGTCACAAGGACGGCCTTTTCCAGGTCAAAGAAATCCAAGGTCTCGGTACTGATACACTTGGTTTGTTTTGGCCCGATTGACCCATTGAGGGGCTTGATGTACGAATATTGTCTGGTCTTGTTCTCATTCGTCAAACCCTTCTTGTCATCTTCAAACTGCAGCTCAGTCGCTTTCTGGTCCTCAACGAGGAACTTGCTCATGAAAGCGCCAGAGGCAGGTCCAAAGACCAGCGAGTATATCTTGCCAAGAGGAGCAGGGATGACTTCGTCTTTGACGACTTTCTCGTAGCGCCCGGAGGGGTCGTTAAACTCGGTTGGTGGGTGAGTGGCTGGACCTGGGAAGTCCGCAGCTGCATCCGCGCCAGCAGCCCCAGCTGTATCGCCGCCCTTTGTGTCTGCTGCAAGGTTGGTAGATGACGATGATGGACCATTTCCGTTATTCACGAGGCCCGATGCCTTGCGACTGAGCGGCTTTATCGACTCAGCCTTCTCGCTTCCAGCGCTTCCGTCGCCCGCCTCCATATAACTGTCTGCAGCATCGCCTTCCTCATCCTCATCGTAGACTTCGTCTTCTTCATCTGACTCATCACTGCCTGCACTATCGTCCGCCTTCTCAGTCTTATCGCCGGTACCCTGATCGATCCGCGTTCCGTTGACAGAACTCTTCAGCGATGGATGATTGATCTTCCATATATTGACCATCAAATCATACGTAGACTCTCGACTAAGCAGGCTTCGGAACGTATGTCGTGCATGAAGGGTCTGGATTGCAATAGCATTGGGAAACACCATAGCAGTCGTCTCCTTCTCTATCGCCACGATCTCGTCGAAACTGATGACAAGAGTGGTTACCCAGCCAAGGATATTGCTGGAGAAACAGATGTGGCCTTCTGATATGTAGATCCGGCCAGCGAGGATGATCTCTCGCTGCAACGCGCAGCTGTAATCCTCGATCAGATAATCATCTTCAGGGACACTGCGGAACAGTTGGTGGAAATCCCTGTTCCGCTTCTTGCTGGCTACAGCAAACCCCGTTAGGCGTGGTGCACTCGTGTTAGCACCTGAAATACCCACGGCCGTTGCACTGGCGCCAGTGGCACCGGCAGAAGACCCAGTCGCCCCGGAAGAGCCTCTCGGACGGCGTTTTGACGGACGATCGCGACCACTCTCGCTCCGTTTCGATCCAGCGCCGGTTTCGCCTTCGAAGATGCTGCCATTTGCAGACGCCTGGTCTCCGCTGCCATCTCTTGCTATTGCAGCACTGGGACGAACTTCAAGACCATCTCCGGGCGCCAGGGGCGGTGTAGCTGATGTGACTTCGGCCGGCTTCTCATATGCCATGGAAATGGCTTGAGCGACTCGCATGTCCTCAATCCTCGCAGCCAGCTCATCTCGCTGCAACGCAGTCATGTTCTTGCGGCTCTCAATAGCCGCATCCGGCCTCGTGATGACGATACCGTCCTTCGTTGTGACGACGCCGCCGGGGGCCGCATCTGTCTCAAAGTGGCTCAGATTCAGATCCCCCATCCCCAGGGTATCGACAGCCAGTTCCTTTTTCACCTCGGATGAATTCCGACCGCCTGACTGCGCATCCTCATCCGCTGTGCCGTCTACTGTGAGCTTCTCTGTGTGAGCAGGTGCAGGTTGCGTCGCACTGCGGATCCTGGCCTGCGCATTTAGACTATTACTTATCGCATTCTGGGCAGCAGAAAACATGGATGAAAAGAATCCGGTTTGCAGAGCAGAAGGCGTCTTCGGAGCCGATGCTTTTGCCTCCTCGACAGCAGCGTCTAGGCTTACAGGGTTTGACAGCTTACTGGGCTGATTAGCTGCGGAGGCGGAACGGGCGCGTCGGTGAGACGTCGTGTTTCCAGAAGGACTAACAACGATATCAGGTGGCAGATTCTCCGGACTCTGCACTGCCTCCGGAGAAGCCGTAACCTCCGAAGTTACCACTTGGGAGACCTCTGTCGGCGTAGGCGGGGTAACAGTTGTAGCAGGCGCCGGCCCGCTCTCTGCGGGAGGCGTCCTCGGGCCAGCGTCTGTCGCAGGCGCCTTGGTAGGCGTTACATTGTCTATACGAATTGGCTTTGGTACAGGGGGTGTTGGACTTTCGGCCGCCTTGGCAGCTCGCTTTGCCGGAAGGCTGTTTTTCCTGCCGCGATTCCCAAAGAGACTCCGTCCTTCTTTGCCTCCTGTCGACTTTGCAGATGTGCGTTCCGGACTGCTAGTGACGCTTTTCTGGTCTTGAGAGGGCGTGAAGGCATCCTTTAGCCTTCTCCCAGGAGAGACGCCTCTTCTTTTGGCGTTGTCTACCGGAGCATCGAGCATCGAGTCATGTGTAAAAGTTTTCAGGCTCAAGTCAGGTGTCGATTCAGATGCATGGAGATTGGGAGTGATCATTGCGGCTTTCGGGTTAGCAGGTGCTGCGTCGGGGTCATCGTCGTCGACGTGGGTCGTAGTGATTAGGGGTGAGGTTGAAGTATAAAAACCGGTATCAGAGTTGTGGGAGGCGAGAGGGGGCGTGCTGAAGGCATCGATGTTAGTGAACGTGATCAGACATTTCGATTGAGAAGACAGGCCAATGGAATTTCTCCGAAGAGCTTCAAAGACTTAGGAGTGGTAGATCAGGACAGCCGTTTATCAAGAGACATCAGGGGCAAACAGAGGTCCCGAGAGAACAGAGGAAACTTACGCCTCAGGGTCAGAATCATCGGACAGCAGGTTGTCAGCCGCCTCGTTGTCGGCTGGGCCATTGACCGACGAAGCGGCGGAGACGGAAGCCTCGTCGAGAGACTTGGCCCTCGACCGCTGCATCCCGCTGTCATCGTCCACCGTCAGCAGCACGGAGGACTCCGTGCCCTGTCTCTTTCGTCGTCTCCGTCGAGCGCCTGGCAGCAGCTTCGATATCCCCTTGGCGGAGTCGTCCGCGCCCCCGCTGGTTTGCGGCCTTGGTTGGTCTCCGTTGGAATCGACCGACGACGGCCGGACGCTGGCGCTCCGGCCGGAGCTGCTCATGCTCTCGAAGTCGTTTGTCGTCCAATTGCGGCTGGGCCTGCTGAAGACCTTCTTCAGGCCCGCGGGCGAGGGGGCGGGAGAGCCGTCCTGCGAAGCGTTGTCCATGGATCTCCGCCTGTCCTCCTTCTCCGATGGATCTGGATCGGTGACGAAGAGGATCCCAAGCAACCGAACCGTTCGTCTCTAATAAAGGAATAAGGGCGCCTGCGCAGGGGGAGAGACACTCGGGGGCTCGCAGAGGAGGGTTCAGAGGTCCAGAGACATGGCCATCAACGGGACAGCAGCGGAGAGCATCGAGCAATCATCGACGGGGTGCCGTAGGTCGGGACGGAGGAGATCCACGCTGGAGACAGCAGCAGACAAGAGCAATGCAGCAGCATCGCCCGTCCAGCCTGCGAGGGAGCTGGGAGACGAGACGGGGGGAGCAGGGACGGCGGCGAGGAGAAGACTGGGGGTCGGCGCCGGCGGCTTCAGCCTGCTCTCCTGAAGCCCCCGAAGGGCGCTGCGGGGGGTCTGGGCGGCGGCTGGGAGTGACCTGGCGGGAACCTCGCGGCGCGCGGAGGCGGCGCCGGCCGCGCAAGTACCACCGATGTACCCGCCGGCGCGCCCTAGACCGCTCCGCCGCACGTGACCCGCCTGCCGCATCCAGACGCAAGCAGCGGTATGGCGTCACAAGCGTCTCGCGCTCTCTCACGCTCGCGCTCCCGGGCTGCCCTCTCCAGCATCTCCTCCCAACGGCCGTGCTGCTCCTGAGAGGCTCCAAAAGCAATGGAGACCGCTCCCCTGACCTTGGTATGCCTTTCCGTGCCCTGTCTCCGCGCACGGATGCTGATCCTCGCCGCCGCAGGCCCATACCCATGCACGGAACGCCCTCTTCGAGACTCGCAAGTCGAACCCCCTGGCAGCCAGCGAGGAGCATGATCTCGCCGCAGGAGAGTTTGCGATCGCGAGCCAGGGCACCTCGGATCTAGAGGTATGGTCTCTCACGTCCGTTCGATATGAGAATGCGATCCTAACCCGTCGATGCGGCAGGCTCTCCGGACGCTCCAGCTGCTTGAGCAACACCACAAGAAACTTGCCCAGATCCTCCGCTTCCAGCATGAACACCCTGCAAGCACTGCGGGCACAGAGCCTTCAGCTCCTGCGCAGGCTCAGGCCGTTTCCCAGGCCCAGACGCCCGACCCTACAGCAGCCCCCAAGACTCCGACCGCCGCCCCCGATACCCAACAGCAACCACCAAGATTAACCGGACATGGCCGGTCTCTACAGAGAGAGGCATCGTCGCTCGCGAGTAATCTAGCATCAGCACGGGGAATACCCTCCCATCCGCGTCGCGGGACCCCCGCATCGCCTACGCTTTCCTCCCAGCATGCCGGGGCCAAGATGGCCGAGGCGCAGAGGACAAGGACGGGAGACGCAAGACTGCGAGACGCACACTCCCAGGGTGGAGGCAGGGAACGTTCGGGCCGCGTGTCTGCTCCCAAGCAGCCCTGGTCCCCGCCCCAGATCAGTCCTACGGAGATCACGTCGCAGCAGATTGTCCCGCCCGACGCAGGTGAAGAACCCCCGCGACAGAGAGGGAGACTGCCGACAGATGACCCATTCCAGCGTTTCTACTCCACATTTGAAGGCCTCATCTCCAAGCTGTCCGCTCCTCTGGCGTTTGCAGGCCTTCCCCTGGGCTCGGATGTGTCCACGCAGCCGGACCCTGGTCGACAGAAATCTGCCGCAGACACGAAAGTGGACCGATATAACGCAGTCCCAGACCGCTCCAGCATATCCACCGAACCAGACGTCAACAAAATCTTCTCGCGCGCCGCTCTGAAAGCCATCCGCGACACGAACGGCGGCGGCACGCCCGGGAGCACCGCGGAGTCGTTCTACGTCGTCCCCACGACCGGCGGCACAGTTTCCTACGCGGGGATCCTCTCGCGAGCGGAGAGGGAAGCCCGGAGAAACAGCAGCGTCGAGGACGGGGACGAAGATTTCGTCGACGCCCGGGAGACCCCGTCGTCCCCGGAGATGCTACACACCTTCAGCTCCGGAGCCAAGGGCAACAACAAGGCGGGCCGCGGCGCCGCCGCCAAGACGATGGAGGAGTTGCAGATGGAGAACGAAGCCCTGAGACACCTCTCCGACAACCTCTCCAAACGCCTGCACATGTGGGAGGTCAACGCGCAGTCCTCCTCCATGGCCCTGCAGCAATCTCTGAAAGCGATGCAACACCAGAACGCCGCCGCCTCACCGCGTCAGCACTCCCCGGCCGCGTCTACTTCTCCGGCATCCCCGGCACCCGCAAACGCAGAGCAGCGGATCAAGGAGCTGGAGGAGCTGGTCCGACAGAGCCAGAAAGAGCTCGAGAGAGTCGGCCGCGAGAACGAGAAGCTGAAGACGGTACTGGGCCGGTACCGCGAGCGGTGGGAGAAGCTCAAAGAAGGCGCCAAAACGAGACGGAGCGGTGAAGCTTCTTCTTCTTCTTCTTCGAACCCGGCAGCGAACGGCGGCGCTGGTGCGGCGGCGGCGGCGACTCTTACTGCTGCTGCTGCCGCCACTGCTACTGCGAAGAAGCCCGACGGTATATCAGCTTCGCCTGTTCCTGCTCCCGCTCCCACCCCTTCTCCTGCACCTACCTCTGCCCCTGCCTCGACGTCTGAGTCTGCGTCTGCGGCCGCGAAAGATGAGGGCGAGACCAAGGGCGAGCGTGATGGCGGAGATTAGGTCGCCGGATAGGGTGGATGGTAAGGGCGGGGCAGTGTCCTGTATTTTTATTCTCTTTTTTTTTTTTTTTTTTTTTTTTTTTTTT